>Ga0306920_100001613_pt1 | contig 28112 bp, 20 predicted proteins | sample flu12Cox44000170_FD_204666 | JGI IMG/M metagenome (GOLD analysis project Ga0306920, IMG submission 204666) | Lab enrichment of tropical soil microbial communities from Luquillo Experimental Forest, Puerto Rico - flux4day.12C.oxic.44.000.170 (v2)... | ecosystem: Environmental > Terrestrial >... | reverse complement strand
TCAAGGTGGCCGGCGTCAAGGCGCCGGGCTTCGGCGACCGCCGCAAGGCCATGCTGCAGGACATCGCCATTCTCACCGGCGGCACGGTGATCTCCGATGAGGTCGGTCTGTCGCTCGAGAAGGCGACCATGAACGACCTCGGCGAGGCCAAGAAGGTGGTCGTCGAGAAGGAGAACACCACCATCATCGACGGCGCCGGCAAGCCCACGGACATCAAGGCGCGCATCGAGTCGATCCGTCAGCAGGCGGAAGAGGCGACCTCCGACTACGACAAGGAGAAGCTGCAGGAGCGCGTGGCGAAGCTCTCCGGCGGTGTCGCCGTGATCAAGGTGGGAGCTGCCACCGAGATCGAGATGAAGGAGAAGAAGGCCCGCGTCGAGGACGCGCTGCACGCTACGCGTGCCGCGGTCGAAGAGGGCGTGGTGCCGGGAGGCGGCGTGGCGCTGATCCGCGTGCAGCGCGCTCTCGAGAAGCTCGAGACCGCGAACGAGGACCAGTCAGTCGGCGTGCGCATCCTCTCCCGCTCGATCGAGGAGCCCCTGCGCCAGATCGTCGACAATGCCGGCGAGGACGCCGCAGTGGTGCTGAACCGCGTCAAGGAAGGCAAGGGCGCTTTCGGCTGGAACGCCGCCACGGGCGAGTTCGGGGACATGCTCGATGAGGGCATCCTGGACCCGACCAAGGTGACCCGTCTTGCGCTGCAGAACGCCGCTTCGGTGGCGGGACTGCTGCTCACCACCGAGGTCATGGTGGCCGAGGCACCGAAGGATGAGGAGCACAGCCATGCCGGCCCGCCGGGCGGGATGGGCGGAATGGATATGTAAGGACCCTCTCTAAAGAGGTATCGATTCCGAAGACGACAGCCGATAGGCTTTACATAACAGTTACGGAGTTGCGCCGGGTCTCTGCCAGGCGTAAGTCCGGAAAGACGCGGAACAAGACCCCCTATTCCGCGCATTCTTCGAGGCCCCACATTGTGGGGCCTGTTTTTTTTCTTTGCAGTTTCGTTGCACGACCCCGGTGCCTGTGTCGATGACCGCACAGTGCGCGGGCCGCGCACTTCCTTAGCGGCCGCCCGCGGTTTATGGTCCTCCCAAGGAGGCCTCCCATGGGTAAGCTTCGCGATTTCGTGGGGTGGTTCAGCGCTGTCGCCTGTGTCGCGCTTCTGCTGCTCGCCGGCTGCGGACACGAAGGTCAGGACGAGATGAGCTGGGCGCGCGCGGCTCTCGAGCGCAACAAGGCGCTCGAGGTGGTCGCGGCCGATCAGCAGACTCGCACCTTCACCGTGCGGCTGAAGGAAAGCGGTGAGCTGCGCACGGTGCGCGCCGACGAGATCGTCGCGGCTCTGGGCCCCGCACCGGCCGATGCGACGCGACCTCTACCTGCGGCCAAGCCGTCTGCGGCACCCGAGGCCGCGCCCGCTGATCAGGCTCTGGCGCAGGCCGATTCCGCCGCGGCACTTCCTGCCGCCGCATCGCCCGAGAGGGAGGTTGAGCAGTCTCAACCGATGTCACTCACACCCCAGACCGCCGCGGTTGCCGGGGCGACGACCGGCGGGCGCCTGCTCTCTTCCGGCCCCGGTTACAGCATCACCGCCGCGCAGCCGGCCGCGCCGGGCGCGATGCGGGTGCGCGAATCCGCCGGCAGCTCACCGCTCGAGCGCCGCCACGAGCCGATCGTGTGTCAGGGTTCGCGAATGCTGCACATCGACAATCGGAACCTGGTGTTCGATGGCGATGCGGTGAGCGCCATGGACGGGTGTGAGATTCACATCACCAACAGCCACATCGCTGCAGGTGGTGTCGGCATCGCCGCCCGGGGGGCCAACGTCCACATCGACAACAGCCAGATCGAGGGTGAGCAGGCGTCGATCGATGCGTCCCAGGGTGCGCAGATATACGCGGTCTCCTCACGCTTCAAGGGCATGAGCCGGCGCCTCGATACGGCGGCAGTGCACGATCTCGGGGGCAACATCTGGAATTAGAGCACACCAGGAAATCACGGCTGCCGTGAGCGAAGAGCATTAAGCTCGAAGCAAGATGCGTGATTTCGTGACCACCCCATGAAATCACGCTTGTCGCGGGCGAGGGCTTTAAGCTCCGAGCAAGATGCGTGATTTCATGGGGACCCCGGTCGGCCCTCCGCTTAGCGCAGCGCTGGATGCCCTCGTTGAACGTGCGCTCGGAGAGCTCGACGATGCGGGGCGCGCTGGGCTCGCAGCGGCCCCGGCCGCCGTCGGCGATGCCGCCCGTGCGGTGTTTGGGGCGAGTGACTTCGTCGCCCACGCCTGCGCACGCGATACAGCGCTCCTGCCGCGGCTCATCGCGAGCGGTGACCTGGAGCGGCCACTCGACACCACGGAGTACGCCAGCCGTGCTCCGGTGCTCGGCCCGGCTCTCAGTGACTCGCAGGCACTCGGCGAGCTGCGTCGCTGGCGACGACGCGAGCTCGCGCGCATCGCGTGGCGCGATCTCGCCGGTTGGGCGCAGCTCACCGAGACACTCACGGAGCTGACGGCGTTCGCCGATCAGGCCATCCTCAGCTCACTCGCTTTTGCACGCGCAGCACTCGTCGCGCGCTTCGGCGAGCCACGCTCCGCGGACGGTGCCGTGCAGCCGCTGGTCGTGATCGGCATGGGCAAGCTTGGCGGTGGGGAGCTGAATTTCTCCTCCGACGTCGATCTGGTGCTGCTGTTCCCGGAGCACGGCGAGACCGACGGGCCGCTGCGCATCAGCAACGAAGAATTCTTCACGCGGCTCGGGCAGGGGCTGGTACGGCTGCTGCAGACTGCGACACCCGAGGGCTTCGTGCTGCGCGTCGATCTGCGGCTACGGCCGTTCGGCGACTCGGGGCCGCTCGTCTCGAGCTTCGCGTCGTTCGAGGACTACCTGCCACGCCATGGCCGCGACTGGGAGCGCTACGCCTACGTCAAGGCCCGTCCGGTAACCGCCGGCGCCCGCTACACGGAGATCGAAGCGACGGCCGTACGCCCGTTCGTCTATCGGCGCTACCTCGACTACGGCGTGTTCGAGAGTCTGCGCGAGATGAAGGCGCTCATCGAGCGTGAGGTGTTGCGACGCGAGCTCGCCGACAACGTGAAACTCGGTCCCGGGGGCATTCGCGAGATCGAGTTCATCGTGCAGGCGCTGCAGCTCACGCGTGGTGGCCGCGATCGCGCCTTGCAGACGCCCTCGATCCTGGCAGCGCTGAGCCGCCTCGCGGAGACGCGGGTGCTCCCCACGCAGGCGGTGAGCGAGCTCCGCGAGGCATACGTATTCCTGCGCCGGCTCGAGAACCGCCTGCAGATGCTCGCCGACGCGCAGGTCCATCGCCTGCCCGCCGACACGATCAGCCGCGAGCGTATTGCACTCGCCATGGGCTCACCCGACTGGCCGGCGCTGCTGCGCGCGCTCGATGCGCAGCGCGCACGCGTGAGCCATCACTTCCGCCTGGTGTTCTCCGGCTCCGATGAGCCGGATACCGACGCCGTGCGCATCGATCTGGGACGCTTCTGGGACAGTCAGGCGGAGACCGCGGCGCTCGCCGAAGCGCTCGCCCGCGTCGGGTTCAAGGACAGCGACGAGGCGGCGCGGCTGCTGCTGGAGCTGCGTGCGGGGGCAGTCGTGCGCAAGCTCGATGAAGTCGGGCGGCGGCGCCTGCAGGCGCTCCTGCCGGCGCTGTTGGCGGATGTCGCCCAGAGCCACGTGCCGCTGCCGGTACTGCGCCGCGTGCTGGCCATCATCGAGGCGATCGGCAAACGCTCCGCGTATTTCGCGCTGCTGCGCGAGAATGGCGCGGCGCGGGCCCGACTGGTGGAGTTGTGCCGGCACGGTGACTTTCTCGCCGCGCAGATCGCAGCGCATCCGTTGCTGCTCGATGAGCTGATCGACGAGCGGTTGCTGACGCAGCTGCCGACACGCGCCGGCTTCGCAGCCGACCTCGAGGCTCGCATGCAGCAGTTGAGCGAGGACGACCCCGAGCAGCAGGTCGAGACTCTGCGGCAGTTCCAGCGCGCCGCCCTGTTCCGCGTCGCCGTGGCCGACCTCACCGATCTGTTGCCGCTCATGCAGGTGAGCGACCGGCTGACCGATATCGCCGAGCTCATCGTCGAGCGTGCGATGCAGCTCGGCTGGCGGCAGATCACCGCGCAGTTCGGCGTGCCGTGCTGCGGCGACGGCCCGGCGGTGCGTCCGGTGAACGTCTGCGCGGTCGGCTACGGCAAGCTCGGCGGCATGGAGCTCGGTTATTCCTCGGATCTCGACCTGGTGTTCCTGCACGACTCCGAGGGCGAGCACCAGCAGACGAGCGGCGGCCGACCGATCGACAACCAGCTGTTCTTCGTGCGGCTCGCGCAGCGCATCGTGCACCTGCTCACCATGCACTCCTCAGCCGGGCGGCTCTACGAGGTCGATGTGCGGCTGCGACCGAGCGGCAAGGGAGGACTGCTGGTCACCAACATCGAGGCCTTTGCCGAGTACCAGCGGCGGGAAGCGTGGACCTGGGAGCATCAGGCGTTGCTGCACGCCCGGTCTGTAGCGGGCTCGCCGCAGCTGCGGGCGCGCTTTGAAGCCGTGCGGCTCGATGTGCTCTGCCATCACGTGCGCCGCGACGCGCTGCGCGAGGAGGTCCGCAGCATGCGCGAGCGCATGCGCCGCGAGCTCTCGCGGGGCGACGCGGGGCGCTTCGATATCAAGCAGGACCCGGGGGGCATAGCCGACATCGAGTTCCTCGCCCAGTACTGGGCGCTCAGGTGGGCACGCGAGTACCCCCCGGTGGCGATGTTTGCCGACACCATCCGTCAGCTCGAGTCGGTGGCCTCTGCGGACCTGGTGCCGCAGGCGAGCGTCGACGTGTTGACCGCGACGTATCGGGCCTACCGGGCGCGCATCCATCGCCTATCGCTCGATGCCACGACACCGATCGTGCCGGCGGAAGACTTCGCCGAGCTGCGCGCCGCGGTCAGCGGCTTGTGGGATGCCACGATGTGCGCTGACGGCCGGCCCGCACAGGTATAATCCCAGGCACCCTGCTTGGTAGCGGCGAAACAACCATGGCGGCGACGGCCCGGCCCCTGATCGAACCCAACGCGCAGAATCACTACGACATCACGGTCGAGGACCTGCCGCTTTCCTGCCCCATGCCGCAGATGTATCTGTGGAACTCACACCCGCGCGTGTATCTGCCGATCGAGGCGAGCGGCTGGGCCAAATGCGCCTACTGCGGCGCGGAGTACACGCTGCGGCGCTAGGCGCGCGCCCGACGCCTGCGTCGTTCACTCCTCATCCGCCACGCTGGCGTCGCGCGGCGGAGCAAGGTCAGCTCTGAGCGGTGGCAGCTTCGCGGCCTTCAGTTGCCTGTTCAGCTCTGGCAGATCCGCCTGCAGCTTCTGCCAGGTTTCGAGGACTGCGGTCAGATTACTCTGCAAAGTGGCGGTGGCCGCGAGCTGCGCAGCGGTCGGGGCGCCATCCCCGCGGGTGACCTCGGCATAGAGTCCCGCGATCTGCTCCTGCACTTCCTTGAGGCTCGGCCGCGGCGCCGGCGGCTTGACATCGGTGGTGCCGGAGTCCGCGGGCTTCTCCTCTGCGGAGCCGGTGAGGGCGGCGAGGCGGGACTGATAGGCGTGCACGGCGTCCCGTGCCGCTCCGGCCGGGGACAGCGCTTTCAGCTGTGCCTCCTCGGACTGTGCCGTGAGCAGCGCTCGCGAGCTCTGCGTGAGAAGCGCCGCTAGTTGGGTCGCTAGACTCAACTGCTGTGCAAGAGCCTCCGCGGAGGCTGTGACGCGCGGGTCAGGCTTCAAGGTGAGAGGCGCGTCGAGGTGCTGCCCGTCGAAGCTGAGACGCACCCGGTAATTGCCGGGCACCGCCAGCGGTCCCTGCGGCTGCCGTGGCGTCGCGCCGGGCACGGCGGAAATGGGGAAGCTGTGGGTTACGGCGAGCGGCGGCGGATAGTGCAGGTCCCAGACCCAGCGGTGCATGCCACCGCGCGCGGGCAGGACCTGCGGTGGCTTGATCCAGTATTGCGGGATGAGCTCGCGGGCGAGCTCTTCGGCGCTCGGTTCCGGGGCATCGTCGCTCCTGAAGCGCCGCACCGCTGCACCGCTGCCATCCTGCACCTCGAGCACCACCGGCTGCCGTGCATCGCGCGGCAGGAAGAACTCGAGGACGGCGCCGGCGGGTGGATTCTCCGTAAGCGGCTCATCCGGCGGGATCGGCGTGTCGGTCCAGGTGCTGCGGTGCATGCGATACGCGACCGCCGGGCGGAACAGTACGGCGTCGCGCATCGGCGCCCGCGGTAGTTGCCGCAGGCGCGTGATGTCATCGAGGATCCAGATCGAGCGGCCGTGAGTTGCGAGGATGAGATCGTCCTCGTGGATCCACAGGTCGCGCATCGAGGTGTGCGGCAGATTCAGCTGCAGCGACTGCCAGTGATCGCCATCGTCGAAAGAGACCCACACGGCGGACTCGGTCGCCGCGAACAGCAGTCCACGGCGCTGCGGATCCTCACGAACCGAATTGACGGGCGCGTTCTCCGGCAGGCCGGCAACGATCGGCTGCCAGGTGCGGCCGCGGTCGCGTGTGCGATAGATGTAGGGGCGGAGGTCGTCGATACGCATGCGGCTCACCGACACGTAGGCGCTATCCGCATCGAAATGCGAGGCGTCGATCTGCGTCACCTTGCTCCACGGTGTGAGCTCAGGTGGCGTGACGTTCGACCAGTTACCGCCACCATCGGCGCTCAGCCACACCAGGCCGTCATCGGTGCCGGCCCAGAGCCTGCCGCGGTCGAGGGGCGAGAGCCCCAGGGCGTAGATGACACCGCGCTGGTCTTCCGCACCCTGTTGGCGTAGCGCGCCAACGCTTGCCGGCACCGTGCCCGCCTCCCGCGCAAGGTCAGGACTCACGGTCTGCCAGGTCATACCGCCGTCGGTCGTGCGGTAGAGACGGTTTGCCGCGTAGTAGAGCGTGTGCGGATCGAGCGGCGAGAACATGATCGGCTGGGTGCGATGATGGCGCAGGTCAGGTCGCCGTACCGGAATCGGCGTGACGTTCTGCACCTGCCCGGTCGAGACGTGGAATTTCGAGACCTCGCTGCGACCGGCGCCGTAGATCACGTCCGGATCGAGCGGATCCGGGGCGACGTAGCCGTACTCGATGGCCCCCGCCGGGTGCCAGTCGCGGTTGGTGATGCTGCCGTCGTTGCCGCGGCTCAGGATGCAGACCGAGCCGCTTTCCTGCTGCCCGGCGCAAACGCGGTACGGGAAGGTCGGTGTGACGCTCGCGTGATAGAGCTGTGCGGTCGGCTGGTTGAACCAACTGCTCCAGGTCTTGCCGCCATTCACGGTAATGACCGCGCCCTGGTCGCTGACGAGCGCGATGACGCGCGGGTCGTTGGGGCTGATCCACAGGTTCTGGTAGTCATCGCCGCCGGGAGCGCCGCGCAGCGGCTGCCAGCTCTTGCCGCCGTCCGTCGACTTCATGGTGACGATGCTGGCGCTGTACACGACATCGGGATTGGTCGGGTCCACGCGCACGACTGCCAGGTCGCCACCGCCGATGCGCAACGCCGGCCGGGGGTCGGTCGTAATCCGTGCCCAGCTCTCGCCGCTGTCGTCGGAACGAAAAATGCCGAGCCCGGCCGCCGACGAATATGCCTCCGGCTCGGTGGTGCCGACACTCGCGTACAGGCGCTGGGGAGCCGATGGCGCGATGGCGATGTTGATCTGCGCCAGGTTCAACGGCAGGCCCGTGGTGAGGCGCTTCCAGGTGTTGCCGCCATCGCTCGACTTGAAGAGGCCGCCGCCTGTGCCGTTGAAGTCGTCCTTGTCTTCCCAGGGTCCGAGGCGCGCCTGCCACAGTCCCGCGTAGACGATCTCAGGGTGCGCGGGATCGATGGCGACCGCGGAGCCGCCAGTGTCCGCATCCGTGTAGAGCACGCGTTGCCAGGTGGCGCCGGCATCCAGCGAGCGGTAGATCCCGCGCTCGGGATTCGGGCCGTAGGGATGGCCGAGGACCGCGGCGAAGAGGCGAGACGGATCGCGTGGGTCGACCGCGAGATCTGCGATCTGCTGCCCCTCGGCGAGACCGAGGTGCGACCAGCTGCGCCCGCCATCGCGCGAGCGGTAGATCCCGTTGCCGACCGACAGGTCGGGCCGCAGCAACCCCTCGCCGCTCGCCACGTAGAGGATGTTGGGGTCCGAGGGCGCGACCGCTATCGCCCCGATGGACTGCGTCGGCTGCCCATCGAATATCGGCTGCCAGGTACGACCGGCATCGTCCGTTTTCCACACTCCGCCGTTCACGGCGCCGATGTAGAACACACTCGGCTGGCCGGGTACGCCCGCCACGGCGCGCGTGCGCCCGCCGCGCATCGGCCCGACCATGCGCCAGGTGAGATCGCCAAAGGTGTCGGAAGGCGCGGGCTGCGCCAGGGCGGCGTCGACGAGCAGGGCGAGACCGATCAGACTCAACAGGAGACCCGACTGCGTTCTGTGCATACGTCTCAGCGGTATTGTTTGTACGATTTCTCTTCGACCAGGGATGATCCGAGCTGCAGGTTGATGCGCTTCTTGATGGCAGCGCGCTCGTCGTTGCAGATGTAGACCGCACGTGCCAGCTCGATGAAGTCGCGATCGAAGGTCTGCCGCGCTTCCTTCTCGCGGATCCGATCCTCGATGTCCCAGAGCCGCTCGTTGACGTTCTCGAGCGCGCGTTCATCGAGCGCGACATCGTGCGCGGCCGCCCCCGATTCCTTCCAGGTCTTCTCGAGGAGCGATAATTCCCGCTTCACATTGGCGAGCTTGGCGGCGTCCTGGATGCGCGCCACTTTGATCCTCAGGATGGTGATCTTGTCGAGCAGCTCGCCGGGGGAGAGGGGAACGAGAAGCTCTTTCATGGCGGCGATCCTAGCAACTCGTCGAGCTTCGCGGTCACCTCATCGACCCTGATGAGGTCCATCACCCCCGGCTCCTCGATCTTGTGCGTCCAGGGAAGCTCGTCGGGTTCGCAGCCGCGGAAGGTGCGCGCGGCTTTCGCGTAGGCATCGACGCACCAGCGCCCGGACAGATACGGTCCGCTGCGCGCCGGGTTGGTGGCGGCATAAAGCCCCACGACCGGGGTGCCCACCATGGTAGCCATGTGCGCGGGACCTGAGTCCGGCGTGAGGAGCACACGGGCGCGCGCGAGCAGCGCCAGCATCTCCGGCAGCGTGTCCTTGCCGATCTGGTTGGTGAGTGGGACCTGGCAGGCTTGCTCGATGTCCGCTCCCATGCGCCGCTCGCTCTCGCTCGGACCCCCGGCGAGGATCACGCGTATGCGGTGACGCCTGACCGCGTGCTCGGCGACCGCGGCATAGCGTGCCGCGCGCCAGTTGCGCAGCGGATGACTCGAGCAGGGGCTGATGATGAGCGTCGGCTGGCTGTCCGGCACCAGCCGCGCGGCGTAAGCCCGCGCCTCCACCGGCAGCTTCAGGTCCCAGCGCAGCAATCGCTCGGTGATGCCGAGAGCCGCCGGGAAGCCGAAGAAGCTGTCGAGTACGTGCTCGCGCGCGCGCGGCGCGATGCGTGCGTTGGTGAACAACCACTGCAGCTCACGGGCGCGCGCGCGATCGAAGCCGAGCTTCACGCCCGCCGGCACGCGGGACGCCACGAGGCTCGCGCGCAGCGCCAGCTGCATGTGCAACAACACCTCGAAACGGCGCTCCGCGAGCTCACGATGCAGCGCCGTGAGTGCGGCGAGGTTGGTGCGCTTGTCGACGGTGATAAACTCCACCCCATCGAGGAGCCTCATGAGACGCGCCTCGCCCCTGCCGATGATCCAGGTGAGCTGCGTCGCCGGCCACGCCTGTTGTAAGGTGCGCACGATCGGCACCACGTGGCAGGCATCGCCGATCGCCGACAGCCGGAGGATACAGACACTTCGCGGCGGCTCCGTAAGAGGCAACATCATGAAGTCAGTCTTGTGAATGGGCGCTGGGCGCTCGGGCCGGAGGTGAAACGCAGCGCCCTCGCGGGCGGCGCCATGCTATATGACACCTCCCGCGCGGGCAATTTGAGCGCCGAGTGGTTCGAGCCGCGCTACTGGGAAGCACGGGGTGAGCTCGTGGGTGCGGCGCGCGGTCGCGGTACCGCGCAGTTCCTCGACAGCTCCGACGGGCGCCGCTATGTACTGCGTCACTATCGCCGTGGCGGCCTGATGGCACGCTTTTCCGCCGACCGCTTCGTGTGGCACGGCGAGGAGAGGGCGCGACCGTTCGTGGAGTGGCAGCTCACCTACCGCCTCCACCGCGCCGGGCTGCCGGTTCCGGCGCCGATCGCGGCGCGCTACAGCCACAAAGGTTCGAGCTACACCGGCGACATCATTACCGAGCGCCTCCCGACGGTGGGCTCGCTCGCCGAGTGCCTGCGCACCGGGGCGCTTGCGACGCTGACGTGGGTCGGTATCGGCCGCTGCATCCGGCGCTTCCACGACCTCGGCGTCTGCCACGCCGACCTCAACGCGCACAACGTGCTCTTGAGCGAAGAGAACGTGTATCTGATCGACTTCGATCGCTGCCAGCTGCGCGCGGCCGGAATGTGGCGCGATGCCAACCTGGTGCGGCTGCGCCGCTCGCTGGAGAAAGTGACCTGGGCGCTGCCGGCGGAGCGTTTCGGGGAAGCGGACTGGTACGCTCTGCTCGACGGCTACCGCCAGCCGTCGGCGCGCGGCGAGCCGCCGCCGGCGTAGCGGCGGGGCGGAGTCAGCTTGCGATTACTCTACCTGCTGGCCGTCTACCTCGCCGCCCCCATCGTCTCGGTCATGTTGCTGTGGCGCGGGCTGCGCGATCGCAGCTACTGGCGCAATTTCCGCGAGCGCTTCGGCTTCGGCACGCGTGTTCCACCGCACGGGGTCTGGCTGCACGCCGTCTCGGTGGGCGAGGTGCAGGCGTGTGCGCCGCTGGTGAGCGCCCTTGCCCGGCACCATCCCGGCGTGCCGCTCACGGTGACGACTTTCACCCCGACCGGAGCGGCGCGGGCGCGGGCGCTGTTCGGCAACCTGGCACACGTACGCTACGTTCCCTACGACCTGCCGGGGGCGGTACGCCGCTTCTTCCGCCGCGTGCAGCCGCGACTCGCCGTCATTTTCGAGACCGAGCTCTGGCCCAATCTGTATCGCGAGTGCGGCCGCCGCCGCATACCGCTCGTACTGGCGAGCGCGCGCATCTCGGCGCGCTCGGCCGGGCGCTACCGGCGGCTCGGGTCGCTGTTCCGTGAGACGCTCGCGCGCACCGCGCTCGTCGCTGCCCAGGGCGAGGGGGACGCGGATCGCTTCCGCGCGCTCGGGGCGGACCCCGCGAGCACGCACGTGACGGGCAACATCAAGTTCGACTTCGAATTACCGCCGGATCTGGCCGCGCGCGGCGCGCGACTGCGCGCGCAGTACGCCGACGGACGGCCGCTGTGGGTCGCGGGCAGCACGCACGGCGGCATCGAGGAGCAGGCGGTGCTCGAGGCGCAGCAGCGCGTGCGCGCCGGGCAGCCCGGTACGCTGCTGGTGCTCGCGCCGCGCCACCCGCCGCGCTTCGATGAGGTCGCACAGACGCTCGAGGTGAGCGGTGCCAGCTTCGTGCGCCGCTCCGCGGCCACGGCGACCGTCATCGACGCGGACTGCGCGGTGCTGCTGCTCGACTCACTCGGGGAGTTGCTGGAGTTCTACGCGGCGGCGGACGTGGCTTTCGTCGGCGGCAGTCTCGTTCCCGTGGGCGGGCACAACCTGCTCGAGCCCGCAGCCCTCGGCGTACCCATCCTCACGGGCCCGCACAACGAGAACAGCGCAGAGATCGCCCGTCTGCTCATCGCGCGCGGTGCGGCGGAGGTCGTGCACGATGGCGCCGAGCTTGGCGGACGCGTCGGGGCGCTGCTCGCGGACCCGGCGGAACGTGAGCGCATGGGGGCCGCCGGGCTCGCTTCCGTCGACAGCAACCGCGGTGCGCTCGAGAAGCTCCTCGCGCTCATCGAGCCGCTGCTGGAGCCACCCCCGAACCCACCCCCGAACCCTCCCCACGAAACGTCGCGGCCGTCTGAATCCTAATGCTTGCCCTGCGGCCGCGGCGTCTGCTGCGGCGGGGGCGGTAGCGGCTGGCTCGGGGCCACGGTTGGTTCCAGGGACTCCAGAGTGGTGATCGGCGAGGTGGGCACGGTCACCGTCAGCCAGCTGTTGAGCTCGGTGAGCTGGGTGCGGTCGAGGTTGCCGGCGGCGAGCCGCAGCTGCAGCACACTGACGATGTAATCGTAGCGCGCGCTGGCGTAATCGGTCTGCGCCTGCACCAGCAGCCGCCGCGCGTTGAGCACGTCGACCGAGGTGCGCGTGCCGACCTCGTAGCCCGCCTCGGTTGCCCTGAGCGAGGTCTGGTTGGACTCCACTGCCTGGCGCAGCGCCTGCACCCGCGCGATGCCGCTGATGACACCGAGATAGGCGTCGCGGGCCTGGCGCTCGGTGGCACGCGAGCTCTGCACGACGCCTTCCTTGGCCGCGATCCACAGGTACTCGGCCTGGCGCACCTTCGACTGTGTGAAGCCACCGCTGTAGATCGGCAAGGTGAACTGCAGGCCGATCTGCCGATCGTTGACCTTGCTGTCGATGTTGGAGAATCGTTGGCCGTCGAAGATCTGGTCTGAGCTGGTGTACTGGTACGAGCGGCCCGCGACCAGATCGAGTGTCGGCAAATGGCCGCCGAATGCCACGCGGACATTTTCGCGGGCAATGTCCGCCTGCAGACGGCTGGAGATGAGCGTCAGGTTCTGCTCGAGCGAGATGTTGACCCAGCGCTCTTCGTCGGCAGGCTCGGGGTTGTTGAGCGGCATGTCGGGCCCTGGCTTGCCGAGAGAATCGTACTTCTGTCCGGTGATCTCCTGCAGCTGATCCTCGCTCGTGGCGAGGGTGCGCTTGGCGGCGATCACGGTGGAGGCGGCGCTATCGCGTGCCGCCTTCGCGTCCTCCACATCCGTAATGGCGATCAGCCCGACCTCGAAGCGCTTGTTGGCCTGGTCGAGCTGGCGTGCGATCGCCTCGAGGGAGGTCTGATCCGCCTGCAGGGTGTCGTACGCGGTGAGCACGGCGAAGTAGGCCTGCGCGACGCGCAGGATCAGCTGCTGCTCGGCGGCGGCGTAATTCGACTCCGCCTGCGCCACCTCGTGACTGGCCGCCTTGAGCGCCATCCAGTTGGACCAGGAAAACACGTTCTGGCGCAGATTCAGGCCCCACTGCTGGATCGTGTTGTCGATCTGGTCTGCGGTACGCGCCTCCACAAACTGAAGCGGAGCATTGGGCGTGGGGGCCGACACCTGGAAGATCTGAGTCTGGAAACCGGACGAGTGGTCGCGTGTGATGCCGGCCGTGCCGTTCAGCTGTGGCAGGAGCGCCGCGAGCGCCTGCGGCTTGGACTCCCGTGCCGCAAGGCGGTTGGCATCCGCCTGGCGGATGACCGGATCATTGTGCAGCGCGTCCTCGAATACGCCGATCAGGTCCTTGGCGGGCGCGGCGAGCGGCAGCGCAGAAAACAGAAGGGCAAGGGTCGCGGCGCGATTCATTGGCATTTCCCTTCGGTCAGTGAGCCCGGATCGATCCGGGGCGTCAGAACGTGAATTCCGGCGGTCGCACCGCGTTGACCAGCGGATCGATGACGGTCTCGAAGAGGCTTCGCGTGGTCACGGAGTCCTCCGAGGTGCGTCTCACCAGCCGGGCATCCATCACCGGCGCCTCGCCAACTACCACAAACAACCGGCCGCCGACGGTCAGCATGCGCTCGAAGCGCGCATCGTAGACCGGCAGCGACGCGGTCAGGGCGATCACATCGTAGCGCGCGCCGCCATCGCCCTGCATGGCGTCGCCCTCGACCACTTCGACATCGCGCAGGCCCAGGAGCACCAGGTTACGGCGCGCCGTCTCGGCCAGCTCCGGGAATATCTCCAGACTGCGTACGCGTGTCGCCATGGCCCGCAGGCACGCGGTGACGAACCCGGTACCGGCGCCGACCTCCAGGACCCGCTCGGAGCCCGCCGGCAGCAGCGCCTGCAGCAGCCGGCCGACCACACTGGGACGCAACATATGCTGGCCGCGCGGCAGCGGCACCTCGGCGTCGGCATAGGCGCGGTAACGCTGCGCCTGCGGAACGAAGAGTTCGCGTGGCACCCTGCGCATGACGTCCAGCACGCGCTCATCGAGCACCTCCCAGGCGCGCACCTGTTGCTCGATCATCTGTTCGCGGGCAGATGTCGTCTGCACCCTGACCTCCGCATTGGACTTATTGCTACGCCCGAAAAGGCCGGTGAAGTTAAGGGTTTTCCGGGGCGCTGCCAAGCGGCCCTGCGACGAGATATGGTGAAATACCGACGGGGCGAAGGCCTCGCTGGGATATGCTTGACGCCTCAATAAGCTAGCGGCGCGAGAAGTCGAATCAGAAGCGCCTGCGGAGCCGAGTGGGGACCCCGAGCGGAAGGCTTGAGAAGAAAGCAGATGTCGATTGCCGGGCTTTTGTCCGTCCTATTTGCGCTCATCGCCGTCCTGCTTCTGGTCTTGTACGGGTTGCAGCGCCGTGACCTGCGCAAGATCGCTGAGCTGTCGCAGCAGTTGCAGCGCCTCGCCATCGGCGGCCGCCTGCCGGGTCGCGTCGAGGTGACGAGCGACAAGCCCGAGGTCACCGCACTCATCACCGCCATCAACCATCTGTTGACGCGCACCGGCTCACCGGGCGAGCGCGACGCCGCGTACGCGCCGAAGCTCTTCACCGAGCTCGGTGACCGCATCCACGAGGCGGTGCTGGTGCACAGCGATGTGATCCTGTACGCGAACCGTCAGTTCGCCAGCTTCGTCGGTGTCGATCGCGCGGAGCTCCTCGGACGGCGCCTCGCCGATCTCGTCCCGCCGGAGTACTCCGAGCTGGTGAGCGAGAACATCCAGCGACGTCTCGCGGGGGAGAGTGCCGCCGAGCGCTATGAGATCGACATGGTCGGCCTCCAGGGCCAGATGACACGGCTCGAGATCGCCTCGAATCTGATCGAATACGACAAGGGAAGCGCGCTGCTGATCACCGGTGTCGAGATTCTTCCCACGCAGACGCTGCAGTCACTGCGACTGCCCGAAGTGGCAGCCGATCCCCAGGCGCTGGCGCTCGATTCGCTCGCCGAGGCGATCATCGCCACCGACCGGGACGGTCGCATCACCTACATGAACCCGGCGGCGGAACAGCTCACCGGCACCGCCAGCGACGCGGCCGTCGGCAAGCTGCTCGAGGAGATCGTGAGCCTGGTCGATGAGACCGACCGGCGGCTGCTGTCCGATCCCGTGCACCAGGCGCTCACCAGCGGTGCCCCCGTTAACCTGAGCCGCCGCGCGCTGATGCTGTCGCGCGGCAACGGCAGCGAGCGCTCGATCGAGCTCTCGGCTTCGCCGATCCGCAACGCCGCGCGCGAGCTCACCGGCGCGGTGGTGATGCTGCACGATGTCACCGAGATGCGCGGTCTGACGCGCCAGATGTCCTATCAGGCAACACACGATGCCCTCACCGGTCTCGTCAACCGGCGCGAGTTCGAGCGACGCCTCGAGGAAGCGATCGAGAGTGGTCACCGCGGCGACGGACAGCACGTGCTGGCCTACCTCGATCTCGATCGCTTCAAGCTCGTCAACGACACCAGCGGTCACCTGGCGGGCGACAGCATGCTGCGCGAGGTAGCGAAGCTGCTGCGCGATGCGGTGCGCGACAGCGATACGGTCGGACGGATCGGCGGCGATGAGTTCGGTATCCTGCTGGTCGGCTGTCCGCTCGATAAGGCGCGGCAAATCGCCGACGACGTGACCCGTGCGGTCGGCGACCATCGCTTCGTCTGGCGGGACAAGATCTACAACGTCGGCGCCTCGATCGGACTGGTGGAGATCTCGCGCGAGAGCGGCACGCTGGAAGAGCTCATCGCCGCCGCCGACACCGCCTGCTACGTCGCGAAAAAACAGGGCTCGGGCCGCGTCGTGGTGTACTCGGCCCGTGATGAGGCGCTTGCGCGCCACACCGGCGAGATCCAGTGGCTGCAGCGTCTGCAGTCAGCGCTCAAGGAGAACCGTTTCCACCTCTACAACCAGGTGATCGTGCCGGCGCACGAGGAGGACGGCGGGCCGGCCATGGAGGTGCTGGTGCGGCTGCAGGACGAATCCGGGCACGATCTCCTGCCGGGGGAGTTCATGCGCGCCGCCGAGCGCTATCGCCTCATGGGCCTCGTGGATCGCTGGGTGGTGCAGACCACGCTCGCCGCGCTGGGCCGCGGCGCCATCGCCGTTGACGCGCAGCGCAGCGTCGCCATCAACATTTCCGGACAGACGCTCGGCGACGCGCAGTTCCTCGAGTTCGTGGTGGAGTGCCTCGACAGCACCGGTGTCACGCCCTCACAGGTGTGCTTCGAGATCGCCGAGAGCGCGGTGATCGCCAACCTCGATCATGCGCGCCGCTTCGTCGGCGTGCTGCACGGCATGGGTTGCCAGTTCGCACTCGATGACTTCGGCTCGGGCGTCGGGTCCTTCTCGAATCTCAAGACGCTGCCGCTCGACTATCTCAAGATCGACGGCTCCTTCATACGCAATCTGGCGCGCGACAGCGTCAATCAGGCCATGGTGACGGCGATGATCAAGCTCGCGCGCACGCTGAACTTCAAGGTGATCGCCGAGCAGGTCGAGGATAGCGCGGCAGAGGAGGCAGCGCGGCGCATGGGAGTCGATTACCTGCAGGGGTACGCCATCGGCCGGCCGCAGCCGCTGCAGCTGGCCGCGTGAGCCGGTCCCTGGGTGAGTCCCGCGAGCAAGACGTTTGCTCCGACACCCTCCGTTTGAACTTGTTGGGGAAGCAGGCAGCCGGCCGGTGCCACGTGACTGGTGTGTCACGAGACTTCAGCGGTACGCACTGCGCGGGCGCCTCAGAGAGGCCGGCAGGTTGGTCCCTTGTTGGACGACGCGAGATTTGGCGCTTTGCTTCGCAAACGTCTCGCTCGCGTGCCTCTTTCCACGCACATCTGCACGCCGGCGGCAGCACAGCTGCTGTCCGCCGAAATCGCCGCCGATGATTGGCCGGGCGTAGCCGGCGAACATCACGAGCCTTTCGCCGGCGGTAGCGAGCCGATGTCCGCCGAAATCGCTTCCTGCGATTTCGGCCAACTTAAAATAGCTACAGCAGCGGCACCATCAGCAGCGCCACGATGTTGATGATCTTGATCAGCGGGTTGATGGCCGGACCGGCGGTGTCCTTGTAGGGATCGCCGACGGTATCTCCGGTAACTGCCGCCTTGTGGGCCTCCGAGCCCTTGCCGCCGAAGTGGCCTTCCTCGATGTACTTCTTGGCGTTGTCCCAGGCACCGCCGCCGGTCGTCATGGAGATGGCGACGAACAGCCCGGTCACGATGGTGCCGATGAGGAGGCCCCCGAGCCCACGGATGCCGGCCCCCGGTCCCATGAGGGCATTGAGGACCAGCACCAGGATGATGGGCACCAGGATCGGCAGCAGCGAGGGCACGATCATCTCGCGGATGGCGGCACGCGTCAGCAGGTCGACCGCGCGGGAGTAGTCCGGCTTTTCGGTGCCGGCCATGATGCCCTTGATCTCGCGGAACTGGCGGCGCACCTCGTTCACCACCGACCCTGCCGCGCGCCCCACCGCCTCCATGGCCATGGCGCCGAACAGGTACGGTACGAGCCCGCCGATGAACAGGCCGATGATCACTGCCGGATCCGACAGCGAGAAGCTGGCGAGCTTGCCGCCGGCTTCGAGGTTGCGTGTGTAGTCCGCGAACAGCACCAGCGCGGCGAGCGCCGCGGAACCGATGGCGTAGCCCTTGGTGACCGCCTTGGTCGTGTTGCCGACCGCATCGAGCGGGTCGGTGATGGCGCGCACTTCCTTCGGGAGCCCTGCCATCTCGGCGATGCCGCCGGCGTTGTCGGTGATCGGGCCGTAGGCGTCGAGCGCGACGATCATCCCGGTCATCGACAGCATCGAGGTGGCGGCGATCGCAATGCCATACAGGCCGCCGAGTTGGTAGGAGCCCCAGATGGCGAGGCACACCGCGATCACCGGGAGCGCCGTCGACTTCATCGATACGCCAAGTCCCGCGATGATATTGGTGGCGTGGCCGGTCTGCGACGCCGCGGCCACCTTGCGCACCGGGCTGTACTCGGTGGCGGTGTAGTACTCGGTGATCATGATCATCGCCGCCGTGAGCGCCAGGCCGATGAGCGCGCAGAAGTAAATCGGCGTATTGCCCGGCATGATCTGTTGCGTGATGAACCAGAAGGCCACCGCCGACACCAGGCCTGAAACGATCACGCCCTTGTAGAGGGCGTTCATGATCTTGCCGTCGGCACGCGTCGAAACGAAAAAGGTGCCGATGATGGAGGCGATGATGGAGGCTGCACCGAGGGCGAGCGGGTAGATCACCGCGGCAGTCGAGGCATCGGTACCGTCGCGCGAGTACAGCAGGCCGCCGAGCAGCATGGTCGCGACCATGGTGACGGCGTAGGTCTCGAAGAGATCGGCCGCCATGCCGGCGCAGTCACCGACGTTGTCGCCGACGTTGTCGGCGATCACCGCGGGGTTGCGGGGGTCGTCCTCGGGGATGCCTGCCTCGACCTTGCCGACCAGGTCGGCGCCGACATCGGCGCCCTTGGTGAAGATGCCGCCGCCGAGGCGCGCAAAGATCGAAATGAGCGAGCCGCCGAAGGCGAGGCCCACCAGGGCGTGCAGCGCTCCCTCGTTGCCGAGCGAAGGACGCAGCAGCGCGTAGTAGCCGGCGACCCCGATCATCGCGAGGCCCACCACCAGCATCCCCGTGATCGCGCCGCCGCGGAAGGCGACGCTGAGCGCGGCGTTGAGCCCGTGGGTCGCAGCCTGCGCGGTGCGCACGTTGGCACGCACCGAGATGTTCATGCCGATGTAACCGGTGAGCCCCGAGAGCAGCGCGCCAATCGCGAAGCCGCCCGCGGTCGGCCAGCCGAGCCTGGAAAAGCCGATGACCAGGAAGAGCACGATGCCGACGACGAGGATAGTGCTGTACTGGCGGTTGAGGTAGGCCTTGGCGCCAGCCTGGATGGCGGCGGCGATCTCCTGCATGCGGGCGTTGCCGGGCGGCAGGCGCAGGATGGTGGTCGTCGACAGCACGCCGTACAGAACGGCGAGCACCCCGGCCGCAATCGCGGCCCACAGCCACTGGGTGGCATCCATCAGCGGATCTCCCCGGGAAAAAAGGCCGCGCACTATAGCACGGCGCGAACGGTCCCCGGCGGTCGCCGGCGCCGCGCCTGCACCGCAGCAATGGGTCTCAGAGTTTGAATTCGTCCTTGAGTTTGCGTCGCACCGACACGCCCTTGATGCGCACGTAATCGGGCAGACCGTCGCGGTAGGGCGGATAAGCCTCCCCCGCGATCAACGGCTCGAGGTAGCGGCGACACGGCGCGGTGATGCCGAAGCCGTCTTCGCGGATGTACTCGCGCGGCACCTTCTTTTCCTTGTTGGCAACTTCCGCGAGCGGCACGTGGCCGATCGACCAGCGGTAGGGACGCTGCGCGCGTCGCACGATGATGGGCATGACCGCATTGACGCCTTTCAGCGCCAGCTCCACTGCCGCCCTGCCCACCGCGTAGGCCTGCTCGACGTCGACCTTGGAGCCGATGTGCCTTGCTGCGCGCTGCAGGTAGTCAGCGACGGCCCAGTGGTACTTGTAGCCGTGGGCCTCGCGCACCATGTTGGCCAGCATCGGTGCGACCCCGCCGAGCTGCGTGTGGCCGAAGGCGTCACGCGTGCCAGCATCGGCGAGGAACTTGCCATCGGCATAGGCGACACCTTCAGAGGCCACGATGACGCAGTAGCCGTGGGTTTCGACTGTGGCACGCACCCGCTCGAGAAAACGCTGCTGCTCGAAGGGCACCTCGGGGAAGAGGATGATGTGCGGGGCCTCCGCCGGGCTCTTGCCAGCGAGTCCGCCGGCCGCAGCGATCCAGCCGGCGTGCCGCCCCATGACCTCCAACACGAACACGCGCGTCGAGGTGCGTGCCATCGAGGCGACATCGAGCGCCGCCTCGCGCGTGGAGACCGCGATGTACTTGGCCACCGAGCCGAAGCCCGGGCAGCAATCGGTGTGCGGCAGGTCGTTGTCGACCGTCTTGGGTACTCCGACGCAGGTGATCGGAAAACCGAGCGACGCGCCGAGCTGCGACACCTTGAGCGCGGTGTCCATCGAGTCGTTGCCGCCGTTATAGAAGAAATAGCCGATGTTGTGCGCGCGGAATACCTCGATCAGCCGCTCGTACTCGGCACGGTTCTCATCGATGCCCTTGAGCTTGAAGCGCGCCGAGCCGAAGGCGCCCGCCGGGGTGTACTTGAGCCCACGGATGGTCGCGCGGCTCTCGCGGCCGACATCGATCAGGTCCTCGGTGAGGGCGCCGACGATACCGTCGCGGCCGGCGAGAACCTTGCCGATCCTGCGCGAGCGCAGCGCCGTCTCGATTACGCCACAGGCCGAGGCGTTGATGACGGCGGACACGCCGCCCGACTGGGCATAGAAGGCATTTCTCGCGGACTCTTTCCTCATGGAGCGAAGAATAACGCACCGCCGCCAGGCCCGTTTGGTTTGACCTCGCCGCAGGCGGCCGGTAACGTTGCCAACCTTTGTGCTGCCGCCGGCAGCCGCCGCCGTCACGACAACCATGCGCATCGTCCTGTTGGGCGCCCCCGGCTCCGGCAAAGGCACCCAGTCTCAGAGGCTCATGCAGCAGGAGCACATCCCGCAGATCTCGACCGGGGATCTGCTGCGCGCCGCGGTCGCGCGCGGCACCGAGCTCGGCCGCAAGGCCAAGGAAGCGATGGATGCCGGGCGGCTCGTGGCCGATGAGCTGGTGCTCGGCTTGATCCGCGAGCGCCTGGCGGAGCCCGACGCGCGCCGCGGCTTCATCCTCGATGGCTTCCCGCGAAATCTCGCCCAGGCACAGGCGCTCGATCGGCTGCTCGCGACCTTGCGCCAGCCTCTCGATGCCGTGGTGCAGCTCGAAGTCGACTACGGCGAGCTCGTGCGGCGTATCTCCGGCAGACGTACGTGTGCGGACTGCGGACGGGTATTCAACCGCTTCACCGGCCCGGGCGAGGTGAGCGGGCTCTGCCCCAAGACCGGTGCGCCGCACCGGCTCATCCAACGTCCCGACGACAACGAGGCCACCGTGACCGAGCGGCTGCGGGTGTACGAAGAGCAGACGCGGCCGCTCATCGAGTTCTACCGCGCGCGGGGCCTGCTGCGCGCCATCGACGCGGAAGGCGAGGTCGAGGAGGTAACGCAGCGTCTCGAGGAGGCGCTGCACGCGATCGCGCCGAGGGTGGCGAAAACCGCTCGCACCCCGAGCCGCAAGTCGCGCAGCCCCGCACAAAAAGCGCCCCGCCGGGCAGCGTCGCGGCGTGCTGCGAAGTCAGCGTCGGCCACGAGGCGCAAGCGCGCGGCAACGACCCGCGCTGCGGGCAAAGGCAAGCCTGCGCGCCGCGCACCGGGGGGAAACCGCACTGGCGGGCGACGCGGCGGCGGGCATCGCGCGCGCCGCTAGCCGCGGAGCGTTTCACAGAGCGTTGAGCAACCGCTCGCCGAGCACGGACCTGCGCCAGCCACGCAGCAGCGCGCCGTCGCGCCGCCCGTCCGCGAGCTGCTCGAGATCCCGTCGGGTTGCCAGCACCTCCGGGACGAGGTTGAGCTCGCGTGCGACCGCCTGGCTGATGCTGCCCAGCTTTCTCACCAGCGCGGTCTTCAGCGGATCGGGCCGCGGGCGGCCGGGAAGCGCCGGCGGCGGCTGCGGTACCTGTGCACGCTCGACGCACTCGAGCAGCTCCACGCCACGCCGTTTCACGAGGCCCGGCGGTATCTCTGGAATCGCGGCAAGTGCCGTCAGCGTACGCGGCACCTGCATCACGATCTCGCGCAGCAGCGCATCGTCGAGGATCCAGCCGCGCGGGCGGTTGTGCTCGAGCGCAGTGCGCTCGCGCCACGCGGCGAGTGCGCGTGCCAGGCGCTCGCGCGGCGGATCGAGGGGCCGCAGTCCCTTCAGCCGCAGCCACGCGTCTTCCGGGGCCACGGTGAGAGTGCGCTCGTCCGCGAGCGTCGCGAGCTCCTCGGCGAGCCACTCGAGGCGGCCGAGGCGCGCCAGCTCCTCCTCCAGGCGCGCCGCGAGCGGCAGCAGGTAACGCACGTCATCGAGGGCGTACTCGACCTGCTCCGTCGACAGCGGACGGCGCGACCAGTCGGTTCGGGTATGTGATTTGTCGAGCCGCTGTCCGAGGAAACGCCACACCGCCTCCGCATAACCCACCTGGGCCGGAAGGCCCGTGAGGCTGGCGGCGATCTGGGAGTCGAACACCGGCCGCGTGAGTCCCGCCAGCGGCAGCAGCACTTCCAGATCCTGACGCGAGGCGTGCATGACCTTGAGCACACTATCTGCCGTGAGCACTCGCGCGAGCGGGCTGAGGTCCGGCAGCGCCAGCGGATCGATGCACGCCGCCTCCGCGGCAGTCGCGGTCTGCACCAGACAGAGCTGCGCGCGGTAGGTCCGCTCGCGCAGGAACTCGGTATCGAGGCCGATGCGCGCGAGCCCGCCGAGAGTGGTGGTAAGCGCGGCGAGTGCCGGCGCTGTAGCGACTAGGGGCTGCAAACCGGATCTGTGACGGATCTGTAGAATCGAGCCAGCGACTCGCGCCATTATGCGTGGCCGGCGCCGTTATCGAAAGACATGAGCGAATTCATCCGACTGTATGCGCAGATTGCGCTGCTGCGCCGCGGACCGCAGGACCTGCCGGCCTCACGGCTGCTGCTGGCACTGACTGTTGGCGCCTTCCTCGCGGTGCACTTCGCCGTGAGCAGCCTGTTGCCGCCCGACAACCGCTGGCCCGGGATCCTGGTAGTGGCGACGCTCTTCACGCTGCTGTGGTACGTGCTGGTGCTGCGGCTCGCCGGCCGGCCCGAGCGCACGCTGCAGACCACCACGGCGGTGTTTGGTTTCCAGACGGTGCTCGCCCCGCTGGTGATCGGCTGCAGCTGGCTGGCGCGCCGCTTCAGCCCGGACTCGCCCTGGCAGGTGCCCATCGTGTGTGCCGTGCTGCTGCTGCTCGCGTGGATGATCGCCGCGAACAGCTACATTGTCAGGGCGGCGCTCGAATGGTCGGCAACCTCGAGCGTGGTGCTCGTGATCCTGCAGGAAGTCACGGGCGGCCTGCTGCTGTTCGCGCTGTTTCCTCCCCTCAAGGCGTGAAAGCGGCGATGCACGTCCATATTCTCGGTATCTGCGGCACGTTCATGGGTGGGATCGCCGCGATCGCGCGCGCCGCGGGCTTCAAGGTTACGGGCTCGGACCGCAATGTCTATCCGCCGATGAGCACACAGCTCGAGGCGCTCGGCATCACCCTCACCGAAGGCTTCGACGCTGCACAGCTCACTCCGAGCCCCGATGTGGTGGTGGTCGGCAACGTCATGACGCGTGGCCAGCCGGTAGTGGAAGCACTGCTCGAGAGCGCTCTGCCGTACGTCTCGGGACCGGAATGGCTGGCGCGTGCGGTGTTGAAGGACCGCTGGGTGCTGGCGGTTGCCGGCACGCACGGCAAGACGACGACCGCCTCGCTCCTCGCCTGGATCCTCGAGCACGCCGGGCTCGACCCCGGCTTTCTCATCGGCGGTGTGCCAGCCAACTTCGGCGTGAGCGCACGGCTTGGCAGCGCGCCGTTCTTCGTCATCGAGGCGGACGAGTACGACACGGCGTTCTTCGACAAGCGCGCGAAGTTCGTGCACTACCGGCCGCGCACGGTAGTCCTCAACAACCTCGAATACGACCACGCCGACATCTATCCCGATGTCGGCGCCATCCAGCGCCAGTTCCACCATCTGGTGCGCATCATCCCGGGCAGCGGCCGCATCGTCTGGAACGCCACCGATGCGCTGCTGCGCGAAACTCTCGCCATGGGCTGCTGGACTCCGCTCGAGGGCTTCGCGCGTGCGCCGCACCCTGATGCGTTGTGGAGCGCGCAACCGCTGCCCGGCGCCGCCGATTTCTCGCGCTTCGCGGTGCTCGAAGGCGGGCAGCCGCGGGGCACGGTCGAGTGGTCGCTCATCGGCGCGCACAACATGGAAAACGCCCTGGCCGCGATCGCCGCCGCGCGCCACGCGGGTGTGGAGGTGGCGCGCGCGGTTGCGGCGCTCAGCGACTTCGAGGGAATCGCGCGCCGTCTGCAGCTGCGCGGCGAGGTGAACGGCATCCGTGTGTACGACGACTTTGCGCACCATCCGACGGCGATCGCGACCACCATCGATGGTCTGCGGCGTCGGGCCGGGGCGGCGCGCATCCTGGCGGTGCTCGAGCCGCGCTCGCATACCATGCGCATGGGTGTGCATCAGCACACGCTCGCCCCGGCGCTCGCCGGGGCCGACGAGGTGTGGCTGTATACTCCGCCCGACCTCGGCTGGGACACGGGCACGGTGCTGCAGGCGCTGGCCGGTCGCGGGCACGCCGCGGCCGATGTCGAGGCACTGGCGCGCGAGCTCGCGCGCACCGCACGGCCCGGCGACCAGGTGCTCATCATGAGCAACGGCGGGTTCGGCGGGTTGCACGGCAGGCTCATCGCCGCGCTGCAAGAGGCAGCAGTGCCTGCATGAGCGCCGCGGGCGAGCTGCCGCTCTTTCCGCTCAGCACGGTGTTGTTTCCCGGCGGGCCGCTGCGGCTGCGCATCTTCGAGCCGCGCTACCTCGATCTGGTACGGCATTGCCTCAAGCAGTCGCGTCCGTTCGGCGTGGTTCTGATTCTCGAGGGCCTTGAGGCAGGCGAGGCGGCGAGCGTCGCCACGACGGGCACCAGCGCGCGGCTGGTCGATTTCGACACGCTGCCGGACGGACTGCTCGGCATCGACTGTCTCGGTGAGCAGCGCTTTCGCCTGTGCCGCCGCTGGCAGCAGGCCGATGGGCTCCATCTCGCGGAAGTCGACTATCTGCCCGATGATGCACCGTGCGCACTGCCCGCAGAGCTCGCGCACCTCGGGGAGCTGTTGCGCGAGGTGCTGCCGCAGCTCGGTGACCGCTACGCGCACGTCACGGCGCACTACGACGATGCCGGCTGGGTCAGCAACCGCTGGGCGGAGGTTCTGCCGCTCACTGCCGCCGAGAAGCAGCAGCTGCTCGAGCTCGCCGATCCACTCGCACGCCTCGCGCAGGTGGCAGCCTGGTCAACCCGGCAGCCCCCGACTAAGCATGTATAACCCGAGGTACTTGCGCCGCACGTAACCGGACTCGACGAGTGCGAACACCAACCCGCGCCAGCCGTCGAGAAATCCGAGCCGCAGCAGGTAGCCGCGCACGAAGCGCCACAGGGGATTGAGCAGTACCGGCGCGAATCCGCAGCGCCGGCCGCGCTCGTACAGCGCCTGGGCCATGAGGTCGGCGTAGCGCTGCATGCGCACCTGATGGTCGTGAAGGCTGCGGTAGGAGTAGTGCTCGAGATGCCCGTGCAGGCGCTCGACATGGCCCTCGACACGCGTGTTCTCGTGAATCTCGTCACCCGTCCAGCCACCCCGCCGGCGGTCGAACAGGCGTACCAGGCGGTCGGGATAGGCGTTGCCGTGACGCAGGAAACGGCCGAAGTAGTCCGTGATCCGCGGTATCGACCAGCCGGCCGCAGCCGTCAGGCCCGCCGGGCGCAGGGCGCTGATCTCTTCACGCAGCTCGGGGCTCACCCGCTCATCGGCGTCGAGGCACAACACCCAGTCGTGACGGGCCGCCTCCACCGCGAACTGCTTCTGCGAGCGATACCCCGGCCAGTCGCGCTCGATGACGCGCGCGCCGCAGGCGGCGGCGAGCTCGCGCGTGCGGTCGGTCGAGTGCGAGTCGACGACGATGATCTCGTCGCAGAAATCGACGGAGCGCAGGCAGGCCTCGATGCGGTCGGCCTCGTTGAACGTGATGATGCATGCCGTCAGGCCGCTGTCATTCGCCACGGGTACCTCGGCGTCGCCAGGCGACAACAGCCCGTACAATACACAGTCGCATGAGCCCGGTCCTGTTCTACGACCCCGTGTGCCAACAGCCCTACGACACTCGCACACTGCATACGCAGGCGATGGGTGGCACCGAGTCGACGCTGGTGCGCGTCGCGGATGCGCTCGGCGCGTGGGTGATGCAGCACAACCGCACGCACGACTGGGAGCGCTACCGCAAACCGCAACGCCTCGCGGGCATCACCCACGTCATCGTCAACCGCGATTCGCGTGCGCTGCCGGTCGTGAGGGAGTTGTGCGGCCCTGGCGCACGTATTTACCTGTGGCTCCACGACCGCTTCCATCCGCGCGCGCGGCGCGCCCGCTGGCTGGCGGCGACCGCGCCGCTGCTGCGGGAGAGCGGCGCCACGGCGGTGTGCGTGTCGGACTGGCAGCGTGCCGGTGTCGAGGCGACGCTCGCGAGCCTCGGCCTCGCGGGCCGCGTGCCTGCGCTCACCATCTACAACCCGGTCGACGACGCGCTGCGGCCCGATGGCACGGCGCTCGACCCGGACAAGCTGGTGTTCTTCTCCTCACCCAACAAGGGTCTCGACTTCGCGCTCGACGCATTCGGCGAGCTCAGACGCGCGCTGCCGCAGCTGCGCCTGCTCATCGGCAATCCCGGCTACAAGGAGGGCAACACCGCGCGACGCCCCGGCGTCGAGTTCCTCGGAGCGCTGCCGCAGGCGCGCATGCATGTCGAGGTGCGTGGCGCGCTCTGTACCTTCGCGCCGAACTTCCGCATCGCGGAGACTTTCGGCCTGGTGTTCGCCGAGTCGCATGCGCTCGGCACACCGGTCCTCACGCACGACTGCGGCGCCGCCGCGGAGGTCATCGCCGATGCGCAGCAGCTGCTGCCCGTGAGCGCCGCCGCGCGCGGCTACGAGGCGGTCGTCGGGAACCTGCCCCCGAGCTGGCGGGGAGGGCCGGCACGGCTGGCAGCAGCCGCCGGGCTTTTCGATGCCTACCTCGAGCGTATCCGCCACTGGCGTGGCGGAGCGCGGCCCCTGACCGGCCCCGATCCACGCTTTCGCCTCAGCCTCATCAGGGAGCAGTGGCGGCGCTTGTTGAGCTGACCAGCAGGCGGCTCCAGGCCTCGAAGACGGCCTCGACCGGCAGCTGGTCGACGCGCGGCAGGAGGGGAACGCCACCCACTCCGATCACGGCGGAGCCGCACGGACTGCGCGGAGTGACCTGGGCCGGCGGAGTCGAGCCGAACAACACCACCAGCGGCGTGCCGAGCGCCGCCGCAGCGTGGGCAGTGCCCGTATCGATGGAAACCATGCTGTGCGCGCGGGTGCAGAGCGCAAACAGACCCGGGAATGGCAGACCCCGGAGGACGATGTCCGGCAGCGCGGCGGCCGACTCGATCCAGCCGAGCAGCACGTCCTCGCGCGGAGCGCCGCACAGCACGATCCGCGCGGTGGGCAAGCGCTCATGGATCCGAAGGATGAGGCTGGCCCAACGATCCACGGGCCAGAAGCGGTCGTCGCTTGCCTTGATGTGCAAGGAGCGGCCGCGCATCGTGCGGCGATTTCCAGGTTGCAGCAGCACGAGCGGCCGATCGCCGACGTTGTTCTTGACCAGCCATTCGTCGCCCGCCGCACGTGCCCGGCGCGAAAGGATGAGGCGCGGCGCGCAGCGCGGCGGCGGCACCGGAAAAGGGTAATCCGACTCGCGCAGCGCGGCGGGAGTGAGCCGTCCGAGGGCAACGAGCCGGTCCACCCAGTGCACCTGCGCAAGCGCAGTCGGTGCATCCCTCAGGAACACGCAGCGCGTGCGATCGACGCCGCCGAAGCGCAGCAGCCGGCGAATGCTTGTCAGCTTGCGCGGGTCGGTCTCGCAGATATACACCGGGTCGCGTCGGCCGCGGCGCAGTGTCCACACGGTCCGCCACCAGCGCAGATCCAGGGCGAACGGCGTGTAGCGGTGCAGCCAGAGCGTCTCGGCAACATCCGGCTGGCCTTCGTAGATTTCCTGCGACCACGCGCCCGCAGCGATGACGCGGCACGCACGCCCGAACCGGCGGTGCAGGATTTCCAGCAGCGCCGTCAGCATGATCATGTCGC
>Ga0306920_100001612_pt1 | contig 28113 bp, 26 predicted proteins | sample flu12Cox44000170_FD_204666 | JGI IMG/M metagenome (GOLD analysis project Ga0306920, IMG submission 204666) | Lab enrichment of tropical soil microbial communities from Luquillo Experimental Forest, Puerto Rico - flux4day.12C.oxic.44.000.170 (v2)... | ecosystem: Environmental > Terrestrial >... | reverse complement strand
ATTCTGCGACGGGTCGTGCTGCCGGCGTCGCTGCCGTCGATCTTCACCGGCTTGCGGATCGGTCTCGGCATTGCCTGGACGGCCGTGATCGTTGCCGAGATGGTCGCGGTCAAATCCGGCCTCGGCTACGTGCTGTGGGACGCCTATTACGTCGGGCGGATGGACGTCGTCATCGCCGACATGGCAACCATCGGATTATTGGGCCTTCTCAGCGACCGCATCATCCTCCTGATCGAAGGCTGGGTGCTCAAATGGCGGCGCCTGCAATCATTCCATTCATGATGGGGGCGATGGGCACGATCGCTTTTGAAAATGTGTCGAAGACGTTTTCAGGCCAGACCGAGGTGCGGGCGCTGGAAGGCATCAGCCTGACCATCGATGAAGGCGAATTCGTCGCCTTGCTTGGCCCTTCGGGCTGCGGAAAGTCGACGCTGTTGAATCTGCTCGCCGGCTTCGAGAAGACAAGCGAAGGTGTGTTGCTGTTCGACGGCAAGACCGTGACGCGTCCGGGTCCGGACCGCGGCGTGGTGTTTCAGGAAGCCGCGTTGTTTCCATGGCTCGATGTCTGGCAGAACGTCATTTTCGGACCGCAGGTTCAGGGCATTGCGCGTGCCGAGTACGAATCGAGGGCGCGCGAGCTTTTGAAGCTGGTGGGTCTTGAGGCGTTTGCCGAGGCCTTGCCCGTGCAGCTCTCGGGCGGCATGCGCCAGCGCGTCGGGATTGCGCGCGTGCTGGCAATGAGTCCGCGCGCGCTTCTGATGGATGAGCCATTCGGAGCGCTTGATGCGCAGACGCGGCTTTCCATGCAGCAATTGCTGCTCGATGTGTGGCAGGCGCTCGGCACCACCGTCCTGTTCGTCACCCATGACATCGATGAGGCGATACTTCTGTCCGACCGTATTGCCGTGATGTCGGCTCGCCCCGGCCGGATCATGCGCACGATCCCGATTGCCTTGCCGCGGCCGCGCTCCATTGCAAGCCTCACCAGCCCGGAATTCGTGGCCTACAAGGCCGCCATCATGTCCGACATGAAGGTCACTCACGCCCCTCAAACCTGAAATTCAAAATGGCCAATCCGCGCATACCCTATTCGCTGTCTTCTGATCGCGCGGCCTTGCCGCCCCTGGACGGCAAACGCATCCTCGTGCATCTGGTCGTCAACGTGGAGAACTGGCAGTTCGACCAGCCGATGCCGCGCACGATCATCACGCCGCCGCATGGGCGCGAGACCGTTCCGGACGTGCCGAACTTCTCCTGGGCCGATTACGGCATGCGCGCCGGCCTTCCTCGTATTCTGAAGGCCTTTTCGTCGCGCAAACTGCCGGCATCGACGAGCTTCAATGCCGGCGTGATCGATGCCTATCCCCAGGCTGCCGTCGCCATGCGGGATGCGGCGTGGGAATTCATCGGCCACGGCATGCATCAGAAAGCGATCAATCACGTCGAGGGCGGCGAGGAATCCGTGATCCGCGCGAGCCTCGACAAGATCGCGAATTTCACTGGTCGACGTCCGCGCGGCTGGCTGTCGCCGGGGCTTCGCGAGACCGTCGATACGCCCGACATCCTCAAGCGCAATGGCATCGAGTATGTCTGCGACTGGGTGGTCGATGATCGGCCGTCCTGGATGACGACGGCCGCCGGGCCCCTGATCGCGATGCCCTATAATCTCGAGATCAACGACTCCATCATCTACGCGGTCGAACGGCACGCGACGGGCGAGATGGCGAGGCGCCTCGAGTTCACGCTGCGCCGCTTCGAGCAGGAATGTCGTGACAGCGCGATTTGCCTCGCGATCGGCTTGCATCCGCATCTGATATCGGTGCCACATCGCATTCACGAACTCGACCGCATGCTTGACCTTCTGATGGCCTCGCCCAATGCAGGCTTCTTTACGGGCAGTGAACTGGCGGATTGGTATGTCGCGGCCGCTCCACCACCCGCGACATCGTGATTGCCGCGGCGCGGCGCGTTCGTTGGCAAGCGGCTTGATGGCAGGCATTCAACTAAAAGAGAATGGAATGAAGGATGAAGTTCGACTTCATTGCATGCCTTTGTTGCGCGCCGAATGCTTGACGGCGGGTATGGCCGCAGTTTAGGTGGCGCCGATAAACAGCAAGGCGGCCCGGTCCAATAGCACCTGGATCCAATAACGCCGCCATCGAATAAAGCCCCGGGGAGAGACAATGACGCGCTGCAAATCACTCATTCTTGTGTTTGGCATGGTTGTTCTCGGCACGCCGGCTGCGCATGCGCAGTACACGGCGAAGGAATGGCCGGAGGGTCCGAGCAAGCAAAGGTTCGTCGACACCTGCAACGGCTGCCATGACATCAACCGGGTCCGTGTCGGCTACACCCCTGATGGCTGGCTGACGGTCGTGCGCATGATGCAAAACATGAATGCGCCGGTTCCCGCCGAAGAGTGGGGCGCGATGACCGACTACCTCATCAAAAACTTTCCGGAGCGTCAGCGGCCGCCGGCGGTCCTCATCGATGGGCCGGCAAAGGTCGACATCAAGATGTGGGACGTACCCACGCAAGGCTCGCGTCCGCACGATCCGCTCGCCGCGCGGGACGGTTCGATCTGGTGGAGCGCGCAACTTGCCAACAAGTTGGGTCGGGTCGACCCCAAGACCGGCGCGATCAGGGAATATACGCTCAAATCGGCGTTCAGCGGTCCTCACGGGCTGGTCGAGGACAAGAGCGGCAATATCTGGTTCACCGGCAACAATGCCGGACTCATTGGCAAGCTCGACCCCAACAGCGGCGTTGTGACCGAATATCCCCTGCCGGATCCGAAGGCGAAGGACCCTCACACCCTCAATTTCGACCAGAGCGGGACTCTTTGGTTCACGGTGCAGCAGGCCAACATGATCGGCCGGCTCGATCCCGCGACCGGCGAGATCAAGCTCGTCACTTCGCCGACGCCGAAATCGCGGCCCTATGGGATTCAGATCAATGCGCAAGGCATCCCGGTGCTGGTCGAGTTCGGCACCAACAAGATCGCCACGATCGATCCCAAGACGCTCGCGATCAAGGAATACCCGCTGCCGGATGCGGGTGCGCGGCCGCGGCGGCTCGCGATCGGCCCCGATGGCGCGATCTGGTACGCCGATTTCGCGCGCGGCTTCATCGGCAAGCTTGATCTTGCGACCGGCGCGGTGAAGGAGTGGGCCTCGCCAAGCGGACCGAAGTCCGAACCCTACGGCATGGTGTTCACCAAGGGCGCGGTCTGGTACAACGAATCCGGCGCCAAGCCGAACACGATCGTTCGCTTCGATCCCGCAACGGAGAAATTCCAGAGTTGGGCGATTCCGGGCGGCGGCGACATCGTGCGCAACATGGATGTTACGCCTGACGGAAATCCCGTCACGGCCAACAGCCTGACCAATCAGGTCGGGATGGTTCAGATCAAGGAGGCCGGCACTGCCGCTGCCCATTGATCTTGTGAGTCGTGCAACAAAGGCCGCCTGATCGGTGCGATCGGGCGGCCCTTTCTCCTGGCTCATTGTTTCGCACAGGTTTCGGTTTTAACTTCTGCCGCGCATACCGTGCCGCGCGCGAGAGCCACATGAATAACGCATCAGCTGTCGAAATTCCGGAGTTCGACTACGTCGTCGTCGGCGCCGGCTCGGCCGGATGCGTGCTCGCCCATCGTCTGAGTGCCGATCAAAAAAGCTCGGTGCTGCTGCTCGAAGCCGGTCCGCGGGACACCAACCTCTGGATTCACGTGCCGCTCGGCTACGGCAGGCTGTTCAAGGAAAAGACCGTCAACTGGATGTACCAGACCGAGCCGGAGCCGGAGCTGGATGGACGACGCGTATTCCAGCCGCGCGGCAAGGTGCTCGGCGGATCGAGTTCGATCAACGGCCTGCTTTACGTTCGCGGCCAGCACCAAGATTACGATCGCTGGCGCCAGCACGGCAACCAGGGTTGGGGTTTTGACGATGTCCTGCCCTACTTCAAGAAGGCCGAAAACCAGCAACGCGGAGCGGACGATTTTCACGGCGTTGGCGGCCCGCTGCCGGTCTCCGATCTGGGACATCCCGATCCGCTTTCCGCCGCCTTCATCGCAGCAGCTGCCGAGACCGGGCTGCCCGTCAACCGCGATTTCAACGGCGCATCGCAGGAAGGCGCCGGATTCTTCCAGACCACGACCCGTCATGGCCGACGGGCGAGTGCGGCGGTCGCCTATCTCCGCTCCGCCAGGGGCCGCGACAACCTGCGGATAGAAACTTCGGCACTCGCGCGGCGCATCGTCTTCGATGGACGGCACGCCGTTGCGGTCGAATACGGTCAGGCGGGACATCACAGAACCGCGCGGGCGCGCAAGGAAATCGTCATTTCGGGCGGTGCGTTCAACTCTCCGCAATTGCTGCAGCTCTCAGGCGTCGGACCGGCGGAATTGTTGCGTGCGCACGGCATCAAAGTGGTGCTGGATGCGCCGGGCGTCGGTCACGATCTGCAGGACCACATGCAGGTCAGGGTGATCATGCGCTGTACGAAGCGCATCACGCTCAACGACGTCGTCAATTCCCCGTACCGCAAGTTTCTCACCGGATTGCAATATGCGGCTTTGCGGAGAGGCCCGCTGACGATCGCGGCGGGCACGTCGGGTGCATTCTTCAAGACCAATCCGCGTCTGGCGACGCCCGACATCCAGGTTCACTTCCTGCCATTCTCGACGGACAAGATGGGAGAAAAGCTGCATTCGTTCTCCGGCTTCACCGCTTCCGTCTGCCAGTTGCGTCCCGAGAGCCGTGGATCGCTTCGCATCAAGAGTGCGGACCCGGAAGCTGCGCCGGAGATACGGATCAACTATCTTTCGACCGAAACCGACCGCACCGCCCATGTCGAGGGGTTGAAGATCCTGCGTAAGATCCTCGCCGCGCCCGCGCTCAAGCCCTATGTCGTCGAGGAGATCGATCCGGGTGCCAAGGTTGCAAGCGACGAGGAGCTGTTGGGCTTTTGCCGTGCGCGGGGCAGCACCATCTATCATCCGACCTCGACATGCCGGATGGGAAACGATCCGCTTGCCGTCGTCGATCAGCGGCTTCGTGTTCGCGGACTTGAAGGCCTGCGCGTGGTCGATGCCTCGGTCATGCCCGATCTCGTCTCGGGGAACACCAACGCGGCGGTCATCATGATCGCGGAGAAGGCCTCCGACATGATTCTGCAGGACGCGCGCTAGGAAACCTGCTTTCCGCCGGGTTTGCTTCCCGCCTCAGTGCGTTCTATCTTGCAAACGCGGCCGGCCATGATTTCAGCCGCGCACTATTCGGAGAGCAGCTGGTGGCAATTCGACTGCGGATCGGCACGCGTAAAAGCGCCATGGCGCTGGTGCAGACCGAGCAAATTGCCCGGCAGCTCGCCGCGGCCAGAGCCGATATCGAGGTCGAGATCGTCAAGTTCGAAACCACCGGCGATATCGACCAGACCAGCAAGCTTTTGAAGCACGGCGGCAAGGGCGGCGCCTTCGTCGCTGAGATACGTAATGCTGTGCGCGCCGGAAAATTGCACGCGGCCATGCATTCGCTAAAGGACATGCCGGGCAACGAGGACACGCCAGGGCTCGTGATCGGCGCGACTCTTGCGCGTGAGTCCGCGAGCGACGTTCTGGTGCTGCGACCGGGTATCTCGCTTGAGGAATTCCAGCGCTCGCGCGGCAAGGGATTCAAGATCGGCACCAATGCGGTGCGGCGCGCCGCTTACGCGCACCGGCTGTTCCCCGAAGCCGAGGTGATTCATTATCGCGGCGCAGCCGACACGCGCGTTCGAAAGCTCGATCAAAAGGAAAAGCAGCGCCTTCCCGGCGGCGGCAAAGCGGGTCCGGCTGATGCGCTGATCATGGCGCGCTCGGGATTGGAGCGCGTCGGCTTCGGTGGTCGCATCGCTTACGAATTTTCGACCTCGGAAATGCTTCCCGCGGCAGGCCAGGGCATTGTTGCGGTGGAATGCGCCACCAATGATTGGCAGACGAGAGGCGTTCTGGCCTTGATCGATGACGTCCAGGCGCACCGTTGTGCCGACGCCGAGCGTGAGGTGCTGTGGGTGCTCAATGGCCATTGCAACTCGCCGATCGCGGGGTATTCGAGCATCGACGGCATGCAGATGTCGCTGACCGCCGCGGTGCTGGATGAAGCAGGCCTCAATTTCATCGAGGCCTCGCGCTCGGGACCGGCGGACCGGCCGCGAGAACTCGGCCGTGCGGTCGCGCTCGAATTGCTCGCGAAAGGCGCGGCCGACATCATCGAGCGCAGCCGGCCGAAGTGATCTTATCCCTCGTACGTCCGCACGCGTTTGAGCATCTGCTCGACATGCGCGATCGGGGTTTCCGGCAGGATGCCATGGCCGAGGTTGAAGATCAGGCGGCCTCGCGCGTAATCGTTGAGCACATCGTCCACCGCGCGATCGAGCGCCGCGCCGCCGGCCATCAGCGCCAGCGGATCGAGATTGCCCTGAACCGCGACGCGGTTTTGCACGCGCTCCCTGATCAATGATGGCTCCGCGGCCCAGTCGATGCTCACAGCATCCACGCGGGTCTCCTCCACATAGCCCGGCAGCAACGCGCCTGCGCCCCTTGGAAAGCCGATGATCCTGGCATCGGGGACTTGCTTGCGCACGCCTTCGACAATGCGGCGGGTCGGTTCGGTCGACCAGCGCGCGAATTCACGCGGCGGCAGCACGCCGGCCCAGGTATCGAAAATCTGCAAGGCGTCGGCGCCGGCCTTGAGCTGGCCGAGCAGATACCGGATCGAGTTCTCGACCAGCACCTCGATGATTTTCGAAAAGGCATCCGCATGACGATAGGCCATCAAGCGCGCCGGGGCCTGATCGGGCGTGCCTTGTCCCGCTATCATGTAGGTGGCGACCGTCCATGGCGCGCCACAGAAGCCGATCAGCGCGATGTTGGAATCGAGTTCGCGACGGACGCGCCGCAGCGCCTCGAACACAGGCTCGAGCTTGTTGAAGTCGGCATGCGAGGCAAGCGCTTTGACTTTCTCCGGCGTATCCAGGGGATCGAGTCGCGGGCCTTCGCCGGCTTCGAAACTCACGGAGCGGCCGAGGGCGTGGGGGATGACGAGAATATCCGAGAAGATGATCGCGGCATCGAAGTTGAAGCGGCGGATCGGCTGCAATGTAACTTCGGCGGCATATTCCGGCGTGAAGCAAAGATCGAGAAAGTCGCCGGCTTTGGCGCGGACCTCGCGGTATTCCGGCAGATAGCGGCCGGCCTGCCGCATCATCCAGACCGGCGGTGTCGCCTGCCGGCGGCCGGTGAGCACTTCAAGAAACGGTTTAACGGTATGAATCCGGGACAAACGCTTGGTCCGTTGCGTCAATCATATGGCGAGATGAGACTTCTGATTACACTGTGGACGCGGACAAGGCCACGGCCAAGAACAGCTCAAGAGAAGGTTCAAGAACAAGACCAGCCTGAGGCAGGACAGGGCGTTTGGCCTCCGGTTCCGCCGGCCCCTGGTCGTTGGCGCGGAACGCTGGCTGCAGCCATCGCGTTATCTCGCCATGGAGGCTCAACATGGCCGAGAAATTCAACCCCGCACCGCATGACAAGCATGCCGACAAACCCGGCGCCCGCGCGGCCGACCGCGACAGGCACCAAAGGCTGGACATTGGACTGGAAGACAGCTTTCCGGCGTCAGATCCGGTCAGCGTGGCACAGCCGGCACCGTCGAAGCCGCATCGCAAAGGCGAAAAGGCAGGCGGCCGCAAAAGACAGGCTGCGTGATCTGCCGGACGATCACGGGCACGAGAAATCGCGGAGAGTCTTGCCTGATCTCAATAATGCGGCGGCGGCTCGTTCGCAGGCCGCGGCATTTGTGTTTCGGCCTCCTGCAGGCGCTCGTTGAGAACAACGAGCTGACGCGTCAGCGCGTCGATTTTTGCCCATTGCTCGGTAACGGTCTTGTTAAGGGTTTCAATGACATCGTCTTGAAACGTGATCCGCGCTTCGAGCCTGTCGATGCGATCGTTCAGCGTCTGGGAGTCAGTCATCGCGATCCCATCCCGTCCGGCGCTCCCGCAATCCATGGCCGAGCGCAACGCGCTCGTCGAAGACAAAACATTCGCCGCGCCAGCGGCTTTGCTGTTCGGGCACGGTTTCCAGATATTTCAGAATGCCGCCCTTGAGGTGATAGACCTCGGCAAAGCCGCGCGCCAACAGATAGCTCGACGCCTTTTCGCAGCGGATGCCGCCGGTGCAGAACATCGCGATCTTTCGATGTTTGGCGCGATCGAGCCTGCGCGCGGTGAAATCCTTGAATTGGCCAAAACTCTCGATGCCGGGATCAAGCGCACCTTCGAACGTGCCCATTGCCACCTCGAAGGCATTGCGGGTGTCGATCAGAAGAGTGTCGGGTGAAGCGATCAGGTCGTTCCAACTGGCGGCGTCGACATAGGTGCCGACCCGCCTTCTCGGGTCGGTCTCCGCGTCGCCCAGGGTTACGATCTCATTCTTCAAGCGCACCCTCAGGCGCTTGAACGGAATCGCTGAAGCGGTTGAGAATTTAAGTTCGAGATTGTCGAGCCGGCCGCCGAACAGATCGCCGTTGCGCAACGCATGGACCAGTTCGCCGATCGCGCCCGCAGTCCCCGCAAGCGAGCCGTTGATGCCTTCTTGCGCCAGCAACACGCTGCCTTTCAGCTTCAGCCCAGCACAAAGCGCCCGCAGCGGCTCCCGCAGCTCGCGGAAATCGGGAAGCGCGGCAAATTGGTAGAAGGCGGCGACCTGGCAAGGCATGGCGGTGGTTTATCAGGGGGCTTGCGGAGGGGAAAGGCCGACCGGGTCTCGTGCCTGGCGCGACCTTTGCCCTGTTCGGTCGGCACGAAGAAATCCCCCACACCAGCATTGCCCAGCAAGGGATGAATGTGCCAAGTAACCCCGAAACAGCATCCTCGGCATGGGCCGAGGCTCACGCGGAAATCAACGAAAAAGCGGGCAATCTGGCATGAGAAGCTTCCATCTCGCCGGCCGGTCGACGGTCCATTCCCAGAACGCGATGGTGGCGACGTCCCACCCTCTGGCGGCTCTGGCGGCGATCGATGTACTGCGATCCGGCGGTACGGCTGCCGACGCCGCGGTCGCGGCCTGCGCGCTGCTCGGCGTGATCGAACCGCAATCGACCGGGATCGGCGGGGACTGCTTTGCGCTGATCCAGCCGAAAGGTGAAGGCAAGATCGTGGCCTATAACGGCTCGGGCCGCGCGCCGATGGCAGCGAAGGCGGAATGGTATCTCGAGCGCAACATGCACGCGATCCCGCTGACCTCCGCGCACGCCGTCAGCATTCCCGGCGCGGTCGATGCCTGGGCGACCATCCTGCGTGACCACGGCAAGCTCGGCCTCGATGCCCTGCTGCAACCCGCGATCAAGGCCGCGGAAGAGGGCTATGTCGTCGCGCCGCGGATCGCGTTTGACTGGAAGAACGGTTTTGACAAGCTGAAGAAGGGCACCGACACCGAGCGCTATCTGTTGCCGCACGGCAAGCCCGCGGTCGCCGGCGACGTCATCCGCCAAGTCGAACTCGCCCAGACACTGCGGGCGATCGCCAAGGGCGGCCGCGACGCCTTCTACAAGGGCGCAATCGCGGAAGACATGGTCGAAACGCTGCGCGGCATCGGCGGCCTGCACACGCTGGAAGACTTTGCCGCGCACACTACCGAGACGACCGTGCCGATCGGCACCAGCTATAAGGGCCTCGATATCTGGCAATGCCCGCCCAACGGCCCGGGCATCACCATGCTGGTGATGCTCAACATCTTGTCGCATTTCGACCTGACGAAGTTTGCTCCCGTGAGCGTCGAGCGTTTTCACCTCGAAGCGGAAGCCGCGCGGGTCGCCTATATGATGCGCGAGACGCACATCGGCGATCCTGCTCACGTCAAGGTCGATGTGGCCCGGATTCTGGCAAAAGAATTCGCTGACGAATATGCCGGCAAGATCCGAATGGACCGGATGCTCGAATTGCCGAAAGTATCGCCGCCGATGAATCCGTCGACGATTTACATCACGGTCGTGGACAAGGACCGCAACGTCTGCTCGTTCATCAATTCGATCGCGCACTCCTTCGGTTCGGCAATCGTCACCAACAAGACTGGTATCCTCCTGCAAAACCGCGGTGCGGGTTTCCGCATTCAGCCGGGACACCCGAACTGCATCGCGCCCGGCAAGCGGCCGCTGCACACCATCATTCCGGCGCTTGTGACCAAAAACGGCCGCGCGGTGATGCCGTATGGCGTGATGGGCGGCCAATATCAGCCGGTCGGGCAGGTGCATGTTTTGACCAACATGCTCGACTATGGCTGCGATGTGCAGGAAGCGATCGATATGCCGCGCGGCCTGCACTATGAAAATGTCTATCAGCTGGAAGATGGCGTGCCTGCGCAGGTGGTCGACGGGCTGAAGAAGCTCGGGCATCAGACCACCAAGATCATCCCGCCGCTCGGCGGCGGGCAGGCGATCTGGATCGATTGGGAGAAGGGTACGCTCACTGGCGGCTCGGACCCCCGCAAGGATGGCTGCGCGCAGGGATACTAGGACGAGTTGATCAGGAACTTGATGCTGGCGCGGTCAATGACGTCTGCTTGAGCGGGCGTTTTGCTACGCGCCGCCTTTCGAGCCCGGACGGGAGCCCCTGATGGCGAATGCAAGGAATCGCTATTTCGCCGGCCTCTCGCGGAATTCCTTCCTGCTGGCGCTGTCGAGCCTGTTCTCCGACATCTCAACCGAGATGGTCTATCCGATCCTGCCGATCTTCCTGACACAGACCTTGAAGGCCGACGGCGCCACTGTCGGTCTGGTCGAAGGAATAGCCGTCGCGACGCAGAACATCGTCCAGGGTTTCTCCGGCTCGTTGTCGGATCGATTGCAGAGAAGGAAACCCATTGCGTTGGCGGGCTATTTCCTCTCGGCCGTCAGCAAGCCGTTGATCGGCGTTGCCACGGTCTGGGAAGGCGTGATGGGCGGGCGATTCCTCGACCGGTTAGGTGCCGGAACGCGTTCCGCGCCGCGCGATGCGATGATTGCGGCTTCGGTGGACGAGGCAAATCGTGGCCGGGCGTTCGGGCTGGAAGGTCTCGGCGACAACGCCGGGGCATTTCTGGGTCCGTTGCTCGCGATCCTGCTACTGATCGTGCTGAAGTTCGATATCCGCTTTATCTTTTATCTGGCCATCATTCCCGGTCTCCTCGCCTTCCTGATGGTCCTTCTGGTCGAGGAAGAGCCCGTGTCGACCAAGGCGAAATCGAAGATCGACGTCAGCCCGGGTCGTTTTCCTTATGCCTACTGGAAATATCTATCGGCGATCGCGTTGTTCGGGATCGGCAATTCGAGCAATGCGTTCCTGATCCTGCAGACCACCCAAATCGGCGCTTCCCTGACGATGACCATTCTGATCTATGCGGGCTACAATCTGGTGGCGGCACTGATTTCCTACCCGGCGGGATTTCTCTCCGACCGGCTCGGCCGCAGGAATGTCCTGCTCGCGGCGTTCGGCATCTTCCTCATCACCTATCTTGGTTTTGCATTGAGCCCGAACGTCGCGCTGATTGGCGTGCTTTTCGTTCTCTACGGCCTCTATCAGGGAATATTCCGCGCGGTCGGCAAGGCGCTCGCCAGCGACTATGTGCCGGCGGAACTGCGCGCAAGCGGGGTCGGCTGGTACAATACGATCGTGGGAGTGTGCGGCCTGGTCGCGAGCCTTGTCGGCGGATGGCTTTGGGACCACGTCGGACACGCAAGCGTGTTCCTGTTTGGGGCGGCCTTCGCCGCGATCGGTGCCGTCGCATTGCTGGTATTGGTTCCCGGGAATCAGCGGCCCGGCGAGTTCGTTTCGTAATTGGCAGGACAACCCAGCGCGGCCTATTTGCATGGCCGGATGGACTGGCCTCATGGAAAGCGGTGCGGTAGATACGGCTTTGATTAATGAGAAGGACAGAAAATGCGACGCGTTAGGCGTACGACGATCCCGATATTGGCTGCTGCCGCGGTGGCATTTTTTGCAATGCCGGCTTTGATGCCAACCACAGCAACGGCCCAGACCTCAGGAAAACCCATGACCACAGCTTCAGGATTGCAGATCATCGACAGCAAGGTTGGAACCGGAGCAACCCCGAAGCCCGGTCAGATCTGCGTGATGCATTACACCGGTTGGCTTTATGAGGACGGCAAGAAGGGGAAAAAGTTCGACAGCTCAGTCGATCGCAACGAACCGTTCGAATTTCCGATCGGGCAGCGCAAGGTGATCGCCGGCTGGGACGAGGGCGCCGCGTCCATGAAAGTCGGCGGCAAGCGCACACTGATCATCCCGCCCACGCTCGGTTACGGTGCCCGCGGCGCCGGCGGCGTCATCCCGCCGAACGCGACGCTGATCTTTGACGTCGAGTTGCTGGATGTGAAAGGCTGAAAGCCGAAGGCAGCGATATGACCAAACCACACGACCACACCCATTCCGGTCATTCTCATGCCGATCATTCGCGCGATCACAACGAGGAACGCTGGAAGCATGACGGTGTTCGGGTGATTCCCGGCAACCAGCTCGATCCCAACGTTCCGTCGACGCCCGGCATGGACCGCAAGGCCGCGATCAATTTCGCGCGCGCCGGCGCCCAGAAATTGTGGGCCGGCACCGTAACCATCAAGCCGGACGCCAAGACCGGCGCCCATCATCACGGTCATCTCGAGAGCATCATCTACGTCGTCAAGGGCAAGGCGCGGATGCGCTGGGGCGAGCGGCTGCAGTTCACCGCCGAGGCCAACCCCGGCGATTTCATTTTCGTGCCGCCCTACGTGCCGCATCAGGAAATCAATGCCAGTCCGGACGAGGTTCTGGAGTGCGTGCTGGTGCGCAGCGACGGCGAGGCGGTGGCGATCAATCTCGACATCGAGCCGATCGAAAAGCCCGAGACCGTGCTGTGGGTTGATCCGGTGCATCGCGATCCGGCGGAGACGAAATAGGTCCGCCGTCATGGTCGCTCGTATGCGACCTTGCGGCCCAGCCCTGCCGGATTGGATGGCCTCGGGCCAAGCGGTCTGGTAGATTGCGGTTTCGCATTAAGACCTCAAACAAGCGTCTTCCCGCAATTTACGCTGCGCTGCAATGCCGCAAGAAAATCCCTTAAAATCAGGATCGGAGAGGAAATCGTGAAACCGTTCAATCAATCGCTCGGCCGCCGCACCGTGATCAAGGGCGCAGGCCTCGGTCTCATGGCCGGCGGCATCTCGGCTGCGCTTCCAACCGAAACCGCCATTGCGGCGACGCCAGCTGGCGAGATCTGGAGCGGCGAATATTGGGCGAAGAAGGGTGACGTGCCGCTTTGGATGTTCCGCAAGCGCGTCGGAGCGCCCAAGCCGGGCGAGCCGTCGAAGCCGGTGCTGTTTTTCGTGCATGGTTCCTCGGTCACCTCGCGGTGTTTCGATCTCAACGTGCCCGGCAAGGGCGAGTGGTCCGTTATGAATGAATTCGCCCGTTACGGCTTCGATTGCTGGACCATGGATCACGAAAACTACGGCAAGTCCGGGCGTACCTCCGGCAATTCAGACATCAAGAGCGGCGTTGAAGACCTGAAAGCGGCGGTTGAAGTCGTGGCCCGCGAAACCGGCCGGCAGAAATTCCATTTTATCGGCGAATCCTCCGGTGCGATCCGCGCCGGCGCCTATGCGATGGTCGCGCCCGAGCGTGTCGACCGCCTGGTGCTGGCTGCGTTCACCTACAAGGGCGAGGGCTCGCCGACACTCGCCAAGCGCGCCGAGCAGGTCGACTATTACCGCACCCACAACATGCGCAAGCGCGACCGCGACATGATTCGCTCAATCGCCACCCGCGACAAACCCGGAACCAGCGATCAGGCCGCGGTAGAGGCACTGGCGGATGTCGAGATGCAGTTCGGCGATCAGGTTCCGACCGGCACCTATCTCGACATGGTCGCCAATCTGCCGCTGGTCGATCCCAGGAAGGTCACCTCGCCGGTGCTTCTGGTGCGCGGCGAATATGACGGGATCGCCACCGTCTCTGATCTCGAAGAGTTCTATAACGCGCTACCGAACGGCGATCGCCAGTTCATCATCCTTCCGGGCACCGCCCATTCGCTTGTGCTCGCGACCAACCGGCAATTGTTTTGGCATGCGACGCGGGCTTTCCTGGACATGCCAACGCCGATTGCGACGTAGGCGATAAAGCGACACCAGTGATTTCGTCACGCCCGGCACTCGGGTCCGGCTTGGCCGGCCCGAGCACAGGCCTGTTGGCCGGGCATCAACGCCTTGAAATCCATCGGGGAAGGCGTGGATGGTCGGGCATAGGCGAGCGGAAGCAACGCCGTTCTTCGAACGGCTATGGCCCGGCCATGACGAAGAACGGCCCAAATCCGGATATCAAAAATTCCCAAAACCAATGTCGGATATGGACCCCGGCCTTCGTCCTGCGGTCGACCTGAAGCGCGAACATTTTTCAAGCCTAGGAGAGCCTGACCCATGTCCAAGATCTCGCCCTGCCTGTGGTTCGATGGTGAAGCCGAGGAAGCCGCGAAATTCTACGTTTCGCTGCTGCCGGATTCGCGGATCGAGAAGATCCAGAAAAACCCGGTCGACGGCCCCGCCGGCAAGGCCGGTACCGTGCTGGTGGTCCAGTTCACGCTCGCTGGCCAGGAGTATTTGGCGCTCAACGGCGGTACGCGGTTCGAATATACCCACGCGGTCTCGTTCAAGATCGACTGCAAGGACCAGGCCGAGGTCGATCGTCTCTGGGACGCGCTGTCCTCCAATGGCGGGTCGGTGGAGCGATGCGGGTGGCTCCGCGACCGCTATGGGCTTTATTGGCAGATCGTGCCGTCCATCCTGCCGGAACTGCTCGGCGGGCCGGATCGCGCGGGCGCGCAACGGGCGATGCAGGCCATGCTGAAAATGGTCAAGCTCGATATCGCCGAATTGAGAAAGGCCTCTAAGGGAAGGTCGGCCGCGTGAGCGGCGGCTGAGCGTTCTGATCGCGCGCTAATAGTTCACGCGAAGACCGAGGCCGCCATGCACGGTGTTGCCGACCGGCTGCGGTCCCAGCGTGCCGTTGACGAAGAGGTCGGCGACCCAGCCTTTGGCCATGCGGAAGCCGAGCCGGCCGCCATATTCGAACCAGTTCTGGTTACCGATCGTCGGCACCACCAGGCCCTCGCGGGTGACGGTGGCGACGACGCCGGAATGGTTGTCGAACGATCGCACGAAGCCTCCATTGATGTTGGCTTCGACACTGCTGCCGAAGAGGTGCGTCCATTGCCCACCGATCTTGGCCAGACTAGTTCGATCGGTGCCCGTCGCGATGGCGGCGGCGAAAGGATTGAAGGCGACGGTGGGATCGGTGTAACCCCCGACCCGCTGCGATAATTGCCAGAACTCGACCGAGCCCGCGACCTCGTCAAGCGGCGTGAGCCGGCCGATCCAGCCCGCGCGGCCGTAGGCGCCATAATCACTCGCGTTGGTCGAGCTCTGTAGCGAGACCGCACCAAGGTTGGTGTTGTAGGCCCGGCTGTAGCTCACTTTCTCAAACGGCGTCAGAACCGCGCCAACATCGAAGAACGGACGCGACGACCCCCAGTCGGTGAAATCGTAGCGTAGCGCTAACGCGCCGATGGGGGCGCTGGTCACGTTATATCCGCCTTCGCTGTATTGCGTGTAGGCGATGCCTCCCAGTAGCGAAAGGTTGGAAGTGATTTCCTTGCGGCCATGAATACCGGCTGAAAACGAACCCGCTGAGCCGAAACCGCTGACGCAGTCGCTGCAATTGATCTGTTCGTTGGTGCCCAGAAGCACCGTGCCCAGCACCCGATTGGTGATCGTCTGGTTGAAACGTTGATTGGCCAAGCCGTTGATCGATTCCGTAACGGAATCCGCCGGCACCGGCGTCGGGCCGGACCTGGGTGGCAAAATTTGTCCGGCTGCCGGAAGCGTTTGCACCTGGAGCGCCACAAGCGAGATCGCCGCGGTGAGCACGGCCGATGCCACAAGGCTGCGGAACAATCCTGCCATCGTCAACGCCCGCACAGCATGCCGCTGCCGTCATCGTAAGGCGCTGGAGGCGCGGCATCGGCAAATTGCGTGACGGCGCAAAGTCCGGCCGCTGCCGCGCAATTTGCGGCGAAGGTCCAGGGTGGAGTGTTGAATTTCCGTATCGTGACCTTGCCGCTGGTTGAGGTGATGACCGCCGTATCGCCGGGCTGCAGCAATTCGATGCATTGGCCGCCGATGGTGCAAACGCGCGACGCGCCTTCCTGCAGTACCACCGTCAACTTTCCCCGTTGCGACAGGATATCGAGGATGGTGCCGCGCACGCCGATGGTCCCAAGCGAGGTCGTGATCTTGTAGGCCTCCTTTTCCGAATTGCCGGTCACGAAGCGGAACGCGCCGGTCGTCAGCCTGATCGCTATCTCGCGATAGGTGTGTTCGTCGTTGAAGACGGTACGATCGAGCTTTATTGTCGCATTGGGGCCGAGCGACAAATTGGTGTGGTCGACCATCACCAGGCGCGCTGCGCTGCCAAGACCCGTATGCACGACTTCGTCGCGCAGCAGCCCGTCGCCGACATTGATCTGCGTTGTTGCCGATGCCGAGACGCGCTCGACCTGATTTTTGACGACCGCGGCTTCACCGACGCGGACTTGTGCATGAGCGGGGCAGTTCGCGAATCCCGCAACCAGGCAAAGCGCGGGAACAAGGAGAACAGTGTGACGCCAATTCATTTTTCTGCCGATCGACTTTCCCGATCACGTTAGCCAATCGCACAAGGAAATGGTGTTACAATTTTATCACTGGCGACGTGCCACGAACCGATCGTTAGTGATCGCGAAATCGAGATGCGTTCGAAGTTGGTCGGCTTGAAAAATTTACCCTCCCGCAGTTGAAGCCTGCGACGCCATCGGGCTGTGAGCATCGTGCAAAAATTGTCCTATGTTTCAGATCATTCGATCGCGTGGCGCGGCATGATCGCGATCATGGTTTTTTTCGTCGCGCATCTTGCACTTTTGGTCGGGGTCGGTACGCCCGACAAATTCTATTTCGACGAAGTGCATTACGTGCCCGCCGCCAGACAGATGTTGGCGGCGGAGCCATCGGCGCCGCTGCTCAATCCGATGCACCCGCCATTGGCTAAGCAGCTGATCGCGCTTTCGATTCGAGGCCTCGGCGATAACCCGCTCGGCTGGCGCTATGCCGGCGTGCTGTTCGGTGCGCTCGCGATCGTTGCCGTCTATTTCTGCGGACTGGCGCTGTTTGCCGCGCACGGACCTGCAGTTGCCTCCAGCCTGATCGCTCTTTTCAATCAGATGGTTTTCGTGCAGTCGCGAATTGCCACACTCGATATTTATGCTCTCGCGTTTGGCCTGTTCGCGATCGCTGCATTCATGCACGGTTTTCGCGAGCAGCGGCCGCAGCTCTGGTTCGGCGTGAGCGGGCTTTTTGCCGGCCTTTCGATCGCCTGCAAATGGAGCGGATTATTCGTGCTCGCAACCTGCATCGCGATCGTTGCCGTGATCCGCCTGTTGCAACGCTGGCGCACCGTGTTCGGCGACGGCGATGCGGAAGACTGGTACCGGCCCGATCTCTGGCCGGATTTCAGATTCTGGCAATTCGCCACATGCTTCGTGCTGGTGCCGACCGTGGTTTACTTCTCGACTTTCGTTCCGCTCTACGGATTTTCCGTGTCCGATATTCTCGAAGCGCAACGGCGGATCTTTGCCGACAACACCACGACCGCGATCGAAGGCCATACCTATATGAGCTCGTGGCCGTCCTGGCCGTTTCTGATCCGGCCGGTCTGGTATCTGTTCGATAAAATTGACGAGGATCACGCTGCGGCCATCGTCATGCTCGGCAATCCGCTGGTCCTGTGGCCAGCATTGGCAGCGTTAGCTGTCTGCCTGCGCGACTTTGTGGTAAAACGCCGATGGGACGCGTTTCTCATCGTCTCGTTCTATTTCGGGACTTACCTTGGGTGGGCGTTGCTGCCGCGGACGCTCGGGTTCCTCTATTACTATCTGCCGCCGGCAACGCTGGCGAGCGTCGCGCTGGTCTATCTGTTGAGGCGGGGAAACAGTCCGCGCTGGTGGCTGTGGGCCTTCGTCGCGGTGGCGTGTGCCGCCTTTGCCCTCATGCTGCCGGTCTCGGCCGCGTTCGTGGGCACGTCCATGGAGAATTTCAACCGGCTGATGATCTTCCAGAATTGGATATGAGCTACATCGCCAAGGCCCCTTGCGCGGTTCGAGCGGCAGGTCGCCTGCCGCGTGCGGGTAGGCGGCGGGTATCGAGAGGGCGGCCAGCGTGGTTGTCGTCAAACCGGAAAATCCGGGATTTGCGCGGGCAAAGCGGCCCCGGGAACGCCCGGATTTGGCCGGGGCGGCCTTTTGAGGTTAGAGCCGACGGGCTCAAAGGATGCGTTGGTGCGATCTGGCGGCCAAAAAATCGGCCAGATGCGTTCTTAAGAAGGGGCGGAAGCGTGATCGCTTTCAGGTCGAATTCAAGTCGCGCTTTAACGTTGATCTTTTCGGAAAACCGGTCCCGCTTTTGCACCACCGCGGCCCTTCGGGTCCGGGTCGTGCGTTAGTTGCGTCCAAAGTAGAGCGAGCGTAGTCAACTGACCCCTTTTCAGACACCAAAACGACACGAGTATCAGGGGCAACGTCCCATCGCGCCGGGAAATCTGGGTATATCTGTATCTGTATTGATCGGCTCGGTCATCATTGCCGCTTCCATCCTGCTGTCCACGCTGGTGACGGCGGTGGGAACGCGATTTGTCGGCCTGGAGAGCACTGCCGAGGATAATGTCTGGTTGATCGACCGGCTTACCGGTAGCGTTTACAGGTGCAAGGCGCCGGAACGCGGCAAGGCGGTGTGCGAGGCGGAGATCGCGACCGGCACCATCGGAGATAAGGCAAAGCCGTGAGTTCGGCGGTCTGGTTTCGCGTGGCCGCCGGCGCCTGCAAGGCCGGGCCCGCGAAGGTCTTCCGCTTCGAGTAGATCCTCAAAGCCCATAGGCTGATGGAATCGAACGAAGCGGGCGGCAAGATCGTGGTCCGGCTTTGATCATTTTTTCGGGAATGCATCTTCGAAATAGACGAATCCGGGTACATTGCGGCGCGATGTTGCACATCGCCAAACCCGCTTCCCTGAACAAGGCTGCAGCCAGGCAAGTCTGGCTGCGCGCGCAGCGGCTCGACACCGAGGCGCCATTCGGCGAGGGGCCGCAAGCGACGACCGCAGCGGTCGAACACCTCGGCTATGTGCAGATCGATACCATCCACGTGATCGAGCGCTGTCACCATCACATTCTCTGGAACCGGATTCCGGCCTATTCCCGCGCCGATCTGCGCCAGGCCCAAAGCGCCGACAAAAGCGTGTTCGAATACTGGACCCACGCGCTGTCTTATGTGCCGACCAGGGATTTGCGTTTTTTCATTTCCGCGATGAAGCGCCACCGGCGCGAGGGCCACAGATGGTTTTCTTCGGTGAAACCCCAAGACATGCGCAAGGTCATGCGCCTGATCAGGGAGGGCGGAGCGCTCACCATCCGCGATATCGAAGACGACGTGTTGGTGGACAAGGAGCACCTGTGGGCAAGCCGCAAACCGTCGAAGCGGGCGCTGCAGCTCGGGTTTTATGGCGGCGTGCTCACGATCTCCCAACGCAACGGCATGCTCAAGACTTATGAGCTCATTGAGCGGCATTTCGGCTGGGACAAGCCGCCGAAGCCCGCTTCAGCGCGGGAAATCACCGGCTATCTGCTCGATCGCGCGCTGCGCGCGCAAGGCCTCGTCAGTCTCGATTCGATTTGTCATCTCGACGCGCCAAGCAAGCCGCAGGTCCGGCGCCTGATCGAGGCCAAAGTTCGCCGCGGCGAGTTGGTGCCGGTTGCGATCGACGGCGCTGGAAAACAGGAACATTGGGCGCCGCCGGAGATGCTGGAGACGGCAACGCCGGTACCCCCCGGCCTTGTGCACATCCTGTCGCCGTTCGATCCGCTCATCATCCAGCGCAAACGAACCCATCTCTTCTTCGACTATGAACATCGCTTCGAGGCCTATGTACCAAAGGAGAAGCGCCGTTTTGGCTATTTCGCGCTCCCGGTGCTGTTCGGCGACGACATCGTCGCCGCGCTCGATCTGAAAACCGATCGCAAGAAGCGAAAACTGCTCCTGCAAAAATGGAACTGGGTCGGCGCCGGTGCGGCCAAGGGCACGCGCCGGGATCTGAGGCGCCGCATCGAAGACGAACTGCACCGGTTCGAGCGCTTTCAGCTCGCCGAGTGAGGGGCGGGTTTCTTCGTCACGACCAGGTACCCGGCGAGGTGGTCGAGCCCGAGTGCGAGAATGATCCCGGCGACATAGGCAAGGATATCCCATACCGAAAAGATACGGCCAAGCAGCAATGCGCCGACAAGCGTCAGTCGAAACTGGTCCAGCCAGGGCGCATGAAGGAGCCGAAACAGTTCGACGCAAACGGCGATCGCAGTCGCGACCAGGGCGACATTCCGCCGGGAAAGGCGCCTCACGCCAATCGCGACCAGAAAGAACACCATGGCTGCCCAGAGGATTGAGCCGCCGTATTTTACGATTGTGGAGGATAAGCCGAGATCGAGCCCGTACCGGCGAAGCGTGAGGCCGGAAATGACGATCAACGCGCACAGGCAAATGCGGAGGATCGCCGGGGACCGTCCTTCATCACCCTGATCGTTCGTCGAGGCGAGCGTGGTCATTTCGGTATCGCGTCGACGATCGGAATCGTCAGCTCGAACGCAGTGCCGACTTCCGAGTCAATGAGGCGGACAGCGCCGCCATGAGCCTCCAGCATCGCGCGCACGATGGCAAGGCCCATGCCGGTTCCGCCGCTGTCGCGACGCGTCGTGAAGAAGCTGTCGAATATCTGGTTTCGGTTGTTCGCCGAGACACCTTCGCCATCGTCGGCGATCCTCACCACCAGCCGATCCGCTTGCCGCGTGGCAGACAGATCAACCCTGGTACTGCCATGACGCATCGCGTTGTCGGCGAAATTGGAGAAAATGATGGTCGCATTTTCGTCGGAAATGCGCATCTCGGCGTTAAGATCGCCGCTTGTCTGAATTTCGAGTGAAGGGAATGCCGATCGCAGCGTCGTGACCGTATCCGTCAATCTGGCGGCGCCGAGCGCAAGCGGATTTTCGGCGCGCGCCAGCTCGCGCAAGCGTACCGATATCTTTGCCAGACGGTCGGTATCCGCGACGATGTTGTCGAGGAACTTGCGTCTGTCCTCGTCATTCATCGACGGCGCGTCAACATCGTCGCGCAGCAGTTCGGCCGCACCCTGAATCGATGTCAGCGGCGACTTCAGTTCGTGCGACACATGCGTGGCGAAGGTCGCGATGAAGTTTGAACGCGTATCCAGCCGACGCGCCATCTCCAGAAAACTCTGCGACAACCGCGCGAATTCGCTCGTGCCGTGATGCTTGAGTGGCTGCAGCGCGGTGCGATCGCCCTTGCCGATCCGGTTGGTGCGCGCGATCAACTCGCGCATCGGCCCGGTGATTGTCCGGTGAAACAAGAAGCCGATCAAAAGCGTCGGAACGATCATGAAAAGGGTCGCGAGCGCGACTTTGGTGCGCTGCTCGTAGAGATACTTGAAGACGTTGCTGGGCGTGCGCGAAGCATAGACAACGCCGGCGACCTGATCGCGGTCGATGACCGGCATCGCCGTGAAGATTCGTATGCCCGTTCCCCGGCTCATCGAATAGAGCGAGGGCTGATCATGCTTGGATACGCGCACCCGCAACACCGCGCTGAAGCGTCCTTGCAGCGCTTCGGCGACTTCCTCAAGATGCGCCAGAGACAGCCCGACTTCCTCGCGGCCGGCGACGACGACGCCATGAGGGTCGAGCAGCCGGAAGCCGGCCAGCGTCACGTTCTGGGTCGCCGTGAGGTCCTGCATCATGCGCGCGCCAAGCGCGGTGAAAGCAGGGTCGGCGGGTGTGGACGGCGTGCGGGCCTCCGGCCTCGGCGGGAGCACGCTTCCATTGGCAAGTTCGAGTTTGGGCCAGATCGGTTGATATGGATTTTCCGATTGCCTCGGAGCGGCCGTCGCGACGCTTGCGCCCAGCGGGACATCATGCGGAACTGCTGATTCAACTTCACGGTGGAACACCGCGGCGAGCGCCGCGCTTTGCGCGATTAATTCGGACTCAGTCTCCCGGATCAGCTGGTTCTGGTAGATCTTGAGGAAGTAGAGACTGAACAGCGGCAACAGCAACACGCTCAGGAGAACCAGAAACACCACGAGGCTGAGACTTGGCCGCCACTTCGAGGGCGTGACGGCCGTTGATCGCGCGTCGTTAGTGTCCACTTTCCGAAGTTCGTGATACATTGCGGCACCCTCGTGCACGAACTTCGGAAAGTTAAAGGACACTAGCAAACAAATTGATTCGAGTGCCGCTTTTCTATTTGAAGTTCCTGGTTGGACTCGCGGCGGGTGATACAGGAACTTCAAATCGGCGGCACTAGTCAACGCGTTGCCTCGCAACGTCCCAGTTTGAATCCGACGCCGTGGACCGTCTCGATCACGGAATCGGAGCCGGCTGCGGCCATCTTCGCGCGGATATTCCTGACGTGACTGTCGATGGTGCGGTCGGCAACGTGGATGTTCCCGGTGTAGGCCGCGCCAAGGATCAGCTCGCGCGTAAACACCAGGCCCGGTCTCGCCAGCAGCGTTCGCAGGATGGAGAATTCAAGCGCGGTCAGCGACACTGGCTTGTCGCCGAAGCTCGCCGTGCGGGCATCCGGGTCGATTTTGAGTCCGCCACGTTCAAAGGTTTTGGATTCTGGCGGGGCTGGCGTGTTTCGGGTGCGCCTGAGTATTGCGTTGACCCGCGCGACCAGCTCGCGCGGACTGAACGGCTTGGTCACGTAGTCGTCCCCGCCGATCTCAAGGCCGAGGATTCGATCGATCTCCTCGTCGCGGGCCGACAGGAACAGGATCGGCGTGTCGGCGCTCTTCCTGATTTGACGGCAGACTTCCAGCCCATCCAACTCCGGCATGCCGATATCGAGAACGATGATGTCGTGAACGTTGCGGTCGAACTGACGCAGCGCGTCCTTGCCGTCGTTCGCGATCGAAATGTTCATGCCGGTTTTTTCGAACGCGAAGCGAATGACGTCGCGGATGTGAGGGTCGTCATCGACGACGAGAATTGAATGGGCCATGTTCGTTAGCCTGCATTGCTTCGCGAAGGATTGGACGATGTATCGGGATGGTTCGTCAAGTATCGTTCCAGCCGCCAAGATCGAAAACTCCAGGCGCGCCAATTGCGAAGGGGCTTTTGAGCGTAATAGTTTTGCCGATAGTCCTGAATAATCGGGCGCAGCGCCGGTATCTGCCCGACATAGGCCTCAAGGGCAGGAATGGCTTGGGGGCCAAGCGAGACAAGGTATTTCTGATCGAGATAGGGTCCTTTGCCGCCCGCTGCGCCGCTGTGTTCCAAATTATAGGACGCAATAAGGCTCGGTGCGTTGATAAAGCAACATCCGTAGAGGACCAGCGCCAGCGTCGCTGCGTTTGCCGTGATCAGCCAGGAATTGGGTTTCCGCTGGATGATCTGGATCAAAATCAAAAGCAGCCCCGCGGCGACGAGCCCCATCCAGATGAACCCTGCAAGCCTCCAATAGGTGAGCGAGTAGGCTGCGATATAGAGATCTAGTCGGAAGATCGACGAGATCACGAGAAGAACATTCTGCACGACAAAGATCAGCACCAGCGGACGGATCAGCCGGGAGTTTTCCGCCGGTCCACCCGGGCGCATGGCGACGAGGACGAAGCCGGCGGCGAGCAGTGCGGTCGCGATCAGCGGGTAAGCGCCGCGATGGGCATATTCGGCATAGCTCATGCGGTCGGGCAAAGTCGCGCCGCCCCACAGGCAGGTCAGGTCAAGCATGGTTTGAAGCGCGAACAACGCATTGAATAGAACGAGGGAGCGCGTCATTGCCCGCGCGCCGAGAAGATAGTCGAGTTCGGAAACCTCGGTGGCGACGGTTGGATGAGGGTCGCTTTGCAACGCCGCCTTCGGTTTGATGCGGCGGCGGATCAGGGGCCAGATCATGCAGATGATGAAAACCCAGAACGCCAGCCGCCAGGAATCGAAGAGTGCGAAGAGCCAGCGAAGATCGATCTGCATCAACCGATATTCGATCAATGGATTGGCGGACGAAAACAGCGCCAGAAATATCGCAAAGACGCACAACGGGACGATCCAGGCTACGAGCCAGCCCAGCCATGCCGGGGTCCAGATTTTCATGTGCCGGAGTGCGCCGATTGAATCGCCGAAAAATTGAAACGGTCCGCGAAAGGGAACCGTCGCCGCTTCGAACAATTGCCTTTGCCACGAAGTCGTGTGACGGCCCGTCATGACAATAATGAACATCGCTGTAGCCAGCGTCCCCGCGACGACGGACAGGAAGTTTGTGTCCTCCGCGATCGCCAAAAGACCGGCCGCTAATATGGTGGTCATGATCATCCGGGTTTTACGCATGGCATGAACGCGATTGCTGTAAACGGCAACGCAGCCCAGCACGCCCAAAAACAGCGCAAGCGAGATGCCGGCTTGCCAGCCGTAGAACAGCCAATCCGCCAAAGCGACGCAGAGGGCAGCGAGAACGAGCGGCGGGACAAGCGGGCGCGCGGGTGCAATGTCGAAATCGGTGGCAGCTACGAGCGACATGGTTTCATTTCCTGGAATAAACGAGGGTGAGGTGTTGACGCTTTGCGCCCGATTTGGGCGCGTGGTTTTTGGGGAAGGCGATGATCGTCGGGCGGGCAGGCGGCGAATCCAGCCACCAACCGTCCCGGAGCAGCCGCCGGGGTAGCCGCGAACGCCGAAATGGGAGGGGGATGATTTTCGCCATATCGCGACCATGCAGGGCCGCTTGGCACGCCGTTTGTCGGGGATATTGAGGATTTGCGGATTTCTTTGCAGATTTTGCGCAGGGGGCGCCACGGGCAGGGGCTTGGGCGTGACCAAGCATGCCTGGTCAGGGAAGCGAAGTCATTTCCTCACATCCGCCCAACTGCTAAGAGCCCTCAGTCAAGAAAGAGAGGAAAGACATGGCGGCTACCACAGTCCTCGGCGCCGCCGGCGGCGACCTCGAGACCTCCACGATCCGCGCGGTCTCCTGGCGGCTCATTCCATTTCTGGTCGTGGCCTATTTCTTTTCCTATCTCGACCGCGTCAACCTCGGTTTCGCGGCGCTGACCATGAACGCCGAATTGAACTTCTCGCCGACGGTCTTTGCCTGGGGCGCCGGCATCTTCTTCATCGGCTACTTCATCTTCGAAGTGCCGAGCAATCTGGCACTGGAAAAGTTCGGGGCCAGCCGCTGGATCGCGCGGATCATGGTGACCTGGGGCATCATTTCCGCTGCGATGGCGCTGGTATCCGGCGTCTTTAGTTTTTACACGCTGCGTTTTCTTCTCGGCGTGGCAGAGGCCGGTTTTTTCCCCGGCATCATCCTTTATCTGACCTATTGGTACCCTGCGGAATACCGCGCGCGGTTTCTGGCCGCGTTCGCCATCGCCGTGCCGGTTTCCACAGTGATCGGTGCGCCGATCTCGGGGCTTTTGCTCGGGCTCGATGGCGTGATGGGCCTGAGAGGGTGGCAATGGCTGTTCATCCTCGAGGGAATTCCATCGGTCCTGCTCGGCATCGTCACCTGGTTCTATCTGACCGACAGACCGGAGCACGCAAGCTGGCTCACCGCCGAGCAGAAAGCCTGGCTCGCCGCCAAGCTCAATGGCGAGATCGCGGCGAAAGAGGCGGTGCAGCGCTTCACGCTCGGTCAGGCGCTTGCCTCTCCGAAGGTGATCACGCTGTCGCTGATTTATTTCGGTTTCGTCGGCGCGCTCTATGGCATGCAGTTCTGGCTGCCGCAGATCGTCAAGGCTTTCGGCCTCACCAATGCGCAGACCGGATTTGTCACGGCGATCCCGTATCTGTTCGGCACCATCGCAATGATCCTGTGGGCGCGGCATTCGGATGCGAGCCGCGAACGCGTCTTCCATGTCGGCTCGCCGTTCTTCCTGACAGCCATCGCACTTGCCGTTTCCAGCTATCTCACCGACCCCACCGCGACCATGGCGGTGCTGACGCTGGCTGCGATCGGCATCTTCTGCATCTTTGGGGTGTTCTGGACCTTGCCGACCGCCTGGCTTTCGGGGACCGCGGCGGCCGGCGCAATCGCACTGATCAATTCGATCGGCAATCTCGCAGGCTTCGGCGGCCCGTACCTGATCGGCTGGGTCAAGGAAGCGACCGGGAGCACCTCGACGGGTCTTTTGGTGCTTGCCGTCCTGCCGCTGATCGGCGGCATTCTGGTGTTTGCCGGCGACCACGGGTCGAGGGCAGAATTTGCTGGCCCCAGCCAGACAAAATGATTGGCGCACAGTCCGGATTCGCCCCATCGGCCACATCGCCATCGCAAGGGAACGCGACAACTTGTCCTGATGTTCACGATTTCCTGATTACTGATGATTATTGACATTTATCAGTTAATAATCAACACTCTTCACAGGCTTAACGCCGAAGGAGTGCGCCGATGTTGGCCCGTTCAATTTTATCGAGCTATTCCAATCTATTAGCTGGATTGTCGCTGGCGGCGATCGCAATCAGCCTGGCCGGCTGCAACGATTCCGTTGCCGAGAAGGCGTCCCCGACCCGGCCGGTCCTGGTCGCCACGGTGCGTTATCAGGCGGAATCGCCCGAGCGAAGCTTTGTGGGCACCATCAAGCCCCGGATTGAGGCCGACATGGGTTTCCGTGTGCCCGGCAAGGTCGCTCGCCGCTTGGTCGACGTCGGCCAGACCGTCGACATTGGCCAGTCGCTCGCAACCCTCGACGAGGTCGATCTCAAATTGCAGGCCGAGCAGGCCGAGGCCGAATTCCGTGCCGCGACCGGTGTGCTGGCGCAGGCGGCGGCGGCCGAGCAGCGCGCCAAGGACCTTCGCACCAAGGGTTGGGCCACCGACGCGACGCTCGATTCGGCCAAGGCGGCGGCGGATGAGGCACGCGCGCGGCTCAATCGCGCCGAGCGCTCGGTCGAGCTGACCAGGAATTCTCTTTCCTATGCCACGCTTGAGGCCGACGCCCGCGGCGTCGTCACCGCGACCCTGATCGAGCCAGGCCAAGTCGTCGCCTCCGGCCAGACTGCGATCCGCGTCGCACGATTTGCCGAGAAGGAGGCCGTGGTCGCGATCCCCGAAACGCTGGTGGAGCGTGCCAAGACCGGTTGTGCGAGCGTCACCCTGTGGTCCGAGCCCGACAAGAAGTACGCAGCAAAGCTGCGTGAGATCTCGCCGAGCGCCGATCCGGCAACGCGCACCTATCTCGCAAAGTTCTCGCTACCCGGCGCCGGCGACAGCGTCTCGCTTGGCATGACCGCAACGCTCACGCTTGCCGATTCCGCAACCGAGCGCGTGGCGCGGCTGCCGCTGTCGGCGCTGTTCGATCAGGGCGACAAGCCGTCGCTCTATGTCGTTGACGACAAGGGTGGGCTGGCCCTGAAGCCGGTTCAAGTGAAGTCTTATGAGAGCAACGATGTCGTCATAACAGGCGGCGTGGACGAAGGTGCGAAGATCGTCGCGCTCGGCGTGCAGAAACTCGACGCCACCCAGAGGGTCAGGGTGGTGTCGTCGCTGTCGTTCTAAGTGAGAAGACGTAATCAATGAGCTACTTCCTGTCATTGCGAGGAGCAAAGCGACAACGCAATCCAGACTGCTTCCGCGTGCAGTTTCCGGATTGCTTCGCTCCGCTCGCAATGACGACCCTGGTCGAAATCTAAGCCACCAGCTGGAGACCTGCGATGAAGCGCTTCAATCTGTCGGCCTGGGCGGTCAGCCATCCCTCACTTGTCCTGTTCCTGATCATTGCGCTGGGCGCCGCCGGCTTCTTCTCCTACGAGCGACTCGGTCGCGCCGAGGATCCGTTCTTCACGGTGAAAGTCGTAAACGTCTCGGTGATGTGGCCGGGGGCGACCGCTGCCGAGATGCAGACGCAGGTCGCCGACCCCATCGAGAAAAAGCTGCAGGAATTGCCTTATTTCGAAAAGGTGCAA
>Ga0306920_100001610_pt1 | contig 28128 bp, 16 predicted proteins | sample flu12Cox44000170_FD_204666 | JGI IMG/M metagenome (GOLD analysis project Ga0306920, IMG submission 204666) | Lab enrichment of tropical soil microbial communities from Luquillo Experimental Forest, Puerto Rico - flux4day.12C.oxic.44.000.170 (v2)... | ecosystem: Environmental > Terrestrial >... | reverse complement strand
CGCGCACCTCGGCCCACGCCGCCTCGTCGAGCGCCACCTCGTCACGCAGCGCGAACCCGCCGTAGAGCTCGGCGTCGGCCAGGGTCTTCAGCCGGTCGCCGATCGCGCGCACCAGCGCCGCCCGCCACGCCGGATCGCGCGCCGAGAGGTCGTGGCCGCGCGCCGCCAGGAACTCGACGACCCGGCGCACGCGCTCCTCCTCGGCCAGCCGCTTCATGTGCTGGCCGTTCATCCACTCCAGCTTCTCGAGGTTGAACACCGCCGGATTCGAGCCCACACGCTCGAGCCGGAACACGCGCTCCAGCTCGGCGAGCGAGAACAGCTCGCGTTCGCCGTCGTACGACCAGCCCAGCAGCGCAAGGAAGTTGTCCATCGCCTCGGGCAGGTAGCCGAGCTCGGCGTAGGCCGCCACCGAGGTGGCGCCGTGGCGCTTCGAGAGCCGCGTGCCGTCGGCGCCCAGGATCATCGGCACGTGCGCGAACGCCGGGGGGTCGAGGCCCAGCGCCTGGTAGAGCAGGATCTGGCGCGGGGTGTTCGAGATGTGGTCGTCGCCGCGGATGACATGGCTGATCGCCATCGCGTCGTCGTCGACCACGCACGCGAAGTTGTAGGTCGGCAGGCCGTCCGAGCGCAGCAGCACGAAATCGTCGAGCACCTCGTTCTGGAACGCCACGCGCCCGCGCACGATGTCGTCCCACGTGGTCTCGCCCGGGCCCGGCAGCGCGAAGCGCAGCGCGGCGGTGCGCCCCTCGGCCTCGTGGCGGGCGCGCGCCGCGGCGGCGAGCCCGCGGCAGCGCCCGTCGTAGCGCGGCGGCTCGCCGCGCGCGAGCTGGGCCTCGCGGCGCTGCTCCAGCTCGGCGGCGGTGCAGTAGCAGGGATAGGCGCGCCCGGCGGCGAGCAGGGCATCGGCCGCGCGCCGGTAGAGGGGCCGGCGCTCGCTCTGGAAGTAGGGACCGTGGTCGCCCCCCACCTCGGGCCCCTCGTCCCACCCGAGGCCGAGCCAGCGCATCGAGTCGAGGATCGCGGCGCTGGCCTCGCCGGTCGAGCGCGCCGCGTCGGTATCCTCGATGCGCAGGATGAACACGCCGCCCTGCGCGCGCGCGAAAAGGTAGTTGAACAGCGCGGTGCGCGCCCCGCCGACGTGCAGGAAACCGGTCGGGCTGGGGGCGAAGCGGACGCGGACGGACATGGCCGGGGACCTCGCTCAGGGCCTCAGGAAGCGCGGAAACGTGAGCGGCCGACACTAGGGACGCGCCCGCGCACGGTCAAGCCCCGCGCGGCGGCAAGGGGATGCCGCGCGGGGCCCGATGCGACCGGAGGCTAGTGCAGCACCGCGAGCTTGTGCGACTCGACAGTGCGACCGAGGCTCAGGCGCACGAAGTAGACCCCGTCCTCGACCGCCGCGCCGCGCTGGTTGCGCAGGTTCCAGGTCGCGTTGAAGCGGCCCGCGCGGCTCACGCCCTTCTGGATGGTCTGCACCAGCCGCCCCGCGAGGTCGTAGACCGCGAGCTCGTAGGGCTGGCCGGCCCGGTTCGAAGGAATGCCGAAGCCGATCCGGCTCGGGCCGCGCGCGGGGTTGGGCGCCGGGGGCGCGAGCTCGACCACGCGCGGCGCTCCGTCGCTCGACCCATCGCCGACTCCGACCAGGAAGGGCGTGCCGTAGTAGCCGGTGCGCATCGGATCGTGGTGGAACTGCGGCCACGGCGCCAGCCCCGAGGGCGAGAACGGGAAGTCGTAATCCCACATGTAGATGTTCTTGTCCCATCCGGCGACCACGATCTCGGTCTTGCCGTCACCGTCGCAGTCGCACAGGGCCGGCGTCCCCTTGACCTCGGCGCCGAGCTGGATCGGGAAGCCGGGCAGCATCGTGCCGGTGGCCCCCGAGAGCGCCGCCAGGCTGCCGTTCTCGTCGCCCATGACCACGTCCGGCCAGCCATCGCCGTTGATGTCGGCGACCACCGGGCTGCTCTCCGAGGCGCTCGAGGTCAGCGCGCTGTAGCGGATGTTGTTCCACGGCGGCACGACGCTGCCGTTGTGGTCGTAGACGTAGATGCCGCCGTTGGTGCCCGCCACGACGATGTCGAGGAAACCGTCGTGGTTCATGTCGGCGAGCGCCGGGGACGGCGTGCGGCTGTTGCCGGCGGTCGCCAGGTAGGTCGGGTAGCCGGGGTGCACCGTGCCGTCGGCGCGGATCACGGTCAGCGAGTTGTTGCCCGGCGTCACGACGATGTCGAGCTGGGTGTCGCCCGGCCCGTCGATGTAGCCGACCGCGACCGACGACGAGGTGCCGGCCCCGAGGTTGACCGGGAAGCCGGGCAGGTTGGTGCCGTTGGCGTGCCAGGCGTAGAGCTTGCCGTCAGTGGAGGCGTAAATGATGTCGGGCTTGCCGTCGCCGTCGAGATCGGCGAGCGCCGGAGTGCCATCGTTGTAGGCCGCGCCCAGCTGCTTGAAGACGCCGAGGGTCGCCGGATTACTGTCCCCGTCACGCACCTCGCTGCCGTTGTCGCGGAAGGCGTAGAAGTTGGTGCCGCGCGAGCCGAACACCATCTCCTTGTGACCGTCACCGTCGATGTCGCCGACCGCCACGCTCGACCACACCGGATCGATCAGGTAGGCCGGGAATCCGGGCTGGTCGTGACCCAGGTTGTCGAACACGAACAGCTGCTGGGAGGTCCAGGTCGCGGCGATGATCTGCCGCGTGCCGTTGTTGGCGAGGTCGGCGATCGAGGCCCCGCCGGCGTAGTAGTTGCCCTCGGTCGTGAAGTCGCCCTGCGTGGTGCCCGCGCCATCGGCATCGACCGGCGCGGAGCCGTCGGGATGAAGGGCGTAGAGCACCTCGGAGCCGGCGAACAGGTCCTGCGGGTATCCGGGGTAGACGTGATCGACCGTCACCGGCGACGGGGTGGTGCCGCCGGTGGGGATCGGGAAGATGGTGTGGAGCGGCGGGTTCGTGCTGGCCGAGACCGGAGCGGACGGCGCCGATTCGTTGCCGGAGGAATCGACCGCGGCCACCTCATAGTAGTAGACCGTCAGCGGCAGCAGGCCGGAGTCCAGGTAGTAGGACACCCGGTCGGTCGGGTTGGGATTGACGCGTGTGTACGGCCCGCCCGGTGAGGAGGCGCGGAACACGCTGTAGCCGAGCAGATCGGGCGCGGTGATGTGGGCCCAGGTCAGCTTGATGCTGGTCGCGGAGCCCAGCGCCTGGAGCTGGACCGGCGTCGGCGGATAGCCCAGGTCCATCCCCTGGGTCATGATCTCGCCGTACTGGTCGAACACGTGGAGCACGAGCTTCGCCGCGGCGCTCGAGGGGACGTAGACCACCGGATCGCCGGTCGCCTCCTGACCGGGCTGGAGGTCGGGCCACGCCACCGTGCTGTCGCTGATCGACGCCAGGCCGTCGGTGTTGCGAAGCCGCCCATAGAGACCCTTGGCCAGGCCGGTGCCGAGGTTGCGCAGCACCAGCGAGCAGCTCACGGTCTCGCCCGGATCCGGATGTCCGTCGCTGTTGCCGCCGGTATCGACGATGGAATGACGCCGGTGCACGAGATCGGGCGCGTGGACCACGAGCTGGAAGGTCTGGACCCAGGTGTGCGCGGCGCCGTCGCTGAGGGTGAGCGTGAACGGCACCTCGCGCTGGTCCGGGCAGGTGTAGGGCACGCTCACCCGATAGCCGGCCGAGGGGCTCGCGGTTGCCCCCACGCCCACGGTGCCGTAGCTCGCGGTGGGGTTCATGATCGTCACCAGGCCGTCGCTGGTCGTGAGCGTGCCGGTGACCCCGCTGGCGGTGACGCTGCCGCCGTTGCGAACCTTGATCACCAGATCGACCACCTCGCCGGCGTCCCAGAGGCCGTTGCCGTTGCCCTGGGTGCCGCCGACGTTGTCGTCGTCAATGGTGGGCGCGAGATCGCCCAGCGCCGGCGTGCCGCCCGCCACGATGTTGATCGTGCCCTGGTAGGGACGAGCGTTGAAGGCGGTGACGGTGAGCGTCAGCGGCCCGGTGCTGTCGGGGACGAACGGGATCGTCACGTTGCCGTTCACGTCGGTCACGCCGACGCTGTAGTCGTCGCCGGCGCGATAGGCGGTGACGATCGCGCCGGTGTCGGGCGAGGCACCCTTCATGACGTTGACGCTGAACTGGCCGTCGCCCATGTTGATGGTCGCCGGCTCGGTGACGGTGAGGGTCGTGGGCGTATTGGTGTAGATCCGCAGGCTCGGATCGCCCAGCAGCAGCAGGGTCATCTGCGTCCAGCGCCCTACGCCGTCGTAGTTGGTCTGGGTCAGGAACGGCAGCTTCTGGCGGCCCTGGGCCTCGCCGATCGCCGTGACCTTGTCCTCGATGAGCAGCCGGAAGTACTCCTCCTGATAGGCGCGCCCGGTGGTCGGGAAGTCGAAGCGGGTCGAGCCGATGTTGGTCACCGCGCCGCCGTTCGGATCGTGGATGAACGATTCGCCGATGCAGGGGAAGTCGATCGCGTTCGAGGTGCAGTCGATGGCGTAGAGGTTGATGACCCGGTTGCCGTTGGTGAGCGCCCCGGCGTCGTTGCTCGTGAGGTTCGCGTCGCCGCACGACATGACGGTGCGGTAGCCGTGGCCGACGTGGACCGCGATGTTGTAGCCGCGATTCAGCGAGTCGATCACCACCGCGCGCGTCTCCTGGAGCGCCCCCGGCCGCCAGCGCGCATCGGTGTAGTTCTCGTACAGGCGGCAGTAGCCGATCTGTGGCGCCTCGTCGAGGATCGGCAGGATGTCGTACTCGATCAGCTCCGCCCCGTCGAGCGAGGTCGGCTGCCCGGGAGACCAGTCCTGCGGAAACAGCACTTCGGCGAAGAACAGGAAGCGCGTCATGTAGTCGAACACCGGGGTGCGGATGTAGCCCAGGGTCTTGTTGACGAACACCTGGGCCTCGGCGAGCGTGGTGGCCGGCGCGCGCCCCACCCATACCTCGGGCAGCAGGTCGCAGTTGTCGCCCGGCGCGGTCGACGAGTAATAGCCCTCGCCGTAGGTGCTGTCGCCATCGGCGTTCCAGTTGCCGTCGAGGGCCGAGTAGTACAGGTCCGAGGCGATGTCCTCGCCGCCGAAGAACGTCGTGTGGGCGAGGCGCGCCGGGATGACGTCGGTGTCGCCCCCCAGCAGCACGTACTGGCAGCCCCAGCGCTGGTAGGCGTCCTGGATGAACTTGCGGATGCGCTCGGCGTCGTCCGATCCGAACGCGTACTGCTGGCGGATGAACGACATGGTGCGCACCACCGCCGGCTCGCCGCTCTGGGTCTTCCAGTCGGCGAGCTGCTGGAAGGCCGGCGCCATCTCGTCATTGGTGACGATGACGTAGGCGACCGGGCTGCCCAGCAGCGACGGCACCTGGGTGGGACGGAACGGCTGGGCGGGGCGCAGCGTGCCGAGCGGCGTCACGGCGGCGCGCGCGGCCTCGGCGCGCCCCGGCCCGCCCTCGAACTCGGGCACCACGCGCAGCCGCTCGAGCGGCACCGGGCCGCCGCCCTCGAGCCTCAGGCGCACGTGGAGCCGGCTCACCCGCTCGAGCCGGCCGGTCGCAGCGTCCCAGCGTGCCGGCCAGATCTGGAGGTACACCAGATTGTGCTCGCGCTGCGTGCCCTGATAGCCGATCTGCACCGGCACCTCGGGCTGGAAGCCGGCGCGCGAGAAGGCGGCCCGATCGGGCGCGGTGCGGTTTACCGCGCCGGTGCCGTCGAGCTTGATCGCGGCGTCGAGGCGCGCATTGCCGGCCAGCGGCACGGTCTCGAGATCGAGCACGTCCACGCCCACCGCCTTCATGCCCGCCGGGACCTCAATGACCTCGGAGATCGAGGGCAGATCGGGCATGCCGGGGCGGTCCTCGGGCAGCCCGCGCGGCGCCTCCACGCGCGTCCTGCCACCCTGCTCGGTCACCCGGACGCGCTCGGCGCCGTAGCGAAAATCCCTCTCGATGACGGAGCTACCGCGGCCCGGAGCGTAGCCTGCGGCGCGCGCCGCTGGAGTGGGTGAGGCAAGCGCGAGCACGGTGGCGAGCACGGCGAGGCGACGGAGCGTCATCGTGAAGTCTCCCGGATCCTGGGCTGCGACGGTGCATGGCGGGCGGTGAGAGACCGGCCCGGGGGGTCGGCGGGGCAAGTCGGGCGTATGAGAGCTTCCCTGGGTTGTCGAGCGGCCCGGGGGCTGCTGGATGGCCGTTACAACGATAGGCGAGCGATACGGACGCGGTCAATGGCCAAGCAGCGCGGCCGGCACGCACTGGGGTCCGAAATGGGGGTGAAACCCCACCGGGAGCGGTCCACCGCGCTCCACCCAGCGCCACGGCAGCCGCGCCAGCGGCAGCACGACCATCTCCTCGCCGAGACGGTTCTGGGCCTGCTGCGTGGCGGGCGGCAGGGTGTCCGGCTCCGCGGCGACGGCGTGCCTGGCGGAACGCGCACGCGGGTGAACCGCGGGTCGCGGCCATAGCCAGGCGTCGAACTCGCGGGTGCGCCACATGGTGCGGAATCCCCCCACCCCGGGGCCGCGCGGCGGCATGACCAGCGGCGCGAGCTGGGCGGTGAAGGCGTCGAACAGAGGCTGATCCTCGACCAGCACCAGGTGCGAGCCGCCACCGAGCAGCTCGGTGGACAACTTCTCGCCCCGCAGCGAGCGCAGATCGATATAGAGACCGACCCGCGACCACTGGCCCTGCATGGCCGAAGCCACCTCGGCGGCCGTGCCGTCGGCGTCGTAGCTCATCAAGACGTGGAGCGAGCGGCCGAACTCGCCGCGGGACAGGGCCACCCGCACCTCCTCGGGATCGAGGGCCGGGAACGCGAACGGCGCGGCGCCGGCAAGCCAGGGCGGATCGGGCAGCGAATCCCCCAGCGCCTGGACCAGCTCCTCGTGATTGAGCGCGTGGGCCAGCGCCTCGCGCGCCTCGTGCTTGCTGGTGGGCGGCCGGTCGGGCCGCATGACCAGGAGCAGCCGGCGCGCCGGCTGGGCGGCCCGCGCCACCTCGCCGCAGCCCACCGGCAGCGGGTACTGCGAGAATCCCGGCGGCATCGGCCACACCAGGTCGGCGCCGCCGCCACGCAGCAGCGCCAGCGCGCGCGCCGCGCCCTGAACGAAACGCGCGATCACGCTGTCGGGGGCGCTGCTCGAGCGCGGGCCCCGCCCGCCGCGGGCGCGCGCCAGCACCAGGAGCCGCCCCGGATCCTCGCGCTCCACCCGGTAAGGCCCGAGCCCCACCACCCCCGCCCAGCCCCGCCCGGCGCCCGCGGCGGCGCGCCACGGCGCGCTGATGCCGGGGAGCGCGAGCTTGCGCAGCAGCAGCGAATCGGGCCGCGCGAGCCGCAGCACCAGCGTGCGCTCATCGGGCGTGTCGATGCCGACCTCGGGGGGCTGCCGCTGCCCCGGCCGCAGGCGCTCGACGCCCAGGACCGCGCCCAGCAGCCAGGCCTTGGTCGTGTGATCGGTGCGGGTGAGGCCGGCGATCAGGCCGGCGCGGAAGTCGGCGCTCGAGCAGCGCGTGCCGTCGACGAAGGTGAGGCCCGGCCGCAGCCGGAAGGTGTAGCTGAGACCGTCGGAGGCGACCACGACGCTCTCGGCCGCGGCCGGCACGATGTGCAGCAGGGAGTCCTCGTCCACCAGGCCGTGGTTGACGAGCCGCAGCAGCGCCCACCGCACCGGGTCGGGCGGCGCTTCGGGGTCGAACCCCGGCTCGGGGCGGCCCACGACCCAGGTGAAGATGGCGGGGCGCACGTGCCCCGCGGGACCGCATCCGGCCCCCACCGTCGCCGCCATCCCGAGCAGCATGGCGGCCGCGAATCGACGGTGACGGCGGGCGGTGCGCATGGAGGCGCGCAGTGTAGGCATGCGCGCGCGGCGCGGCAAGTGACGCGGGGGTCACGCGGTGCGCAGGGCCGGCGACTCGTGCCGCGTTGACCCGATTTTCGCGCGCGTGATAGCGTCGCGCGGTGAGCGCTCGAGCGCCCGCAGGCGCCACCCGACCCCCACGCACCGCATCGCGCATCGAGCGGGCACGCGAGGCGGCCGCCCGCCTCGGCGCCGACTGGCTGCTGATCCCCTCCTCGCCCGATTTCACCTGGCTCACCGGCGCCCGCGCCCGCGTCACCGAGCGCATGGTGGCCTTCGCGCTGCCGCGCGACGGCGATCCGTTCGCGATCGTGCCGCGCCTCGAGGCCGACGCGCTCGCGGCCGCGGCGCCGTGGCTCGAGGTCGAGGTGTGGGAGGAGGCCGAGGATCCGTTCGCGATCCTCGAGCGCCGCCTCGGGCTCGAGCGCCGCCCGCGGGTGCTGCTCGGCGAGGGGCTGCGCGTCCCGGCGGTGCTACGCCTCGCCGCGGCGGCGAACTGCGGCACCGCCTCGACCGCGCTGGCGCCGCTGCGCGCCGTCAAGGACGCCGACGAGCTGGGCCGGCTCGAGGAGGCGGCGCGCCACGCCGATCAGATCGTGGAGCAGGCCGCCGACTTCATGCGCCCGGGGATGGCCGAGCAGGAGGTGGCGCGATTCATCGCCGATCGTTTCGCGGCGGCCGGCGATCTCGAGCCGTGGGCGATCGTCGCGGCGGGGCCGAACTCGGCGCTCCCCCACCACGAGACCTCGGCGCGCCGGCTCGCCGAGGGTGAGCCGGTCCTGCTCGACCTCGGCGCCTCGACCGACGGCTACGGCTCCGACATCTCGCGCACCTACTGGCTGGGGAAGCCGCCCGAGGAGGCGGAGCGCGTGTTCCGCGCGGTCGACGAGGCACGGGCGCGCGGCATCGAGGCGGCGCGGGCGGGCGCCCCGTGCGAGGCGGTCGACCGCGCGGCGCGCGAGGTGATCGAGCGCGCCGGCTTCGGCCCCCAATTCCTCCACCGCACCGGCCACGGCGTGGGGCTCGAAGTCCACGAGCCGCCATGGCTCAGCCCCGGCAACCGCGCTCCGCTGGCCGCCGGGATGGTGCACAGCGTCGAGCCCGGAATCTACCTGGCGGGGCGCTTCGGGATCCGGCTCGAGGATCTGGTGGTGGTCGAGGCGGCGGGCGGGCGGCGCCTGAACACCGCGCCGCGCCACCTCCAGCCGCCACGGCTCAGGCCGTGAGCCACGCGGCCGTCGGCGCCGTCGCCCCCACGGTCGACGACCTGGTCGCGGACCTCAACGACGAGCAGCGCCAGGCGGTCACGCACGGCGAGGGGCCGCTGCTGATCGTCGCCGGGGCCGGCACCGGCAAGACCGCGGTCATCACCCGGCGCATCGCCTGGCTGATCGCCACCAAGCGCGCGCGCCCCGAGCAGATCCTCGCCCTCACCTTCACCGAGAAGGCGGCGGCCGAGATGGAGGCCCGGGTCGACGAACGGGTGCCGTACGGCTACGTCGGCGCCACCATCTCGACTTTCCACGCGTTCTGCGACCGTCTGGTGCGCGAGCACGCCATCGAGCTGGGGCTCACCTCGCGGCTGCGCGTCGACAGCGACGCCGAGATCCTGGTGTTCCTGCGCGAGCGCCTGTTCGAGCTCGGTCTCGAGCGCTTCGCGCCGCTCGGCAACCCCGACCGCCACCTCGCCGACCTGGTGGCGGTGTTCGACCGCGCCCGCGACGAGGACGTGAGTCCCGAGGACTACCGGGCGTTCGCCGAGCGGCTCGCCGCCGCGGCCGGCGATGACGAGGCGCTGCGCGACCGCGCCGCGGCCGAGCGCGAGAAGGCGCGCGCGTACGGGGCCTATCAGCGCCTGCTGCTCGAGCACGGGCGCATGGACTTCGGCGCCCAGATCGGACTCGCCCTGCGACTGCTGCGCGAGCGCGCCCACCTGCGCCGCACCCTGTCCGAGCAGACCCGCTATCTGCTGGTCGACGAGTTCCAGGACACGAACCATGTCCAATTCGAGCTGGTCAAGCTCATCGCCGGCACGGCGCCCGGTCAGCCTCGCAATCTGACGATCGTGGGCGACGACGACCAGAGCATCTACCGCTTCCGCGGCGCCAAGATCGAGAACCTGATGGGCTTTACCGCGGTGTACCCCGACGCGCGGCAGGTGGTGCTGCGGCGCAACTACCGCTCCGGGCAGCGGGTGCTCGACGCCGCTCACCGTTTGATCCGCACCAACGATCCGGCGCGGCTCGAGCACACGCTCGGCATCGACAAGCGGCTGATCGCCGCCCGCCCCGGGCCCGAGATCGAGCTGCGAGCGTTCCAGACCGCCAGCGACGAGGCCGACGCGGTGGCGGCCGAGATCGCGGCCGCGCTGGAGCGCGGCGCGCGCGCGCCCCAGGACTTCGCGGTGCTGACCCGCGCCCACCGCAGCCTCGATCCATTCGCCCAGGCGCTGCGCGCCCGCGGCGTCCCGTTCCGCCGCATCGGGCGGCGCGGGCTGTACGGGCGGCCCGAGGTCACGCTGTGTCTCGACGTGCTGCGCACCGTCGCCGACCCCGCCGACAGCGTCGCCGCCTACCACGCCCTGGGTGATGCGCTGTTCGGGGCCGAGGCCGTCGATCTCGCCGCCCTGGGCGCGGACGCGCGCCGCTACCACCGCCCCCTGCTCGAGCTCGCCGCGCAGGCGCTGCGCGCCGGCCACCTCTCGGAGCGCACCCGGGAGGCGATCGCACGCTACCTCGGCCTCCACCAGCGGCTGGCGGCCAGCGCGCTGCGCCGCACCACCGCGGAGGTGCTGTACGAGTTCGCGAGCGAGAGCGGGCTGCTCGGCACCCTGAGCGCGCAGGACTCGCTCGAGGCGGTCGAGCGGGCTCAGAACCTCAACAAGCTGTTCGGCATCGTGTCGCGCATCGGCCCGCTGCTCCAGCGCGACCGTGTCGACCAGTTCATCCCCCACCTCGACCTGCTGATCGAGATGGGCGACGATCCGGCGGCGGTCGAGATCGAGGTCGAGGAACGCGCCGTCCACCTGCTCACCGCGCACAACGCCAAGGGGCTCGAGTTCCCGGTCGTCATCATGGCCCACCTGGTCGAGGGGCGTTTTCCGCGCTATCGGCAGGAGTCCGGCCTGCCGTTCCCGCCCGAGCTCAAGCGCGGGCCGCCCGAGGACCCGCTCGATCACGAGCGCGAGGAGCGGCGGCTGTTCTACGTCGGCATGACGCGGGCCCAGGACCGCCTGATCCTCACCCACGCCGTCGACTACGGCGGCCGCCGGCTCGAGAAGGTGAGCCGCTTCGTGCTCGAGGCGCTCGCCCTGCCCGCCCCGCCCAAGGGCCGCCACGCCGTCTCGCCGCTCGAATCGATCGCGCGCCATGCGCCGGTCCCCGAGCCTCCGGCGCCCGAGATCGCGCCGATCCCGGAGCACCAGCCGCTCCAGCTTTCCAACGCGCAGATCGACGACTACCTCGAATGCCCGCTCAAGTACCGCTACTCGCACGTCATGCGCATGCCGCTGCAGACCGATCCGGCGTTCATGTTCGGCAATGCCATCCACCAGGCGATCCGCGACTATCTCAAGGACCGCATGCGCGGCGATCCGACCACGCCCGGGCAGCTCATCCGCGCCTTCGAGGCCTCGTGGTCGAGCGCCGGCTTCCTGTCGCGCGAGCACGAGGAGCGCCGCCTCGAGGAAGGGCGCCAGATCCTGCGCCGTTTCCATGCCGCCGAGGAGTCGAGCCCGCTGCGGCCGGTCGCGGTCGAGCGCGAGTTCCGCTTCCGCGTCGGGATCGACGAGGTGCGCGGACGCTGGGACCGCATCGACGACCGTGCCGCGGGGATCGTGCTGGTCGACTACAAGACCTCCGAGGTCGACGACGACGCCATCGCGGACGAGCGCGCCAGGAAGAGCCTGAACGAGGACCAGCTCGGGCTGTACGCCCTGGCCTACCGCGAGACAACCGCGGTGACCCCGCGCCGCGTCGAGCTCCATTTCGTCTCGCACGGCCGCGTCGGCGGCGCCGAGGTCGAGGAGCGCCACCTCGAGCGCGCGCGCCAGCGGGTGCGGCGCGCGGCGCGCGGCATCCGCGCCGCGGCGTTCCCGCCCCAGCCCGACCAGCGCAAGTGCGGTTACTGCCCCTACTCGCGCTTCTGCCCTCACAGCGCGGCGCGGAGCGGCGCCTGAGAGCACGCGGCGGCGCGGCGCCGGACGCGGCGCTCGATCCCGCGGGGCTGCGCGACGCGGCGGCGGCGCTGGCGCGCCAGGCGGGCGCGCTGCTGCGTGAAGGCTACGGCCTCGCCCACCGCCCGGAGCGCAAGGGGCGCATCGACCTGGTGACCGAGTACGACCGGCGCTCGGAGCGGCTGCTGCTCGAGGCGCTGGCCCGGCGCTTTCCCGGCGCCGCGGTGCTGGCCGAGGAGTCAGGCGCCCACGCCGGAGCGCCGGCCGCGGCCGGGCCCAACGCGGCGCTGCGCTGGATCATCGACCCGCTCGATGGCACCACCAACTTCGCGCACAACTATCCCTTCTTCGCGGTCTCGATCGCGGCCGAGAAGAGCGGCGCGCTGGTGGCCGGCGCGGTCTACGATCCGCTGCGCGACGAGTTGTTCGCGGCCGCCGCGGGCGGCGGCGCCGCGCTCAACGGCGCGCCGATCCGGGTGTCGACGATCGCGCGCATCGAGGATGCCCTGCTGGTCACCGGCTTTCCCTACGATGTGCGCGAGCGCCCCGACGACAGCCTGTCGCTGTTCCGAGCCTTCCTGACCCGCGCCCAGGGGATCCGCCGCGACGGCTCCGCGGCGCTCAACCTGTGCTACCTGGCGGCGGGGCGCTTCGACGGCTTCTGGGAGGTCGAGCTGTCGCCCTGGGACGTGGCGGCGGGATCGCTGATCGTGCGCGAGGCGGGCGGCACGATTAGCGACTTCGATGGCGGCCCCTTCGCGCTCGAGGCGCGGCGGATCCTCGCCAGCAACGGCCCGCTGCACCCCGAGATGATGAGCATCCTCGCCCGCGCGGCGGCGCGGCCGGTGTGAGCGGGACGCGCGCATTCCGCTGAAACGTGCTCCCCGGCGGGTAGGCCTTCGAGTAGAGCCCCGAGGCTCTAATTCGCAGTACGAATTGCCTTGACGACGTTTCGACGCGATCGCTCCTGAGAGCTCACGCGCCCGCCGCCGAGGTTTACGGGCGCGCTCAGAATGCTTGCCGCTGCGCTCGCTTCGTCCTCGCCGGGAGAAATCTCGTAGCGTTTCGTTCCCGCTCGCGTACGAGGCTGCACGAGCGTCGGAATCGCCCATGATATGAATGCTCTGCCCTCGGCGACCCGCCCCCGCGGAGTCACCGGACATGAGCAAGTACTCGCTCTCCCACGTTTCCGACGCCGCCCTGTCCCGCGACCTCGCCGCGGCCGCGGCGCGCGATCGGGCCAGCACAGCAATTCTCCTCGCTCATATTGCCGAGTTCGACGCGAGGAAGCTCTACCTGCCGGCGGCGCATTCCTCGATGTACTCGTATTGTGTCCACGAGCTGAGGCTGGGCGAGCAGGCGGCCTTCAAGCGTATTCGAGCCGCCCGGGCCGCCCGGCAGTTCCCGCCGATCTTCGCTGCGATCGCCGAGAGCCGGTTGAACATCAGCGCGGTCGTGCTGCTGGCGCCTCATCTGTGCCAGGAAAACGCCGAGGAGCTGCTTTCGGCGGCCGCAGGCCAGAGCCAGGACGCGATCGCTTCCCGCGCCCCGACGTGCCCACGCTGGTCTCAGCGCTGGGACCGAGCGCCCCACCGCCCTCGAGGACAGTTGAGGCGCCGGGGAGCGGTGAGCTTCAACTCTCCTCGAGGACAGTTGAGGCGCCGGCGCCGCCTCAGAAGCTCACGCCGCTCGCACCGCAGCGCTATGCGCTCCAGACCACGGTCGATCAGGAGACCTACGACCTGCTGCGTCAGGCCCAGACCCTGCTCGGGCATCAGCTCAACTCCGGTGACATTGCCCCGGTTCTCACCCGCGCGCTCAGGCTGCTGGTCCGTCATCTGGAGCGCCGGAAGTTCGCTGCGACGGACCGGCCTCGCAGGCGTGGCCGCTCGTCTTCGAACCCGCGCCATGTCCCCGCCGCGGTGAAGCGCGCGGTCCGGGAGCGGGATCAAGACCAGTGCACGTTTCGGAGCGAGAGCGGCCAGCGCTGTCCGGCGCGCACGCGGCTCGGGTTCGATCACATCGAGCCGGTGGCTCGCGGGGGCCAAGCCACCGTGGATGGCATGCGGCTCAGGTGCCGCGCGCACAATCAGTATGCTGCCGAGTGCACGTTTGGCGCCGGCTTCATGGCCCGCAAGCGAGAAGCGGCCCGAGCAGCCTCGCTCGAGCAGCGCGTCAAGCTCGCACTGACATACTTCGCGAACCGGCATTACACGAGAGTGAAGCCGGCGACGGCGGAGGTGCGGGCAATGACACCCTAGTTGCTCGGAGCCGCCGGGCTGGTCTTGGTGAAATCCGCGCTGCGCACGATCTCGTCCCGGCTGAGCAGATCGCGAACCTTGACCTCGAGGCGGTAGGGACCGGCGGGCAGCGCCTGGATCGGGACGCTCAGGAATTGACGGCGCAGCGGCCCGATGTTCTCCTCGGCGCGGCTGGCGGACACGTCGGGGATCGAGGGTCGTGGCGCGAATACGCGCTGGATCCAGATGCGCGGATCCCGCTGTGCGGAACGAACGGTATAGACGTACTCGAACCTCGAGGCGCCGCCGGCGCCGGGGCTCAGGCGGTAGATCTCGAAGTAGGCCGAGAGCTGATCACCGTCCACCCGCGCGCCCGGGTTGGGCGCGGGGCGCACCACCGAGCCCGACACCACCGCCGACATATCGGGCGTGCCGCACGACAGCACCACGTCGCTGAGGGTGAGCGCCGGCGGCGGGGCGGTGACCACCACGTCGTCGCGAAACACTCCCCGTCGCCCGTGAGCGTCGCGCACCGAGATCCCCACCAGGTAGTTCCCGGGCGGCACGTCGGCCGCGAAGTCGGCCACGCGCCGCTCGGTCGGATCGCACGCCGAGGGCGCGAGCGATCGCCCGCCGCGCGCCACCTCCTGGCGGGTCGAGTCGAGCACCACCCATTCGGCCCACACGCTGTCGGCCGGATCCGCGGGGGCCTCGATCTGGGCCAGCAGGCGCGGCCGCGCGTCGCCCTCGAAGCGCGCGATCGAGCCCTCGACCGGCATGGCGCGCACCCCGGGCGGGAGGCGGTGGAACACCGCCCGCCCGCTGCTGGTCGCCCCCAGGTCGGCGAGGTGCGCGACCAGCACCGGGTCGGGGACCGGATCGGGATCGAAGTCCTCGGCGATCGGCAGCTGGTAGCGCTCCGAGAGCAGGCGGTCCTGGAGGATGATGTTCATCCCCAGCCCCAGGTACACCCAGCTCAGCACGTTGACCGGGTACTCGGGCCCGGTGGTGAACTGCTGCACGTTGGCGCGCGAGGTGAGGAGCGCGATCTGCGAGTTCATGACCACGGCGCCGATCGGATTGTAGATCGCCACGTCGGGCGGCCCGTAGCGCACGTACAGCTCGCCGCGCTCGTCCCAGTCGCGACGATGGGGATCGTAGAACAGGAAATAGGCCTGGGTGACGCGCGACCAGTACTCGAGCTGGGCCTCGTTCTCGGGCGTCACCGGGTCGGGATCGTTGTCCTTCCAGAAGCGGCGCACGAACTCCGGGCGCTGGCCTTCGGGCAGGCGCCGCAGGGTCGCGGTGTCACGCTCGCTCGCCACCGGGGCGATGTCCTCGTAGCGCTCGCGCACCGTCCGGCGCAGGCGCGGGACGGCGGCCGCGAAGCCGCTGTCGGCGCGCCCGACGTCGCCGAGGCGGAACGCGGTGTAGGCGCAGGCCAGCAGGGCCTCGGGTCGCGAGGAATCGGCCTCGAGCGCGCGCGCCGCGGCCCGCGCCGCGCTCTTGTCGTCGCCGCGCTCGACCAGCAGCGGGGTGAGCATCAGCCAGGCGTCGCAGTAGTCGGGGCGCAGGCGCGCGGCCAGCGACAGATTCTCGATCGCGCGCGACAGCGAGCTGCGGTCGAGATACTTGAGCCAGTCGCGCCGCCACACCAGCGCCAGGCCGTAGCGCCCTTCGGCGTCAGCCGGGGCGAGGCGCGTCACGCGCTCGAAGCGCTGTTTGGCGCTCTTCAGGAACCCGCACGCGAAGTAGGCGCGCGCCAGCTCCAGCTGGTACAGGGCATCGTCGGGCTGGAGCAGCGTGGCCTGCTCCAGCTCGCGCAGCGCGACGCGGCGCGTGTCGATCTGGTTGCGCTTGAGCAATCCCTCGGCGTGGTCGTAGAGCGTCTCGGCCCGTGCCGCCGCGTTCGCGGCTCGCGCATGGGCCGGCGTGCCCGCGACCAGCACGAGCCCGAGCGCGACCACCCACACCGGGTGCGACCTCATGGAGCCCCTCCGGAACTCGGCCGCATCGAGTATCGCCGCCGCCGCCCCGCAGAGCAACGGCCGCGACGCACCAGCGCGGCGGGCCTGATCCCCGGCGCTCGCGCTCCATCGCCCCGCACCGCCACGTGCCGCGTCGAGCGCCGGGCGCCGCGGCCCACGCTTGACGGGGTGCGGCGGCTGGTCCACTATCGCGAACGCATGAACAATTCCTCAAGTGTTCGAGCGGGCGGCCGGGCGCGCGCCGGCCGCGGGCGGGGCGGCGATTCCGCGCTCCCCGACCCCCACCGCGCCCAGCGCATCCGCCGCGCGCTGCGCGACCACGCCCAGGTCGAGCGGCTGTCGCGCACCTTCCGCGCGCTCGGCGATCCGACCCGCAGCAAGATGGTCTACGCGCTCTCGCTCGAGGAACTGTGCGTGAGCGAGCTGGCCATCGCGCTCGGCGTGTCGCTGTCGGCCGCCTCGCATCAGCTCCGCATCCTGCGCGATCTCGAGATCGTGCGGGTGCGCCGCGCGGGCAAGAGCCAGCTCTACGCCCTCAACGAGCGCGCCTTCGGCTTCTGCGCGCCGCGCTCGTGCATGGCCTGGCGGCAGACCCTGGCGGGCGAGCCGCTGATCCAGCCGGCGCCGCCGGCGCCCCGGACGGCCCGCTCCGGCTCCTGAGTCGGAGGTTCCCCGCCTTTCATGTTCGAAGCGTTCGTCATCACGTTGCGCGAGGGCGTCGAAGCGGCGCTGGTGCTGGCCATCGCGCTCAGCCTGCTCGAGCGACGCGGCCTCTCGCGGCTGCGCGGCGCGCTGTTCGCCGGCGCCGGGCTGGCGCTGGTCGCCTCCGCGGCGGTGGCGGTGGCGGCGACGCGCGTGACCTGGAACGAGGAGCTGGCCGAGGGCATCGCGATGCTGGTCGGCGCGGTGCTGGTGCTGACCCTGGTGTGGTGGATGTGGCGCGCCGCGCCGCGGCTCAAGCACGAGATCGAGGCCGGGATCGAGCGCGCCGCCCGTGCCGGCGGGAGCGCGTCGGCGTGGCCCGGGCTGTTCCTGTTCGCCTTCGGCATGGTGCTGCGCGAGGGCGTCGAGACCGCGGTGTTCCTGTCCGCGGCGTCCTTCAACAGCGCCGGCGTCCAGCGCTGGCTGGGGGCGCTGGCCGGGGTGGTGCTGGCGGTGCTGTTCGGGGTGCTGTTCGCGCGCGGCACGCTCAAGGTGCCGCTCAAGCCGTTCTTCTCGCTCACCTCAGCGGTGCTGCTGCTGATCGCGCTCCAGCTCCTGATCGGCGGCCTCCACGAGCTGTCCGAGGCCCAGATCCTGCCCGCCAGCCGCGCCGAGATGGCGCTGATCGGGCCGCTGGTCAAGAACGAGCTGCTGCTGTTCACGCTCACCGTGGCGCTGGCGGCGCTGTGGCTGCTGGTCGGCCCCGGCAGCCGCGGAGCGCCCGCGCCGGCGGTCGCCGCGGCCGCGAGCGGGCCCGAGGCGCGGCTCGAGCGCGCGCGGACCGCGCGCGAGGCGTCGCGACGGCGCTGGACCGGCATCGTGGCCGTGGTGGTGGTCGGCTTCCTCGCCGTCGCGTTCGTGCAGAGCGCGCGCCTGCCGGGGCGCGCCCCGGCGACCGCGCTCGCGATCGAGGGCGGCGCGGCCGGCTTCGATGCCGCGCCGCTCGCCGACGGCCACCTCCACTTCTTCGAGACCGTGGTCGCCGATGCGCACGGCGAGCCGCGCCCGGTGCGCTTCTTCGCGGTGCGCGTGGCGGGCGAGATCCGCACCTGCTTCGACGCCTGCGAGATCTGCGGCGACAAGGGCTACTTCGAGACCCCGGGCGCGGTGGTGTGCCGCAACTGCACCTCGCCGATCGTGCTCGGCTCGCTGGGCCGCACCGGCGGCTGCAACCCGATCCCCCTCCCCCACACCCTGAGCGGCGGCCGCGTGGTGGTGCGCGGATCGGATCTCGCCGCGGCGCTGCCGCGGCTGTCGGGCAAGTAGCGTGTTCCGACGCATGTTGTGGGCGTCGATGCGGGCGCGCCGCGCGCGCGTGGTGCTGGCCCTGCTGGTGGTGACGCTGGGGGTCGCGGTGGCGGTGGCGCTCGCCACCCTCTCGCTCCAGGTCGGCGACGATCTGGCCCGCTCGCTGCGCGCCGCCGGGCCCAACTTCGTGGTGCTGCCCGCCGGCGCCACCTGGCCGCTCGATCTGGGCGGGGCCGAGGTCGCTCCGGCCCGCGCCGGGCTGGCGCTCGATCCCTCCGCCGTGGGCGCGCTCAAGACCTCGTTCTGGCGCAACAACGTGCTCGAAGCCGCCCCCGAGCTCACGCTCGACGCGCGCCTCGACGACGCCCCGGCGCGCCTGCTCGGCACCTGGTTCGACCACCCGGTCGAGACCAGCGGGGGCGCCTGGCGCACTGGCCTCGCGCGCTTGCGCCCGCGCTGGACCATCACCGGGCGCTGGCCGGGCGAGGATGGCGCCGAGCTGGCGCTGGGCCAGGAGCTGGCGCGGCGGCTCGGCGCCACGGTCGGCGCCTCGGTGCGCGTGGCCGCCGGCGCCAGCGCAGCGCCGGCGCACGCCCCGGCGCGCTGGCTCGTCACCGGCATCGTCGCCGCCGGAGGCTTCGAGGACCGCGACGCCTGGGCGCCCCTGCCGGCGGTCCAGGCGCTGGCCGGGCGGCCGGGGCAGATCGATCGGGTATGGATGAGCGCCCTGGTGCGCGCCGACCCCGGGCGGCCCGCGCCCGATCCCGCGCGCGACCCGCGCGGCTACGAGCGCTACATGTGCACCGCGTATCCGGAGGTGGTGGCGCGCGAGCTGGGCGAGCGCCTTCAGGGCGCCGAAGTGCTGCCGGCCGCGGAGCGCGTGGCGGGCGAGGCGCGCGTGGTGGGACGGCTCAACCTGCTGCTGCTGCTGCTGGCGCTCGCGGCGCTCGCGGCCTCGATCCTCGGCCTGTTCTCGACCAGCACCGCGACCGTGGTCGAGCGCGGCGGCGAGCTCGCGCTGCTGCGCTCGCTGGGGGCGCCGGGACGAGCGATCGCGCGCCTGCTGCTCGCGGAGACGGCGCTGGTGGCGCTGGCCGGCGGGCTGATCGGCTGGGCGCTCGGGAGCCTCGCCGCCGCCGCGGTGCGCGGCAGCACCTTCGGCGCCGCGCACGCGGCCGAGCCGCTGCTCCTGCCGGTTGCCCTGGTGCTGGCGCTCGCGGTCGCCCTGATCGGCACCATCGGGCCGCTGCGCGTCGCGCTGCGCCTCGATCCCGCGGCGGTGCTGCGTGGCTGAGCGCGCGGCTCACCGCGGGGCGCGCCCCGAGCGGCTCGGGCTCGAAGCCCGCATGCTGGCGGCGGCGCTGTGGCGGCGGCGCGGCGTGGTGGCGCTGGCGATCGCGGCGCTCGCGATCGGCACCTCGGTGGCCTCGGCCCTGCTCCACGTCTCGCACGACGTGTCGCGCAAGGTGTCGCGCGAGCTGCGCGCCCTCGGGCCCAACCTGCTGCTGGTGCCGCGCCCCGCCGCCGGCGTCGCCCCGGCGGCCGGCTACCTCGACGTCGCGATGGCGCGTGCGCGGCTCGCGCGCGCCGGGATCGAGGGCGCTCCCCTCCTCTATCTGGTGGCGAGCGAGCAGGGCCGGCCGATCCAGGTGGTGGGCGCCGACCTCGAAGCGCTGCGCCGTCTCCATCCCTCATGGCGCATCGAGGCCGCGCCGGGCGTCGCGCCCGCGTCCGGGCCACCCTCGATCATCGGACGCCGGCTGATGGAGCGCCTCGCCGTCGCCCCCGGCCGCCGGGTCAGCCTCGCGATGTCGGGAGGCACGGCCACCCTCGACCTCACCGTGAGCGACGTGCTGATCGCGGGCGGGCCCGACGAGGAGTCGTGGTGGATCCCGCTCGAAGCCGCGCAGGCCCTGAGCGGGCTGCCGGGACGCGCGAGCCTGGTCGAGGCCCGGCTCCCCGCGGGCGCCGATCCGGCCGCCGCGGTGGCAGCGCTCGAGCGCGAGGGCGGGATCGAGGCGCTGCCCCTCCACGCGCTCTCCGACACCGAGGCCGGGCTGCTCGACCGCATGCGCCGCCTGATGACGCTGGTCACGGTCGCGGCGCTGCTCGCCGCCGGACTGTGTACCTTCGGCACCCTCACCGATCTCGCCCTCGAGCGCCGCCGCGACATCGCGCTGATGAAGGCGCTGGGCGCCGGGCCGCGCGACGTGGTGCGTCAGCTGGTGGGCGAATCGCTGGTGATCGGGCTCGCGGGCGGTGTGGCGGGCTGGCTGCTCGGGGTGTTCTTCGCCGAGGTGATCGGACGCCGCGTGTTCCTCTCCACCATCGCGATCGGCTGGGAGGTGCCGCCGGTCGTCATCGGGCTCTCGCTGCTCACCGCGGCGCTCGCCGGGCTGGGGCCGATCCGGCTCGCGCTCGCCGTCGAGCCGGGCACCGCGCTCAAGGGGGACTGAAGATGAGCGGGCGGGAGCGGCGCGGCGCGCGGGTGAGCCTCGAGGCGGTGTCGCGGCACTACGGAGCACTGCGCGCCCTCGATCACGTCGATCTCGAGATCCGGCCCGGCGAGTGGCTGGCGGTCATGGGCCCGTCGGGATCGGGGAAGAGCACGCTCATCAACCTGCTGGGGGCGCTCGACCGCCCCACCGCCGGGCGGGTGGTGGTCGACGGGCGCGACATCGCGCCGCTCGCCGAGGGCGAACGGGTGCGCTACCGGCGCGAGCGGGTCGGCGTCATTTTTCAGCAATTCCATTTACTGCCCTATCTCACCGCGCTCGAGAACGTGCTGGTGGCCCAGCACTATCACTCGGTCGCCGATCCGGCCGAGGCGCGCGCGGCGCTGGAGCGCGTCGGGCTCGCCGATCGTGCCCACCACCTGCCAGCCCAGCTGTCGGGCGGCGAGCAGCAGCGGGTGTGCGTGGCGCGCGCGCTGATCAACGCGCCGGGCCTGATCCTCGCCGACGAGCCGACCGGCAATCTGGACGCGGCCAACGAGAAGTGCGTGCTCGACCTGCTGCGCGAGCTGCACGACGAGGGCCACACGCTGGTCACCGTGACCCACGCGCCGCACGTCGGCAACCTCGCCGACCGGCGGGTCGAGCTCCACCACGGCCAGCTCACCGACCTCACCGTGCCGGGCGGGGAGATCGAGCGCCGTTACGACGAGGTGCTGGTCGCGATGTGGTCGCTGGAGGAGGAGGCGCGCGTGACCGAGGCGGCGCGCATCCGGGTGCCCGACGTGGTCGACAACCGCCGCACCCTGGCCGGCATGGCCGAGAGCGGACTGGTCAGCATCAGCGACGGGCGCATCGAGTTCACGTCGCGCGGTCGCGCGCGCGCCCGCGATCTGGTGCGGCGCCGGCGGCTCGCCGAGGTGCTGTTCTCCTCCGCGATGCGCCTTCCCGAGGCCGAGGTCGAGCTGGCGGCGTGCCGCATGGAGCACATCATCGATCCCGAGGTGACCGACAGCATCTGTGCCTTCCTGAGCCATCCGCGCCGCTGCCCGCACGGCCGCCCGATCCCGGTGGGCGACTGCTGCGAGCTGCCGATCGTGAGCTGATGCGCCGCGTCCCGGCCGCCGAGGCGCGCGCCTACGCCGGCGCGTGGCTGGATGTGCGCGAACCCGAGGCCTTCGCGGCCGGCCACGCCGCCGGCAGCGGCCACCTGGAGCGCGCCCAGTTCCACGAGCGGCGGGCCGAGCTGCCGCCGCGCGACCGGCCGCTGCTGGTGGTGGCGGACGATCCGCTGGCCGCCGCCGCGGCGGCCGCCGAGCTCGAGGACATGGGCTACGTCGAGGTGGGCTGGCTCGAGGTCCCGCTCGCCCGCCTGCCGGGCGGCCTGGACGACCACGCCCCGCCGGTCCGGCTGTGGCGCCCCGCGCCGTACCTGGAGCAGGCGCTGGCACGCATCGCGGCGCAAGGCGGCGCGCCGCATGGCGGCCTCGCCGCCGATCTGGCGGCGGGCTCGGGGCGCGAGGCGGTGTGCCTCGCCCTCGCGGGCTATGAGGTGGAAGCCTGGGACGCCGCGCCCGAGGCGCTGGCGCGCGCCAACCTGCTGGCCCGGCACAGCGGCGTGCGGGTGCGAGCGGTGATGGCGGACCTCGAGCGGTTGGACGGCGGGCTGCCCGAGGCTCGCTATCAGATGATCGCGGTGTTCCGTTTCCTCCACCGCCCGCTGTTTCCGCTCATCGAGCGCGCGCTGGCTCCGGGCGGCTGGCTGGTCTACGAAACCTATCGCGCGGGGCAGGAGCGCTTCGGACGCCCGAAGAGCCGTCGCTTCCTGCTCGATCCCGGTGAGCTCGAGCGCGCGTTTCCCACGCTCGAGGTGATCGAGGCCAGCGAGCCCGGGCCGCCCGAGGGTCCGATCACGGCACAGTTGCTGGCGCGCCGCCCCGCAACCAGCGCTCGCGTCGGACCGTAATAGGTCGCACGACCGTTGGGAGCTCGACCGGCGCGGCACGCCCGTTGCCGAGCGCGGGGCGTGACCTGAAGATTCAGGCTGCAACCGGGTGGCTCCGACCGGTATCTTAGGGAGTCCATGCGACCCCTGCCCGCTCGCTTCTACCGGATGGTCCGGAGCGCCGCGCTTCCGGCCGCGCTGACGCTCGCGATCGCGGCACTGCTCGCCTCGTGCGCGCCCAAGGCCGGCGGCCCCGGCGGCAAGGGCGGCTTCCAGATGCCGCCGATGCCGGTCGAGGTCGCCGACGTCAAGCCGCAGCGCATGCGCGAGCAGTTCCACGCCCTGGGCGGCGTCGACGCCGACGAGACCATCCAGGTGACCTGCGAGGTCAGCGGCCTGGTCGAGACCATGCCGTTCACCGAGGGCGCCTGGGTTCCGGCGGGCGCCATGCTGGCGCGCCTCGATGACCGCCAGGCCAGGGCCGCCGCCGATCGCGCCTCGGCCCAGCTCGAGCAGGCGGAGCAGAACGCGCGTCGTGCCGAGCAGCTGTCCGGCCAGCAGGTGATCTCGCAGGCCGAGCTCGACGGTGTGCGCTCGGCCCTCAAGGTGGCGCAGGCCAATGACGCCGAGGCGAAGACGCTGTTCGAGAAGACGCGGATCCGGGCGCCGTGGGCGGGTCTGGTGGGGCGCCGGCGGGTCTCGCCCGGCGCCTACCTCAAGCCCGGCGACGTCATCACCGAGATCGCGCGGGTCGAGGAGGTCAAGGTGCATTTCGCCGCGCCCGAGCGCTACGCCACCTCGCTCAAGGTCGGGGTGCCGGCCGACGTCAGCGCTCCGGCGTTCCCGGGCCGGTCGTTCGCGGGGCGGCTCGCGGTGGTCGATCCGATCGTCGATTCGCGCACCCGCACCATCCAGCTCGAGGCGCGGGTGCCGAACCCGGACCGTCAGCTCAAGCCCGGCATGTCGGCCAACGTGTCGGTGACGCTGGCCGAGCGCCCCAACGCGCTGGTGGTGCCCGACGAGGCGATCTTCGCCGAGGGCGGTCAGAACTTCGTCTACGTGGTCAAGCCCGACAGCACCGTGGCGCGCACCGCGGTGGCGCTCGGCCTGCGCGACTCGTCGCGGGTCGAGATCGTGCGTGGGCTGGCCGTCGGCCAGCGCGTGGTGAGCGCCGGCCACCAGAAGATCTTCGACGGCGCCCACGTCATGCCGATCCCGGCCGGCATGATGATGGGTGGTGGCCCGGGCGGACCCGGCGGCCCCGGCGCGCCGGGCGCTCCGGGAGGCGCCAAGCCGGCGGGGCCGGACAGCGCCAAGACCGCGATGGCGGCGGGCGGCCATGGCGGTGACAAGGCCAAGGGCGGAGCGCGGAGCGGCAAGCCATGAAGCTCAGCGAAGTCTCGATCCAGCGCCCGGTGCTCGCGACGGTCATGAGCCTCGCGATCCTGCTGTTCGGGGCGCTGTCCTTCACCTTCCTGCCGGTGCGCGAGTATCCGCAGACCGACTCGCCGATCGTTTCGGTGTCGACCTTCTATCGCGGCGCCAACCCCCAGGTGGTCGAGACCGAGATCACCGACGTGCTCGAGGAGCAGCTCTCGACCATCGAGGGGGTGAAGCTCCTCACCTCCTCCTCGCAGGAGCAGAACTCGAGCATCACGGTCGAGTTCAACCTCGACCGCGACGTCGACAAGGCGGCCAACGACGTGCGCGATCGGGTGTCGCGGGTGCGCGGCGATCTGCCCCCCACCGCCGACGAGCCGATCGTCTCGAAGCAGGACTCGAACGCCCAGCCCATCATCTGGCTGGCGCTCTTCGGCCAGGGCTACTCGACGCTCGAGCTCTCCGACATCGCCTACAACGTGTTCTCGGAGAAGCTCCAGCGTCTGCCGGGCGTGGGCGCGGTCGAGATCGGCGGCAACCGCAAGTACGCGATGCGGGTGTGGCTCGATCCGCAGCGCCTCGCCGCCTATGGCGTCACGGTGGCCGATGTCGAGAGCGCGCTGCAGGGCCAGAATGCCGAGGTGCCGTCGGGGCGCATCGAGGGCAAGGGGCGCGAGTTCTCGGTCCACACCCGCGGCGATCTCACCCAGCCCGAGGAGTTCGCCTCCATCGTGGTCGCGAACCAGGGCGACCGCCTGGTCCACCTCGGCGACGTGGCCGAGGTCCAGATCGGCGCCGAGGACGACCGCAACGTGGCGCGCTACAACGCGCTTCCCGCGGTCGGCCTGGGGATCGTCAAGCAGCAGAAGGCCAGCACCGTCGATGTCGCCCACGCGGTGCGCAGGGCGCTCCCCGACCTGCGCGGCGCGCTGCCGCCCGGCATGCAGCTCGAGGTCGCCTACGACGGCTCGACCTTCATCGAGAGCTCGATCCACGACGTGGTGGTCTCGCTGCTGATCGCGGTGCTGCTGGTGTTCGTGGTCATCTTCGTGTTCCTGGGCTCGCTGCGCGCCACCCTGATTCCGGCGGTCGCGATCCCGGTGTCGATCATCGGCACCTTCACGGCGGTTTACTTCCTGGGCTTCAGCATCAACATCCTCACCCTGCTCGCGATGGTGCTGGCGATCGGCCTGGTGGTCGACGACGCGATCGTCATGCTCGAGAACGTCTACCGCCACCTGGAGATGGGCAAGCCGCGGCTCAAGGCGGCGCTCGACGGGGCGCAGGAGATCGGCTTCGCGATCCTCGCCACCACCATCTCGCTGGTCGCGGTGTTCGTGCCGGTGGCGTTCCTCAAGGGCCGCGTGGGCCGGCTGTTCAACGAGTTCGGCATCTCGGTCGCGGTCGCGGTGCTGATCTCGGGCTTCGTCGCGCTCACCCTCACGCCGATGCTGTGCTCGCGCACCCTGCGCGGCCACGCCGGCCACGGCGGCGGCGAGGACGACGAGCCGGCGGCGGGCGGCGATGGCGCCGATGGCGGCAACGGCGGCGCCGCCATCGCGGCGACGGCCCCGGTCGAGCGCAACTGGTTCGACCGGCTGTTCGCGCTGGTGACCGCCGCCTACGAGCGCTCGGTGCGCACCGCGGTGCGCCATCGCGGGCTGGTGATGGCGGGAACCGTGGCGGTCGTGCTCGCGATCGGCGCGCTGTTCCAGCTCCTGCCCAAGGAGCTGGTGCCGACCCAGGACCAGGGCTGGCTCTTCACCTTCATCAAGGCCCCCGAGGGCGCGACGCTCGAATACACCGACCGCTACACCCGCATGGTCGAGGGGGTCTACGACCAGCTGCCCGCCAAGGACCGCATGTTCACCGCGATCGGGCTGTTCGGCCCCGTCACCGACGGCTTCATGTTCGTGGGGCTCAAGCCCGCCCATCAGCGCCCGCCCGCGCAGGCGCTGCAGCAGATGCTGTTCGGGCGCCTGATGGCGATCCCCGGCGTGCTGGCGTTCCCGATCGTGCCCTCGGGGCTGGGGGGCGGATTCGGGGGCGAGGTCCAGTACGTGCTGCAGGCCGACACCTACGACCAGCTGGCCGGCGCGATGGGCGCGCTGATGGGCGAGGCCCAGAAGCTCGGCTACATCGTCAACATGCAGACCGATCTCCAGCTCAACAAGCCGCAGCTCGAGATCGACATCGACCGGCCGCGCGCCGCCGAGCTGGGCGTGTCGGTGGCCGAGATCGGCGCCACGCTCCAGACCCTGCTCGGCGGCCAGCGCGTCACGCGCTTCAAGCGCGGCAACCACCAGTACGAGGTCATGCTGCAGGTGCCGCAGGTCGATCGCTCGAATCCCTCGGTGATCGATGGACTCTACGTGCGCGGCACCGACGGGCTGGTCCAGCTCGCCAGCGTCACCCACGTCCACCAGGAGGTGGCGCCGCGCGAGCTCAACCACTTCAACCGCGTGCGCTCGGCGACGCTCTCCGGCAGCCTGGTGCCGGGGGTGACCATCGGCAAGGCGCTCGCCGACCTCGACGCGATCTCGAAGCGCGTGCTGCCGCCCGGGGTGCGCCACGACCTGGCGGGCGACTCGCGCGAGTACGTCGAGTCGAGCGGCGGGCTCAACTTCCTGTTCATCGTCGCGCTGGTGTTCATCTTCCTGGTGCTGGCGGGGCAGTTCGAGAGCTTCGTGCACCCGATCACCATCCTGTTCTCGGTGCCGCTGGCGGTGCTGGGCGCGCTGGTGTCGCTGTTCGCGTTCCACATGACCATCAACATCTACTCGCAGATCGGGCTCATCATGCTGATCGGGCTGGTGACCAAGAACGCGATCCTGATCGTCGAGTACGCCAACCAGCGGCGCGCGCGCGGCCTGAGCATGGTCGAGGCGGTGGTGGGGGCGGCGAAGATCCGGCTGCGGCCGATCCTCATGACCACGCTCGCCACCATCTTCGGCATCCTGCCGATCGCGCTCGGGCTGGGGGCCGGGGCCGAGTCGCGCAAGCCCCTCGGGATGGCGGTGGTCGGCGGCATGGTGTTCTCGACCCTGCTCACGCTGATGGTGGTGCCGGTGGTCTACACCGTGACCCCCGAGGTGTTCGGCTTCTTCGCGCGGGTGCAGGCGTTCGTGACCCGTCGTAAGGCGGCGGCCCCGGCGTTCGCCCCGGAGCGGCCGCCCGCGCCCCGCCCGGCGCCGCTGCCCGGCGCCTCGCCCGCCCGCACCACGGCGCCCGAGGCCGGCCCGCTGGCCTGAGCCGCCCGCGCGCCGCGAACGCCGCAGGGCCCCCTCCCGCACCGCGGAAGGGGCCCTGCGATTTTCACCTGCGCGCTAGCGGTAGATCGACTTGAGGCGCCCCCAGCTGACCATGCTCACCGGCACCGCGTCGTTGGTGAGTGTGAGCCCGTCGAGGCCGACGTCGCCCTGAATCGGATCGGGCGACTGGACGTAGGGCGCGAGATCATGGCGCAGGTGGATGCGGTCGACGTGCTGGAGCGCGGCCGCGAACGTGCCCTGCCCGATGATGCGGGTGAAGTTGGCCTCCGAGGTGAGATCGACGCTGTATCGTTCCCAGGCGTTGCTGGGCGGCTTGAAACCGGTGTTGTACTGCCAGAAGTTGGTGGCGTTCCCGATCGCGAAGTGGATTTCGAGCGGGTCGGCGCCGTTCACGTCGTTGAGCCACAGCACCACCTTGGTGACGCCTGAGGCCAGCCAGTCACCCTGGTACTCGCTGCTCATGCAGCGCGCTCCGAGGTGGGTCGCGAACGGCGTCGAGATCAGCAGGAATCCGTCGCCCGCCCCGCCGATCCCGCCGCTGCCGGGGTTCGAGAGGTCGGAGCCGCCGTCCCAGCCACCGAGCGAGGTGCCGCTCCAGCTCTCGGTGAAGCCGATCAGCGGCGCGGCCTGCGCGGCGGATGCGGCGACCGCGAGCGCTGCGGCCAGCGTGAAGGGAGCGATGATCCGGGCCAGCGGCCCCGGCGCGACGTGGCAGGCACGAGCAATCATCGGGAGCCTCCGGTAACCGCGGCCCTTGCGGCGCGCGGCTGGGGGATGACGCGGAGCGGAGGCTTGAGCTTAGGTCATTAGGGTGGGGGTCGCAATGCCCGACTGCCTCCTCATCGGATCCGGGCCCGCGGCCAGCGCACGGGGGTCCA
>Ga0306920_100001606_pt1 | contig 28166 bp, 24 predicted proteins | sample flu12Cox44000170_FD_204666 | JGI IMG/M metagenome (GOLD analysis project Ga0306920, IMG submission 204666) | Lab enrichment of tropical soil microbial communities from Luquillo Experimental Forest, Puerto Rico - flux4day.12C.oxic.44.000.170 (v2)... | ecosystem: Environmental > Terrestrial >... | reverse complement strand
CCACGCGCGGCGGTGCGGGTGACACCCCCAAGTACGGAGCAGAGTTGTGACCAAACTCGAGCGGATCGCTGAAAACCTCGCCAGGGGTCTAGCCCGATCCTCGCTGACGCTTCTGTGGCCGAGCTGCCGGCATTTGCATCGCTACAGAAGGTGTCCTTTTCAATGCGGAGAACCGGCTGAAATGGAACTATTTGCCTGCGTAAGTGTGTCCCGCGTGTTCCGAAACTCTCGAGACCCCAAGCCTTTGGACCGGATGAAGACGAATTGCCGAGACGCGCGGGAGAGCTGGAGCGGTGTGGGTTCCTGATTTTGGCGCCGAGCTATTGTGTCGCCGCCGAGAGCGTCATGCCCTGGCTTGCCTCTCGCATCGACGACGAATCGGCGAGCGTCGCCGTGCCGCCGCGCGAGATGGCGCCATCGGGGCGTTCAGTCGGATGGTTGCCGGCAACATCGAGTGCGCCTATCTCCTCCACGGTGCCCGGCGCCTAAAGCTGCGAAATCGCCACGCGGCTCGGGCGCAGGAGAGCCAGGAGCCGGCCCGTGTCATCACGATGGCGTGGGGAGAGCGCTGTGTCGGCGATCTCCTCGAGGTTACCGTCCCGGCTCTGCTGGCCCCCGGCAATCTCCCGGCCGTTGCCGCTAAATTCGAGTGCGAGTTCGTCGTCATCACGGAGACGCAGTTCTTTGAGTGCGTCACCCGATCCGCGGCGATCCAGAAGTTATTGTGGTTCGCCGATGTCCGGCTCGTGCCGGTCGATGATTTGTTGTCCCCGTGGTACGGGATCACATTGACCTACGCGCTGGTGCGCGGCTTCGCCGACCTCGGGGCGGCGATGACCGACACGCATCTGATATTCCTCAACGCCGATTTCATCGTCGCCGACGGTTCCTATCGGAAGCTTGCCGAAATCATCCGACAGGGCGAGCGCCTCGTCGTCTCGCCGAGCTACTGTATGGATCTCGAGAGGACGATCGACAGCCTGCGCGAGCGCCGCAATCCGAACACCTTGGCCTTGTCGCTGTCGCACCGCGAATTGGCGGAGCTCGTTATTGCAAACCGGCACAACACGATCCGTGCCAAGACGGCGAACCAGCAGCTGTTCCGGATCCACCGCTACGATCAGTTCTACTGGTACGTCAACGAAACCACATTGCTCGGACGGCAGATGCCGATCGCCGTCGTTTACATGCGGCCCGAGCGCGTTCTGACCGAGATGCCGACCTTCTGGGATTACGGCGTGATCTCGGAATACTGTCCGACGTTGAAGCCCTGCGTTCTCGACGATTCCGACGATTTTCTGATGGCGGAGTTGCGCACCGAGGGAACCTTCCGGGAGCTGCTGCAGCTCGGCTGGCCCACTATCGACGAAATCGCCGCCGATCTGTCCTCTTTTACGACCCAAGATCACCGCGATTACGGCCGACACACGCTGGTGCTGCACAGCGGCGACCTACCGGCCGACATCGACAAGCACAAGCAGTCGCTGGCGGAATTTGCCGATCGCGTCTACGCGCGGCTTACGCCGCCGATCAGCTACCGCGATCACCCGTTTTGGAAGCCGCAATTTCCGCTTTTCTTGGCGAATCATCGGCAGGGGTTGGACCTGATCACCGAAGATGCCGTGCGGATGGCCGAGAACAGGCTGGCCGCGCCGCCGAGCAGCAGATCTCGCAACTTGAAACATTCCATCGGCGCCGGCGCGCCGCGCTGGACCGCAAAATCGGCGCGTTGCTCGACGAGCGCGAAGGCAGTGTGCGCAGGTTGCGCCAGAAATTGACACTCTTGGACGCGCAAAAGGCCGAACTCGAAGGTTGTCAACGCAACCGGCTGGGTGGCGAGCCCTGGTGCACCGCAAAGGCTCCGCATTTGTCGCCGGATCCGACCACCACAATCCGCGAGAAAGCGGCCGACTCGCCCGCGGACGGAGTGATGGACGGGCCGACGCCGGCGGCGAGGTTTGGACTTCTGCGCTTTTATCACATGGCTTTCGGCAGACTGCCCAATACGACGCCCTGGCACCCCTATCACACGATGCTACGGCCGGTCGTGGCCGCTGTGGAGCCCGCCACCGCGGGCGGCGATAGCTTCATCATCTCGTCCGGTGGCCCGTTCGCTGCGCTGTTTGCCCGCGCGTTTTCCGGGCGGAACCTGACGGTCAGCACGGGAATGTTCACGTCGGAATTGTATCGGCAGGGGTTCCGCGATAGGCCCAAGTTCGATCTATGCTTATGCGATCTTGCCACCGAAGATCTTGGCCATTTTCACGAGCTGCTCCCCGCCATTCGGGGCTTGTTGAAGGAGCGCAGCCGTATCGTCATTTTTCACCACAACCTAGCGGGCCGACGTCTCGACGAGGACACCTTCACTTTCACCAGGGGTCTTTTTCCTATTGTCGGCCGCTCACGGATCACCTTCAGCGGCTCTTACTTCGCAGCTTTGGTCATCCGCTGGTACAAGAACATGCTGGACCGGCACAATCTCGCTAGCCCCGCTAGTGTTATCGCGCTCGCCGGCACCCTGGCGATCTGCGCGCCACTCTCCCGCCTGATCGCCGAGTTCGAGAAAAGGCGAGATCCGCGCCGCTACCCGGCTCACTGCACGAGCATGACGATCGAGATCGACTTGCCTTGATAGCGATAGCCGTCTCCTTTATCGCAAGGACGCTGTCCGAATGTGCGGCATCGCCGGGTTCCTGTTAGCCGCAGGGGCACCGCCTGCGAGCGAGCTGGAGGCGCGCTTGTGGGCGATGATCACGACATTGCGGCACCGGGGACCGGACGACGAAGGCGTGTGGACCGATGGCAGGGCCGGCCTTGCGCATGCGCGGCTTTCCATCATCGATACGACACCCGCCGGTCATCAGCCGATGGCCTGCGTGGATGCCAGCGTGTGGATTAGCTACAATGGTGAAGTCTACAACTTCGCGGAGCTCCGCAAGGAGCTAGCGGCGCTTGGCTACCCATTTCGCAGTCGCAGCGACACCGAAGTCATCGTCAATGGTTGGCACGCTTGGGGTCCGAGGATCCTGTCGCGCTTGCGGGGGATGTTCGCTCTCGCCGTCTGGGACGGGCGCGCGCGCAGACTGACTCTCGCCCGCGACCGGCTGGGCAAAAAACCGCTATATTATGCGGCGAGCCGCGATGGGTTGGTGTTTGGCTCGGAGATCAAGGCGCTCCTGGCCTGGCCGGGAATGCATCGTGCGCCGAATCTGGGGGCAATCGACCGATACCTCAGCTTCGGCTACGTACCGGCTCCCGATACCGCCTTTGTCGGCATCCGCAAGCTGCCGGCGGCTCACTACCTGTCCGTCGAGACTCATACGGATGGGTATCTGGGCGAGCCGGAGCTGGTGCGCTACTGGAGCTTGCCCGAAATCGGCGCATCGCGTCGGCTTCACCCGGTCGAGGAGTTGCGGCGCGAGCTACTCGCGAGGCTCGAAGAAGCGGTGCGTCTGCGCCTAGTCTCGGATGTCCCGCTGGGCGCCTTTTTGTCCGGCGGGATCGATTCTTCCGCTGTCGTCGCCACAATGGCGCGCGTCGGGTGCGGGCCGGTCAAGACCTTCTCGATCGGCTTTTCGGAACAGGGCTACGACGAGACCCGCTATGCCCGAATGGTCGCCGAACGTTACGCAACCAATCACCATGAGTTCGTGGTCAAACCCGATGCCGTGGCGGTGCTGCCCCGCCTTATCTGGCACTATGGTGAGCCGTTCGCCGATCCATCGGCGATTCCGACATATTATCTCGCGGAGCTGGCATGCGGCGAAGTGACGGTGGCGCTCAATGGCGACGGCGGGGACGAATGCTTTTTCGGCTATCCACGCTACAAGGCGATGAGCTATCTCTCCCGGCTCGACGCGACGCCGGAATGGAGCCGGAATGTGCTCCAAGCGCTTCTCGGTATGGCGCCGCGGTCGCTTCAGCGACAGCTCAAGCTTCCTCGTATCCGGGCCTTGTTGCGGGCCCCAAGTCAACACCCGGGAAGAGGGTACGCCGCCGCGCTCGGTTGGTTCACGGAGGAGGACAAAGAGGATTGCTACGCCGAGGCAATGCAAGAACAGTTGCCGCGGGCTGACCTCGATCTCTTCGAGCCCTATTTCGCAGCGGCGGGAAGCCTGGTTGCCGGAGCCAATCGGGCCGACCTTCATACTTATCTGCCGGACGACCTGCTGGTGAAGATCGATGTGGCGAGCATGGCGCACGGCCTCGAGACCCGCTCACCGCTTCTCGATCATGTTTTCGTAGAATGGGCGGTAGGGCTGCCGGACCGACTAAAACTCGCGCGCGGGACGAGCAAAGCGCTGTTCAAATCGGCGATGGCACCCTATCTGCCGGCCGGTCTGATGCATCGACCAAAAATGGGGTTCAGCTGTCCGATCGATCATTGGTTCCGCAACGAGATGAAGGAACTCGCATACGATACTTTGCTCTCTCACAGGGCGAGCGGCCGCAGCTTATTTCGACCTACACATGTTCGCCGCCTGCTCGAGGAGCACTGCGGCATGAGACAGGACCATCACCAGCAGCTTTGGGCGCTTTTGGTACTGGAGCTTTGGTTCGAAATGTGGATCGACGGGTCCCCAGAGCCCCCGGTGACGCAGCCCGCCGCTCTGGCGAAGATCGGCTCGTAACCCGCAGTCGCCCGCGCCGCTGTGATCGCGCGGCCCGCCTCTGCCCGACCGATGGGCTTGTCTCACATCGTTTCGGGAACCGGTGCGCGAACTGCCCTGTTATTGACCCAGAGGCCAAGCATCTCCGGACGGCCCTCAATGGAGGACGACATGCTCTACTGGGCTCTGGTATTCTTCATCATCGCGATCATTGCCGCCTTCTTCGGATTTGGAGGCATAGCGACAACCGCCGCCAGCATCGCGCAGGTTCTCTTCTTTGTTTTCCTGGTTATCTTCGTGATCGCTCTTGTAATGGGAGTGGCCGGTCGGCGTCGTCCGCCTATCTGACCCCGCTGCGCGGCTGAAGGTCCCCGCAGCGGACCTTCAGCCGAGATTGTCGTCTTATTTTTCCTCGGCAGCGAGGACCCGGGCGAGTTGGCTCAGTGCTTCCTGATGACGTTCATTGGGGATTTGAGCAAAGTTGCGGGCAAGCTCGAGACACATTCGCTCTCGCGGGCTGACCCCACGCCCGCCTTCCTCCGCCAGCCCATCGAAAAAGTAGTTGACCGGCACGCTCAGGACCTGAGCCACCTCAAATAGCCTACCGGCCGACACACGATTTATCCCGCGCTCGTATTTGTGCGCCTGCTGATAGGTGACCCCGATCAGATCAGCCAGCTGCTGTTGCGTAAGACCGAGCATTATCCGCCGCTCGCGAATGCGGGCGCCGACATGACGGTCGACATCCTGTGTGCGGCTGGCGGACCGGCGCAAAGGACCGGTCTCAGCCGGCGGCGCGCCTGCAGCACTTTGCCCGTCGCCCAAACCGGAATGTGGCTCTACGATCTGTCCCTGCTCTCGCATTGCTTTCGACTCACTTCCCGCTTAGCCGCAAAGGTGGGACCGCCATCCCGCGGCCCAAGGGTGTCCAGTCAGACGCGCGAGGCTCTTTAAACTACCCGGCCGCGACGATTGAACGGACAACGTGTGTCAAAACTGAGGCAGGGCGTCGGCGCGGAGGTCAAGTAACGCTGTTCACGTCTGCGTGGCGCGCATGCCGTTCGCGTTGACAGCCTACTATGCCGGTGATACCGACGGGCGCTCATCTGCTCTGCACCGCGAATCGATGCCTCGCACCTCAATCGGCGACTGCTCACTCTATTACGAGCGGCACGGCATGGGCTTCCCCGTCCTGTTCATCTCCGGATTAGGCGGGTTTGCGTCATTTTGGCAGGACCAGATCGCGGCTTTCGCCAAACGCTTCGAGATCGTGACGTTCGATCATCGGGGCATCGGGCAGAGCGATCAGGCCCGCATCGGGTATACGGTCGAGCGCATGGCAGCCGACGTTGTCAGCCTGATGGACGCGCTGCGGATAAGGCGCGCCCATGTCGTGGGGCATTCGACAGGCGGTGCAATCGCTCAGGTCCTCGCGATCGACCATCCGAGCCGCCTCGCGAGCGTCGTGCTGTCCGCGACCTGGACCAAGGCCGATGCCTATTTTCGCCGCCTGTTTACGTTCCGCAAGGAGGTGCTGATGCGGCTGGGGCCGAGCACCTACCTGCAATCGGCTACACTTTATTGGTACCCAAGCTGGTGGGTGGCCCGGAACAACGAACGCCTTCGTCAATTGGAAGCTCAAAACCTGGCGAATTTTGCGCCGGTTGATATCGTTGCGAGCCGGATCGATGCAATGTTGGCGTTCGACCGCTCGACCGAGCTGACGCGGATTAAGACTCCGACCCTGGTGGTCGGCGCCGAGGATGACATCGTCACGCCGGCCTATTTTTCCGAAGAGCTGGCGAGGCTGATCCCGGGGGCGGAAGTCAAGCTCTTCCCGAGAGGGGGGCATTTCCTAGTCCACGTCCGCGCGCGGGAATTCAGCAACGCGGTCTTGCCCTTTCTCGTCTCCCATACACCGGCTTGACCGTACTCAACCCTGATGTCGCAGCCGGGATTAGGAATTCCTCAAGGCTCGACGGCTAGCTTGCGCTCGAGCTCGCCTTGCTGAGGGTTGACGCGGTGGATCGGGCTGTGCGCGCCGGCACCGTGCCGGACGCGCAATTTCCGTCACCGAGCTTTCGTGAGCGGCAGAAAGCCGAGGCGCCGACAAGGTGAATAATCACCGGGATATCACACACCGAGGCCAACAGCGGCATAATTCGGCGATCGGCGGCACGGTGAAAGCTGCGCTACGCCAGAACCGCTTGCTGTTTGCGTATCAGCCAGTGGTCTGCGCGACGACTGGAACAGTCGATTATTTCGAGTGCCTGCTGCGGATGCGTGACGAGGCGGGGAACATCTTTCCTGGCGCAGAGTTCATCACGGCGATCGAGCATAGCGGTCTGATCGGCCTCATCGATCGCTTCGTCCTGGAAAAAGCGGTGTGGGAGCTCGGCACGCATCCCGAGGTAAGGGTGGGCTTCAACGTGTCGGGACTGACCGCTTGCGACCGGGTATGGTTGCGCACGTTGCTCGCCCGGTTGCGCAATCGGCCCGAGCTCGCCCGTCGCCTGGTGGTGGAAATCACCGAGACTGCGGCACTCGATGATATTGAGGAGAGCGCCAGGTTCGTCGACACCTTGCGAGATGCCGGCTGCCGCGTCGCACTCGACGATTTTGGCGCCGGTCATACTTCATTGCGACATCTGCAAAGCTTGGCTGTGGATACTGTCAAGATTGACGGCTCGTTCGTCCGAAATCTCGCGGGGAGCCCGGAGAATCGGGTTTTTCTGCGCCATCTGCTCGGACTTACCAGGGGTTTCGGCCTAAGAACGGTCGCCGAATGCGTCGAGAGCGCCGAGGACGCGGCAATGTTGCGCGCCGAGGGGATAGATTATCTGCAAGGTTACCACATCGGCGCGCCGTCCATTGAGCGCCAATGGCTCGGTACTCCGCCGTCCGAAACCTGCTAAGGCAGTTGCTAAACGGCCGCGGACCGCACGGCAGGTTTGGCGAGGTGCTGAGACCGTATTCAATGCGCACGGGCCCAACAGCTGTTGACCTCCTTGGGGCAACGATCCTAGGCTTTGGCCAGACCCCCCTGCCCGCAAACGGGAAGGAGTAACCGTGATGGCCAAGCTCGTCCTCGGGATCGGCACTTCGCACACCCCGATGCTCAACGCTCCAGCCGAGGATTGGCCACGCTTTATAGACCGTGATGCCGTTCGCGGCTTCCTCGACAAAGAGGGGCACCCGGCAACCTACGAAACATTATTGCTCCAGGCTGAGCCGCATGTCGCGGGCGAATTGACGCCGGAGCGGTTCGCCGCCCGTCACGCCGACGCACAGGCCGGAGTCGGCTACCTGAAGGAGGCCGTGCGGCGCGCCGAGCTCGACGCGTTGATCGTCATTGGCGACGATCACAAGGAGCTATACCAGGATGACAATCTGCCCGGCTTTGTCGTCTATCACGGCAAGACGATCCGTAATGTGCCGCTCAACGGCTTTTCCGGCCCCGAATGGGCGCGGCGGGCGGCAGCCCGTTACTACGAGGACAAGGAGCCGCGCGCCTACCCGGTTGAAAGCGGCCTCGCGCTACACCTGATCACTTCCCTGGTCGATCGCGAGTTCGACCCCGTCTCGTCGGACGCATTGCCGGAAGGGAAGGGCGAAGGGCATGCCTTTGCCTTTGTCCGCAAGCGGCTGATGGATGATCCGGAACTGCCGGTCGTGCCGGTCTTCATCAACACCTATTTCCCGCCGAACCAGCCGACACCGCGCCGCTGCTACAAGCTTGGCCAAGCTATCCGCGAGGCCGTAGACAGCTATCCGGGTCACGCGCGGGTCGGCATCGTCGGCTCTGGCGGGCTCAGCCATTTCGTCGTCGATGAAGACCTCGACCACGCGGTTCTCGACGCCTGCGCGCGCAAAGATGGCGATGCGCTGCAATCATTGCCCCGCCGCAAGCTCAATTCCGGCAGCTCGGAGATTCGGATGTGGATCTGCGTCGCGGGCGCCGCCGAGCATCTCGATTTCGCCTGGTCGCGCTACGTTCCGGGATACCGTACCCCGGCCGGGTCTGGTACCGGCCTCGGCTTTGCCCTGTGGTCGTGAGGTCAGCGATGAGCAAACAAAGGGATAGCGAGGATCTGGTCCGCGTCGGCCCCGGCACTGTGATGGGCGAGATGATGCGGCACTACTGGATCCCAGCCGCGATGTCGTCGGAACTCGAGCGGGACGGCGCGCCGATGCGTCTCGTGCTACTCGGAGAGCGGCTGATCGCGTTCCGCGACAGCTCGGGACAGGTCGGGGTGATGGACCACCGCTGCCCCCATCGCTGCGCCTCTTTGTTCCTCGGCCGCAACGAGGAAGGCGGCCTACGCTGCGTTTACCACGGCTGGAAATACGATGTGGCCGGCAATTGCGTCGACATGCCGAACGCGCCGCCGCATCAGGATTTCAAGCACAAAGTCAAGGCCAAAGCGTATAAGGTGGCCGAACGCAACGGCCTGATTTGGGTCTATATGGGCGCGCGCAAGGAGGCACCGCCACTGCCGGCGATCGAAGCCTCGCTTTTGCCCGACGCCGAATTGCAGATCTCGCTCGTGCAGCGCGAGTGCAACTGGCTGCAAGCCCTAGAGGGCGACATCGACACGTCGCATTTCGGCTTCCTGCACACCGGCAGTGTGCAACCAGACGATGTACCACCTGGCAGCCTCTTGCGCTGGACGGTGACAAACCGGGCGCCGGAATATCAGGTTACCGATACGAACTACGGCACGATGTACTGTGCTTATCGCGCGGCGGAGCCGGGTCAGACCTATTGGCGCTTTGCCAATTTCCTGTTCCCGTTCTGGACGCAGACGCCGCAGGGCCCATTCGACCGTGTCAACACCCGCGCATGGGTGCCGATGGACGACACGCACACAATGTTCGTAAGCCTCAGTTGGCGCGGCTCGCCGCCCTCGATCCGTCCTCTCAAGAATGGTCAGATGATCCCGGGGTCAAGGCTGGGCTTCGAATACCTGCCAAACACTACCGACTGGTATGGCCGCTGGCGGCTCACTCAAAATCCGTCGAACGACTGGATGATCGACCGCGAGGCGCAGAAACACGGCGAGAGCTATACCGGCATTGCCAGCATCCATGGCCAGGACCAGGCGGTGACCGAAAGCATGGGCGGCATCACCGACCACGACTACGAAAATCTGGGGCCGAGCGATATCATGATCGCCCGCACTAGGCGGCGCTTGTTGCGTGCTGCGCGAGCATTGCACAAAGATGGGGCGGTTCCACCTGGTGTCGACGACCCTGAGATCTACACCGCCGTGCGCAGCGGCGATTTCCTCGCCGACGCTAAGATCGCTTGGCGCGATGCCTACGAGATGCAGATGCGCGCCGCCATCCGCCCCCTCGCACAAGCCGCAGAGTGAGGCTTCGCCAGCGGGTTCACAACTGCCCGGTTAAGCGGAGCCGGCTATGCGGGCAGTTGTCGCACTTTATCTTGCGATCGGGATCGCTCTCGTCGCGATTGGCTTTCTGTTGCCCGGTCCTTGCCCGAACCGCAACACTGATATCGTCAACCACGTCATCTTTGTGCTGACGTGGCCGATCGGATTGTACGCCGAGGTTTATCAAGGCCATCAATCTGCTGAAGAGTGGCTGCGCTCTCAGACGTGTCAGGGTGGCGGCCCGCTTGGGCCGAAGCCCGTTCCGAGTTAGTCGGGTTTCTCGTCGCGCAGCTAGCTTGGGGGAAGTATTGGCAAGGTTTGCGTCCAAGCCAGCCAAAAAACTGCGAAGCCGACCGATATGATCGCGATCGGAACCCCCGCGCGGGCATGTTCGATAAAGGTGATCCTTGCGCCCATCCGGTCGGCGCGCTCGGCGATCAGCACATTCGTCAGGCTGCCCGTCAGCAGCAGATTGCCGGCGAGGCTCGACAACAGGGCCAAGCTATAAAAAACTCCCGGCGGAGCACTCGGCCAAAGCTGCAGAAACAGCATCGCAGCAGGGACCCCGCCGATCGTATTGCTCGCCACCATGCTATATGGTGTCAACAATACCAGACTGTCCGGCAGCAGCCCATGACCGGTCAGAAAGTCGAGGATTTGGGCGGCGACCCCGGCGCGATCGAGCGCTCCGGTCACCGCGAAAAGACAGGCGACGAGCAGCAGCAGTGGCCAATCCACCGCCGCTATCATCGTCCGGCTGGTGATCTTGCGGCTGGCAAGCAGCAGTGCGGCGATGATCAGCGCACCGATCTCGCGCGGCAGGGGTGTCGCGAAGAGAACGAGCAGTAAGAGCAGGGCGGCAACGCCCTTGATTGTCTGATTGCGATCGAGAGGGTGAACAGCGATCGACGGTGCCTCGAGTGTCGCCGCGAGGACTGTCCGGCTGATGCGGTCTCGCCATTGCAGCCAGACGATCAGGAAGACGACGATCAGCGTGAACATCGCGGGCACGACGCAAATCGCCAGGAAGCGCCAAAAGTCGAGCCGGCCGAGGGCTCCGATCAGAATGTTTTGCGGGTTGCCGATCAGCGTCGCGGCGGAGCCGGCGTTTGTCGCGGCGGCCAGCGCGATCACCAGTGGGCGAGGATCGAGCCCACGGCTCTGTGCTCCGGCAATCAGCAGCGGCGAGATCGCGATTATCAAAATGTCGGTCGCGAGCACCGCGGAGAGCCCGCCGCCGATCGCAACGGTCAGCGCCAGCAAAGTCGCTGTGCCGTATCGAGTTTCGGTTATTGTACGCGCGCATAGATCGATAAAGCCCGATTCGGCGAACTGCGCCGAAATGATCATCATCGCGAACAGAAAGGCGAGGGTCGGGAGATCGACGGCGCTGCCGAAATCGTCAAGGTTCATCTCGCCGCTGGCGAGGAGCGCGATGACGGCCAGCAGCGCGATGCCGGTGCGGTCGACCTGCAGCCACGCGATCCGGCCAGCGGCCATGCCAATATAAGTCAGGATCAAGATCAATAAGACGATCGCGGCGTGCATCGAGGTGAGGGTGCATCATCCGTCCCTCTCTTGCTATATCATGCAAGGCATGTCCGAACCTGCTGTGCTCGCTCGCCAAGATACCGAGGTATTCGACCTCGGGGGCCTCAACGACGCGCAGCGCCGAGCGGTCGAGGCGATCGACGGCCCGGTGCTGGTGCTCGCCGGTGCCGGCACCGGTAAGACCCGGGTGCTCACCACCCGGCTCGCCTTTACGATTGCAACTGGCCGCGCCTTCCCGTCCGAACTGTTGGCCGTCACCTTCACCAACAAAGCGGCGCGGGAGATGCGCGAGCGGCTCGAGGCGATGGTCGGCCGCGCCGCCGAGGGTGTGTGGCTCGGCACCTTTCATGCCATCGCCGCCCGCGTTCTGCGTCGACACGCGGAGGCGATCGGGCTCAAGCCGAGCTTCACGATCCTCGACACGGACGACCAGATCCGGCTGTTGAAGCAGATCCTGGCGGCGGAGAACATCGACGAGCGCCGCTGGCCCGCCCGCCTCCTGCTTGCGCAAATTCAGCGCTGGAAAGACCGCGGTCTCGGTCCCGAAAAAATTTCGCCCGCCGATGCCGACGGCTTCGCGCAGGGTAGGGCAATCGATCTCTACCGTCAGTACCAGGAGCGACTGACGACGGTGAACGCCGTCGATTTTGGCGATCTGCTGCTGCACAATTTGAGCCTGTTTACCGGCAATCCCGACATTCTCGCCGATTACCAGCGGCGCTTTCGGTACGTGCTCGTCGACGAGTACCAGGACACCAACGTCGCCCAGTACCTGTGGCTTCGTCTGTTGGCGCAAAAGCGCCGCAATTTGTGCTGTGTCGGCGACGACGACCAATCGATCTACAGCTGGCGCGGTGCCGAGATAGGCAACATTCTGCGTTTCGAGAGGGATTTCCCAGGAGCGACAATCGCCCGTCTCGAGCAGAACTATCGATCAACGCCGCACATACTCGGCGCGGCAGGCTGCGTGATCGCGCAGAACCGCGGCCGCCTCGGCAAGACACTATGGACCGACGCAGATGAGGGCGAAAAGGTCGTCATGCGCGCGGTATGGGACGCCGAAGAGGAGGCCCGCTGGGTCGGGGATGAGATAGAGGCTCTGCAGCGCAAGAGCCACGCGCTGAGCGAAGTGGCGATCCTGGTGCGCGCCAGCTTCCAGACGCGGGAGTTCGAAGATCGCTTCATCTCGCTGGCGCTACCCTATCGCGTCATCGGCGGGCCGCGGTTTTACGAGCGGCAAGAGATCCGCGACGCGCTCGCCTATCTGCGCCTCCTCAACCAACCGGCCGATGATCTCGCCTTCGAGCGCATTCTGAACACGCCGCGCCGCGGCATCGGCAGCGCGACGGTGCAGGAATTGCACTCCGTTGCCAGGACGGAAAGGCTGCCGCTCATCGAAGCGGCCCGGACGGTGATCACAGGCGAACGTCTCAGGCCTGCTGCCCGCAACGCGCTCGCGGCATTCATCGGCGCGGTAGATCGCTGGCGAGCGCGGGCCCAGCAGATCTCGCACACGGACCTCGTGCAAATCGTGCTGGACGAAGCGGGCTACACCGCGATGTGGCAAGCCGACCGCTCGCCCGACGCGGCGGGGCGGCTCGAAAACCTCAAAGAGCTGGTCGTCGCGATGGCCGAGTTCGAGAACCTGGGCGGCTTTCTCGAACATGTCAGCCTGGTAATGGACAACGCCGCCGAGGCCGGCGGCGACATGGTCAATCTGATGACGTTGCACAGCGCCAAAGGGCTCGAATTCGATACCGTTTTCCTGCCGGGCTGGGAGGAGGGATTATTCCCGAACCAGCGGGCGATGGAGGAGAACGGGCTCGCCGCGCTTGAGGAAGAACGCCGGCTCGCCTATGTCGGGCTGACGCGGGCGCGGCACCGCGCTTATGTTTCCTTCGCCGCCAATCGCCGGATTCACGGTCAATGGCAGAATACGATCCGCTCCCGCTTCGTCGACGAGCTGCCGCTCGAGCATGTCGAAGTCATCGCGGAACTCGGCCTCCAGCCGGCAGCGTCATGGGATACGGAGTGGACGGCCACGATAGAAGTCCCGTCTAACGCACCCTGGCGACCGGCCGCCCCTCAGCGCCGCCCCTTGCTGGCCAGCGCCGATCCGGCTCCGCGGCGGGGTGAGGAAGTGCGACGGGTTGGCGGTTTTTCTGTCGGCGGCAGGATTTTTCACCAGAAATTTGGCTACGGCACGATCACTGCGGTCGAAGACAACAAGCTTGCAATCCATTTCGACGTCTCCGGCGACAAAAAAGTCATGGACGCCTTCGTCGAGCACGCGTGACGTCGAGATTATCCGTGAACACAATCTGGCGCATATGCGCGCGGGTTCAGGGCATGGACGCGGCCAATGCTATATTTGCGCGCCTCGATAGAAGCGCCGATGCGGTATCGGCGTTCGAGACTTCGCCCGACGAGTGGCGGGTGGAGGCGTACCGGCAATCGTCCCTACTGAGTGCCGAGCTTGCGGCGCAGCTCGCGCTCGCGGCGGTTGCGGCAGGCGGAACGCTGGCCGGACTTGCCGAAGAGAAATTGCCCGCTCGCGACTGGCTGGCTGACAACCAGCTGTCTTTTCCGCCGTTGCGGGTCGGCCGGTTTTTCATTCACGGCTCACATCATCGCGGCAAGTTGCCTCCCGGGGCGATCGGGATCGCACTTGATGCTGCGATCGCGTTCGGCACCGGAGAGCATCCATCGACCCGCGGTTGTCTGCTTGCTCTCGGACATCTAGTGCGGCAGCGGCGGTTCGGGCGGCCGCTCGACATCGGAACCGGGACGGGAATCCTATCAATCGCTGCAGCGAAGCTGCTGCGCCGCAAAGTGCTGGCCGGCGATATCGATCCGAACGCGATTTCGGTCGCCCGCTGCAACGCCGCGTGCAACGGCGTCGGCCGCCTCGTGCAAAACCGCAGAGCACCGGGCTATCGAGATCGAGTCATCCGCCGATCACGTTACGATTTGGTTTTGTCGAATATCCTCGCACGCCCTTTGGCGGTGATGGCCGCCGATCTCGCCCGCCAGCTGGCGCCGGGCGGCCGCGCCGTCTTGTCCGGCTTGCTGCGCTCGCAGGAACCGATCGTGCTCGCGCCGCACCGCGGCTGCGGCATCGTGCTCGATCATCGGCTGGTGATCGATGGCTGGTCGACCCTGGTGATGCGCCGACGCTCTAGGGCAGATATGAAGATCGGGGCCGAAGCCCCCATCTGTGAATTCGGCTCGGCCCGACGGCCCGTCAGGCCTCCTTGGGCCGGCCGAGCTTTTCCGGCTTCGGGAAGGCCGTTGGCGCGGACGGCGCGGTCGGCATCCGGTAGCCCTCGACAAGGCTGGCGATTTGCGAGCGGCGAAGCCCGATATCGGCGAGCGAATGATCATCGAGGGCCATCAGCTCGGCATAGGCCTGTTGCCGACGGCGCCAGTCAGAGAACCGCCTTCCCGCCGAAAAGAGGAGATTGATCACAGGCATGGTTTGTACTCCTGGGCGCTGCGCATGCTGCGCCGCACAAGGACTTGGTGCTGCACTGCGAAAAGGCCAACGGCAGCTCTGCAAGCCTGCCATGCAGATAAAAAGGGTACGGTAGATGACATCGATCCTCACGCAACCGAAGCGGGACGAACTCGGGCAAATGCTGGACGCCGCGGGTTCGGTCTACGACCCCGAGGGTGTCGGGGCGCTGATCGCGGGCGTGCTTGCCGCACCGGCCGAAATCGGCATCGGCTGGCACGTGCTCGTGGCCGACCCGACGCCGCAACCGCTCGCTGATCGGCTCGAGGCGCTGCGGGACGCCATGGCGGCCGGTTATCATGATGGTTTGGGTGCCGACGATTTCACGCGCCTGCCGCGATCGGAGCGTCTCGCCAGGCTGCGAACCGAGTTGGCCGCCCGCCATTTGGACGGGTTCATTGTGCCGCGCGGCGACGAGCATCAGGGCGAATACGTGCCACCGCGTGGCCAGCGCCTCGCTTGGCTGACCGGCTTCTCGGGCTCGGCCGGCCTTGCAATCGTGTTGCGCGATCGCGCGGCGCTGTTCGTCGACGGGCGTTACACATTGCAGGCGGCCGCTCAGGTCGACACGGATTCGTTCGAGATCCATCACCTCATAGAGGAACCACCGGCGCAGTGGATCACTTCGGTGCTGAGAAAAGGTGAAGTCCTCGCCTACGATCCCTGGCTGCACACGCCGCATGAGGTGGAGCGCTTCCGCAGCGCCGCAGAAAAGGCTGGCGCCTCGCTTCGCGGGATTGCCGAGAACCCCCTCGATCGCGTTTGGGCCGGGCAACCGGCGGCGCCGATCGCCCCGGTGGTCCCACAGCCGGAGCTATTCGCCGGCGAGAGCGCGGCGGCGAAGCGAACGCGGTTGGGGCGAGCCCTGCAGGAGGACGGAGTCGCGGCGGTCGTCCTGACGATGCCGGAATCGATTGCCTGGCTGCTCAACATCCGCGGCGGCGATGTGCCGCACACGCCGCTGCCGTTGTCGTTTGCGATCCTTCGTCAGGACGGCTCGGTGAGCCTCTTTATCGACCGGCGCAAGCTCGTCCCCGGTATCGAGCGCCATCTTGGCAACGCGGTTACCGTCCTGCCCCCAAAGCAACTCGGACCTGCGCTCGACGAACTCGCGGTGCAAGGCGGCACTGTGCAGGCGGATCCGGCCACCGCTGCTTCCTGGGTTTTCGACCGGCTGGCCGCGGCGGGAGCGAAAATCCATCGCGCCGCCGACCCGTGCCTCTTGCCGAAAGCATCCAAAAATGCGGCGGAGATCGACGGCACGCGAGCGGCGCACCGCCGCGACGGCGCTGCGCTGACACGGTTTCTCGCTTGGCTGGCCCGCGAGGCGCCGAAAGGCGAGCTTCGTGAGATCGCCGCCAGCGACCGGCTCGAAGCCTTTCGCCGCGAGGGGGAGCACTTCCGGGATCTCAGTTTCCCGACGATCTCCGGTGCCGGGTCGAACGGCGCCATCGTCCACTACCGGGCGACGCCCGAGACCGAGAAGCGCCTCGAACCGGGCACTCTCTATCTGCTCGATTCCGGCGCCCAGTATCTCGACGGCACCACCGACGTGACGCGCACGGTCGCGGTCGGCCAGCCTTCAGACGAGATGCGCGACCGTTTTACCCGCGTGCTCAAGGGGCACATCGCTCTCGCACTGGCGCGCTTCCCGAAGGGCACGACGGGAACGCAGCTCGATGGCTTTGCGCGCCGCGCACTTTGGCAAGTCGGGCTCGACTATGACCACGGCACCGGGCACGGTGTCGGCAGCTATCTCGGTGTGCACGAAGGCCCGCAGCGGATCTCGAAGGCGCCGAACTCGCAGGCCCTGCTACCCGGCATGATCGTCTCGAACGAGCCCGGCTACTACAAGACCGGCGCCTACGGCATCCGCATCGAAAATTTGGTCTTGGTGCAGCCGGCCGACGGAGCCGCCGAGCGCGAGATGTTCGGCTTCGAGACGCTGACCCTGGCTCCAATCGACCGAAACCTCATCGAGCCGTCGCTGCTCGATGAGGAGGAGAGCGCCTGGCTCGATGCGTATCATGAGCGCGTCCGCGAAACCTTGACCCCGTTTGTCGACCCCGACACGGCGCACTGGCTCGCCGAAGCGACGCGGCCGGTGGCGAGGTAGTTTAAACGTTGCTGAATATCGGCTTTGGAGACCGGGCCTCCGAATGAGTGGTCGGGAGGGCAGCGAGCTGTTTCCGACGCCGGGCGTGGTCGAGGGCGAACGTCAAAGAGATCTGAAGACCGGGCTGTTGCCGTCACAGCTGCTGCGTGAGGCCGTGGCGCAGGGCCGGGAGATCCTGTCGACCCAGCCGATCGGCGACGACCAGATCCAGCCGGCAAGCCTCGATCTGCGGCTGGGCGAGGTCGCCTACAGGGTGCGCGCGAGCTTCTTGCCCGGCGCGCGAGGGAGCGTGCGCGACAAGCTCGATCTCCTCTCGATGCACCGCATCGATCTGACGCAGGGTGCCGTCCTCGAAAGGGACTGCGTCTATATCGTGCCGCTGCTCGAGTATGTGTCGCTCAGGAAGCGCACTTCGGCCGCCGCGAACCCGAAGAGCTCGACCGGCCGGCTCGACATCTTCGCGCGGGTCATCACCGATTACGGCACCGAGTTCGACCGTGTCCGTGAAGGATACAAGGGTCCGCTCTTTGCCGAGGTCTCGCCGCGCGCCTTTAGCATCCTGGTGCGCACCGGCTCACGGCTCGTTCAGTTGCGCATTCGGCGCGGCTCACCCGGGTTCAGCGACACTGCGCTGCGCCGTCTGCAAGAGGAGGTCGGCCTCGTCGAGGGGCCGGCTGGGCCCAAAGCCATCCGCAATGGGCTCGCCTTCACGGTCGACGTCGCGGGCGACGAGGCGACCGGGATCGTCGGGTACAAGGCACGGCGGCATACCGACGTGATCGATATCGACCGCAGCTTTCATTACGACCCGCGCGACTTCTGGGAGCCGGTGCACTCGCACCGGGGCGACGGAGTCGTTCTCGATCCCAACGACTTCCACATCCTGGCGTCGCGTGAGGCGGTCGTCGTGCCGCCCGACCACGCCGCCGAGATGCTGCCCTACGACACCTTTGTCGGCGAGTTCCGGGTGCACTACGCCGGGTTCTTCGACCCGGGTTTCGGCGCCGCCGAAAGCGGTGGCGCCGGTAGCCGTGCAGTCCTCGAGGTGCGCTCGCACGAAGTCCCGTTTCTGATCGAGCACGGCCAAATCGTCGGGCGCCTCATCTACGAGCGCCTGATCACCCGCCCCGACAAGCTCTACGGCGCGATGATCGGTTCATCTTATCAGCGCCAAGGGCTGGCCCTGTCGAAACATTTCAAGCCATTCGCGCCGCCGTGAGCGGGGGCTATCCCGTCGGCCCACTCCATAGCCGGCGGAGGCGATGCCGATGGCGGAGCAGCCAAAACAGACCAAGTAGGGTGTGGCCGCTTTCGATTGCGCCCTCGTCGAGTAAGGTCTCGATTTCCGCGAGGGTTTTGACGACGACGCGGATGTCCTCGTGCTCCTCCGGCAGCCCGTGCACGCCGGAAGCGGCAGTGCAGTCGACGTGTCCACAAAATAGGAAAACGCTTTCGTCCGAGCCTCCGGCCGAGGGCAGGTAGCGGTGGATCGGAACCGGCTCGCTCAACAGCGCGAGCCCGGTTTCTTCGCGCGTCTCGCGGATCGCGACCTCTTCGGGGCTCTCCTCGCTGTCGACGAGGCCCGCAGCCGCCTCCAGCTGCCACGGCGAGCGGCCAGCGAGCAGCGCCGGCAGGCGGAGCTGCTCGACCAACACGACGCTCTCGCGGTCGGGGTCGTACAGCACAATCGCGGCCGCCTGACCCCGCCGTAGCACATCGTAGCTGCGCAAAGCGCTCCACTCGCCGGAAAACAGGCGATGCCGGAAACGGATGACGTCGACCCGCAGAAAGTGCTCGAACGCCTTCGTCGCTTCGACGATCTCGATATCCGGATGTGCCGGCGGCAGACGGTTCACGCCGCTGCTCCGCTCGCCGCAACCGGTTCGGCAGTCTGTTGGCTCCGCGGCAGGCGCACGGTGAATTCCGTAAATTCTCCCGGGCGGCTGTCGACCGTGATTGTGCCGCTATGCTGCTGGGTAACGATGTCATAGCTGATCGACAGGCCGAGGCCGGTGCCTTCGCCCGTCGGTTTCGTTGTAAAGAAAGGCGTGAACAGCTTTGCCTGCACCTCGGGTGGCATCCCGACACCGTTGTCGCGCACCCTGATCTCGACCCGGTCGCCGAGATCGCGCGTCGTCACTCGCAACAACGGTTGGAAGTTTGGGTCCGACCCCTCCTTTAGGCGCTTGTTCGCCGCGTAAAAGGCATTGCCGAAGAGGTTGAGGAGCACCCGAGTGATGTCCTGCGGGACGAGTTCGATCGGACGCAGTGCGGGGTCGAAATCGCGATCGACCGTGATGTTGAAGCTCTTGTCCTGTGCGCGGGCACCATGAAAAGCGAGATTTAGCGCCTCTTCAACTAGCGCGTCGAGGCTGGTGGCACGGCGCTCCCCGGTGCCACCGCGCGAGTGCAGCAGCATGCTGGTCACGATGCCGTCGGCGCGACGCCCATGCTCGGCGATTTTAGCCAAATTAGCGCTTAAGGTCGTAATCAGCTCGTCCTGTTCCGCGTCCGGTGAAACCATCGCATCCCGCAACTCGCGCAGCAGATCGCCCGATAGCTCGGCAAAGTTGTTAACAAAGTTAAGCGGGTTTTTGATCTCGTGGGCGATGCCGGCAGTGAGCTGGCCCAAGGACGCCATCTTTTCGGCATGGACGAGACTGGCCTGGGCTTGCTTCAGTTGTTCGTGGGCTATCCGTAACTCGCGCTCGCGTCGGCGCTGCTCATCGAACAGCTTGGCATTGCGCACGGCAAGCGCAGACTGAGTGGCGAACGACTCGATCAGGCTGACGATCTCTTTGGAAAATTCGCCCGCCTCGCGGCGCGCGATGACGAGTCCCCCCAAGACATCTTGCTCGTGCAACAATGGCGCGGCGATCAGCGAACGGTACCCCAGTCGCGAAAGGGCATCCGACAGTATTGGCAGAGCAAGTTTTTGCTCCCGTAGCAGGTCGGGGATCTGCGCCGGCGAGCCGGCAATTGCTGCAGCGCTGATCGCGCCTTCGCCGAAGCGGATCGGCGTCCCGCGCAATTGCTCTGTCAGCACGGTTTCGGCGCCGTGGCTGGTGCGGAACCGGAATTCCCTGGCCGCCTCGTCGAATTCGTAGATCATGCCGGCTTGCGCATGGGCGAGCTCGACCGCCCGCGCGGCGACGAGCGAAAGCACGCGCTCGAGATCGAGCGTTGAGCTGACGGCCCGTCCCACTGCGCGCAATGCCTCGAGCTGCGCCAACGTCTCACGCAATTCCCTCAGCGTGTCGCGAAACATTGCCAAGGTCTGCGCCATGGCACCGATCTCGTCGCGCCCGGCCTCGGGTATCGCCACCGCAACATTGCCTGCGTTGAGGCCGTCCATTGCCACCGTCAGGTGGCGTAATGGCACGACGATCGAGCGCAGGATCAGGAAAGTCAGCAGCGCACCGAGAACGACGGCCGCCGCCACGACGATTTGTGAGAGCCGCGTTGCCTTTTCGGCTTCGGCGACTACCCGTTGCCGGGCAGCGATAGCAGCCCCGGTCAATTCCTGAACGATCGCAGCGATAAGTTGTTCGGCAACTAGGCTGTGCTGTCGTGCCTGCGCCAGCAACGAGTTGCCGATCACCCGGCGATCCTCCGTGTATTCCTCGACCGCCTTACCGGATAAATCCGCGTACTGCGCGAGTTCGTTGCGCACCGCCGCGATGCGCCCGGGGTTCCAAGGCTGCAGTTCGTCGAGATGGCGTTCCACTCTCGCGCGAGCCGCCGCGGCTTTGCGCTCGGCCATCGTCAGCTGACTGACAGCGAGGTCGGTCATCCAATAGCGCAACTCGCCGAAGGCGATTTGCGCACTGTTCGCTTCTTCGATGCTTTTGAGGAGGTCGGCTGCTGTGACCATCCCCGCCGAATTCTCGGCCAGCTTTTTTGTCAGGTAAGCGTTTGTAGCGATTAGGACAAACAGACCGGCGCAGGTCAGTAGGATCAGACGCGTCCGGATCGTCAGCCGGGCCATCGTCGGGTCCCTTCCTCCGGCCTGCTCAACGATAGAGCGTGACGCTGATCACCGCGCCGAGGTCGTTGAGCTTTCCGCCCTCCTTTGGATAGCCGGTGATGTCCATTCTCCCCTTCGGCGAACCATGACAGGCAAGGCAGGACTCCGCGTAATACTCGGGGACCATAAACCGGAACGCGGGCCGTCCTTTGGTCTCGACCGTAGCGGAGAACGGTTGGCCGGCAGGCCACGCCGGATCAAGCAACTTCTTCTCGATAATCTCGGTCTCCCAAGGGTCAGGGCGCGCTCTGCGATTGCGGATCAGCTCCGCCGGCGCGGTAACCTTGATCTCTGCCTCGCCTTTTGCGATGTGGACAAAGCTTTCGGCAACCATCCGCGCAAAGACGGCCGGGATAAAGCCCTTGAACCCGGTCCCCTGCTCATTGATCGTAGGCTGATTGTCGTCGACGACCTCGACGATCGCGGCCATCATCGCTCGCAGCAAGCGCCCCTGGCGTGAGGCTGGGTCGACCTTCTTGGGGTCTACGCCGGTATCCTTCTGGTATTTCGCGATTGCTTGCTCGAGCACGACCTGCCCGGTGAGATGCTTGTCGCCGAGCTGCGGATTGTTGATCAGGTCCTGTTGGTCGGAGATGACGGTACGGGCATCGCGCAACATCTGCGCCAGATTTTGTGCAATCTCCGTATCGTCCTCGGCCGAGGCTGCGCGGGCCGCTGCGCAGGGCACCAGACCGGCGATGCAAAGCGCCAAGACAGCGCGCCGAGCCGCCCACACCGCGCTCACACCACGCAGATGTCGGGAGCGTCGACCGCTTTCATGCCGACCACGTGGTAGCCGCAGTCGACGTGATGGACCTCGCCGCTAACGCCGGCGGAAAGGTCACTCAAAAGATAAAGACCGGCGCCACCGACATCCTCGATCGTGACGTTCCGCTTCAGCGGCGAATTCAGCTGGTTCCATTTCAAGATATAACGGAAGTCGCCGATCCCCGAGGCAGCCAATGTCTTGATTGGGCCGGCCGAAATCGCGTTGACGCGGATGTTGTCGCTACCGAGATCGACGGCGAGATAGCGCACGCTGGCTTCGAGCGCGGCTTTTGCCACGCCCATCACATTGTAGTGTGGCATCACCCGCTCAGCCCCGGAGTAGGTGAGCGTCAGCAGTGAACCTCCCGCCGTCATCAATGGCGCTGCACGGCGGCACACATCGGTGAACGAAAAGCAGGAAATCTCCAGAGTGCGCAGGAAGTTGGCGCGCGTCGTCTCAAGGTATTTGCCCTTCAACTCGTCTTTGTCCGAAAAGGCGATCGCATGGACGACGAAATCGAGCCGACCCCAGCGTTGTGCCAGCGCGGCAAAAACCGCGTCGAGGCTATCTGCGGAAGAGACATCGGCCTCGAACACAAAATCGCTGTGGAGGCTGAGAGCAAGCGGCCTCACCCGCTTCTCCAACGCCTCGCCCTGATAGGTGAAGGCGAGTTCGGCGCCGTGAGCGCGCAATGCCTTGGCTATCCCCCAGGCGATCGACCGCTCGTTGGCGACACCCATGATCAGGCCTTGCCTGCCCGCCATCAGCGGCATTGTCTTCCCCACTTTCCAAATTCCGGCGATCCTACACGAACGCAAACCCTCCGGCCATCCAGGTCGCCTAAGGGTGAGACAATCGCTGACCGCTTCTTGTTTATCAGCGACGAGGACCTAAGCTTCTTGTGATGACCTCTGTCGAGGAACAAAGCCTGCCGCGACCCGGAAAGTTGCGGCAGATATGCGCGACTCTTGCAGCGTTTGTAATGTACGCGCTTCGGCGCTTTCTGGCGGATGGCTGTTTTTCTGCCTCGGGTGCTCTCAGCTATACGACGCTCATCTCGCTGGTGCCGCTCGCTGTTATAGCCTTTGGCACGCTTTCCGCCTTTCCGATCTTCGCGCAGGTACATGACGAACTTGTAGCGCTGGCCTTCAGCGCTCTGGTGCCGTCGATCGGCGAGCAGGCGGCGTGGTGGTTCCGCGCCTTCGCCGATTCGGCGGCGCAGACCACCGCTATCGGAATTGCTGGAATCTCTGCCACCGGTATTCTACTTCTGGTCACGGTCGAGGATCAGCTAAACCTGATCTGGCGAGTTACGTCGCCCCGCCCCTGGGTTCAGCGCGTCCTCGCGTATTGGACCTTGATAACGCTCGGTCCGCTGCTCATTGGGATCAGCTTCTCTCTCTCGACCTATTTCGAGATCGCGGCGCGCCAAGTCGGCCTTGGGCAGGAGGCGGTGGCGTGGTTCGCGAGCAGCTGGCTGCACTCGCTCGCACGCGCGGTCCCCGCCGTACTCGAATTTATCGCTCTGACGCTGCTTTACTGCCTTATCCCGAATTGTGCGGTGCGCTGGCGTGACGCCGCACTCGGCGCATTTATCGCCACGATCGCAATCGAAATCCTCAAGGTCGGGTTTTCGATCTACATCGGCATCTCGTCCTTTTATCAGACGGTGTACGGTGCGCTTGCGATCATCCCGATCTTTCTGTTGTGGATGTATATCTCCTGGATGGCGGTGCTGCTTGGCGCGGTGACTGCGGCGGCACTGCCGAACTGGCGGATCGACGAGCGCGTCGGCCCGATACCCTCGGGCGGCGTGCGGCTCGGCTTCAGCCTATCGTTGATCGCGTCGTTGGCGCGGGCGCAGCGGCGCGGAAGATCGAAATCCACGCCGGAGCTCGCCGCCGAACTCGGCGTCGCGACGACAGTCATAGACGAGCACATGAGGCCGCTCGCCGAGGCCGGTTTCGTAGCTCATACCCAGGAGGGGTGCTGGGTCTTGTCCTGGGCTCCCGAGACCGCCACGTTGCATGACCTATACGAGGCGTTGCAGCTGCCGCTCGCCGGCCGTTGGATGGGACAGACGGTCGCGCCCTGGCAACGGCAAGTGGCTCCGGCGATGGACCGCATTGTCAAGGCGGAGAGTGCGGCCATGGGCGTGACAATTGCTTCCCTGCTCGCCGAAACTCTCGAACCCGGGCCACGACGCCGGCGGCGCTGGCGCTCCGGCTTGGTTGCCGAAGAAATGGCGTCGGAGTGAGCGGATCAGCACTCCGAGCCGAGGAAGTGGGATGATTGACGGGATCGACGAGATCGAGCCGTTCGCACCTTTTGGGCGATGGCTCGACGACGCTTGGCAAAGCGAGGCGAACGCGCACGCGATGACCTTGGCGACAACAACACCCGAGGGCAGACCATCGGCACGTGCGGTGCTGTTGAAAGGGCTCGATGACCGGGGGTTTGTGTTTTACACGAACCTCGAAAGCCGGAAGTCGAAGGAGGTGCTCGGCAACCCTCATGCGGCGCTGTGTTTTCTGTGGAAGTCGTTAAACCGGCAGGTACGCGTCGAGGGTGCGGTGGAAATGGTCTCCGACGAGGAAGCCGACGCTTATTTCGCCAGTCGTCCGCGAGACAGCCAAATCGGCGCCTGGGCCTCCGACCAGTCGCAGCCGCTCGCCAGCCGCGCCGAGCTCGAACGGAGGGTCGAAGAGTTCTCCCGGCGGTTTCCCGGAGGCGTGGTGCCGCGGCCGCCGCATTGGTCCGGCTTTCGGGTCGTGCCGCACTCGATCGAGTTCTGGCAGGAGCGGCCGTTTCGGTTGCATGATAGGCTGTTGTTCGTTCGCAAAGGCGCGGGATGGCGACGGGAACGACTATTCCCTTGATGCATGGGCCGCCGGCGCAACGCCTGCGGCGCATGGCGACCTATGCCTCTGTAACGGTCGCGGCGGTCCTGATCGCCGCAAAATTTGCCGCTTGGCTCGAAACGGGGTCGGTCGCGCTGCTGTCGAGCCTCGTCGACTCATTGCTCGACGCCGCCGCGTCGCTCGTGAATTTGCTCGCGGTGCGGCACGCGATGACACCGGCCGATCGCGAGCATCGTTTTGGCCACGGCAAGGCCGAGCCGCTCGCGGTCGTCGGCCAATCGGCTTTCATCACCGGCAGCGCGATCTTGCTGCTCGCCGAAGCGGTAAGAAGGTTGATCTCACCTTCCCCGATCGAGAATGCAGCGGCCGGCATTGCCGTCGTTGTCTTCTCTATTGTCGTGACAATCGGCTTGGTTTCCTATCAGCGGCATGTTGTACGGCGGACCGGGTCGATCGCGATCAGCGCCGACGAGTTGCATTACCGAAGCGATCTCGTGTTGAACCTGAGCGTTATCGCGGCGCTCGTCTTGGGCAGCGCTTTCGATCTTCCGCTCCTCGACCCGCTGTTCGGGGGCGCGATCGGGATCTGGATCGTTTACTCCGCGGTGCGGCTGGCGCGGCTCTCGCTGTTTCAGCTGATGGACCATGAACTCCCAGACGACGAGCGCGAAAAAATCCGGGAAATCGCGCAATCGCATCCCGATGTGGTCGCCGCGCACGACCTACGTACCCGGGTCGCGGGACCGACCGCCTTCATCCAGATCCATATCGAGATGGACGGCGCGATGAGCCTCGTCCGCGCGCATGAGATCTCCGACGAGGTGGAGGCCGAGCTGCGCGCCGCCTATCCTCATGCGGAAGTCATCATTCACCAGGACCCGGAGGGGATCGAAGAACCGCGCTCCAGCTTCCCGCGACGAGCGGTCGCGCGGTGAGCACGGAAAGGAAGGTCCTGCTGTTGACCGGGGCGAGCCGCGGGATCGGCCACGCAACGGTCAAGCGCTTCAGTGATGCCGAGTGGCGGATCATCACCTGCTCGCGCGAGGCGGTGCCGGAGGAATGCAAGCGCGACCCGAACTGGACCCACCACATCACCGCCGATCTCGGCGATGCCCGGGATCTTGATCGCTTCGTCGCCGAGGCGGGTGCGTTGCTCGACGGCCCTCTGCACGCCCTTGTCAACAATGCCGGGGTGTCGCCCAAATCACCGAGCAAAGAACGGCTCGAGTGCCTCAACAGCGATCTCGATGCCTGGCATGCGGTGTTTCACCTTAATTTTTTTGTGCCGCTGATCTTAGCGCGCGCCTTTTCCGCGGCGTTGGCGCAGGGAGAGGGTGCGATCGTCAATGTGACCTCGATCGCCGGTCACGTCGTGCACCCGTTCGCGGGGTCCGCTTACGCGACGTCCAAGGCGGCGCTATCGGCTTTGACGCGTGAGATGGCGGCCGAATTCGCTCGGCTCGGGGTCCGGGTCAACGCCGTCGCGCCCGGCGAAATTAAAACGGCGATGCTGTCCCCTGAAACGACACTGCTGCTGCCGCGCATTCCCCTCCACCGGCTCGGCGACCCCGAAGACGTCGCGGGGACGATCTTCTTCCTGTGCAGCGAGGACGCCGCATACGTCACCGCGACGGAGATCTTCGTCAACGGCGGCCAGCATATCTACTAATACCTGGGGTAATACAAAGAAACGACGGGCACACACGAGACCAACCCTAGCGAGGAATTTATGATCCGGAATTTGCTGACTCGGCGCACGGTGCTGCAGACGGCAGCGGCAACAGCGCTCGCCGCCCCCTTTGTGCGCGGTGCCCACGCTGCCGGCAAGCTGTCTTTCGGTGTCTGGGACCATTGGGTTCCTGGCGCGGCCGAGGAATTGAAGAAGATTTGCGGCGAGTGGGCTGCAAAAGAAAAGGTCGACCTCAATGTCGACCTGATCACCTCGAACGGCGACAAGGACCTGATTACCCTGATGGCGGAAGGCCAGGCCAAGGCGGGCCACGATATGATGGGGTTGCGGACCTGGTACGTCTCGGCGCAGGCCGACAATTTCGTGCCAGTCGACGATATCGTGCTGCCGGTCATCAAGGAATATGGGCCGATCGCGCAGGCCTCCGAGTACACCGGCAAGATCGACGGCCATTGGATGGCTGTGCCGACCAGCTACGGCAACGGTTCGCTGCCGCCTTGCGCGCGTATCGACTACATGAAGGAATATGTCGGGCTCGATGTGCAAAAAATGTATCCGGCAGGCGCTCCGCCCGACAAGGAGCTGGTCGAGACATGGGAGTGGAGCAACTTTCTCAAAGCTGCCGAGAAGTGCTTCAGGGCGGGGCACCCCTTTGCCCTCGGGCTCAGCACCTGCACCGACGCGATCAACATGGCCGGTGCGGTGTTCCACAGCTTCGGCGCCGATCTCGTCGACGCCAAAGGCAACATCACGGTCAAGACCGACGCCACCCGCCAGGTGCTTGAGTTCTTCAAACGGCTCGCGCAGTCCCTCGAGAGTGATGTTTATGCCTATGACAACGCGTCGAACAACAAGGCGTTAGTCTCTGGCAAGAGCGCGCTGATCTTCAACCCGCCCAGCGCCTATGCGGTGGCGAAGCGCGACCAACCAAAGGTCGCCGAGCAGCTGTGGACCTTCCACTCACCGAAAGGACCTCAAGGCCGCTTCGACCCATGCAACCCGTATTTCTGGGCGATCTGGAATTTCTCACAGAACATCCCGGCGGCGAAAAGCCTGCTGGCTCATCTGATGACCCGCCCGGTGCAGGAAAAGCTCGTCACCGCAAGCGTCGGCTTCGATATTCCGCCGTACGACAAGTGGATGGATTTTAAGATCTGGGAAGAAGAAGGCCCACCAAAGGGAACCAACTATAATTACCCGCCGCGGCACGATGCCACTCCCAGCCTCGCCGGCTATCCGGCGCCCTTGAAGATCGGAACACAGATGTTTGCCCAGGCGACCCTGACGAAGATGATCGCCAAGGTGACGCAGCAGGGCCAATCCTTCGACAATGCGATGAGCTGGGCCGAAGACGAAATCGAAGGGTTTATGCGGTCATAGCAGGTAACCCCTCACCCCTGCCCTCTCCTCGCTTGAACGCGGAGGGGACCGGGTGAGGGCAGCCGCTACTTGTTGCAGTCAGCAGCCCGGACGATGCACTCGCCAGCTTGGTCTTTATCGCAGTTTTTGAGGGCGGCAAGGCGGGCACCCTCACGGTCTTTGCGCCTGGCGGTGCCGGCGTTCCTGCCGTCCTGGGTCGTGGCCAAAGCGCCGCACATTCTTGGGGTGATCCTTTGCACTACTTCGCAGCCGCTG
>Ga0306920_100001603_pt1 | contig 28225 bp, 19 predicted proteins | sample flu12Cox44000170_FD_204666 | JGI IMG/M metagenome (GOLD analysis project Ga0306920, IMG submission 204666) | Lab enrichment of tropical soil microbial communities from Luquillo Experimental Forest, Puerto Rico - flux4day.12C.oxic.44.000.170 (v2)... | ecosystem: Environmental > Terrestrial >... | reverse complement strand
GAGTTTCATGTATATAAGCCGCGGCTCTATACGCTGGAATTATTACGCTAACTAGAGGACGACCGTCCGTGGTACTCATGGCGCTCACATCAGAGGATGCTGCGATTATCGTAGCTGCGCATGACCACGTGTCCAGGATTGCCCAGACACAGCGCTGCGCTCGGCACATCCTGCCGAACGACGGCGCCGGCGGCCAGAGTTGCGCCGCAGCCGATTCGATAGCTGCCGACGATCTGTACGTGTGCTCCGATCCACACGCTGTCCCCGATGATCGGGCCGGAGCCGTCCGCTGCGGGGCTAATTTCTGTCATGTGAGCAATCGAGCAGTTTGCTCCGATCCGGCATTGGCGCACCCGGATGGCGCCGAAGTGTCCAATATAAAGGCCCGGACCAATGTCCGCCGACAGCTCGAGTCGGATGTCGAAGGCCAAGTGGGCGTAGCGGCTGAGCAAGTAATAGAATGGCCAACAAACGGGCAACAATGGCCAGAGGTAATAGGCGTCCCCGGCGCGGAGCAGCCAGCGTCCCAGGCGATAGGCGAGCAGCGCCTGCAAGCCGTAATTGTTTGCCAGCAAACGCACGAATCCGCTGTACGCCTTTTCTTTTTCAGCACAGTGCCGGACATCCGCGGTGAACCCCCCCAGCATCAGTTTTCGGGTGCGACATCCTGCACGACGGTCAACGAGCGGCGCAATGCAGAATTCTCGAAGTTTGTCCGCACTATCAGTGCTGGGTTGCCCTTGACGACTGCGCGGGGCGGAACGCTGAAGGTCACGAACGAGCCGGGCAGCACAGTTGCCCCGTCACCCACGGTGAGCGAACCGGCAATGATGCAGTTGGGCCCGATCCAGACCTGTTCGCCGATGTCCGGTCGACCCTCGCGGCCGCCGGCCACGGTGTAGCCGAAGGTGCACCGCTCGTGAATCAGCGAGCCCGCGCCGATGCTGCGCGCGCCGCATATGAGGTAGCCTCGGTTCGAGAGGTACACGACGCCCTTGATGTCACAGTCGGTGCGGAATGCCGATCTGCAAAAGACCACGTTGAAGCAGGCGCCGACGCTGTGGCACAGACGGGCGAGCCACCACATCGGGCTGCGTACGCGACGCTGAATCTGGCAATAGTGAGCAATACGATGAAACGTAAGCAGCCACAGGCCGCGGTTGCAGAGCATCGTCCGAGCAAGAGCCCACGGTCCTGCACGACCCGCACGTGTCAGACCATGGTAGAAGCGGGCATCAGCCACGAATTGTCTGGCGAGCCGATTACAGCCTTGCGGGAATGTGACGAGGGCGGGATTTAGTGCATGCACCTCCCCGTCAACCGATTTCATGGCAAGGCCTGCGCGTCGGGCGGCGTTCCGCTCCGTTTAGATGGCTGCCCAGACTCGAACAAGGACTCACTGGCGCCCAGATGCACGTTGGTGTTTCATTTTATCAGCACAAAGCTGAAACTGCGCCTCACGCAGTGTACGCAACTTCCGGACGGGCCAGTAAAGGTTCTCAATATTGTTAAATCTGGTGGCGCTGGCCTGCACGGCGCACCGCTGCTCAGGCGATCGGTCAATTTGTCTGAGTAGACCCCGTAGCCAGCGCGGCTGCGGTACCCTGAGGGGTGCCGAGCGAAGCCGCATTCCAGCCGCCGCCGAGCGCCTGGATCAACGCGACGCTCGCGACCAGGCGGCTCTGCCGAATACCGAGCAGCGTCTGGGCATCGCCGAGAGCGATCGCCTGAGCGGTCACGACGGAGGTGTAAGCGACGGTGCCGGCGCGGTACTGGTTGAGCGTGAGTTGCACCGACAGGTCGGCGGACTTGACCGTTTGCTCCTGGACTTCGACCTGCTGCTCGAGGATGCGCAGTGTAGCGAGCTCGTCTTCGACCTGCTGGAACGCCGTGAGAACAGTCTGACGGTAATTGGCGACAGTCCCGTCGTAGGCGGCGCGCGCCTGCCGCACCTGCGCCGGCCGCGCACCGAAATCGAGCAGCAGATCGGTTGCGGTGCCGCCGAAAGACCAGAAGTTGTTTGACTTATGCAGGAGCCCGGAGACTTCGTTGCTGGCGAAGCCATAGGTGCCGGTCAGCGTCAGGTCGGGAAAGTAGGCGGCGATCGCGACGCCGATCTGCGCGTTCGCGGCCGCCATGCGGCGTTCGGCGCCGGCGATATCGGGCCGGCGCTCGAGAAGAGCTGAAGGGATGCCCGCCGGGATGACCGGCACGGTCGCGCCGAGCGTCGCCTGCGGCAGCGAGAAGTCGGCGGGCGCCTTGCCGATCAGCACCGCGATGGCGTGCTCGAGCGTCGCGCGGGTGACGCCAATGGCGATCTGCTGCGACTGCGCCCCTTCGAGCTGTGTTTGTGCCGTGATCACGTCGGCCTTCGCGACGACACCGACGCGGTACTGATTCTCGGTGATCGCGAGCGAGCGCGCGTAGCCCTCGACCGTCTTGTCGAGCAGTTGTTTCTGCTCGTCCGCGACGCGCAACTCGATGTAGTCGGTAGCGAGCGTCGCCTGAGCGGACAACCGCGCCGCCGCCAGATCTGCCTCGCTCGCCTGGGCGCTCGCGACATCGCTTTCGATGGTGCGGCGGATCTTGCCCCAGATGTCGATGTCCCAGGAGGCACTGCCGAGCAGCTCGAACTCGTTGACCGGGTGCGTGAGCGGGGCCACGGTGCCCCCGAGTTGCGCGGCATTCGCGCGGCCTCCCTGACCGCCGGAGCGCGTCCCCGTGGCGGTCACGCCGATCGTCGGGAAGAGTCCGGCACGTGCCTGGCTGACGAGCGCCGTCGCCTGACGCCACGCGGCTTCGGATGCCTGCAGTGTCTGGTTGGAGATATCGATCTGCTTCTCGAGCTCATCGAGTGTCGCATCGCCATAGATCGACCACCAGGCGGTGCCGCTCGCTGCCTCGCGCGGCTCGGCGGGCTTCCAGCCCTCGGCCTCCTTGAAGCGCTGTGGATCTGCCGTCGGCGGACGATGGTAGTTCGGGCCGACCGCGCAGCTCGCCAGCGCCAGGCAGGCGCACATGGCGGGCGCGGATGCTTTTCGTGCGCGGTGCTTCATGTTGGAACCTGTGCGCTGGCCGCGGGCGCCGCCGGCGGCGTCTGCGCATGCAGCCTCGCCCACAGGCTGCGGCACCACGCGCCGAAGCGGTCGAGGTAGAGGTACATCACCGGCGTGGTGTAGAGCGTCAGCACCTGGCTCACGATCAGCCCGCCGACGATCGCGATACCGAGCGGCTGGCGTGTTTCCGAGCCCTCGCTGCTGCCGAAGGCGAGCGGCAACGCACCGAGCAGTGCCGCCATCGTGGTCATCATGATGGGGCGGAAGCGCAGCAGCGCCGCGTGGTATATCGCCTCGCGCGGTGAGTGTCCGTGGCGCTGCGAGTCGAGCGCAAAGTCGATCATCATGATGGCGTTCTTCTTCACGATGCCGATGAGAAGAATCACCCCGATCAGCGCCATGATGCTGAACTCGGTGTTGAAGAGACGCAGCGCCAGCACCGCGCCGGCTCCGGCCGAGGGCAGCGTCGACAGGATGGTGATCGGGTGAATGTAGCTCTCATAGAGCACCCCGAGCACGATATAGATCGCCGCGAGCGCCGTGATGATGAGGATCGGCTCGTTCGCGAGCGACTCCTCGAAAGTGCGCCCGGTCCCCTGGAAGCTGCCATGCACGGTCGCGGGCATGTGGAGCTCGTTGATGGCACGCGCGATCGCGGCCTGCGCGTCGCTGAGTGAGCGATTCGGGGCGACGTTGAAGGAGAGGGTGGCCGCGACGAAGGGGCCCTGATGGTTGACCGCGAGCGGCGTGTTGCCGGGTGCGTAGTGGCTGAATGCGCCGAGTGGAATCATGGCTTCGGCGGCGGTGCTGACCGCCGCGCCGGTCGAGGCGACCCCATGGCCCGTGTTGGCGAGGCTATTGGTCGCCTGGTTGCGCGCCGTGTCGGCTGCGATCGCCGCGGCGCTGCTGTTGGCGGCGGTCTGCTCCGAAATCACGGTGCCCGCCACGGCGTTGGTTCCCTGAGTGCCGCTCACGGTGCCGCCGGCGGTGCTCACCCACAGGATCCTGAGCGTGTCGGGGCTCTGCCAGTACTCCGGCGCGACCTCCATGATCACGTGATACTGGTTGAGCGCCTTGTAGATGGTCGACACGGAACGCTGCCCGAAGGCGTCGTAGAGGTTATTGTCGATCGTCGCCGGATTGAGCTTCAGCCGTGCGGCGGTGTCGCGATCGATGGCGATATCGATCTCCTGGCCGTTCTGCTGTTGATCCGAGTTGACGTCGGTGAGCGCCGGCTCGTGCTGCAGAGCCTCGGTCAGCAGCGCCGCCCAGCGATAGAGCTCGGCAGTGGTGTCGGCCTGCAGCGTGTACTGGTACTGCGCTAGGCTCTGCCGGCCCCCGGTGCGGATGTCCTGCGCCGCCTGCAGGAAAAGCCGCGCACCGGCCACCTGGTTGAGCTTGGGCCGGAGGCGCCCGATCACCTGATCCGCGCTGATCTTGCGCTCACCGCGGGGCCTGAGGGCTGCGAAGACGAAGCCGCTGTTGGTCTGTCCGCCCCCGGCAGAGCCGCCGCCGGTGAAGCCGACGACCGAGTCGATCGCCGGATCGGCCTTCACGATGTTGACGAACTGCTGCAGCTTGCTGGACATCGACTGGAACGAGATCGCCTGGTCGGCCTGAATACCCCCGATCAGCCGCCCGGTATCCTGCTGGGGGAAGAACCCCTTGGGGATCACGAGGAAGAGGTAGACGTTGAATACCACGGTCATCGCGAGCAGCAACATCACCAGGCCGCGGTTTTCGAGTGCCCAGCCGAGCGAGCGGCGGTACGCATCGAGCACGGCCTCGAAGGCGCGTTCGCTGGCGCGGAAAAACCTTCCTTCCCGCGCCGGCTCGCGGCGACGGATCAGCCGCGAGCACATCATCGGTGTGGTGGTGAGCGACACCAGCAGCGACAGCAGTACCGCCACGGAGAGGGTAACCGAGAACTCGCGGAACAGCCGGCCGACGATGCCGCCCATCATCAGGATGGGGATGAATACCGCCACCAGCGACAGGCTCATCGACAGCACGGTGAAGCCCACCTCGCGTGAGCCCTGGATCGCGGCCTCGAAGCGCGGCATGCCCGCTTCCACGTGGCGTGTGATGTTCTCCAGCACGACGATGGCGTCATCCACCACGAACCCGGTGGCGATGATCAGCGCCATGAGCGATATGTTGTCGAGACTGTAGTTGAGCAGATACATCGCCCCGACCGTGCCGAGGAGCGAGATCGGCACGGCGGCTGCGGGCACGAGCGTTGCGCGCCAGTCACGCAGGAACAGGAACACCACCAGGATCACCAGCGCCGCCGCTATGGCGAGCGTGCTCTCGACGGCGCGGAGCGAGGAGCGGATGGTGGTGGTGCGGTCCATCGCGACCGTGACGTCGATGTCGGTGGGGATCGACGCCCGCAGCGTCGGCAGCTGCTGCTTCACCGCATCGACGGTCGCGATGATGTTGGCATCGGGCGACTTGTAGAGGATGACGAGCACCGCGGGGCTGCCGTTGGCGAATCCCAGGTTGCGCACGTTCTCGACCGAGTCCTGCACCTCGGCGACGTCCGTGAGCCGCACGGGTGCCTCGTTGCGGTAGGCGATGACGAGGTTGCGGTACTGCGCGGCGGCCGTCGCCTGGTCGTTGGTGTAGATCTGGTAACGCTCCGAGCCGATGTCGATCGAGCCCTTGGGCGTGTTGGCATTCGCGGCGGCGAGCGCCGCGCGCACGTCCTCGAGCCCGATCCCGTACTTGAAGAGCGCCGTCGGGTTCAGCTCGACGCGCACCGCGGGGAGCGATGAGCCGCCGATGGTCACCTGACCGACGCCGCGCACCTGCGACAGCTTCTGCTGCAGGATGGTGGAGGCGGCATCGTAGAGCTGGCCCGGCGTGAGGGTGCGCGAGGTGAGTGCGAGGATGAGGACCGGCGCATCGGCCGAGTTCACCTTGTGGTAGGTCGGATTGCTGCGCAGCGCGGTCGGGAGATCGGCGCGCGCGGCGTTGATCGCCGCCTCGACATCGCGCGCTGCGCCATCGATGTCGCGGTCGAGCCCGAACTGCAGCGAGATGCGCGTGGCACCGGTCGAGCTGGAGGAGGTCATTTCGGTCACATCGGCGATCTGTCCGAGATGGCGCTCGAGCGGCGTCGCGACGGTCGCCGCCATGACGTCGGGGCTCGCGCCCGCCATGGAGGCGCTCACCGAGATCGTCGGTGAGTCAACCTGCGGCAGCGGGGCTACCGGCAGCAGGTTGTAGGCCATCGCGCCGGAGAGGGCGAGCCCGAGGCTGAGAAGCGTGGTCGCCACCGGGCGGCGAATGAAAGGCTCCGAGGGGTTCAGGCGCGACAGTGCGCCATCGCCGCCGCCGAGGCTCATGGGGTGTTCTCCGGGCCGCGGACACCCGCCGGGCTCACCGCACCGGCGTCACCGGCTCCAGGGCTGCCCCACCGCGCGATGCGACGCTCGAGACGGTCGAAGTAGAGGTAGATCACCGGCGTTGTGAAGAGCGTCAGCAGCTGCGAGACGATCAGTCCGCCGACGATGGTGACGCCGAGCGGACGGCGCAGCTCCGCGCCGGTGCCGGTGGCGAGCATCAGGGGCAGAGCGCCGAGCAGCGCCGCCATGGTCGTCATGAGGATCGGCCGGAAGCGCAGCAGTGAGGCGTGATGGATGGCCTCGCGCGGCGCCATACCCAGCTCGCGTTCGGCGACCAGCGCGAAGTCGATCATCATGATGGCGTTCTTCTTCACGATGCCGATCAGCAGGATGATGCCGATGATGGCGATGACGCCCAGATCCATGCGCGCCACGAGCAGTGCCAGCAGTGCGCCGACGCCCGCCGATGGCAGCGTGGAGAGAATCGTGATCGGGTGGATGAAGCTCTCGTAGAGCACCCCGAGCACGATGTAAACGGTGACGATCGCGGCAATGATGAGGAACACCTCGTTGGCGAGTGTCGCCTGGAAGGCGAGCGCCGCACCCTGGAAGGTGGTGATCATGCTCGGCGGCAGGTGGATGTCGGCCTCCACCCCGCGAATCGCGTTCACGGCATCGCCGAGCGCCGCGCCTGGCGCCAGATTGAACGAGATGGTCGTCGCGGGGAACTGCCCGAGGTGATCGATGGCGAGCGGTGCGAGTTGGGTCGACACCTTGACCACTGCCGACAGCGGCACCTGCCCGCCGACGGCGGTCGAGGAGGGGAGGTAGATGGTGCCGAGCGCATCGAGCGAGGCCAGCACCGAGCTGTCGGCCTGAAAGATCACGCGGTACTGGTTCGACTGTGTGAAGATGGTCGAGATGATGCGCTGGCCGAAGGCGTCGTAGAGCGCGTTGTCGACGGTGGCCGGAGTGATACCGAAGCGACCCGCCGTATCGCGGTCGATGGTGAGAAAGGCCGCGAGCCCCTCGTTCTGTTGATCGCTCGCCACATCCTCGAGCTGCGGCAGCTGCTTAAGCCGTGCGACGAGCCGCGGCACCCAGGTGTTGAACTCGTCCGGGTTGGCGTCCTCGAGCACGAACTGATACTGCGTGCGGCTGACGTTGGTGTCGATGGTGAGATCCTGCACCGGCTGCATCCACAGCGAGATGCCGGTGACGTCCCGGGTCTCGCGCTGCAAGCGGCGGATGACATCGCTTGCCGAGGCAGAGCGCTCGTTGACCGCTTTGAGGTTGATCAGCATGCGGCCGCTGTTGAGGGTGACGTTGGTGCCGTCGACGCCGATGAACGATGACAGACTGACGACGTCCGGATCCTTGAGGATAGCGGCAGCCAGGTTCGCCTGGCGCCGCGACATGTCGGCGAAGGAGACCGTCTGCGGCGCCTCGGTGATCGCCTGGATGAGGCTCGTGTCCTGCACGGGGAAGAAGCCCTTGGGGATGAAGACGTACAGCAGCACGGTGAGAATCAGCGTCCCGACCGCGACTGCAAGCGTGAGAGGTTGGTGCTCGAGCACCCAGTCGAGACCCTTGCGGTAGAGCTCGAGGAGTGCCTGGAATTTCTCGTTCGCCCAGAGCGCGATGCCGCGCTCCGCGGAGGCCTCCTGGTGACGCAGCAGCTTGGCGCACAGCATCGGCACCAGCGTCAGCGATACCACCGCGGAGATCACGATGGTCACGGCGAGCGTGATGGCGAACTCGTGAAAGAGTCTCCCGACCACATCGCCCATGAACAGCAGCGGTATCAGCACCGCGATCAGCGACACGGTGAGGGACACGATGGTGAAGCCGATCTCGCCCGAGCCCTTGAGCGCCGCTTCCAGCGGCCGCATGCCCTGCTCGATGTAACGCGAGATGTTCTCGATCATGACGATCGCATCGTCCACCACGAAGCCGGTGGCGATGGTGAGTGCCATGAGCGAGAGGTTGTTGAGGCTGAAGCCCGCCAGGTACATGACGGCGAGCGTGCCGACGAGCGACAGCGGCACCGAAGCGCTCGGGATGATGGTCGCGGGAATGCTGCGCAGGAACAGGAACATCACCAGCACCACCAGGATCACCGCGAGGATGAGCTCGAACTCGACATCGCGCACCGAGGCACGGATGGTGTTGGTGCGGTCGGTGAGCACCGACACCTGGATCGCCTGGGGGAGCGAGGAGGAGAGCTGCGGCAGCAGCTGCTTGATGCGGTCGACCACCTCGATGACGTTGGCGCCCGGCTGACGCTGGATGTTGAGAATGATCCCGGGGGTGTTGTTCACCCAGCCGGCGAGATACACGTTCTGCGGGCCGCTCGTGACCTCCGCGACATCCGCGAGACGGATGGCGTTGCCGTTCTTGTAGCCGACGATGATGCTGCGGTATTCGTCGGGATTCTGGATCTGATCGTTGGCATTGATCGTCCAGGAGCGCTTCGGCCCATCGAGCGTCCCCTTGGGGACGTTGACGTTGTTGTTGGCGATGGTGGTGCGCAGGTCATCGATGTTCAGCCCGTAGGCGGCCAGCGCCAGCACATTGGCAATGATGCGGACCGACGGACGCTGCCCGCCGCTCACGGTCACGAGACCAACGCCCGGAAGCTGCGAGATCTTCTGCGCGAGCCGCGTGTCGGCGAGATCCTCCAGATCGGTGAGCGGCAGTGTCTTCGAGGTGAGCCCGAGGGTGAGCACCGGCGCGTCGGCGGGATTCACCTTGGCGTAGATGGGGGGAGCGGGAAGGTCGGACGGCAGCAGATTCCCCGCGGCATTGATCGCGGCCTGGACTTCCTGCTCCGCGACGTCGAGGCTGAGGGACAGGCTGAATTGCAGTGTGATGACCGACGCCCCGCCCGAGCTCGTCGAGGACATCTGGTTGAGACCGGGCATCTGCCCGAACTGCACTTCGAGCGGTGCGGTGACCGCCGAAGTCATGACCTCGGGACTGGCCCCCGGGTAGAAGGTCTGCACCTGAATGGTCGGGTAATCGACCTGGGGCAGCGCCGACAGCGGCAGGAAGCGATAGGCGACGATACCCGCGAGCAGAATCGCCACCATGAGGAGCGAGGTGCCGACGGGCCGAAGGATGAAAATGCGGGAGGGGTTCATAGCTACCGAAGCCGACCGCGCTTGGGGTGCGACTCAGCTGCCGCCCGTGCTGCCCGGCCGCGAATGCCGCCGTCCGCTCGGCCCCGGCGGGCTGGCTCCCGGTGCCGGGGCACCGGGCCCCGCGCCGCGTTGGCTCAGCAGCACCTTCGCGCCATCCTTGAGCTTGTCGGCACCATCGACGACCAGCGTATCGCCGGGGTTGAGACCCGCGGTAACGGCGACGTTGTTGGGATCGCCGGGACCCAGGACCACCTTGCGCACGCTCACGGTCTGATCGGTGTTGACGACGTAGACGAAGGTGCCCGGTGCTCCGCGCTGCACGCCCGCCTGCGGGATGAGCGTTGCGCCATGCAACGTGTCGAGCAGCAGATCCGCGTTGACGAACTGCTGCGGAAACAAGGTCCCATCATCGTTGGGAAACAGCGCCTTGAGGCGGATCGTTCCGGTAGTCGTGTCGATCTGACTGTCGATCGATTGGAGCGTGCCGCGCGCGAGCTGACGCGTATTGGTGCGGTCCCAGGCCGTCACGGGCAAGGTGGCACCCGACTGCAGGCGCTTCAGCAGCGGCGGTATGTTGTCTTCCGGCAGCGTGAACACCACCGTGATCGGCTCGAGCTCCGTGACGACAACGAGTCCATTCGGCTCCGCCGGGGTGACGTAGTTTCCGACATTGACCTGCTGCAGCCCGACGCGTCCCGAGATCGGGGATACGATGTGACAGTAGGTGATGTTGAGCTTCGCGGCGTCGATCTGTCCCTGATCGGTCTTCACCGCGCCCTCGTATTGAGCCACCAGCGACTTCTGCGTTGCCAGCTGCTGCTCTGCGATCGAGTCCTGGGCAAAAAGCGTTTTGTAGCGCTCGAGGTCCACACGGGCGTTGGCGAGCAGGGCCTTGTCGCGCGCCAGAGCGCCCTGCGCCTGCTCGAGCGCCACCTGATACGGACGCGGATCGATCAGTATCAACGGGTCGCCGGCCTTGACGGTCTGCCCCTCCTTGAAAGTGATCTTCATGATCTGTCCGCTGATCTGGCTCTGCACGGTCACCGTTGCGAGTGGCGTCACGGTGCCCAATCCGATGAGGGTGATCGGCATATCGCCGGCGGTGGCCTGCGCCGTCACGACCGGCATGGGGCCGCCCTGCGCGAAACGCGCGCCACTCGGTTGGTTCGACGCGCGAGGCGTCAGCAGCCATGCGAACAGGACGAAGGCGAGCACGATGGCCACGACCAAAATCACGCGGCGGCTTCGAGCGCTGAGGGATTGCCACCACGCGAGGCGACTCGGTGCGCCCGCCGGGCTGAGGGACGATGAGTCCGGGCGGTTTTCGTCGTTCATGCGAGAAACTGCAAAGCCTCGAAACCTCGAGCTGATCCGTGTCGCCAGCGGCGCGCCGCCGCGGCGGAGCGTAGCGTATACAAAAAAACAGGGCAGCACGGACCGCCCGCCCGCCCCCCGGGAGGAGACAACCAGAGGTTGCACGGCCACGCTGCCGATCGGTACCGGCGTGGACCAAAGAAGTGCAAAGAAGTGTGGTTCCGAGAGAGCTGTGGTTCCGAGAGCCGTGTGGCTCACGGATCTTGGAGGCGATGCGCTAAGCGCTTGTCACGTCCCCATAAGCACTTGGGGCGGCAACTGCCGCCCCAAGGTGATGCGATTTTGACTGGATGGCTGCCGAAACGACGCTGCGCATCGGCGGCGCAGGCTGCTCAGACCTTCTTCGCCTTGCGACTCCTGCGGCGAACCAAGCCAAGGCCGGCAAGACCCATCCCGAGCAACCCCAGCGAGGCGGGTTCTGGCACCGAACTTGGCTGCCCGGGGACGAGGTTGGCTCCTTCAGTCGTGCCGAACGAGAACGTGGCGCCCGTGACGGTCGTAGCCGCCGTCACGCCCGTCACGTCAACCATGAAAGTCGCGGTTTGATTCAAGAAAGGATTGTGAGGCTTGTTGCCGGCAATTGAGCCGTTCGCGTTGCTATACGTGCCCCCCGTTCCGGGGGGGCCAATAACGAGATGGGCAGGACCAGCGCCGCCGGCGCTCAGAACATTGAGCTGCAGACCGGTCAACACCCAGCCCGTCGGGACGGTAGATCCTGGGCTGACGGTACCGTCGCCGTTGACGGTGACTTCTGCGCCGCTGCTGCTGGCCAACGTCCCGCTCGTCGCACCATTGCTGAGCGTGAAGGAAAGATCGCTGAGATTCTGCACAACGCTCGTCGGATTCGCGAATAAGTTATTCAGGCTGATACTGACCGTGCCGGCCCCGGTCGTGAACGTGGCACTCGCGTCAACCGGCTGACCGCCGGTGCTGGCGCCGCTGGGCGTCATGAACGTATCGCTGGCTGCATTGACCTGCAGGGCGACGCCGCAAGCCAGAGTACCCAGCACAGCGGAAAGACACTTCAGATGGGCCATGGCTCGACTCCTTGCCGGCAAATCCCTGTACCCCCGAGTCTACTATCGTGAATTCTAGAAAGCGTGCAGGGCCTTTGACGGGACGATTGACCTGTCGCAGAGGAGAGACGCACGGCCCCGCCTTCCGGGGGCGTCGGGTGGGGCCTGCGCGCGTGGAAAGTGCAAAGAATTCTTTATTTTGCGGCCGATTGGATCGGCGACCCCTCGGTGCGCGTGTATCGTGCGTGGCGTGGAGCCTGGCAATTCCTCGAGCGAGTCGAAGCCGACGCTGCTCATCATCGATGACGATGAGGAGCTGTGCGCCATGCTGGTCGAGTACCTCGGCCCCGAGGGCTTCATTGCGAGCACTGCTTGCTCTGGCCCTGCCGGGCTCGAGGAGCTGGCGCGCTCGAGCGTGGACCTCGTGATCCTCGATGTCATGTTGCCGCAACTCTCGGGTTTCGAGGTCTTGCGCCGCATTCGCGCGGTAAGTCGGGTCCCGGTCATCATGCTCACGGCGCGCGGCGAAGAGGTCGACCGGGTCGTGGGCCTCGAGATGGGCGCCGACGACTACCTCGCGAAGCCCTTCAGTCCGCGCGAGCTCGTCGCGCGCATCCGCGCCGTCATGCGCCGGGTGCCCGCTGAAGGCGCGTCAGCGGCCGGCTTGATCGTCTGGGGTCCGTTACGTCTCGACCTGCGCGCGCATCGCGCGCAGGCGGGCGAGAGGGACCTGGAGCTCACCTCCGCGGAGCTGCGGATCCTGGAGCTGCTGGTGCGCGCCGACACCCGCACCGTGACGCGCGATGAGCTCATGGTCCAGGCCCTCGGCCGGCGGCTGCTGCCGACCGACCGGAGCCTCGACACTCACGTCTCGAATCTGCGGCGCAAGATCGCGCGCTGCACCGACCGCGTGAACGTGCAGAGCGTGCGCGGTGCGGGCTATGCGCTCACGCTCACACCCGTGCGGGCGCTGTCCACTGCACCGCCGGATTGAGCGTGCACTCCCTCTACTGGCGCATTTTCCTTGCCTTCTGGGCGGCGCTCGCCCTCATCCTCGTGGGCACAGTCACCGTCGCTGTCAATGCGACGGCCCACCGCACGGATCGACCCTGGATACAACGTGGCCAGCTGTATGCACAGGCTGCACGTGCGTTTGAATCCGGCGGAGCTCCGGCGCTGCAGGACTGGCTGCAGTCGCTCGGCCCAGAGCCTTTCAACCGCACCTTTGTCGTAGGCCCCGACGGGCGCGAACTGCTGAGACGCCCACTGCCGCGTACGCTCAACCCATCGCCCGATTCCGACAACGGCGTGACCGCGCGCTCCGCCGCTGCACCCGGGGCCATTGCGCCAATCGGCGGTGCGCTGGTGCTGGTCGCCCCCGGCGGCGGCACCTATCACGTGGTCATCGGACCCGTGCGCGACAGTCCGCGTCTGTTCGGCGAGCTCGAGCTGCCGGGCGTCCCGCTCGCAATACTCGCAATCGCACTCGCGGCGAGCGCAGGCGTCTGTTATTGGCTCGCTCGCTACCTCGCCGCCCCGGTGGACCGCCTGCGGCTTGCAACCCGACAATTGGCGGCCGGGGACCTCGACGTGCGGGTACTCCCTGCGCTGCGGGGCCGGCAGGATGATCTCGGGCTGCTCGCGGCCGACCTCGACACCATGGCGCAGCGACTGCGGCAGCTCCTCGAGACCAAACAGCAGCTGCTGCGGGACGTCTCGCACGAGCTGCGCTCCCCGCTCACGCGGCTGCAGCTCGCCTTGTCGCTGGCGCGGCGCGAGCACAACACCCCCGACCGCTATCTGGCGCGCATTGCATGCGAAGCCGACCGACTCGAGCAGCTCATCGCGCGCACCCTGAAGCTGGTGCGTCTCGAGCGCCCCGCGAACGCAGTCATCGACCAGCGCAGCGTCGACATCGGCGAGTTGCTGCACAACATCGCCTCAGATGTCGCCATCGAGGCCGACGCGCGCGGTTGTCTCGTCAACGTGCAGGCGGCGGAGGCCCTGCGGGTCTGCGGCGACCCCGAACTACTGCGCAGTGCCTTCGAGAACGTCATCCGTAACGCGGTCCGCTTCAGCCCTGAAGCGGGGGTCGTGGTGGTGAGCGCGCGCCGCGTGGCCCAGGGCGACAGAGGTGAGACGATCGAGATCGCCGTCCATGACTCAGGTCCGGGAGTCCCGGAAAAGGAACTCGGCCTGATCTTCGAGCCCTTCTACCGGGTGGACGCGGCGCGCGCACATCAGGGCGCGGCCGGAGAGGGCCTGGGTCTTGCGATCGCGGCTCGTGCCCTCGCCGTGCATGGCGGCGCGATCAACGCACACAACATGCCGGGGGGTGGGCTCGCCGTCGTGGTGACTCTGCCGTTCTCGAACACCAGGGCTGAACCGACGAGCCTCGAAGCTGCGCCGTCGGATGTGATCTCAGCTTCACCGGGTGCATAAACGCGAACGGCTCCCGTCGGGGAGCCGTCCAACACTCGAGGCCGCGCGAGAGCGGCCTTCAATTCAGTATTTCAGTCTTTTCGCCGACGGCGACGCGCGAGACCCAACCCACCGAGTCCCAACGCCAGAAGACCCAGGCTGGCCGGTTCAGGAACCGCCGTCGGGGTGCTCTTCACCTGGCGATCATAGATACCGAAGGAAGCCGGTTTCTTGTCATGAGCCTCGTATACACCGGTCGCTGATGCCGGCACGCTCCATACGACAGCCGCTACGGCACACAGGCTTGCGATCGTAATCAAGGTAAGCTTTTTCATCGCGCTATCCTCCAGTGACCGATCCCTAGCCATCCGCGGCCGGCCGGCAACCGATATGGTGCAAGCACCGTGCCGCCAGGACAGAACAACTTCACCGTCAGACACTTACAGAGCCTCCTTTACATAAGGAAAGCCCTGCAAATCCTCGTTTTGTAAACTCCGCCGACGTTTGTAAACACCGCGCGAATCCACAAAACCGGAGGCGTCGACGCGCCCACCTCGTGTAAAGAGTTACCACACTGTGAGCCCGGTCACAAGGTGACGCTGTCGCGCAACGCGGCGACTCCGGCGTCGCCGGCCTGCGACACTAAATTCTCCCAGGTAATCAGATACTTAAGTAATTAAACGCCGCGCTCGAGATCAAGGCGTCGTCGTGGTGCGACGCAGCGTCCCGCCGAGGAGCGGTGATGGACCCTTAAGTTATTGAATCAAAATGGCTTATGCCGCTGGCATGAGCCTTGCTCCTCCCATCACAGCTGCAGTCCCGGCTTTGCTTGCGCCGTGACGCAGGTTTCCCTCGGTCTCAGGCAGGGGCTGGTGCGCCATCGCACCGGGTGGGGGTTTGCATGCTCAAAAGAACGCTTGGATGGGCGGGACCGTGGCTTGTGCTCGCGGCGTTGGCGGGTGGATGTCAGGACCCGGGACCCGGGACGGCGCCGACGACGCCGGCGCAAGGTCCGAGCGGCGCTCCGGGGAGCGCTACGGTTTCCTGGGACGCTCCGACCACGAATACCAACGGCACAGCGCTGACAGACCTGATCGGCTACCGCATCTTCTACGGGTCAAGCCCCCAGGATCTCAGCCACACGGTGCAGATCAAGAGTGTCGGCCTGCAGACTTATGTCATCGAGGGTCTGGAGTCCGGCACGTGGTACTTCGCCGTCGAGGCTGTCGCCGCTGACGGCGGCCGAAGCACGCTCTCCGACCTCGCTGTCAAGACGATCACCTGAGGATCCTGCACAGTCTGGTAGGGGTCCGCTAGCCGCAGGCACCGGCGGGTGCTGAACCGCCCGTTCATTCTCGGCCACGTAATATAGGCGGATGCAGACGGCCCGTTACGTGCGGCTATATTGGATTGCCGCGCTGGCATGTGTGGTAGCGCTGGTCTATTGGCCAAGCACCGTCTTCATCTACCAGAAGTGGTCGGACACAACCGAACTGACCTACACCCACGGTTGGCTGATCCTCCTGATCTGCGTCGCTTTGGTGGTGCGCTCGCGGCGTGAGCTCGCCCTGGCACCGGTGCAGCCTTCACGGCTCGCCACGGTGGCGCTCGCGCTTGTCGTCCTGGGCTGGCTCGTGTCCTACCGCGCAAGCATCGAGGGCCTCGAGGTCCCGCTGCAGCCTCTGATCTTCTGGCTTGCCGTGACGGCGGCCTTCGGCTGGGCAGTCGGCGCGCTGATGCTGTTCCCGGTCGCGTATCTCTACTTCGCCGTCAACGTGTGGTACGGGAATCCCCTGAAGGATCTAACGGTGCTGGTGATGCGCGGCCTGCTCGCAGTAACCGGCCCCCCCGCAGTGATCCAGGGCGACGTCATCCATCTTTCCAACGGTAGTTTCGTGATCGAGGAGGGTTGCAGCGGACTTCACTTTATGATCGTGGGACTCGCGGTGGCGGCGCTTTACGGCGAGCAGCGACGCGACCCCTGGCGCGTGCGCGTTCGGCAACTGGCTCTGATGGCCGGACTGGCGCTGCTCGCCAATTGGGTGCGCGTGTACACCGTGATTCAAGCCGGGTATCTCACAGACATGCAGAGTTATCTGGTGCGCGTCAGCCACTACGGCTTCGGTTGGTGCGTATTCGCCGTGACGCTGATCGTATTCTTCTGGCTGGCACCGTTCCTCGGGGCCGAGCCGCCACTGCCCCCTGTGGCCGCGGTACCGCCGCCCCCCAACGGCGCCATCGGTCGCGCACAGCTCGGCGGACTCGCCGTCGCGGTGGCGATCCTTGTCGCGTTGCCGCTGCTCAACGCGGCACTGCGGTTGGCACGTCCCGCGCCGCCGCTGGCAGACCCCGCGGCTTTGCTGAATCCACAGCCCCCTTGGCGCGCGGTGCCGGTCGATGTGCGTTCCGCCTGGCTGCCGGTGTTTGCGGGGGCAGACGCGCTGCAGCGGCGCGCTTTCGGCAGCAGCGGGGACGATGCGGTTGAGGTACTGGGCGTCGCGTATCGTACGCAGCGCCAGGGTGCGGAGCTCGTGGGCGAGACCAGCTCGTTGACCGGCGAGGGATTGCAGGCACTCGCTGAGCAGGTGGTCGGCAGCGCGGCAGGCCCGTTTGGTGAGGCCGAGGTTGCCGATCGCGGGGGGGCGCGTTCACTGATCTGGTGGCGCTACCAGGTCGCGGGACGCAACCTGGTGGGGCCGTTCGCTCAACAGTTGTGGTACGGGGTGAACGCGTTGGTCTGGCGACCGCCGGCGGGGTTGGTCGCACTGCGGACACCCTGCTACCCCGACTGCGGGAGCGCACGTCGCACGCTGCAGGAATTCGTTGCGCACAGTGGCATGCGTTAGGGCGTTTCCCGGGCGACCGCCAAGCTTTATGTCGTAACCGGGAGACGGTCTGTTCAACTGACAGTCATAAATGCAGCGGCAAAATAGCGAAGCCATTTTCAGTAAGCTGCGCCGGCACGCTTCTGATACGCTAACTTTTGGGGATGCAGGAGGATACCGGAAGAACGATGGGACGCTGGGGTGAACTGCTGCTGACCGGCTGCCTGGTGTTGAGCCCGCTCATCGTCAGTTGCGCATCCGCTCCAACTCCTGCGCCTGCGCCCGCACCGACAGCCGCGGCAGCGAAGTCCCCCGACGACAACTACATCATCGGTCCGGGCGACACGCTGGAGGTGTTCGTGTGGCGCAATCCCGAGCTGACGAAGACCGTGCCGGTGAGGCCCGACGGGAAGATCTCGACACCGCTCGTCGAGGACATGGTCGCGGTCGGCAAGACCCCGCCGCAGCTGGCGCGCGACATGGAGAAGGTGCTGTCCGAGTATGTGCGTGAGCCGAAAGTCAACATCATCGTCTCGACCCCGGTCGGCGCCCTCGGCGCGGTGAAGGTGGTAGGTCAGGTGACGCACCCATCGGCACTTCCGTATCACGAGGGGATGCGGGTGCTCGATGCTATTCTGGCGGTCGGGGGGTTGACTCAGTTTGCTTCGGGCAACCGCGCGCGCATCGTACGCACTGAAAACGGCAAGGAGACGATCATCCACGTGAAAGTCGCCGACCTCGTGAACAGCGGCGACGTCAAGCAGAACGTGCTGCTCAAACCTGGCGATGTTCTGCTGGTACCACAGTCGATCTTCTAACACCCATGCGTCACTCACTCGACCTCATTCTCGAACAGATCCGAGGCGCCTGGCGCTTCCGCCGCACCGCCATGCTGGTGGCGTGGGGAGTGTGCATGCTCGGGTGGCTCGTGGTGCTAGCTCTTCCGGACACCTACATCGCGCGAGCGCGTGTCTACGTGGACACGCGTACGCGGCTGAGCCAGGTAACCCAGGGAATCGCTGTCGAGTCGAACATCGCGTCCCAGGCCGAGGAGGTGCGCCAGGCGCTGCTCGGGGGTCCGCAGTTACAGAAGGTCGCACGTCTGGCGATTCCGGGCTTCGCAACGGCGCCGCCCGAGGCACAGGCAGGCATAGTCATGGGCTTGCACGAGAGGCTGCAGGTCGGAGCGACCAACGACCGCGAGGCTCTCCAACAGAGGGAGCCCGCGGATCTCTACACCATCACCTACACCGATCGCAGCGTCGAGGGTGCCCGGCGCGTGGTTGACCAGCTCCTGCGGTTGTTCCTCGCCAACTCGCTCGGCGGGTCCCAGGAGGGCTCGGAGCAGGCCCAGCAGTTTCTGGCCCAGCAGATCGCGGACTACGACAAGAAGCTCGCCGCCGCAGAAGAGCGGCTAGCGGACTTCAAGCGCGAGCATGCGGGACTGGTACCGGGATCTACGGGTGGCGACTACTTCGCGCGACTGCACGCGGAATCGGATGAGCTGGACAAAGACCGTGTCGCACTCACGATCGCAGAGCAGAAGCGCGACGAGTTACATCGCCAGCTTGCCGGCGAGATGCCGGTGATGGGCTCAGCTAATTCAGCGCCGGGCAGAATGGGCGGTCCTGTCGACACCGCCAGCGCCATCCGCGAGACACAGGCGCGCCTCGATGAGTTGCTGCTGCGCTTTACGGACAAGCATCCCGACGTGGTCGCAGCGCGCCGCCAGCTGCAAGATCTCAAGGCGCGCCAGAAGGCCGAGATGGAGGCCGTGCGACGTGGCGATCCGACCGCGATTGCCGCCACCGGCATGGCGGCCAATCCGGTCTACCAGGGCATGAAGCTGCAACTGAGCCAGATCGAGGTGGAAGTTGCCGCGGATAAACAACAGGTTGTCGATCAGGAAAAAAAGATCACTGAGCTGCGCAAGATGATCAATACCGCGCCGCAGGTGGAGGCGGAGTTTGAGCGGCTCAATCGCGACTACTCCGTCACCCATACCCAGTATCAGGCACTCGTCGACCGTTTGAGCCGCGCCCGTTTGTCCGACAAGGCCGACGCCACCGGTGTCGTCCGTTTCGAAGTGGTCGACCCACCCAGCGTGGATCCCGAGCCGGTTTTTCCGAAACGCACCAAGCTCATCTTCCAGGTGCTCGCCGCCGGCCTGGCCGCCGGGCTCGGCGTCGCCTACCTGATGCACCAGCTGCGGCCGGTGTTCACCTCGCCGCGCCAGTTGACGGAGGCTACGCAGCTGCCGGTGATCGGCAGCGTGAGCATGACCTGGGTGGAGCGGCACCGGGCGGCGGGTAAACGCGCCGTGTGGGCCTACTCGTTCGGTGTCGCGCTGCTGATAGTGGTGGGAGTTGTGACGTTCCTGACCGATGACTTCACTTCGCGCTTTCTGCATGCGGTGATCGCGTGAGCGTCATCGAGAACACGCTCAAGCGGCTGCAGGGACAGCGCCCCGCCAGCGACGCCGCCACCGCGGCGGCCAAGGGCTACGGTACCGTCATTGCTGCAGGCGCAGCCCGGCGGCGCGAAGCGCCGGCCGAGGGCGCGGCACCCCAACAGGGGCTCGCCATCGATCAGAACGCGTTGCGCGCCGCAGGAATGCTCCCTCCCGTGCACCAGGAACATGAGATTGCCCAACAGTACCGCCGCATAAAGCGTCCGTTGATCAACAACGCACTTGGCCGTGGCGTGGCTCAGCTCGCGAGCGGTAACCTCATCATGATCACGAGCGCCGTTCCGGGGGAGGGGAAGACGTTCATGTCGCTCAACCTCGCGCTTAGCATGAGTCTCGAGGAGGACGTCACGGTGCTGCTCGTGGACGGCGATTTCGTGAACCCGCGGCTCACGCAGATCCTCGGCCTCGAGAGCCGGCTGGGCCTGCTCGACCTGGTCAAGGATCCGACGCTCTCCGCGGAATCGGCAATCGTGCCGACCGACCTGGCCGGAGTCTCCTTCCTGCCTTCGGGCCGCCAGGAGTCGAACGCCACCGAGTTGGTGGCGAGTGCGCGGATGCATCAGGTGGTGTCCAAGCTCGGCACGGAGAATCCCGCCCGACTCGTGCTTTTCGACTCGGCGCCACTCCTGGTGACGACTGAATCCCAAGCGCTGGCGCACTTCGCGGGGCAGGTGGTCATGGTCGTCCACGCGGATCAGACGCCTCAGCACGTGGTATTGGATGCACTGGAAACGCTGGCGGAGGACAAGCCGGTGTTCCTGGTGCTCAACCAGACGACGCGCCATTCGCACGCTGGCTATTCCTACGAATACGGCTCCGGTGCGAAGTGGCGCGGCGAGCAGGCGAGTAGCGATTAGTAAGCCACCGTGGCCTCCGCGCTGAATATGCGGCCTGGGGGGCCGCGCCCCCGGTACCGCGGGGCGTTCGCCGTGTGTCTCGCGCTCGTGACGGTTCCCGCAGCGGCACAGACGACACTGGTGACCGGTCAATCCCTGTTGCAGCAGGCGGCGAGCAACTACGCCGGCAACCACCTCGCAGTCGACGGTGGCCTCATCTATACCGACAACGTGCAGCGCACGGAAGGCGGCTCGAGCCAGTTGCTGCTGCTGTTAGGCCTGACTGGCGATACTACGGGCGAGAGCACGCGGCTCGACTACCGCCTGGCTTCCAACATCGCGCTGCTGAAGTACCTGGGCGGAGCTTATAAGACCAACCTTACCGGGTACCTCGACGGGACGGCGTTCCTGAAGGTAGTGCCCAGTTTCTTTGAATGGCTCGTGCGGGAAACCTATACCCAAGTGCAGATCGATCCGTACGCGGCGGTAACACCCGATAATCTCGAGAACGTCAACTACATCACCACCGGTCCGCGCTTCACGCTGCGTCCGACGTTACGCACGTCGGTGACGCTCGACGCGCTCTATTCATATCTCACTACGAGCTCGCAGTCGCTTCAGTACATCAACATCGATAACCACCGCTATGGCGCTGACCTGAGGATCGACCGCGCCTTCAGCGAGGCCGCGAGTCTCTACCTCAAGGGTGAGTACGAGAAGATCGACTTCAAGGACCAGGAGAACAACAACAACTTTTCCCACACCAGCGCGTCCGCCGGCTACAAGCTGAGCAACGGTCGCACCGAGCTCGACGTCTCGGGGGGATATGCACAGGTGCGCGTGTACGACGTACTCACCACTGCCGAGGGCATCGGCAGCAGGGAGACTCGGCAGACAGAGGAATTCCACTCACCGATCTGGGGTCTCGATCTTTCCAGGCTCATCACACCGAGCCAGCGTGTCGCGCTAACCGCGTCGCAGCAGTTCACCGATGCCGCGTCGGCTTTCCGGCTCGGCTTCGACCAGGCGGTGCCCGTTACCGCCCCGCAGCGGGTCGCCAGCGGCGAGGCATTCAAACAGCGCGCGTTCGGGGTGAATTGGCGCTTTCAAGCGTCCCGCACTTCGCTCGTGGTCGGCCTCTCGGAGTTCCAGGACCGCTACGTGTTGACGACAGGCAACGACATCAACTCGAAGCTGGCGAATGTGCTGCTGACGCGCCAGCTGAGTCCGCTGCTCAGCTGCGACATCGGAGCAAGCTATCAGCGCCAGCAGCAGGTGGGCTCCGGACCATCAACTGGCGGCACCGCGACTGTCGGTGGCGAGTCGAAGATATTCAGCGTGCTCGCGAGTCTGCGCTGGCAGGTCGGTCAGCGGCTCTCCCTCCGCTTCCTCTATGGGCATTCCTCGCAGAACGGCGTGTACACCGACAATCAGATCGGTGTGACGGCCTCCTGGGTCCTGATCGGCGTACAGCCGCCAATGACCCAGGCGTTTCCGGCGCTTACACCGCTCTCGCCTGGGAGCACGCAATCGCCGTACCATTGAGAGAAAGCCCGACGGGCACAACAACTTCAGCACCTCTCGCAAGCCAGGGACTGAGCGGCAGCGCGGTGGAGCGGACGGACAAATATGGGCGGCGGCGGAGATGCAGTGTTCAGCGAGCCGGCGTGCGATGCCGCGCTGACACTGCGCAGATGGAGCATGGCGGATTGGCTCGCCAGCGAGCCGGCCTGGAACAGGCTGCTCGCCCATTCGAGCGCCGACGCACTGTTTCTATCGTGGGACTGGTTGACGCTGTGGTGGCATTGCTACGCAGATGCGCTCGCGGCTGCGCCCGACATCCTGGCTTTCTATCGGGGTGACGATCTGGTCGGGGCCGCGCCGTTCTACCGCCGGCGAGTCACGCGCGGCGGTGTGCTGCCCATGACCTCGGTCCAGCTGATTGGTGTGTCGTGGCGTGATCCGGGGCACCTGATCTCGATCTCCGAGTATCTCGACATCGTCGCGACGGCGGCAGAGACCGAGACGGTGCGGCGTGCCTGTGCACAGGTGCTGCTGGGCGAGCGGACGTGGACGGAATGGGTGATCGGGTTCACGGCGGCTGGCAGGCAGTGGTGCGATGTGTTCGCCGGGACTGAGCTCGGCCAGCGTCACTACGTGCGTGATGTCGATCCCCTGGTCAGTTATCAGGCCGATCTCAGCCGGGGATTCGACGGCTATTTGCGCAGTCTCGGGCAGTCGACCCGCCGCACTGTCTGGAATCTTCGCCGCCGCCTCGCGAGGCAGGGCAAGGTGAGCTTCGAGCTCCTCCCACCGGAGGAGATTGAAGACGGCTTCAGTGATCTCAATCGACTGCACCAGCTACGCTGGCAGCAAGCGGCATTCACCGGGACGGCTCTGCAATTTCACACGCGGCTGGCTCGCCGTCTGGCAAGCCGCGGGGAGCTGTGCTTGTCCCGGCTGCGCGTGGGTGGCCAGGTGGTGGCGGTGCTCTACGACATACGCAGAGGTACGCGCCAGTACAACATCAGCCTGGGCTTCGATCCTTCCTTCGGCGGCAAGGTTTCTCTCGGATTGATACACCTCGGCTACTCGATGGAGGCTGCGGCTGAACATCAGGTGGGCACGTACGACTTCCTGGCAGGCTCCGGCCTGCACAGCGATTACAAAAAAAACCTGAGTCAGGCGCGGCGCAACCTGAGCTGTGTACAGGTACTCAGGGGGTACCTGTTACCTTCGCTGTATCGTTGGCACGATCGTGTGCGTTAGGGGAGGCACGACATTCCGTGCCGAGCTTGCAAGGCGTTCATCTGTCGTTCAGAAAGCGAAATCTTCCGGGGTCCGCCACTGGGGTGGATGCACCACCGCTCGGTTGCAGTTTCGGCCCGGCGGAAGCAACTGTCGGCATAATAAGACAAGTGGCTACCTGTTAAGACAAATGCCCGCATGCAACTGCCCGGACAAATGAGACGGGGATGACTTTTGCTTTACACGATCGTGTAAAGTTTCGTGTGCCACACTGGTCTCTTTGAGGTACTCCACCGTTTTATGCGTGTCCGGCTCCTCGGGCAATACATCCCGACGCCCCTTGCCGTGCTCGCACTCATCGAGGCGCTGTTGTGTTTCCTTGCGGTGTATGCCGCGGTGTGCATCCGGTTAGGGGTAGGTGTCACCCACTTGCCGATGCTCGCGCAGGAGTTCGGTCCGCTGTGGCCGCGTGGTATCGCGTTCAGCGCAATCGTGGTGACCTCCCTGCTGGCCTTCGGCTTGTACAACTCGCGCCAACGCACGGAGTTCAGCGGCGTGCTGGCGCGGCTCCTGCTGGCGCTGCTCGTGTCGTCGTGTGTCTTTGCGGCTCTGTTTTATTTCTATCCCAGCCGCTACCTGTTCCGCGGTGTCGCGGCGCTCGCGGTCGTCCTGGCCGTATGCGGAGTCGTGACCTCGCGCCTGATTTTCGCGCGAGTGGCCGATGAGGACATCTTCAAGCGACGGGTGCTGGTCTACGGGGCTGGCTATGCGGCCGCCGCGATCACCCGGCTGCGACGGTCCGTGGATCGCCACGGGTTTGCACTGCTGGGCTTCGTGCAGCCCCCGGGTGAGGAGCCTGTCGTGCCGAGCGAGCGCGTGCTCGATTCCGAGGGCGACCTGTGCGCCCTGTGCGAGGGTCTCGGCGCCACGGAGGTCGTCGTGGCCATGGACGATCGGCGCCGCGGCTTCCCCATTCCGGAACTGCTCGAGTGCCGTCTCGTGGGTGTCGAAGTCACGGAGCTCCTGACGTTCCTCGAGCGCGAGACGGGCCGGGTGCACATCGACGTGCTCAACCCGAGCTGGATGATCTTTGGGCAGGGCTTCAAGCGCGACCCGTTGCGCCTGTTCTCCTCGCGTACGCTCGACCTGTTCGCCAGTCTCGGCGTGCTCGCAGTGGCGCTGCCGGCCATGGCCCTCACCTTCATCGCGATCAAGATCGAGGACGGCTGGCAGGCACCGGCGTTGTATCGGCAGGCACGCGTCGGCCTCGGCGGCAGGGCGTTCAACCTGGTGAAGTTCCGCAGCATGTGTCAGGACGCGGAACTGAATGGTGCGCAATGGGCACAGCACGCCGATCCGCGCGTCACGCGCGTCGGCGCCATCATCCGCAAACTGCGCATCGACGAGCTGCCGCAGGTATTCAATGTCCTGCGCGGCCACATGAGCTTCGTCGGCCCGCGGCCCGAACGCCCCGAGTTCGTCGCCCAGCTCGCGGAGAAGATTCCATATTATGTGCAACGCCATTGCGTCAAACCGGGTATCACCGGCTGGGCGCAGCTGTGTTATCCCTACGGCTCGTCCGAGAACGACGCGCTCGAGAAGCTGCAGTACGACCTCTACTACATCAAAAACAACAGCCTGTTGTTAGATCTGGCCATTCTCATTCAGACCGCCGAAGTGGTCCTGTTCGGCAAGGGAGCACGCTGATGGCTGTGGCGATGCAGCGACGCAAGCTGCTGATTCTCGAGAACGATCGCGCCCTGCGGCGCGAGCTCGAGGCGGTGTTCTCCGATCTCGATGTCACGGTATCAGAGACCTCCGAGCAGACACTCGCCACCGTGCGCCGCACGGAACCGGATGTGGTGCTGTTCGACCTGGGGACGGCCCACGAGCCGGCGGTAGCGGCGCAGAGTCTCGAGCTCCTGCGGCAGATCCTCAACATCTCGCCCGACACCAAGATCATCGCCATGACCGAGCACGATGCGCGCGAGCTGGCCGTGGCCGCCGTGGGTCTCGGGGCGGCCGACTTCTATCACAAGCCGCTCGACGCCGGCGTCCTTTCCATCGTGGTGCGGCGTGCACTGCGCATTCGCGAGCTCGAGGAGGAGAATTGGCGGCTGCGCGAGCGTACCGGGGCAATGGCGCTCGAGGGCATCATCGGCGTGAGCGACGCGATCCGCAGCCTTTGCCGGTCCATCGAGAAAGTTGCGCCGACCAACACGACCGTACTGCTGCTTGGCGAGAGCGGCACGGGCAAGGAACTCCTGGCGCGCGCGCTGCACCGTCTGTCGGGTCGCTCGCACAAGCCGTTCGTCGCCATCAACTGCGCGGCCATTCCGGACACGCTGCTCGAAAGCGAGCTGTTCGGTTACGAGAAGGGGGCATTTACCGGCGCCGCGCGCCGCACTGCCGGCAAGCTGGAATCCGCCGACGGCGGCACGGTATTCCTCGACGAAATCGGCGAGATGCCGGCGTCACTGCAGGCAAAGCTGCTCCGTGTGGTGCAGGAGCGCACCGTCGAGCGCATCGGCGGGCGCAGTCCAGTGGTGCTCGATCTGCGCATCGTGTGTGCCACCAATCGCGATCTCGACACGCTGATCGGCAACGGTGGCTTCCGTGACGATCTGTTCTATCGCATCAGTGAAGTCATCGTCCGCGTGCCGCCGCTGCGTGACCGGCAGGGCGACAGCCTACTGCTCGCGCAATTCCTGCTGCAGCAGGTCTCGGTGCGCCTCGGCAAGCCGAGCCGCGGACTCGCGCCAGACGCCATCCGCGCGATCCAGGCGCACCGCTGGCCCGGCAACGTGCGCGAGCTCGAGAACCGTATCAAGGGCGCCGTCATCATGGCCGAAAGCGCGGTGGTGACGGCCGCCGACCTGGGACTGGAGGACCCCGGAGATGATCCGGAGTATCTCAACCTGCGCGTGGCTCGCCAGCGCGCCGAGGCACAAGCCGTACGCCAGTCACTCGCGGTCGCGCGGGGGAATCTGTCGCGCGCGGCGGAACTGCTCGGTGTTACGCGCCCGACGCTTTATGACCTGCTCGGCAAGCACAGCATCGATGCCGCACAGTTCAGCCGCCATGGCCCGGAGGCGGTAGAAAGTCCGCCGCCGCCCATCAAAGCGGGCGAGAATACCGAGCGCAGCGGGTGACGACTCGATACCCCGCCACCTGAGCCGCGAACGGTGCTGGAGCTCGCCCGTGATCGCGCCTAATCGTTCGTCGGCGTTTCGCCCCGACATTGAAGGGCTGCGCGCGGTCGCCATACTGCTCGTGGTCGCATGCCACTGTGGCATTTCCTGGTGCTCGGGCGGTTTCATCGGTGTGGACGTATTTTTCGTCCTTTCCGGTTACCTGATCACCAGTCTCCTGGTTGCCGAGATCCGCCGCACGTCCAGGATCGACCTGCCGCGCTTCTATGCCCGTCGGGCCCGCCGCCTGCTGCCCGCATTGCTGCTCGTTCTGCTGGTAACACTTGCTGCGGCGTTGGTCATCCAGGCTCCGGGGGAGCTCAACTTCACCGGTCGCGCGGCACGGGCCACGGCGCTTTACATCAGCAACATATTTTTCGATGTCAACGCGTCGAATTACTTCGCCCCGGACGTGGAGTCGAACCCCTTTCTGCACACCTGGTCGCTCGGAGTCGAGGAGCAGTTTTATCTCTTCTGGCCGCTGTTGGTAGTTCTCGGCATACGCGTAGGCGCGACCCGCCGCGCATTGGGCACGCTCATGAGTGCAGTGGCTGTCGTCTCGCTACTCTTCTGTATCTGGTCGACGGCTCATCACTCGACGACGGCGTTCTACCAGCTCCCGGCACGCGCCTGGGAGTTCGCCTTCGGCGGGTTGCTCGCCGGTGCGAGCCTACCCAAGCTCGGCGCGGTCGTCTGGAGCGCGGTTGGCTGGATTGGCCTGGCAGCAATCCTTGCGACGGCATATCTGCTGCAGGATGACTCCGGTTTTCCCGGTTGGGTGGCGACAATCCCCGCATTGGGAACTGTCGCAGTGCTTGCAGCAGGCGTTGCGCTGCCAGGACGGGGTGTCTGCATCCTGCTGGATGTGCGGCCCATGCAGTACATCGGCGCGCGTTCTTACTCGTGGTACCTCTGGCACTGGCCGTTCATTGTCTTCAGCGTTGCCATTGCCCCGGCCATCCCGGTCGCGGCAAAGGTCATCATCGCCGCGGCGTCGCTCGCAGCCGCCGCCCTGACCTATCGATTTCTCGAGCAGCCCGTGCGTCACAATCCGCAGCTCGCCCGCCGAACCGCTCTTTCGCTTGCGCTAGCTGGCACGACGGCAATCGGCACGGCAGCCCTGGCGCTGCTCGTTATGCGGCTCAGCGATGGTCTGGCGAGCCGACCCTCGATCCGACCGATCGTGGCGGCAGGCGCTGACGTGGCTGATATGGCCCGGGAGAAATGCGTCAGCCTCGGACAATCGACCGTGGTGCGAACCTGCACGTTCGGCGATCCCGCCTCAGCGACCGAGGTGGCGCTATTCGGAGATTCGCACGCCCTGCAGTGGTTCAATGCCCTGGAGCGGCTCGCACGTGAGTCCGGGTGGCGGCTGGTCACGGTTATCAAGCCTGGCTGCGCCGCCAGCGACATCCAGCCGAAAATCCGCTCGGCTGCAGTCTGCGACACATGGCGCGCCAAAGCGCTGGAGACCATCATCGCGCAACATCCCGCGCTCGTTGTCGTCGGAAGCTTCACCTCCCGGTTCGGTCAGGACAAGAGCGCACAGTCTGATCCGGAGCTCAAGCGACTGACGCTTGGCACGCGGGCGATGCTCGATCAGTTGACGCGTGCTGGCCTGAATGTCGCACTCCTGCGCGATACGCCGCTTCCCCCATTCGACGTGCCGACCTGTCTTGCGAGATCGACGCTGCATCACTGGCTCGGCGCCGGATCCTGTGAATTCGACCGGGACGCGGCGCTCAGTCCCCGCGTGTTTGCTGCCGAGAAGCGCGCGACGGACGGAATGCCGGGA
>Ga0306920_100001601_pt1 | contig 28242 bp, 27 predicted proteins | sample flu12Cox44000170_FD_204666 | JGI IMG/M metagenome (GOLD analysis project Ga0306920, IMG submission 204666) | Lab enrichment of tropical soil microbial communities from Luquillo Experimental Forest, Puerto Rico - flux4day.12C.oxic.44.000.170 (v2)... | ecosystem: Environmental > Terrestrial >... | reverse complement strand
TGCATCACCTCGCCGCCGAAGTGCTCGACAACGCGATGGATGAGGCGGTCGCCGGCCACGCCACGCGCATCGAGATCGAACTCGCCGCCGGCGATTGGGTGACGGTCCGTGACAACGGCCGCGGCATTCCGGTCGATGCGCATCCGCGCTTTCCGAACAAGTCCGCCCTCGAGGTCATCCTGACAACCTTGCATGCCGGCGGCAAGTTCGGCGGCGACGCCTATCGCACAGCGGGCGGCTTGCACGGCGTTGGGGTATCTGTCGTCAACGCGCTCAGCGACGCCCTCGAAGTCGAAGTCGCGCGCGACCGGCGGCTGTGGCGTCAATCCTACCGCCGCGGCATTCCCGGCTCCGGGGTCGAGGATGTGGGCCAGGTCCACAATCGGCGGGGTACGACCCTGCGCTTTCATCCCGATCCCGAGATCTTCGGCGGCCTGGGATTTCGCCCGGCACTGCTCTACCGCATGGCCCGGTCGAAGGCCTATCTATTTCGCGGCCTCGAAATTCGCTGGAGCTGCGACCCCTCGCTGCCGCGACCGGCCGACGTGCCAGTCGAGGCGCGCCTGCATTTTCCCGGTGGGTTGGCTGATTTCCTGGTTACCAGCCTCGACGGCCAAGCGATGCTGAGCCCGCGGCCGTTCGTCGGGCAGGCCGATCTCGCCGAAGGCGGCAAGGTCGAATGGGCGGTGGCGTGGCCCGAAAACGAGGAAGCCGGCTTCAGCCACTCTTACTGCAATACCGTTCCGACCCCTGAGGGCGGGACCCACGAAACCGGTTTGCGCAGCGCGCTGCTGCGCGGGATCAAGAGCTACGGAGAGCTCGTCGGGCATCGGCGCAGCGCTCAGACGACCGGCGAGGACGCCACTGGCGGGGCGGCGATGCTGCTGTCGCTATTCATCCGCGATCCGCAGTTTCAGGGTCAGACCAAGGAGCGGCTTACCTCGGCCGAGGCGGCCCGGCTGGTCGAGAACGCGGTCAAAGACCATTTCGACCACTGGCTCGGCGGCGACCCGGCGTCGGCGCGGCTGCTGCTCGATCACATCGCTGAGCGAGCCGAGGAGCGCCAGCGCCGGCGCCAACAACGCGAACTCGCGCGCAAAAGCGCGACGCGTAAGTTGAGGCTGCCGGGCAAGCTGGCCGATTGCACCCGCGACAGCGCCGTCGGCACCGAGATTTTTCTGGTCGAGGGCGACAGCGCCGGCGGCTCGGCCAAGCAGGCGCGCGACCGCGAAACCCAGGCGATCCTGCCGCTGCGCGGCAAGATCCTCAATGTCGCCAGCGCCTCGGCCGACAAGATGCGGTCAAATCAGGAGATCGCCGACATAATCCAAGCGCTCGGCTGCGGCTCGGGCGCGTATTATCGCGACGAGGCCTTGCGCTACGAGCGGGTGATAATAATGACCGACGCCGATGTCGACGGCGCCCACATCGCCTCGCTCTTGATGACTTATTTCTTTCGCGAGATGCCGAAGCTGATCGAGAACGGCCATCTGTTCCTGGCGCTTCCGCCGCTCTATCGCCTGACCCAGGGCGAGGTCACCCTCTATGCCCGCGACGATCCGCATCGCGAGGAATTGGCGCGCACCGGCTTCACCGGCCGCGGCAAGATCGAGGTCAGTCGCTTCAAGGGATTGGGAGAGATGCCGGCGCGCTATCTGAAGGCCACGACCATGGACCCGGCGCAGCGCACCTTGCTGAAGGTCAGTGTGACCGCCAGAGGTGATCCGGCGGAAATCGGTTCCTCGGAAGTCGCGGTGCCGGTCGATCCGGATGCCCGAACGCGGGCATTGGTCGAGACCTTAATGGGCCGCCGCCCCGAGCTTCGCTTCGAATATATTCAAAAGAATGCCCGCTTCGTCCGCGACCTGGACCTATAAAGATTCCTTGCGCTAGGCCAGGAACCCGCTTACCTAAAATATGTCGACCCGTTTGGGTTCGGCTTTCCGGCCTTGCGTTCGTGTGTGATCGTCCGACCGTGTCTTCCGAGCCAATCGATGTCCGATGCGCTGCGCATTCGCGCAGCGGCTTATTGCTTACTTGGAGTTACTGCTAATGGCGACCGGTACGGTCAAATGGTTCAACGCGCAAAAGGGCTATGGATTTATCCAGCCCGAAAACGGCGGGGCTGACGTCTTCGTTCACATCTCCGCCGTGGAGCGCGCCGGTATCGACAATCTACGCGAGGGTCAAAAACTCAGCTTCGAGCTCGAGCAAGGCCAGCGCGGCCGGGTCTCCGCAGTCAATCTGCGCCCGGTCTGAGGGAGGACCAATCGTCTACGGGGGTGCCTGGGCACCCCCGTTTCTTTGTCTAGGAGACCTGGTTGGCTAAAGAAGACCTGATCGAATTCGATGGGACTGTGCTCGAGCTGCTCCCCGATGCGCGGTTTCGCGTACGGCTCGACAATGGACATGAAACCCTCGCTTACTCCTCCGGCAGAATGAAGAAGAACCGCATCCGGATTTTGGCCGGTGATCGGGTTACGGTTGAAATGACCCCTTACGATTTGACGAAGGGTCGGATCAACTTCCGCCACAAGGACGAACGGGCGGCGCCGCCGATGGCGCCGCGCCCGCAATTTCGCCGGCGCTGACCGAGGTTCTGCCCTGTTCCACGGGCATATCTCATGCCCAGAAAAGGTTTGACAAGTTACGAGTCAGACCCGATCTAGAATATAAGTTCCAACCTAACCGATTGTTACAAAAAGGCTACAACTTCTCAATGGGTTTTTCAGAACTCGACCTCTCGCCTGAAGTTCTTCAGGCAGTTTCCGACGCCGGCTATACGACCCCCACCCCGATCCAGGAACAAGCAATCCCACATGTCAAACGCGCGCGGGATGTTTTGGGCTGCGCCCAGACCGGAACCGGGAAAACCGCAAGCTTTGTCCTGCCGATGATCGACATGTTGGCGGCGGGCCGGTCGCGGGCCCGCATGCCGCGCTCGCTGATCCTCGAACCGACGCGCGAGCTGGCGGCCCAGGTCGCCGCGTCTTTCGAGCTCTACGGCAAATACCATCGCTTGACGATGGCGTTGCTGATCGGCGGCGAGAGCTTTGTCGATCAGGAGCGCAAGCTCGACCGCGGCGTCGATGTGCTGATCGCTACACCGGGGCGTCTGCTCGACTTGCATGGGCGCGGCAAGATTCTGTTGTCCGATGCGCATATCCTGGTCATCGACGAGGCCGACAGGATGCTCGACATGGGCTTTATTCCCGATGTCGAGCGCATCGTCGGCCTCTTACCGAAAAACCGACAGACGTTGTTTTTCTCGGCGACTATGCCGGCCGAGATACGCAGGCTCGCCGACGCCTTTCTCAATAATCCGGTGGAAGTCTCGGTGGCGCCGCCGGCCTCGCCGGCCGCGACCGTGATCCAGTCCCTCGCCGTCGTCGACCCGCGCGACAAGCGTGACGCGCTACGCCGGCTGATCTCCTCCGAAGACGTCAAGAACGCGCTGATCTTCTGCAATCGCAAGCGCGACGTGGATATCCTGTTCAAATCGCTCAGCCGGCACGGCTTCGATGCCGCGGCACTGCACGGCGACATGCCGCAGCCGAAGCGGACCGAGACGCTCGAGCGCTTCAAGCGGGGCGAAGTTCGGCTTCTGGTCGCCAGCGACGTCGCCGCCCGCGGTCTCGACATCAAGGGAATGAGCCACGTCTTCTGCTTCGACGTACCGATCCATGCCGAGGACTACGTGCACCGCATCGGCCGGACCGGCCGCGCCGGCCTTTCCGGCCGCTCGTTCATGCTCGCTGCACCAGAAGACGGAAAAGCGGTCGCCGATATTGTCAGACTGATCGGCAAGGACATACCGATGCACGAAATCGAGGGAGTCGCTCCGACTGTACTCGACTACACTGCCCGGCGCGGCCGTGGGCCGCGGCCTGCCGCTCGAACCACCAGCGCCGCTCGACCCACCCGGGCTGCTCGACCCGATCGTGCCGGCGACGCCAACCTTTCTGCCCGCTCGACACCGGCCAGTGAGCGTCCGGCACGCCGCAAACCGCGCCCGGCTGCTGATCCGTCACCGCGAGCCACACTGCCGACGCCACCCGCGAAAGGCGCGACGGTAGCTCCGTTTCCGCGTGCCGCCGAACCGCGCCGACCCCGTCAACCCGAGCGTAATCCGAACGAGGATCGCAAGATCGTTGGCTTCGGTGACGATCTGCCGGCCTTTCTTGCCCGCGCGCCGCGGGTCGTCGCCCGCCCCTGAGCCGGCGCGAGAACCGGTCGCGATGAAAGCGATCTTCATCATGGTGAAATGCGCGCTTGGCCAAGCCTATACCGTCGCCGACGAGGCGGTGCTGAGTGTCGAGCAGGTGTCGGAAGTCTACTCGACCTCGGGCCAATACGATCTCCTGATGAAATGCTACTTGCAGGACGAGACCGATATCGGCCGGTTCGTCACCGAGCGGGTGCAGACCTTGGCCAGCGTAAAGGATACATTTACGATCATCGCCTTTAAGGCATTTTCGGAAGATTCTTCGGCTTAGCCGCGGCTCTTCCGTCATCTTCCCTTGCATTCGCGCCTGACCGATGCCATCCCGGTTGTGACGATCGGAAAGGGCAGGCGATGAGTGCTGGCGACGGGGATTGGGTGCGGGTCGCCGGGCGAGGCGATCTGGCCTCGGGCGAGGTCATCGGCGTCGAGGCCGGGGGGCGCTCGATCGCGATATACGACAGCGATGAAGGCCTTTTTGCCACCGATAATATATGCACCCACGCCTATGCGTGCCTGTCCGACGGGTGGCTCGACGGCCAGACCATCGAATGCCCGCTGCACGCCGCGCGCTTCGACATCCGCACCGGCAAAGTGCTCGACCCGCCGGCAACCGAAGATCTGAAGACTTATCCCGTGCGCCTCGTCGGCAACGACATCGAAATCAGGCTCGACTGACTAGGGCCGCAGGCGTGTCGTCCTGCATGCGCGGGCGCTTTCCTCACCCGTAAACCCGCCGGTACAGCGTGATGATTTCGTCTGCTGTCGGCACGCGCGGGTTGTTGGCGGGGGAACCAGAGGCGAGCGCCTGGCTCGCCATGACCGGCAGCAGCTCCTCGTAACGCTTGGCGTCGATGCCGTAAGCCCGAGGGCTCGGTACCTCGAGATCCTGATTGAGCCGCCGCAACTCGTCGAGGAGCCTCGCGACGGCGCCCTGGCTGCCTTCACCCTCCTCGGCCACACCCATCGCGCGGGCGCAATCGGCGTAGCGGTCGAGTGCCGCCGGAACCGAAAATGCGGTGATCTCGGGCAACAGCATCGCGTTGGAAAGGCCGTGCGGCACGTGGAAGAAAGCCCCGATCGGCCGGCTCATGCCGTGCACCAGCGCCACGCTCGCATTCGAGAACGCCATGCCCGCCGTCGTCGCACCGAGCATCATCGCCTCGCGCGCGGCGAGGTTGTCGGGCTCGGCGCAGGCGGTTCGGATGTGGCGCGCGATCAACCCCATCGCATTCCGCGCTAGCCCGTCGGTATAGGGGCCGGCGCGGCGACTGACATAGGCTTCGATCGCGTGGGTCAGGCTGTCGAGTCCGGTGTCGGCGGTCAGCCGCAGCGGCATCGTCAACGTCAGCTCGTAATCGACGATCGCCGCCAACGGGCAACAGGCGAGGCCGGCGATCAGCATCTTCTCGTCGGTCACGGTGTCGGTGATGACCGTGAACCGGGTGACCTCCGAGCCGGTGCCGGCCGTGGTCGGGATCGCAACAATCGGCAGCCCGACCTTTGGAATGTCAGCCGGAGCCTTGTAGTCGCGCATTTGCCCGCCATTGGCGGCGAGCACGCTCATCGCCTTTGCGGTGTCGATCGAACTGCCGCCGCCGATCGCGACAAGGCTATCGAACCCGCCCACCGCAAGAATTAACGCCCCGGCCTCGACCACCGGGGTGGTCGGATCCGGCACGGTGTCGGCAAAGACCTCCCAGCGGATTTGGGCTTGGTCGAGCAATGCCGTGGCGCGCTCCAGAATGCCGCAGCTGCTGATGAAAGGGTCGGTGACGACGAGCGGCCTGGCGAGGCCCAGACGCTGCAGAATGCCCGGAAGCTCGGCGAGCGCGCCGCCGCCGACCGCCATCAGGCGCGGTGTCGTGATGGTCGCAACCATTTCGGCTTTCCTTCGGCTCAGCCGGGCTTCTTCAAGCGAAAGCGCAGCACCCCGCCCGGCTCTTCTAATGATTCGAGCAATGTGCAGCCTGTCGTATTGCAGAAATGCTCGAAATCCTTGACCGCACCCGGGTCGGTCGCGAGCACATCGAGCACCGCACCGGGCGGGAGCGGCTTCAATGCCCGGCGCGCCTTCAGCACCGGTAGCGGGCACAGCAGCCCGGTCGCATCGAGCGTCGTCACGGTCCCGACGTTCGCATCGTCCATTTTCCAGCCTCTCTATGGCTTTGCGGCGATCTTAGCCGATGTTCGGCCGACATCAATCGGAGGATCGATGAGGATTGATACACCGATCGATTGTTGGCTCGTTCGCCCGGGTGCACGACGCCGAACCCGGCCAATGGTCGTTCGTCTGGCGCCTTTGCTCATCGATGGCGCTTGGCTTCCTCCGGCGTGGTTGGCTAGGCTGACCATCGGCTTAAGGCAGATCGGGCGAGGTCAGGTCATGGAATTCGGCATGTTCCACGAGTTTCCGTCACTCCCGGGCCGGTCCGAGAGTGAGGCCTTTGACGAGGCCATGGAACAGGTCGACGCCGCGGAACGGCTGGGGCTCGATGTGATGTGGCTGGCCGAACTCCATTTCGAGCCGCGCCGCTCGCTGCTGTCGGCGCCGCTTAGTATCGCCAGCGCGATCGCCGCGCGCACCAAGCGGATCAAGATCGGCATCGCGGTGCAGGTTTTGCCGTTGTGCCATCCGCTGCGGCTCGCCGAGGAAGCCGCCACGGTCGACCAGCTCAGCCACGGCCGGCTGATCTTTGGGGTCGGACGCAGCGGGGTGGCGCAGACCTATGAGGCCTATGGCGTGTCCTATGCCGAAAGCCAGGCCCGCTTTCGTGAAATCCTCGAGGTGATCCAGCATGCCTGGACCGAGCCGACCTTTTCGTACCAGGGCATCTACCACAGTTTCAAAAACGTAAGCCTGGTGCCGAAGCCGTATCAAAAACCGACGCCGCCGATCCGCATCGCCGCCAGCACGCCCGACACATTTCCGGCGATCGGCCGCCGCGGCCTGCCGGTCTTTGCCTCGGTGCGTCACACCAGCTGGTCCGACCTCGCGGGCCAGATCCGCAACTACCACGACGCATGGGAAGCGGCTGGCCATTCGGGCCGCGGTCAGGTCTTCGTGTCGGCCCCGACCTATATCGCCGAGACCGAGGCGCGCGCCCGCAGCGAGCCCCAAGAAAGCATCATGCATTTCTACCGCGAGCAGGCGAATTTGCTCGAGGGGGCGGCAAAACTGGTCGATTCGGTGACCGCGGAACGACGCATGCGCCGGGTTCACGATCTGCGCGGCCGTTCCTATGAAGATGCGGTGCACGCCAATGTGCTGATCGGCACCCCGGATACGATCGCCGCGAAGCTGACAGCCCTGCAGGCCGAGATCGGGTTGAGCGGCATCCTCGCCGAATTGAATTGCGGCGGGCTGATCCCGCACCGCCAGGTCGTAGGGGCAATGAAATTATTGTGCGAAGAGGTCATGCCGCGATTCTCTTCGGCTGACGGGGCGGCCCGTCGACCTTGAGATCCAGCCCAAAAAGGAGTTTTGATGCTGACCTTGTATTTCTCGCCCGGATCGAGCGCGATGGCGACGCACATCGCGTTGCATGAAATCGGGGTGCCGTTCGAAGCGAAACTCATTTCCTTGGCCAAGGGCCAGCAGCACGCGCCCGAATACCTGGCGATCAACCCAGAGGGCAAGGTCCCGACTTTGCTGATCGACGGGTGGAAACTGACCGAAGTGGCGGCGACCCTCTACTATCTCGCCAAGCGCTATCCCGAGGCCGGCCTGTGGCCGCAGGGCGGTCTCGCAGCCGAGGCGGAGGCGATTTCGTGGATGTCCTTTACCGCCGCGACCGTGCACCCGGCTCGCCGCATCGGCCTCGAGCGCTGGAGAGAGGTGTTCAAATTCGCCGATCCGCGGCTGGGGTCGAACGAATGGGCGGCCGGCGGCCACTATTTCGATCGCCGACATCCACCTGTTCCGGCTCTATTGGCGGTTCAAGACCACGACCTCGCCGGCCGCCGGCGAATATCCGAGCCTCGACGCCCATTTCGCGCGGATCATGGCGCGCCCGGCGGTACAGAAGACCATCGAGATCGAAAGCAGGATCGGCTACAACCTGCCTTGATCATCTGACTGTCGGAGACGACGCCACCGTAGCAAAGACCGGCGACGAGCGCGCAGCCGGCAATTACTTCTGAATCTGGAAAAAGATCAAGGCGCCGCGGTCGATGGAACTGGGGCCGGATGATTGCACGGTCGGTCCAATCCCGGCCTGTGCGCCGATGCCGAGCCAATCCTTGGGCTGCCAGACGATCTGCGTGCCCGCGGTAAGCGATTTCTGCTGGGTTCGCGAGCTGACGTTTTCCCCGGCCATCAGCTGGGCCCAGAAACTCAACTGCAAGTCCGGGCGCAGCGCGATGACATAAGATTCTTGTCCGCCGAAGCTCAAGGTGAACTGGCGGGTCGACAGGCTGTACTGCACCTGCGCGAAGATCTGGCTTTCTTCGCCGCTCTTGTTCTTGGCGTGATGTTGGATGGTGTAAGCCGCCACGAACTGCGACAGCCATTCGTGCAGCGGATCATTCGCGCCATGCGGCGAAGTGTAGTAATGCTGAACGTCCCCGAGGCCGGCCTGTGCGCTGACCTGCTCGCTTTCCTCGCCAGGCGGCTTGCGGGGCGGTAATTCCTTGCCGGCCGCTGTACCACGGTCGCCCACGGAACCGTAGCCCGGCTGGTTGCGGCCGCCCAGCCAGATCGAGACTTCCGGTTCCCCTGGGCCGCCGCTCGACAACCCGGTATAGAACCGGTCTTCCGCGAATTTTCCGGGTCCGATCGCCTGCATGAGCTGTTGCTTGATCGACTCGGCGCGCTCCATCGCGTGCTGGCTCGGGTCGTCGTCGGCCTTCGGGACGACGTCGATCGACACATAGGCGATCTCGCAACCGGTGAAAGCCGCAGTGATGTCCTTGGCGAGCTGGGCCAGATTCATCGATCCGGCGGAACCGCCAAACGCTGCGATCTGGCGCATCTCATAGGAGCACGCCAGATTGGCCGCGCGGGGGCGGAGCAAGGTCGTCCGCACCGGCCCGGGCCGCACCCGGATCGTCGCGTCGCCGGGACCAAAGCCGCCCGCACTCAACGGGTCGTCTTCGAAATCATAGCCGGACCCTTGGTCTTCTTCGGCAGGCTTGTCCTTGGCCTCGGAACCGACAGGCGAGGCTGGCGCCGTCGGCGAGGCTGGAGGCTGCTGGTCGGCCTGGGTGCGGGACGGCTCCCGAACCGGGGCGGGTGCCGGGCTCGGCGGGGCCGAGGGCTGATCGGGGACGGTTCCCGGATCGAGCAGATTTTGCCGGGGTCGGGGCATTGGCGTTGGCAGGCACGGCGCGACGACGGCGGGATCGGCGCCGCCGGGACCGCGTTTCGGCCCCCAGCGATAGGGGGCCTCGGGCGGGCACTCCGGATCCTTCATCGCTTCCAGCTCGGTGGCGCCGAGGACTTGGCGCTGAAGACGAGGCGGAACCGATTGTGCGCCTCCGCTTGCTTGCTGGATCGTATGGGTCAGTTCGTGGGCCAACAGGCGGCGGCCGCCATCGCTTGCGATATCGACCCTGCCGGCGAAGGCGATGTGATTGCCGACCGTGTAGGCGTGGGCGCCGACGGCATGCGCGGATCGACCGGCGCCAACGTCGTCGTGCAGGCGGACGTGGCCGAGATCCGTGCCAAAGCGGGGCTCAAAGAAGGCTCGGGCACCGCGGTCGAGCGGGCGTCCCGGCTCTCCTAGCACTCGATGCACCGAGGCCGGCGCGCTGTCGCCGCCGATTGCCGCTGGGGACGCAGCACTGCGGTGCAGCTCCTCGTTCTCGCAGGCGGCGCAGGCACGGCTGACCTGCGGCGCCGCGGGCGAAATCGCCGGCGAGTCCGCCGGCATGCCCAGGACACGATCGGCGACACTGTCGGCCTCGCGCTCGAGCGGATCGTCGACCTCTCCGATGACGAGCTTTGTCTGCAGGTTGCGCGGCAGCGCGGGTGATTGCCGAGGCTGGCTTGCCGCGCCGGCTGGTTGCCCGCCATTGCTGCGGGGCTCGTTGCCGGTGCGGCCCGCATCACGCCGGAGCAGCCGGAGAACTGCCTGATTGCCGATGCCCCGCTGGAGCATCTGCGCCCGCTCGGCGGCACCGCCAAATGGCCGCCCCATCAGCGTCGAGCGTGCGGGCAGGGATTTTACGGACGGGGTCGCGGCGTTCGTTCGCGCCTTGGCGACTGCGGGAGCAAACATCGGCGCACCATCTCTCGATGAGCTGAACGAGCGTGGAAATCCAACCGCCAGGTTATATTAGCCTAATCTTGCCGAGCGGCAAGAACGCTTCGCGGTCCCCTTCCCGAGGGAGGTTCAACGTCGATTTCTGCCACGACGCTCGGGGTCACGCTACGAGAGGAAGGACTGGATCGGGGATTGCCCCCGATCCAGTCCTCGTCGCGGTCAGGCGGCTTTTAAGATGCCGAGCTGCGTCAGCGCGGCGACACCGTCGTCGAGGCCAACCTCCTCGGCGATCATGCCGCTCGCGACGCGCAGCACGGTCGTTCCGGTAAAATGCATCTTCCGGCCGGATGCCGCCGGCAGAGCGCCAGCGAGAAAATCACTGAACGCCGGCCCGGTGTGAGTGCCGCCGCCTTCCCAGCGGCCGACGACATAGTCGCCCTCGGCGATCAGATCGGCCGCACCCCAGAATTTGAGGTCGGGGAATGCGGCGCGGAAATCGAGCATGAAATTCCGCACGTCCTGGCGGCCCCGACGCGGCGCGTGCAGCGAATACTGGAGCAGTATGTCGGGTGCCGCGAGTTCATCGATAATCTGCGGGTTCCACGGATTGCCCCAGAACCCCTCGAACCAGCGCCCGACCAGCGCCTTGTTCTCTCGTTCGCGTGACATCTTCGTCTCTCCTGGTGTGGGGAGAGCGTTCGCATTTCCCTCCAAAAAGCGGGCGAGTTCGGGACGCAGCCCGTCGCCTTGGCGCGCCGCAATCGCATGGAGTGGGCCAAGATTGGCGAACATCGATCGAACTCCCGGTGGATGAGCCGCTGTCGCTCTCGACCTGGACACCGCTACGCCCGGAGCCGGCCGGCCTTATATCCGCATCTTGCGCTTTGATTCCGCCGCCGGCGGCGGAAGCGGTCGTCGCCGCAGAGCTGCCCGCTCCGTGGCTGGGCGTCTCTCCGGCCGTGGGGGAATATCCGAGAGATGACTTGCCGGGTGAGTTTCGGCTCGGATCTTACGCACGCGGTCGCCCTCTGTGCGACTACTTGATGAAGTGTAATGCGATACGTTACACTTCTCGTCCATGATTCTGCGCTTCCAGCATAGGGGGCTGGAGCGGCTGTATTCACGGGGCGACACGAGCGGAGTTTCCGAGCAGCAGGGGGAAACGGCTGCGTGCGGTGCTGGCGGCTCTAGCGACGGCTTCGGCGCCATCGGATATGGCGCTGCCGGGCGCACGGCTGCATCCCCTTCGCGGTGAGCGTGCGGGTCAATGGTCGGTGTCGATCTCCGGCAACTGGCGCGTGATCTTCGAATTCGAGGGTCAGGATGTCACCAATGTCGATCTGGTCGATTACCACTGAGGTGAAAGGAGCAGTGTGAATCCATGCCGCGCATGCACAACCCGCCACATCCGGACGAGGTCATCAAGGAGCTGTGCCTCGATCCGTTGGGGCTGACGGTGACGGCGGCCGCCGAGGGCTTGGGCGTCGCCCGCCGTACGCTCTCAGCGCTGCTCAACGGTCACGCCGGCATTTCTCCGGATATGGCGATTCGGCTGTCCAAGGCGTTCGGCCGGTCACCTGAGAGCTGGCTGCAACTACAGCTTCAATATGATCTGTGGGAGGCTGAACAGCGGTCCGATGCGATCAAGGTCAAGCATTTTGCGGCTCCGGCTCTGTGCTGATCGGCAGCTCGACTGGTGTAATCATCGAAGCCGGTCAGGCGCAGGTTATTCCAATACAGCCGGCGAAAAGATGGGATGCATGGCGGGCGAAGCGACCGGCGACGAGTCTGGCACAGCCCGCTGTTTGCGCCGAAGGCAGAACGTTCACTTGCACAGGCGTGTGTTAATTGTTCGAGTCACTCGCGCTAATGCCTTGAGCTCCTCTTTCGAATAATCTGCATGAGACTTAAATTCTTCTAAATATCGTCGCTTCAACTCTTCTTTGGCTCGGCGCCGTTCTCCGGCGCTCGTTAGTTTCATCACCAAATCAGTTTCCTTGGCATGCACAGCAGATACAACCCTCTGCGGCAGCATCCCTTCGATACACTCCTTGCCCGCTTGCGCCATCCCGAGGGGCATAAAGTGTCTATCTTCCTTAAGTCCTGCCCGCTTCAGCGCCGCACGGACATCTCCATCTGCGTCCAAGTCATACGTTACGTACACGCGATCGAATTTCCTCAGCACGAACTGTAACAGCAGCGTGTTTTTAAGTACGTCTTTTCCGCCGTACGGCACTACCTCTATATCCGACGCAAGTTTTTCACAGGATGCAGTATGGGTCTGAAACCATTGAAAATATTCTTGATCTATCTTACCCTCGACGAGAAGCACCTTGGATTATGCGGATGCGAATATAGGGCGAAGACCCGCAAACTCCTCGATACCGATCCCCAGATGGTCGGCAAAGGGGGCCATCCAATTATCGCCCGTCGTATCCACTTGTACTGTCTGAAATACCTTGTTCCTTTTTGTTTCTCTAGCTAATAGCACATTTGCCGCAGGTTCTTCTTGGTTAAGCATGTACGGGCTATGGGTTGTAACGATGATTTGTAGGCCAAGTTCACCAGCAAGATGTCGCAATCATCGCCCAAATTCTGCTTGCCCCGATGGATGTAAAAAGCTTTCCGGTTCTTCGATTACTACAAAAGGTGTGATCTTTTGATCTTGTGTACCGGTCGTTTTGATCCGATACGCCTGTAGAAGCGCCATCAAGATATAGGTACGATTTTGGGTGCCACTTCCCCAGTCATTTATAGGTACTTTAACATTGCGATCACGGAGATTGATCCCGAGGGGCATCCTGCGCGTGGAAAACCCTTCTGGTGGAGAGAGCTCTACATCATATCTATCTGCTAAGCGGCCTAGCATGCCGCTCAATCCTTGCATTCGTTGTTTTGCCAGACTTCGGAGTTTAGCCTCTATTTTCTTGCTTGCTATATCAAGTGCTTTCTTTTCGTCAACAGACATAACAAAATCGTAAAACATACGTGGGCGCCCACGAGCGAGATAGAAATCGTCCTGCGAGTTGGTCAAATTGTACAAAAATAACAGATTAGAATCTTCCAGCCGTTTTTCAATTTCCTTCGCTGCTTTGGCGTCAACCGGTTTAGTATCAATGGTCACTGACGCAAGAAGATTGCCGTCATCATCGATTGAATTAGTTGTTAACGAATATGAAATAGAGAGGGTAACAGACGGTCTTGTGATTGTCTGAGAGGCTATTTTCTCGATGAATGACACGAGGGCAGGGTCGTCTTCTTTCGTCACCAACAATTCGTAAATTACGTTGATAGGTGCGGAAGTGGGCACCCATTGAGTGCGGTCTTCGGCATAGTCCAATGCTGTGCTTAGCCACGGAGGCCTGTCGGAACCGCCAAACAAGGCGGATAGAAGGCGGATCACACACGACTTGCCTGCGTTGTTTTGCCCGGAGATTGTGCAGTAGTTGGGCGAAAATCGCAGTGTTAGATCTTGAAGTGTGCGATAATTTTGCGTGGTAATCGATAATAGGCGCATTGGCAGGAGTTCCTATTTTTGCGCGTTTTGTGACGCGATTCCGATTGTGCCCGACCAAGAACCGAAAACATATTGTGGCCTGCGTCCGGCGACGGGATCAACATCTTGTGTTTTGCGCTCTCCAGGTGGCGCTCTTCAAAGTCGCAAAAGCCCCATTCTGCCGAGACAAATCCGATCATCAGCCGTGATAGTATAGCAAAAGGGGGAATTGCGCCGCGACCTGTCGCAGCCTTCGGCGGCGTCAACCGAGTGAGGGGGGCGGAGGCCGGGATCCACCGGCTTTTACCGGTGTGGCCGGGAAAAGGGGAGCCGACGGAAGGATTGGTCCCGTCAGGCCCGCTCGACGTAGGCGTCCATGACTTTTTTGTCGCCGGCGTGCTCGAAATGGATGGCGAGTTTGTTGTCCTCGACCGCGGTGATCGTGCCGTAGCCGAATTTCTGGTGGAAGACGCGGTCGCTGACCTTGAACCCGCCGACCCGGCGGATCTCTTCGCCGCGGCGCGGGACTGGGTCGGCTTCGATCAGCACCGGCCGCCGGCGTTCGGCCCAGGGGCTCGCCGGAGCGGCGCTTGGCAGGTCGATCGCGGTGCCCCAGCCACCCCCGAACACGGCGCCGCGAGCCGCGCCCGGCTGCAATCCCGGCTCGGCCACGACCTCGATATGCTCCTGCGGCAATTCGTCGACAAAGCGCGAGCGCATCGCACTCTGCCATTGTCCGTGAATGCGCCGGTTGGCGGCGAACGAGACGTAGCCGCGATGGCGCGCCCGGGTCAGCCCGACATAAGCGAGCCGCCGTTCCTCTTCGAGCGCGGCAAGCCCATTCTCCTCCATCGCGCGCTGGTTCGGAAACAGCCCGTCCTCCCACCCCGGCAGAAACACGGTGTCGAATTCGAGGCCCTTGGCGCTGTGCAAGGTCATCAGATTGACCATATCGCCGCCTGAATCCGCGGCGTTGTCCATGACCAGGCTGACATGTTCGAGAAAACCGCCGAGATTTTCGAACTCGGCCATCGCGACGACCAGTTCCTTCAGGTTTTCGAGACGGCCGGCGGCGTCGGGCGAGCGTTCGGCCTGCCACATCGCGGTATAGCCCGACTCATCGAGCACGATCTGCACCAGATCGGTATGCGAAACCTGCCCGGCCTCCTCGCGCCAGCGGTCGAGCGCCGAGACAAAGCCGGCCAAGGCGTTGCGCGCAGCCGGCCGCAGCCTGTCACCCGAGATCAGCACCCGCGACGCGTCGATCAGCGGCAGGCGATCGGCGCGCGCCAGGGTATGGAGCTGCTGCAAGGTGGCGCTGCCGATGCCGCGGCGCGGGGTGTTCAGGATGCGCTCGAAGGCGAGATCGTCGGCCGGCTGGTTGACCAGGCGCAGATAGGCGAGCGCGTCGCGGATTTCCTGGCGCTCGTAAAAACGCGGCCCGCCGATGACGCGATAGGGGAGCGCCAACGCAATAAAGCGCTCCTCGAACTCGCGGGTCTGGAAGCCGGCGCGGACCAGGATCGCGATCTCGCTCAGCGCGTGGTCCTTGCGCTGCAGTGCCTCGATCTCGTCGCCGACCCAGCGCGCCTCTTCCTCGGCGTCCCACAATGCCCGGACCACGACCTTGTCGCCGTCGCCGGCCTGGGTCCACAAGGTCTTGCCGAGCCGGCCGCGGTTGTGCGCGATCATCCCGGCGGCGGCGCCCAGAATGCGCGAGGTCGAGCGGTAGTTTTCTTCGAGCCGGATAATCGTGGCGCCCGGAAAATCGCTTTCGAAACGCAGGATGTTGCCGATCTCGGCGCCGCGCCAGCTGTAGATCGACTGGTCGTCGTCGCCGACGCAGCACAGATTGCGCCGCGCCTGGGCCAATAGCCGCAGCCACAAATATTGCGCGACGTTGGTGTCCTGGTACTCGTCGACCAGCACATAGCGGAAGCGCCGATGATATTCGGCGAGAATGTCGGGATTGCCGGCAAAAACTGCCAAATTATGCAGCAGCAGATCGCCGAAATCGACCGCGTTGACGGTCAGGAGCCGCTCCTGATAGCGCTCGTAAAGCATGATCGCGCGACCGTCGGCAAAGCTGTCGGCGTCGGCGCGGGAGACCTTGTCGGGGCCGAGGCCGCGATCCTTCCAGCGCTGGATGACGGACAGCAGCACCCGGGCGGGCCAGCGCCGCTCGTCGATGTTCTCGGCCTGCAGGATCTGCTTCAACAGGCGAATCTGGTCGTCGGTGTCGAGAATCGTGAAGCTCGATTTGAGCCCGGCCGCCTCGGCATGGCGGCGCAGGATGCGCGCCGCGATCGAATGAAAGGTGCCGAGCCACACGCCGTCGGCAGCGCGGCCGATCATCGCTTCGAGCCGCTCGCGCATCTCGCGCGCCGCCTTGTTGGTAAAGGTGACGGCCAGCAACTCGGACGGAAATGCGCGGCGGGTGGCAAGAATATGGGCGAGCCGCGCGGTCAGCACCCGGGTCTTGCCGGTGCCGGCGCCGGCCAGCACCAGCACCGGGCCGTCGACCGCTTCGACGGCACGCCGCTGCGCGTCATTGAGCGCGACGAGGTAGGGGATGTCTTCGGTCGGCGGATCGGTCAGTAAAGCGGGATCGGGCATACCCTCGATGATATAGCAAACCGGCGACCCGGATGCAGGGTGGCGTTTTTGGCTGCGCGACAGCGAGCGGCGCCGGCGCCTTGATTGCGGCTGGGTGAATCGCCACCCGTCAAATTTTCTTGGTTCCGAGACCGCCGCCGCCTTCGCAAGCCTGGGCGTGCAGCCAGTCCTCTACCGACAGATGCCCGCGATAGACTTCGGCATAGAGCCCGACCGGCCAAGTCAGCACGAAGACGACATTGCTGACGATGTCGGTGTTTCGTTTCGGGCAAGGGCCGGGCAGCAGAAACCCGATCGCCAACAGCGCGATACCAATGACGAAATAGAGCCCGACCAACCCCCGCATTTTTCTCTCTGCCTGCGCGGCCAATCCGGCGCCGGGTGAGCGATGCATCCGACCCGCACGCCCGCGTAACGGAACAGGTTCCTGGCGCCGGACGCAACCCCTTAGCCGGGTTCGGGTTCCACCGGTTGCAGCGACCCGGAAGCGGCGATAGGTTCGGGTTTGCTCAATCGGACCGATCTCGTGCATTACCTGAGCACTCGCGATCCCCGCCCTCAGCCGCACCGCTTCTCTTTCGAGGAGGTGCTGGTGGCTGGCCTCGCCGAAGATGGCGGGCTTTATGTGCCGGACTGTTTGCCCACGCTGTCTGCCGAGGAACTGCGCGGGCATTTAGGCCTGCGCTATGCGCAGCTCGCCAGCCGCATCCTGGCATTATTCGCCGGCGACGCGCTTTCCCTTTCCGAGCTGGGGCCGCTCGCGGAGCAGGCCTATCGCGGGTTCCGTCATGCCGCGGTGGCGCCGCTGGTGCAGCTCGATCAGCGATTGTGGCTGTTGGAGCTGTTTCACGGGCCGACCCTCGCCTTCAAGGATCTGGCGTTGCAGTTCGTCGGCCTGCTCTTCGACAAGGCGCTCGCGCGGCGGCGCGAGCATGCGACGATCATCGGCGCGACCTCGGGTGACACCGGCTCGGCGGCGCTCGCGGCGTGCCGCGACCGCGAGGCGATCGACATCTTCATCCTTTATCCGCACGGGCGCATCTCCGAGGTGCAGCGGCGGCAGATGACAACGGTTGAATCGGCGAACGCCCATGCCATCGCGATCGAGGGCACGTTCGACGACTGCCAGGATCTGGTCAAGGCGCTGTTCGCCGATGCCGAACTGCGCCGCGCGTTGAACCTCGCCGCGGTCAATTCGATCAACTGGGCGCGCATCGCCGCGCAGACCGTGTACTATTTCGCGGCGGGCGCGGCGCTCGGCTCCCCGGAACGCGCAGTCTCGTTCAGCGTGCCTACCGGCAACTTCGGCAATGTCTATGCCGGCCACATCGCTCGCCTGATGGGGCTGCCGATCGCGCGGCTGGTGATCGGCACCAACCGCAACGACATCCTAGTCCGCTATATCGCCAGCGGCGACATGTCGATCGCCCCGGTCGAGCCGAGCCTCAGCCCGAGCATGGACATTCAGGTGTCGAGCAACTTCGAGCGGCTGCTCTTTGAGCTGAAGGGCCGCAACGGCGCCGCGGTTGCCGAGTCGATCGCCGGGTTTCGGCGCACCGGGACGCTTTTCAAGGACGATCAGGCGTGGCAGGCGGCGCGGGGCTTGTTTTCCGCCCGCAAGGTCGACGACACTCTGACGATGCAGACCATCGCCGAGACTTACGCGAAATCGGGGACGCTGATCGACCCGCATACCGCGGTCGCGGTCGCGGCGGCCAACGCCGAACTTGGCGCGCAGATGGACGGAACATCGATGGTGGCGCTCGGCACCGCGCATCCGGCCAAGTTTCCCGATGCGGTCGAGCGTGCGACCGGCATTCGGCCGGCCCGGCCGCAAGCGCTCGGCGAATTATTCGAGAAGCCCGAGCGCATCACAATATTGCCGAATGATTTCGACGCAGTGAGACGGTTCATCCGCGCCCATGCGCGGCGCGCGGGAGCAGCAGCATGACAACAAGGGTTTCCACTCTGGCGAACGGGTTGCAGATCGCCACCGATCGCATCGACACGGTCGACACGGTGTCGCTCGGGATCTGGGTCGATGTCGGCACCCGCCACGAACCGCCGGAGATCAACGGCGTCGCGCATTTTCTCGAACACATGGCGTTCAAGGGGACGGAGCGGCGCAGCGCTCTCGCCATTGCCGAGGAGATCGAGGCGGTCGGCGGGCATCTGAACGCCTACACCTCGCGCGAAAGCACCGCGTTCTACGCCAGGGTGCTGAAGGAGGATGTAGCGCTTGCGCTCGACATCCTGTCGGACATCCTGCAGCACTCGACCTTCGAACCTGAGGAGCTCGAGCGTGAGCGCACGGTGATCCTGCAGGAGATCGGCCAGGCCAACGACACCCCCGACGACATCATCTTCGATCACTTCCAGGAATGCGCCTATCCCGACCAGGCGATGGGCCGGCCGGTGCTGGGCCGGCCTGAAATCATCCGCCGGCTGCGGCGCGAGGAGGTTACCGCCTATTTGCGCGACCATTACGGCGCGCGGCGCATGGTGCTGGCTGCGGCCGGCAATCTCGACCATGACCGGTTTGCCGCGCTGGCCGAAAAGCTGCTCTCCGATCTGCCGGCCGAGCGCGCCGTCACGACGGAGCCGGCGCATTACGCCGGAGGCGACCGGCGCGAACAGCGCGATCTGGAGCAACTTCACCTGGTGTTGGGATTTCCCGGGCTGACGCTCGACGATCCCGATTTCTACGCAGCCTCGGTGCTGTCCACGGCATTCGGCGGCGGCATGTCGTCCCGCCTGTTTCAGGAGATCCGCGAGAAGCGGGGGCTCGTCTATACGATCCATTGCTTTGCCCACAGCTATCGCGACGGCGGATTGTTCGGAATCTACGCCGGCACCGGCGAGGAAGAGGTGGCCGAGCTGGTGCCCGCGTTGTGCGAGGAGGCGAGAAGGCTCGACGATGGGCTCACGGCGGTCGAACTTGCCCGCGCCAAGGCCCAGATGAAGGCGGGTCTGTTGATGTCGCTCGAAAGCACGTCCGCGCGCTGCGAGCAACTGGCCCAGCATCTTTTGATCCACGGCACGCCGTTCGATCCGCCCGAAATTGTGCGCCGTATCGAGGCGGTCGACGATGCTGCAATCCGGCGGATCGTAGGCCGATGGCGTTCGGGCCCGCCGACCTTGACGGCGCTGGGTCCGCTGAGCCGGCTCGAGGATTTCGAGCGTTTGCGGGCGCGGCTCGCCGCCTGACCTCGTGATCGCGATGGCGCCGCAGCGTAAATCCTTTCCCCGCCTTTTTCTTCCCCGCTCGGAGCCGTTCCGGCTGACCGGCGAGCGCGTATCCTTGCGCGCGCCCGAACGCGGCGACTACGAGGCCTGGGCGAGCCTGCGCACCCGTTCGCGCCGCTTCCTCGAACCGTGGGAGCCGAGCTGGCCGCCGGACGCGCTTTCCCGGTTGAGCTTCCGCGCGCGCGTCGCCCGATACGCCGAGGACTGGCGCACCGACCAGGCTTATAACTTCTTTATTTTCGACCGCGACGACACGCTGATCGGCGGGATCGGCCTATCCAATATGCGGCGCGGCGTCTCCGAGACCGCGAGCCTCGGCTATTGGGTCGGCGAGCCGTTTGCCCGCCAGGGTCACATGACCGCGGCCTTGCCGCTCGTCCTCGATTTTTCGTTCTATCGGCTGCGCTTGCACCGGGTCGAGGCGGCCTGTCTGCCAACCAACATCCCCAGCCGCGCCCTGTTGACTCGGGCCGGATTCCATCAGGAAGGCTATGCCCGCCAATACCTGTGCATCGCGGGCAAATGGCAGGACCATCTGCTGTTCGCGATGCTGGATGGGGATTGGCGCAAGCCTGGAGCTTAGCGACCGTGCCGGCTACGCGTGGCCGGCGTCGGTCGACAGCGTTGACAGGTTGATGCCAAGCTTCGCCAACGCCAGTTGCCATTTTCCATCGTGATCCGGGTCGAACACGATCTCCTCATCCGCGGCGACGGACAGCCAGCCATTTGCCTGGATCTCGGCGTCGAGTTGGCCCGGTGCCCAGCCGGCGTAGCCAAGCGCAAACAGGCTGTGGCGCGGGCCGCGGCCCTCGCCGATCGCGCGCAGGATTTCTAGGGTCGCGGTCACCGAGATGTTGCCGGCAACCGGCATGGTCGCTTCTTCGCGATAATCGCCGGAATGAAGCACAAAGCCGCGCCCCGGTTCGACCGGGCCGCCGAAATGCACCGGGCTCGTCTTGTCCAGGCTGCCCGGATCGATCGCAAGCTGGCCGAACAGCTCGGCCATTGTCAGCGAACCCACCACTTTGTTGATCACCAGACCCATTGCCCCCGCGTCGTCGCTATGCGCGCACAGGTAAATCACCGACCGGGCGAAGCGCGGATCACCCATTTGCGGCATGGCCACCAAGAGCTGGCCCGCGAGCGAACTCGCCACGCCTTGAACCATCGCTGCCCCCGCCGAAACCGGTTACCGACTGGTCGATCATAGAGAGTTCGTTGTGCCCCGGCGCACAAAAATCCGGCATTCGGCGCCGGCTGGTCCGGTTTGCCCGGCGGCCGAGGCTGTGCTATCGGTCCATGCTTAGGGATTTGCACTGCATCAGAGGGACTTCCCATGACGATCAACGTCGGCGACAAACTGCCATCGGTCACGCTCAGGCAGGTCACCTCGGAGGGGCCCAAAGAGGTAACCTCCGACGACTTCTTCCGTGGCAGGAAGGTAGTTTTGTTCGCGGTGCCGGGCGCTTTCACCCCGGCTTGCTCGCAGCGCCACCTGCCGGGCTATGTCGACAAGGCGGCCGACATCAAGGCGAAGGGGATCGACGAGATCGCCTGTGTCGCGGTCAACGACGCCGCGGTCATGGGTGCCTGGGGCAAGAACCAAAAGACCGAAGGCAAAGTGACCATGCTTGCCGATGGGAGCGGCGATTTCGCCCGCGCGCTCGGGCTCGAACTCGACCTCAGCAAAGGCGGGCTCGGCATCCGCTCCAAGCGCTATTCGATGCTGGTCGAAAATGGTGTCGTCAAATCGCTCAATGTCGAGGCCCAACCGGGTCAGGTCGACAGCTCCAGCGCCGAGGCGATACTGAGGGCGTTGATCTGAGGCCGGCGCCGGCGGTGAATTTATTGTTCTGAGAAAAAGCGGCAGCTTTTGCCCTCGGGGCGCGCGTTGCTTCCTCCCGGCCGAACTCGCGGCGGTGTCGCATAGCTCCGACCGCCGCACGGCCTCCCGGCGCTTTTGCCCTTTGATCTCCCCAGGCAACCCGTCGCGGCCTTGAAACGGCTGAACTAAAGCCCCGCTTCTCCCGGCAAAGGCGCAGTGCTCAGAATAGCTCGGATCTGATCGTCGGACACCCGTCCGGCCATTCTTTGGTGGTATTGGTTGTATGCCAATTGACCGCCGACATAGATGCAGTCGCAGGCAATCGGGTCGGCGTACATGTACTTCACGCTGCCATTCGAATTTCGCGTTACGAACTGGTGAGGCGGCAGCGACTTCAGGGCTGCGATCCGTTCGGGAGTATCGGCCTTCCGCTGCACGAAGCCTGCCGCGATGAGCAGGTCGGCGTTGTTCGGCGGCTCCGCATCGGAGTTCGCGCATGCCGCGGCCAGAAACGCCATACCGGTCGCGACCGCCCAGCGAGAAGATCCCCTCACCGTAAGCCTCCCCTTCGTGAACGCGGCCGGTACTCGGCGTCTTCGGTTGACGGAAAGCGGCCGGGTCGCGAGGGCGCGTATTCAGACCGGCGGGACGCGCAGCACCTTGAGGTCAAGGGCGGGCTGCAACGCGGCCTCGGTTTTTGCCTGTAGCGCGGCGAAGTCGATGTCTTCGACCATCTCGCGCACGACGAAGCCTTGCTCGGTAACATCGATGACGGCGAGGTCCGTGTAGACGCGGCGCACGACTCGGCTTGCGGTCAACGGGTATTCGCATTTCCGGCGTAGCCGCGGCGTGCCGTCGCGCGTCGTATGCTCGAGCAAGACCCGGATTTCCTTGGCGCCGACCGCGAGGTCCATGGCGCCGCCGACGCCCGGCGGGAATTTCGGGTCGTCGGTCGTCCAGTTGGCCAGGTCGCCGTTCTCGGCCACCTCGAACGCGCCGAGCAGCGCCAGGTCGAGATGACCGCCGCGGATCATCAGGAACGAGTCGGTATGGTGGACATAGCTGCCGCCGGTCAGCAACGTCACCGGCTGCTTGCCGGCATTGACGAGATCGAGGTCGATCTCGTTGGCGCCAGGTGCCGGTCCAACCCCGAGGACGCCGTTCTCGCTCTGCAAGACGATCTCGCGCCCCTCGGGCAATACGTCGGCGACCAAGGTCGGCAGACCGATGCCGAGATTCACGTAGACCCCGTCCGCGAGGTCTTGCGCGGCGCGCCAGGCGATTTGGCGTCGGTTCAGTGGCATTCTCTTCTCTCCAGAGTGACTCATAAAATGCGCAAAGACCGTGGTGCGGATAAATCTGAGCTAGACAGGCACCTCGACCATACGGTCGATAAAGATGCCGGGGGTGACGACATGCTCGGGATCGATCTGGCCGAGCTCGACGAATTCGCGGATCTGGACGATCGAGAGGTCGGCCGCCTGAGCCATTGTCGGGTTGAAATTGCGCGCGGATTTGTTGTAGGTCAGATTGCCCCAGCGGTCGCCGCGGTCGGCCTTCAACAGCGCCACATCGCCCTTGAGCGGCCTTTCCAGCACGTAGCGCTTACCGTTGATCTCGCGCTCTTCCTTGCCTTCGGCGAGGCGGGTGCCGACCCCTGTCGGTGACCAGAAGCCGCCGAGCCCCGCCGCCGCGCACCGCATCCGTTCGGAGAGGATGCCTTGCGGCACCAGCTCGAGCTCGATCCTGCCTTCCCTGTACAATTCCTCGAACACCACCGAACCCGAACTGCGCGGAAACGAGCAGATGATCTTGCTCACGCGGCCGGCGTCCATCAGTCCGGCGAGCCCGGTGCGGCCGGTGCCGGCGTTATTGTTGACGATTGTGAGGTCCTTCGCGCCCTGCTCCAGCAATGCGCCATAGAGCGCCTCGGGTGAGCCGGCGCCACCGAAACCGCCGGTCAGCACCACCGAACCGTCCTTGATGCCGGCCACCGCCTCGGCGAGGCTCCTCACTCGCTTGTCGATCATTGTCGCCACGCTCCCGGTCAGAACCCGACGGCGTCGCCGCCCTTGAGCGCCAGCATCGCCCGCGCCTCGTCCGGCGTGGCGATTTCGAGCGACAAATTCTCGACGATCGTGCGGATGCGGCTGACCTGGTCGGCATTGCTGGTGGCAAGCTTACCCCGGCCGATCCACAGCGAATCCTCGAGCCCGACCCGAACGTTCCCGCCCATGATCGCCCCCATCGTGATCAGCGGCAGCTGATGCCGGCCGGCGGCGAGGATCGACCACGCATAGGTATCGCCGAACAGCTTGTCGGCGATGCGCTTCATATGCGCGAGGTTCTCCGGATCGGCCCCGATGCCGCCAAAAATGCCAAAGATCGTCTGCACGAACAGCGGCGGCTTGATCAGTCCGCGCTCGACGAAATGCGCCAGGTTGTAGAGATGCCCGACATCGTAGCATTCAAACTCGAAACGCGTGCCGCAACCCTCGCCCAGTTCCTTGAGGCTGCGCTCTATGTCTTTGTAAGTGTTCTTGAAGATGAAATCCCGGGTCGAATCGAGATACCGGGGTTCCCACTCGTATTTCCACTCCTTGTAGCGGTCGAGCATCGGGTAAAGCCCGAAATTCATCGAGCCCATGTTCATCGAGCACATCTCGGGCTGGGCGCGAAGCGGGGCGGCGAGCCGCTCCTCGAGGGTCATGCCCAGGCCGCCGCCGGTGGTGATGTTGACCACGGCATTGGTCGCCTGCTTGATCCGCGGCAGAAACTGCATGAACACGTCGGGATCGGGAGTCGGCCGCCCGTCCTTCGGGTCGCGGGCATGAAGGTGCAGGATCGCCGCCCCCGCTTCGGCGGCGGCGATCGCGTCTCGGGCGATTTCATCCGGGGTGATTGGCAGATAGGGGCTCATCGTCGGGGTATGTATCCCGCCGGTCACCGCGCAGGTGATGATGACCTTGCCACCCATAGCCATGCTGTTCCTCCCGTCACGCTCGCTCGCCGGGCGCGCCGCCGCAGGCTCGAACCTCCGCCCCGGCCGCCTACGTGGAGGAAGCTCAGGCGGAGCGATTAGCCCTGCGCCCGGATGAAGGACTTGACCTTGGGGTAGGTCTCGTTCTGCCACCGGCGGCCGTGGAAGACGCCATAATGGCCGACTTTGAGCTGGAGGTGGTGGGTCTTTTTTGCCGGCGGGATGCCGCTGCACAAACTGTGCGCGGCGACGGTCTGACCGGGCCCGCAGACATCGTCGCGCTCCCCCTCGACCGTCATCAAGGCGGTGCGCTCGATCGCCGCCGGCACCACCAGATCGCCGCGCACGCGAAGGCGGCCCTGCGGCAGGTCGCGGCGGTGAAACACTCGATCGATTGTCTGCAGATAAAAATCCGCCGGCAGATCCATGACCGCGCTGTACTCCTTGTAGAAGGCCCGGGTCGCCGCGGCGTTGTCGCTGTTACCGGCGGCGAGGTCACGGTACATCGCCAAGTGGGCCGAGACGTGCCGGTCGAAATTCATGCCGAGAAACCCTGCGAGCTGCAGGAACCCCGGGTAGACGCGGCGAAACGCGCCCGGATAGCGGGCGGGCACTGTGGTGATGACCGTCCGCTCGAACCAATCCAAGGTGTGCGCTTCGGCAAAGCGATTGACTTCGGTCGGATTGACCCTGGTGTCGATCGGCCCGCCCATCAGAACGATCGAAGCGGGCTGGCACGGGTCGCCGGCGGTTGCCATCAACGACGCGGCCGCCAGCACGGGAACCGATGGCTGGCATACCGCGATCACATGGATGCGAGGTCCCAATAGCCGGGTGAAGCGGATCACCAATTCGACGAAATCGTCGAGATTGAACCTCCCGTGAAGCAGCGGGACGTCGCGCGCGTTCGCCCAGTCGGTCAGGTAGACGTTGTGATCGTTCAGCAGGGTCCGGATGGTGCCGCGCAGCAAGGTTGGAAAATGCCCGGACAGCGGCGCCACGACCAGCACGGTCGGTTCCTCGCGGCCCGAATCCTTGCGGAAATGGAGGAGGTTGCAGAACGGTTCCGAGACGACGATTTCCTCGCTGACCGTGATCTCCTTGCCGTCGATCGTTACCGATCGGATGCCGAAATCCGGCCGCTCATGCGACATGCCGGCATGCGACAGCAGCTCCATCGCCGCCGCCGCGTTGCGGATGCAGGGCATATCGCCGATCGGCGGCCACTGATGGCGAAGCCAGTCGTGGGCGGTCCCGGCCATCAGCCGAACCGGACCGAATATGTCGTTTTGTGCCTGGTAGGCGTCGTAAAGCATGTACCCTCGTAGATGCCGGCCGCCGCCGATCGTGGCGGCGTCCGAATTGGCGAAGCGCGTCCTCGCTTGTGCCGATTATCAGGCGAAACCATCCCATTTCGAAATCCCTTTTAATTCAACCCAATATTTGTTCTGCCAAGGTCTTAGGCAAGGGGCCGAACCATTGCCTTTCAGCACCCGCGAAACTCCCGCATGTTCTCGGATTGTTTCTTGAAGAAAGCGGTACCTGCTGCTTCTGCAGGCAGAGCCCGGCCCGATGCCTAATTCGCAGCCTGGGCGGCTTCAGCGCGGCGGGGCGACGACGCCGTCGCGGACTTCGTGAACGACAACGCCCGACAACCGCGGCGGCGGCGCCAGCCAGCGCGGATGCGCCAGGCTCGTCGCTACGTCGCGTTCGCCCGACGCCCATCGCCGTGTGACCGAACTGGATGAGAAATCCACCATTTTCGCCGGCAAGTCGACGACGTCGCCCTCGTGAACCAGGTGCAGGATTGTCATCGTCGCGTCGCTGGCCTCGGCGAGGCAGCGGCGGATGTCGATCTCGCCGCGCGCCCTCGGCGCCAGGCGCTCACCGAGCAGCCCGATCATGCGGCGCAGATCGTGGGTCCGGCGCATCGCGGCAATTTCGCGGGCCGTTCGGCTGATTCCGCCGCCACCGCCGGGCACCGGATCGTAGCCGTCGATCGCAAAGCACAAGGTGTCAGCCGGTCGTGCGTCGTCCAATGCCGACACCGGGACGGCGCTGCCGGCGAAAAGCTGCCCGCCGATCGCCACCGGCGGCAACCCCGGCAACGGTGTGCCGGCCAGCACGTGATCGGGGCCGAGCACGTGCCGGTCATTGTCGAAAAACGTTTCAGCCCCAGTCGCCAAATTGACCGCGCCGAGAACGACGCGCACCACGCCGGAATTGACCCGTTCGAAATCGACGGCATGGGCGATCATCTCGCGCAACTCGAGGGCGGACACCACCGGCGCAACCGGCGGCGTTGCGAACCCTGAGCCGCGGCGCAGCAGGTATAGACAGCGGCCAGCCGCCTTCTGCGCCCAGCGCCCAAGCATAAGCGAGGAGCGCTGCGTCGCCCTGCGGCTGATCTCATGCCAGAATTGGCGTAGGCGCATAACCCGCTCGTGCGGCAGGTTGCCGGCGACGATCGCGGCATTGACGGCCCCGATCGCCGTTCCGGCGATCCAATTCGGCCGCACTCCGCTTTTTTCGAGCGCGGCATAAGCGCCGGCTTGATAGGCGCCGAGCGCCTCGCCGCCCGACAGCACCAACGCGATCCGCTCGAAACGGGCCAAGCTTTTGTCCGATCGCCCTCGCGCCAACGCCCGCTCCATCTCGCCAGCTATCGGCCGAGGGCCCACGACAGGCCGCGCCCGACTCGGTCCACTCGTCGATTGCACCGGCAGCGATGCCGGCCTCGTTCCCTGCTACTCTCTATTGGAACGTCCGCCATCATAAGAAGTCTAGACCGAGCGTCCAGTGCCGAAACACCCCGCATCTCAGTCTTTCTTTGGCGAACGGATCGGCGGCAGCGATTTGAGATAAACGGCGATTGCCTGGCGGTCGGCGTCGGTCAGCCGTGCGGTGCTCTTGACGACCTCGGCCATCGCGGCGCCGACAAAGTCGGAACCGGGGGTGTGACCATCCGTTAACACGCCGACGATGTCGTCCTTGGTCCAATTGCCGATGCCGGTGTCAGGGTCCGGCGTAATGTTCGGCACCGGCTTGCCGTCGGGCCCGTGCCCCGTTCCGGCGAGAAAGCGGCTCTGTTCAGGAGCGCCCAAGAAATTTCGCGGCGTATGGCATTCGCCGCAATGCGCGAGCGCGGTCACCAAATAGGCGCCGCGGTTCCAGACAGCGCTACGCTCGGGGTTCGGCTGGAACGGCCCGCGATCGAAGAACAGCCATTTCCATCCCGTCTGCAAAAAGCGCCAGGAGAACGGGAAGGACACGTCAGGCGGCCGGTCGCTTTTGCGCACTGGCGGGAGCGAGGAAAGGTAGGCCCAGATCGCCCGCACATCCGCGTCGATGATCCTGGTAAAGCTCGGATATGGGAACACCGGGAAGAGGTTGGCGCCGTCGGGGCGGACGCCGTCGCGCAAGGCGCGCGCGAATTGGGCCTCGCTCCAGCGCCCGATACCGGTATCGCGATCGGGCGTGATGTTCGGGCTGTAGAAGGTGCCGAACGGCGTCGCCAGCGCCCGCCCGCCGGCATAGGGCTTGCCGCCGTGCTCGCTGTCGGTATGACAGGAAACGCAGTCGGCCGCATTGGCGAGATAGGCGCCGCGCGCGACCAAGTCCAGTTCGGCGGCTCCTGAGGCCGCCGCGAAG
>Ga0306920_100001599_pt1 | contig 28260 bp, 26 predicted proteins | sample flu12Cox44000170_FD_204666 | JGI IMG/M metagenome (GOLD analysis project Ga0306920, IMG submission 204666) | Lab enrichment of tropical soil microbial communities from Luquillo Experimental Forest, Puerto Rico - flux4day.12C.oxic.44.000.170 (v2)... | ecosystem: Environmental > Terrestrial >... | reverse complement strand
CGGGTGCAATCGTCTCGACGCCAGTGGGCACTGAGCAAAGAACGCCGCAGTGAAGCGCCGGTTCCGCAAATGGCCTTGACCGGCGGGAGGTCCGATGCTCGACATTGGCTCCGGCCACCGCAATTTCCCCATGGAGTGCGTCATGGACATCCGCTCAAGGCTTGCGTCCGATATCGAGGGGCTCTTGCACCAGGTTGAACCGCCATCGCGGCGCAACTTCTTCCTTTCGGCTTCCGCGGCAGCTGCGGCAGGCTACACGCTGGCCGCTGGCCCGGTCCGCGCCGACGCCACCCACACCGATACCGATCAGCTCTCGGCCGGCGACGCCAAGGTCAAGGTAGCGGACGGGGAAATGCCGGTTTACTACGCGCGGCCGCTGAACGCGCAGAACCCGCCGGTGATCCTCGTGGCGATGGAGATCTTCGGCCTGCATGAGTACATCAAGGATGTCGTCCGGCGTCTTGGCAAGCTTGGTGCGTTTGCGGCGGCCCCCGACTATTATTTCCGCCTTGGTGAGGATCTCCCAAAGATCACCGATTTCGCGAAGCTGATGCCCCTCGTCAACAAGAAGCCGGACTCCGAGCTGTTCTCGGATCTTGATGCGACGGTGGCGTGGGCAAAATCGCAAGGCGGGAACACGAGCCGTTTGGGCATCATCGGCTTCTGCCGCGGCGGCCGAACGGTATGGGAATACGCTGCCAACAATGCCAGTCTCAAGGCAGCGGTTGCGTTCTATGGGTCCTTGGTCGATCCGGAAGCGCAAAAACCGCTCTGGCCGAAAAGCGCGATTGCGCGCGCTTCCGAAATGAAAGCGCCCGTGCTGGGGCTATACGGCGAGGCCGATCAGGGCATTCCTCTCTCTCAGGTCGAGGACATGAAGAGCGCGCTGCGAAGTGCCGGAAAGATCTTCGAGATCAAGGTTTATCCGGGAGCTCCGCATGGTTTCCACGCCGACTACCGAGCCAGCTATCGCAGGGAAGCAGCCGAGGATGCCTGGCAGCAGATGATCGCCTGGTTCAAGAAATATGGCGTGTTGACGTAGGTGCTGTCGCCCGCATGAGCACAGGCGTCAGCCAAGCTGACGCCGCAGCGACATGCGGGGAGACCCGGATGTCGCGCGCACGCGCGTCTGCGACGCGCGGGGCGCGCTCATCCGGGCTACGGTATCTGCACCAACTCGTTGACCTGCTCGAGCGTCAGCGGCGCGGGAATGAACTTGCCCGACACCGCATCAGCCATGATCTGGTCAATTCCCTCGATGCGGTCCGTGACCAGGCTCTGCATGGGAATGAGATCACGCACTCTGTGCACGATCGTCTCCGGCAGATGTGAATACTCGGCATACTGCGTGAGCGCGGCAGGGTCGGAATACATCCAATCGACCGTCTCCCGATAGGCGCGATTGAAGCGAACGATCGCCTCGCGACGGTTCTGCAAATCGCTCACGCTGGTGACGTTCACGCGCACGGTGCGCGTGCGCAGCGAGGCCACGTCATTGCCGCTGGCAATGATACGCACCTTGCCCTGCTCGACGAGATCGAGCCCGAACGGCGCAGCGCCGAAGCCCACATCTACTTGTCCGGTCATTGTCTGCGTGATCGTCGCGGCAATGTTGCCGGTCGAGGTCGGCTTGGCGGTTAGCTTGTATTGCGCGATGAGAGCGAGCAGCGCGGCATGGCTGGAGGAGCCGGTCAGGGAATAGGCAATGGTCTTGCCGTTCAAATCTTCGATCCCCCGAATCGGCGAGTTGGCCGGCACGTACCAATAGAGGTCGGGCGCGCCGATCATTTCGCTACCGATGATGCGAATGGGGGCCCCCTTGGCGAATGTGCCGACCGCAGCAGATACGCCGGCGGCGGTCGCGATATCCATGCTGCCGCCGATGACCGCCTGGATCGACTCCGGTCCCGCCTGGACATAGAGGATCTCCAGATTGAGCCCATGCTTCTGGAAGATGCCACCGCGATGTCCGAGCTCGGCTACCCCGGCATCCCAGGCTCCGCGCTGCGGGATGGCAACCTTGAGCGTTTCTGACGGCTTTGCTTGCGCCCAAGCGGCGCTTATCGGATCGGCCAAGGCAAGCATCAGCGCGATGTAGAACTTGGCTCCAAGCATGGATTGCTTCTCCCGTTCGCGTTGCATGGGCGCCAACCAGGATTATATCGCAGCGTGCCGGGCGAAGTGCTGGCCCGCATGGGCGCGTTCCCGCCGCCGCTTGCGGCCCCTGACCCTCGCAACCGGCACCGACAGCCGAGCGCAACAACGCAGGCGGTACAACCGTCCAAATCATGTTGACGAATCACCCGGCTAAGGAGCATGGGAGGGCCTATCCTGCGTGTCGTCCTCGGTTCGGCCAGTTGCCAGTCTCCTCCTGCTTCCTTCCTGCGTGGTCAACTGGGCGGCCCGCTTGTGCCGCCCATTTTTTGCGCGCATCGTCCGACATCGCTTATGTCTGAGGCTGGATCAGGCCGAATGAGGAGCAATTCATGGAAATGCGCGTCGGCGTACTCGACCATTATAACGTCTCCACACGCAGGCTCGGCGACACCGTGCGCTTCTACGAGGATGTGCTGGGCTTCAAGAACGGTCCGCGACCGGCCTTCAATTTTCCGGGCGCATGGCTCTACAGCGAAGGCCGGCCGGTTCTACACCTCAATGATATTTCCTCTACAGACCGGCCGCAGTCGCCGGATTCCGGGGTGATTGATCATGTTGCCTTCGGCAGCCGCGGCTTCGAGGCGATCAAGCAACACCTCACGCAGCGAGGCGTGCCGTTTCGCATCAATCAGGTGCCGAACAGCACCCGCTGGCAGATATTTCTCCATGATCCGAACAACGTGCTGATCGAGCTTAACTTCGACGTGGCGACCGAAAAGAGTGTGTAGCCCGGATGAGCGCGTGCCGCCGCGTGGCGCGCGCGACATCCGGGTCTACGATTGCCTACGACTTCGACGCGGCGAAAGAGGCGCGCGCATAGCCTTTTCCACCTGCTCGGCAATGTAGCGTGGCAGCGCGAAGGCAGCCACATGCACCTCCGGCGTCCAATACTTGGTGGCGAAGCGTCCGGCACGCCGATAGCGATCAGCGATCGTGCTTAGCGGAGTTGCGCGCAGCTTCGCATCGTCGGCGGCCCAGCCCATCGCCATGTGGCCGCCGACGTAGGTGGGGATCGCGGCGACGTAGCAATATCCGTCCGCGAACAGCTGACAGAACCTTCTGATGCTCGCAGCAAGCTCGCCTGATTGCAGCATGGGCACGCCGTTCTGGGTGACCATCACGCCGCCTTGCTGCAGACAGCGCCGGCAGGCCCGATAGAAGGCATCGCTGAAGAGCACCTTGCCGGGACCCTGAGGATCGGTCGAGTCCACGATAATTACATCGAACCGCCGCTCGGTACGCCCGACATAACGCATGCCGTCGTCAATCACGAGCTCAAACCGCCGGTCGGCAAAGACAGGCCCCGTGAACTCGGGAAAGTGCTGCTTTGAGAATTCGATCACAGAGGCATCGATCTCGACCTGGGTGAGACGCTTGATGGACTTGTGCTTGAGCGCCTCCTCGGCAATCCCACAATCGCCACCACCGACGATCAGCACCTCCCCAGCCCGGCCATGGGCGAAGATGGGCACATGCGTCATCATCTCATGATAGATGAACTCGTCCCGGCTGGTGACCTGCGTGGCGCCATCAAGCATCAGGACTTTCCCGAAGAACTTATGCTCAAAGAGCACCAGATGCTGGTGCTCCGTTTGCGTCTCATAGAGCACCTGCTCGGTCGCATAGGTGATGCGGAACTCAAGCTCATCGAAGAGGGTTTCGGGAATCCAGCGCCTTGCCACTCTTGCCCCCGCAACGATGGCGCAGAGACGCGTCCCGTCTCCGTCCCCCGTTATCCTTGCCCGCGCAGGATCTCGTTGACCTCAACGCGATCAGCCTGGAAGGCAGCGCGTAGCACCGGCACGCAAGCATCCGGCGTAGCCTTGCCGCACATGAACACATCGACGGCGGCATAGCGGGCGTCCGGCCAGGTGTGGATCGAGATATGGCTCTCGGCCAGGACCGCCACGCCGGACACTCCGTTCGGCTGGAAATGATGCACGTGGATGTGCAGGAGGGTGGCCTGCGCAGCGGTCACGCATTGGCGCAGCGTCGCCTCAATGAGATCGATGTCATCGAGCCCCTTCGCCCCATGCAGGTCGATGATGAGGTGAACGCCCGCACAGCGCACCCCATTGCGCAAGGCAAAATGGTCATCATGCGCATCGGCTCCCGCAAGCGCGGCGAGCGGCTTTCCGCGAGCGCGAGCTGGATTGCGAAGGTTTTTCTCCGATCGCAAGAGGGCGTCCTGGCGCATCGCCGTCCTCCCCAACCGAGTGATTGAACCGAGTGCCGGCCAAGCGGCCGCACCGCAAGCGAATGCCGCTCGATCTATCCGCACGCGGACAGATCACAGCGGCTCGTCCCCACATAAGGCCCACGCCCCCGGAGTCAAGAGGATTCTACATATCAGACCGGGCTCGCTTTGTTTGAACAGCGTAGGGTGTGCAAAATCGCGTGGCAGACGGTCCGGCGTGCGCAACGGCGCGACGCGATTTTGCGCACGCTGTCGGCCGTGCCACGCGCCGTTGCACACCCTACACCCCGTTTCAGACGAAGTAGCGTCAGTCGGCGATCGTCCCCCAGTCCTTCGCCATCTGCTCGGCGCCACGCAGCGAGAGCGCCAGGACGGTGTAAGTGGGATTGGAGGCGCCGGCCGTCGCGAAGATGCCAGGTCCGGCGACATAGAGGTTGGGCACTTCATGGGTCTGGCCGTAGCTGTTTGTCACCGAGTTGGCGGCCTCGGCGCCCATGATGGTCCCGCCCATGAGATGGATGGTGGGCATATTGCCGCGTGCCGACCAGACTTCCTTGGCACCTGTCGCCTTGGCAATCTTCAACCCCTCATCGAAGTTTGCGTTCCACAGCGCCACCGCATCCTGGTCGAAGCCATGGACGATCTTGCCAAGCTGCATGCCGAACTCATCCTTGTCGCTCACCAGCTCGATCCGGTTCTCGATGTTCGGCAACGCCTCCCCGAACGCGCCAATGCGGGTGAGCCCGCGTGCGGCCCGCTTCATGAAGGTCGCCAGATCGGGCCCGAACAGGTCAAGGCGCGCGTTAGCGAAGCCGCCAAGGTCGCTGGTCTTAAGCGCGGTGCCCGCGACGATGAACGAGCTGCCGAAGGCGCCTTTCCGACTCGTCTTATCATATCGATCATACGACATGAGCTGGGCGCCCGTGGTGCCGAGATAGCTCTGCATGTCCTCGTCGAACAGCGCCCACGTGCCGGAGCTGAAGTGACACATGACGTACTTGCCGACGAGCCCGCTCCCGTTGGCGAGACCCTTGGCGTGCTTGTCCGTCGCCGAGTTGAGCAGGATGCGCGGGTTCTGCGCCGACCAGGCAGCGAGCACGACGACGCTCGCCTCCTGCACCTGCCGCTCCTTGTTGGCATCGTAATATTCGACCGCCGTGGCCTTATTCCCCTGCGCGTTGGTGAGCACGCGGGTGGCCATGGCGCGTGCGCGGACCTCGGCGCCGGCTTTCCTTGCCTCGCCGAGATACGTCACCAGCGGATTCGCGAGGGCGCCAATGGGGCAGCCGATGTGGCACCAGCCGTCATAGATACAGGCGGGCCTACCTTTGTACTCGATTGAATTCATGCCGACCGCCGCCGGAACCAGGCGGATGCCCGACGACTCGCACCCTTTGCGCCATATCTCGCCGTTACGGAAAGTCTGCATTGGTGGCATGGGGTAAGGCCTTCCCGCGGGCCGCCAGATCTCCTCCGCCTTGGCGTCGCCCGAGACGCCCACGTCCTGTGCAACCTGGTCGTAATAGGGAGCGACATCCGAATAGGAGATCGGCCAGTCGAGCCCACGACCATGCTCGCTTCTCATCTTGAAGTCGTTCGGCAGCAGCCGGGGGAAATTTGCAAAGTAATGCAGCGCGGCACCGCCGACGCCCCAGCCGGCCTGATAGACGTAGCCAAACGGATTCTTCCCTTCGAGAAGAAAAGGCCCGCCCGCTGGCTTGATGCGGCGTCCCCAGATATCCGAGCTGATGAGCTCTTTGGGCTGCCAATCCGGGCCTTGCTCGAGCACGACCACCTTCTTGCCGGCCCGCGCCAGCACCGCGGCAAAGACCGAGCCGGATGCGCCGGCACCGACAACAACTGCGTCCACCTTCTCGTTGACCGCCATGTCTCACCACCTCTGCGTCGGCGCGATATGCGCCTTGTAGGGGATGCCGAGGGCGGCATAGCCATCCATGGTGCCGTAGACGACGTCGACGGCGTCGCTGCGCAGCAAAAGGTAGACGAACGGTCCGGGCGGACCCTGCCAGCCTTCCAGCTTGGCCTGGCGCATCTGGTCAACGAAGCTGCGCTGCTCTGCTTCGCTCAGCTGCGCAAAACCGCGCCCCTGGTTGAGCTTCTCGCTCGCGCGCTCGATGGCGCCCAGCGCCGCACGATAGAAATTGGCATAGGGCGGCCGCACATTGAGAATGCGAGCCTCCAGCAGCGCTTCCTCGGCAGGGATCGAGATCTGCTGATCGATGAAATGCGAAATCCCCGCTTGCCGGGCGCCGGGCACGAGCGTCTCGCCGAGCGCATCGAGGGCCGCGGCTTGCGCGGCGCTCAATGTGCGCAGCGCCACCCCCTGCGCGCGGGCCGCGCGCGGCGTGAGCATGACCTCGGCCCCGCCCACGCAGAATGCGAGCGCGCCGATGCCTGCGCCTTTCAACAAGGCGCGTCGTTCGATGTCGTGCATGGTTTCCTCCCCAAGACGGCCGGCTATGCCGGCTCAATCCAATACTACGGCAACGTAGCCCGCATGAGCCATAGCGCGTCTTCGAGGGCGCCGTCAGCGCGTTCACGCGCGTCTTCGACGCGCTATGGGCGACATGCAGGAGTCCCGGATATCGCGCGCGCGGCGCAGACGCGCTGGCGCGCTCATTCGGGCTACCGCAAATCAAGCCGGATGTGCAGCTCGCGCAGCTGCCGCGCGGAGACGTCGGACGGCGCGCCCATCATCAAGTCCTGCGCCCGCTGGTTCATCGGGAACAGCACGACCTCTCGCAGGTTATCCTCGCCGGCAAGCAGCATGACGATGCGGTCTATGCCGGGAGCGATGCCGCCATGCGGCGGCGCTCCAAGCGAGAGCGCATGCAACATGCCGCCGAATTTCTGCTCCAGAGCGCCTTCATCATAGCCGGCGATGGCAAACGCCTTCTTCATTACTTCCGGACGATGGTTGCGGATGGCTCCGGAGGACAGCTCGGTGCCGTTGCAGACGAGATCGTACTGAACGGCCCTGAGTGAGAGCACCTTCTCGCGGTCAGCGGCATCGAGCGCGAGAAATTCCTCCACTGCCATATTCGGCATGGAAAATGGGTTGTGCGAGAAGTCGATCTTCTTCTCCTCCTCGTTCCACTCGTACATGGGAAAATCGACAATCCAGCAGAGCTCGAAGCGGTCCTTGGCGATCAGCCCGAGCTCCTCGGCAATGCGTGCTCGCGCCGCAGCCGCAACTTTTGCGGAGTCCGACGCCTTGCCGGCGGCGAAGAACAGGACATCGCCCGATCGCAGGCCCGCCTCTTTCGCCATCCGCATCAACAAGCCTTCGTGCACGAACTTGGCGATCGGACCGCCCGCATTGATGGACGCGCTGGCGCCGATACGCGATGCCGCAGCAGGATTTTGCTCGTGATGCGTCTCGATCCTATCAAAAACGATGTAGCCCAGGCCCGTGGCGCCGAGATCGCTGCGCGCCCATTCGACAAGCTTGTCGAACCAGGAGCGTGGCTGCGCGGCTGCGCCCGGCGCGGGAATTGCACGCACCACGCCACCCGCCTTGATGACGTTCTTGAACGCGTTAAACGTCGCCATTGAATCGTTGAATTCCTCCGTTACGTCGGCGAGTATCAGTGGATTGCGCAGATCCGGTTTGTCGGTGCCGTATTTCAGCAGTGACTCGGCGTATGGGATGCGCGGAAACTTCTGCGTCACCGGCCTTCCGCCGGAAAACTCCTCGAAAAGCCCGCGCATCACCGGCTCGACCGCCGCGAAGACATCCTCCTGCGTCACGAAGCTCATCTCCAGATCGAGCTGATAAAACTCGCCGGGAGAGCGATCGGCGCGCGCGTCCTCGTCGCGAAAACAAGGGGCGATCTGGAAATAGCGGTCAAAGCCCGCAACCATGATGAGCTGCTTGAACTGCTGCGGCGCCTGCGGAAGCGCATAGAATTTTCCCGGGTGCAGGCGGGAGGGAACGAGAAAGTCGCGCGCGCCTTCCGGCGAGGAGGCGGTCAGGATCGGCGTCTGAAACTCGAAGAAGCCCTGCTCTTTCATGCGCCGCCTGATGGAATCGATAACCGCGCCGCGCAGCATGATGTTGCGGTGCAGCCGCTCGCGGCGCAGGTCCAGAAAGCGGTATTTCAGCCGAATGTCCTCGGGATATTCCTGCTCGCCGAACACCTGCATGGGGAGCTCGTCGGACGGTCCGAGCACCTCGATTTCGCCGACATAGACCTCCACCGCGCCCGTCGGCAGCTCCGCATTTTCAGTTCCGTCTGGACGCCTGCGCACCTTGCCGTCGGCGCGAATGACCCATTCGGAGCGCAGCTTCTCCGCCTGCTTGAAGGCGGCCGAATCCGGGTCCACCACCAGCTGCGTGATGCCGTAGTGATCGCGCAGGTCGATGAACAGGAGTCCGCCATGGTCGCGGATGCGGTGGCACCAGCCGCAGACGCGGACCTGCTTACCGATATCGCCTTCCCGCAGCTCGCCACATGTATGGGAACGGTAGCGGTGCATCAAATCGTCCTTGTTGGCGCGGAAAGGCACACGCGCGTGCACCATTGTCAACCATGCGGCTACGAATGTGCTATTCCGCTGCCTGGCGCTGATAGCTGATAGCTTTCTCGCGCATGGTCACGAGCTCCTCGGCGGCGGTCGGATGCACCGCCATGACCGCGTCGAAATCTGTCTTCGTGGCCTTCATCTTGATCGCGATGCCGGCAAGCTGGATCATCTCGGCGGCATCCGCACCGACGATATGACAGCCGACCACCCGGTCCGTCTTGCCATCGACGACGAGCTTGAAGAATGCGCGCGTATCACGCCCGGCAAGAGACATCTTCAGCGGACGGAAGGACGTCTTGTAAATGTCGATGCTTGCGAGCCGCTCGCGCGCCGCTGCCTCGGTGAGGCCGATTGCGCCCACTTCCGGCTCGGAGAAGACGGCGGTGGGAACGTTCGTATGGTCAACCGCGGTGGGCTTGCCTGCGAACACGGTGTCGGCGAAGGCGTGGCCTTCGCGGATTGCAACCGGCGTGAGATTCACGCGGTTGGTGACGTCGCCGACGGCATAGATGCTGGGAACGGAGCTGCGCGAGTACTCGTCAACCTCAATGCCACCCGTCCTGGCGATTCGCACGCCAGCCGCCTCAAGCCCGAAGCCCGAGACATTGGGACGCCGGCCGGTGGCGAACATCACTTTGTCCACGACGAAGGCGCGGCGGTCGGACAATTCGACGCAAAAGCCGTGCTCGACCTTCTCCACCGCGTCGACGGTCTGCCGGGTGACGATGGTGATGCTGCGCCGTTCCATCTCCGAGCGCAGGTGCTCGCGCACATCGTCGTCGAATCCGCGCAGGATGTTCTCCCCGCGGTAGACAAGCGTCACTTGCGAGCCCAACCCGCAGAAGATCGCGGCGAACTCCACCGCGATATAGCCGCCGCCCTGAATGAGGATATGGCGGGGCAAGGCGCGCAGATGAAACGCCTCGTTCGAAGAGATGACGTGCTCAAGCCCGGCGATTTGGGCGCCGAGATGAGGCGCCGCGCCGCTGGCGACCAGAATGATCGCCGCCCGCACGCGTTCACCGCCGTCAACGAGACGTACGCTGTGGGCATCCTCGATAATGGCGCGGCTCCTCGCCAGTGCGACTTTGGCGCGCTCCAGAGCGGTGACATAGGCAGCTTCGAGCCGGGCGATCTCGCGGTCCTTGTTGGCGATGAGCTTCTCCCAACTGAAGACCGGCTCCGGCAGGCTCCAGCCGTAGCCGGCAGCATCCCTGAACTCGTCGCGAAAACGCGCGGCATGGACGAGAAGCTTCTTGGGAACGCAGCCGCGGATTACGCAGGTGCCGCCGACGCGATATTCCTCGGCCACCATGACGCGCGCACCGTGCTCGGCGGCGATGCGTGCCGCCCGCACCCCGCCCGATCCCGCCCCGATGACGAAGAGATCGACCTCGCGCGTGGTCATTTTGGTTGCGCGTGTCCCGGATGCGGTGCAGCGCGAACCCCGGACTTGATCCGGGGGGTGCACCGCTGATCCGGGACCGCACATGCAAAGTCGCTGCCCCTAACGGTCCCGGGTCTGCAGCGCATCATTGCGGGTCGCTCCGGCTGCGCTGCGGCCGGGACACAGTGCCCTACATATCGTGGCCGCGTTTTCGCATCTCGGCACGCATCTTGTTCATGACCTCTTCCGAGAGCTTATCCGCCCAACTCGCGGCCGACCGCATGCTCTCATCGGCAAGCACAGGCTCCTCGGTGAGGAGCTTGCGGCCCAGCGGCGATTTATAGAAAGTGATCGCGTCCTTGAGCTCCTGCTCGGTGAAGCGCGAAGCATAAAGACGCGCAGTCTCGTTCACAACCTCGGCGCTGCGCGGGGCAAGCTCGGTCCGCAGCTTGGCGGCCACGTCGGTGAGATCTTTTTGCAGCATCGGATTGGTCTGCAGGAACACTCCCTTGGCCTTCTCGACGACGCCAATGAGAATGGGGTCATAGAGCGCGGTTACACCTTTGACAGTGATCAGCTCCTTGGCGGCTGCTATTGCTGTCGCGGACGGTTGCTGCGCGCCGAGCGCGGCGCCAGACAGCAAAAGACCAAGCCCAAGCAGGGCGCTGCGGGCTACGTCAACACGACAACCCAACATGAATTTCCTCCTTTGTTGGACTCAGGCGCGCTCGACGACGCGCACCCCCGCTGCTCCGGCGAGCACGACCGCATGCGCGACCCCAATGAACAACCCGTGCTCGACCACGCCGGTGATTGCGTCGAGTCGATCCGCGAGCGATTTCGGATCGGCGATCTGCCCGAACGAAGCGTCAAGAATCCAGTGCCCGCTATCCGTGACGAAAGCGTGGCCGTCGCTACCGCGTCGCAGCAGCGCCGGTCCTGCACAACCGGCGGCAACCGCCGCGGTCTCAATCCGGCGCCGGGTCGCCGCCAGCCCGAAAGGGACCACCTCGACAGGAAGCGCAAAGCGACCCAGCACAGGCACCCATTTCGATTCGTCGGCAATGACGATCATGCGTCTCGAGGCGCAGGCGACGATCTTTTCGCGCAGGAGCGCGCCACCCCCACCCTTGATCAGCGTCAGGTCGGGCGCAATCTCGTCAGCCCCATCGACTGTAAGATCGAGCTCCGGCGTTGCATCCAGGGTTGTGAGCGGCACACCCAGTCGCTCCGCGTCAAGCCGCGTTGCCTCCGATGTCGGCACCGCAATCACTTCGAGGCCGTTGCGCACGCGTTGCGCGAGCAGCTCCACGAAATGCTTGGCCGTCGATCCCGTCCCGAGACCAAGTCGCATGCCGGGCTGCACGAGCTCGATTGCTCGGGCGGCGGCGGCACGCTTTTGCGCCTCGACTTGCATGGAGCCTTCGTAACCGAGGAATCTCGTCGCCTGCAATCCTCCGGGTTTCGCTAACGCGCGACCGAGGCTACACGAAGCGGCATGCCTGCTCCTCTCGTCGTTTTTGATCTAGACGGAACTTTGGTGGATACCGCGCCAGATCTCGTCGCCGCGCTCAACGTGGTCCTTGCGCGCATCGGCTTGCCCACAGTCCCCTATGGGGAAAGATGATCGAGCGCGGTCTCGCTGCCGGCGGGCGAAGCCTCTCAGGGGCGGAATTGGACGGCCTTGAGCGTGAATTCATTGCGCATTATGCCGCCCATATCGCCGACGACTCGCGGCCTTTTGCCGGAATCGAAGCCGCGCTCGATCAACTGAGCCAAGCGGGCTGCCGTTTGGCGGTGTGCACGAACAAGCTGGAGTGGCTTGCCCGGCGTCTTCTTGACACGCTGTCAATGGCGAGTTGGTTCGTTACCGTCTGCGGCGCGGACACGTTCCGGCTGTATAAGCCCGACCCCGAGTTCCTGCGGCAGACCATCGCAAGCGCCGGCGGTCTGGCCGATACGGCGGTCATGGTCGGGGATTCCATCAACGATGTCGGCATGGCCAAGACCGCGGCCATCCCTGTGATTGCGGTCGGTTACGGCTATACGGAGATATCGGCGCGCGAATTGGGCGCGGATCGGGTGATCGCCCATCCGGCGGACCTGCCGGTCGCCGTTTTCGAGCTACTAGCCCAACGGTTGCAGCAAACTCACAATTCACCGCCGCCGGCCTAAATTTACCGCCGACGGTATTCCACCTTATCACTGCCACACTTTGGGCCGACCTTCGCGGCGCACCCAGCGGCGGGGGCCTGGGCTAACGGCCCCCGCGCGCGTGTTGGGCGTCTATTTTCGGGGAGGCGGCCTTCGTGCTGCCGTACTGTGGGGTCGGGTCATGATCCGAGTGATTGCCGCCGTGGCGTGTGGCTTTACTGTTGCCGCATGCTCTGCATCGATGCCGAGTTTTTTCAGCTCGTCGCCATCCAAGGAAACGCTGCGGTTTGAATCCGAGCCTCCTGGGGCAGAGGTGAAAACTTCAGCCGGACAGACCTGCCGCACGCCGTGCGAGGTCACAGTGCAGCCGGCTTCCGAGCTTTCGGCCACCCTTGCGCTCAACGGCTATCAAGCGCAGACGGTCTCGCTGCATGCAGAGACACCCGCAGGGGCTTCCTCCCCGCGGCTTGCCCCCAACCCGGTTTTTGTGGACCTCAAGCCGGTGACCCCGCCGGGAAAGAAGAAGCTCAAGAGGAAGCTGCCGGTCGAAGCGGCCCGTTCGAAACCGAGCGTTGCATCGGCGGCGGCGCCGACGCCGGCTCCCGCATCCGCAGCTGCGTCAGGCTCAGCGCCGGCGCAAGCCCCGGCGACGTCCTCTCAGGCAGCCCCGGAGCGGGCCGCATCCGCAACCAATTATCCCTGGCCGGATCCGCCTGCGGCCAACAGCGGCAAATAGCTGGAAGGTCTGCGTAGGGCGGATTAGCGCAAGCGTAATCCGCCTGAGCCGCGGCGGGTTACGGCGAAGCCGCCTAACCCGCCCTACTCGATCGTAGCGAGTAGCCGCTTTACCGGCTGGCCGACATCCGCCAGAATTCCCATATGTCTGCAAGCGCCATCACGCGCGAGAAAGGTTATGCGTCCGCCCAATGACGCAAGGTAATGGGAATCTCGATCTGCAGTCGCGCGAGGCTGCCTTGGTTGATCCGTTCGGGCGCGCAATCACCTATTTGCGCGTCTCGGTGACGGATCGCTGCGACTTCCGCTGCGTCTATTGCATGTCGGAGAGCATGAGCTTTCTGCCGAAGGCGGATCTTCTCAGCCTCGAGGAGCTCGACCGGCTGTGCAGCGCCTTCGTCGCGCGAGGCGTGCGCAAGCTGCGCCTGACCGGCGGAGAGCCGCTGGTCCGGCGGGGGATCATGACGCTCTTTGCCTCGCTCTCGCGCCACCTTGCCGCTGGCTCGCTTGATGAGCTCACCCTGACAACGAACGGCTCGCAGCTGCCGAAATATGCAAGGACGCTCGCCGAGCATGGCGTGCGCCGCATCAACGTCTCCCTCGACACGCTCGACGCAGACAAGTTCCGCGCCGTCACCCGCTGGGGAGAGCTCGACAAGGTGCTCGCCGGCATAGACGCGGCGCAGGCGGCAGGGCTCAAGGTCAAGATCAACGCCGTGGCGCTCAAAGGCGTGAACGAGGACGAGCTCCCTGCCCTGCTGCAATGGGCGCATGGCCGCGGGATGGACCTCACGCTGATCGAGGTGATGCCGCTCGGCGATGTCGACGCCGCCCGGCTCGATCAATATCTCCCACTGTCAATCGTGCGGGCGCGTCTTGCCGAGCGCTTCACGCTGCACGACATCGACTACCGCACCGGGGGGCCCGCCCGCTACGCCAGGGTGGCCGAGACAGGCGGGCGGCTCGGCTTCATCACGCCCCTGACCCATAATTTCTGCGAGTCCTGCAATCGCGTTCGGGTCACCTGCACCGGGACGCTTTACATGTGTCTCGGACAGGAGGATGCGGCGGACTTGCGCAGCCCGCTGCGCGCCTCGCAGGGCAACGAACTCTTGCATGCCGCGATCGAGGAAGCGATCTCGCGCAAGCCCAAGGGCCATGATTTCATCATCGATCGCCGGCACCAGCGCCCTGCCCTGGCTCGGCACATGAGCGTGACCGGGGGCTGAGGCCAGACGCGCGCAAGCCAGAGTTCGTCTTCGAGGGCAACAAATGTGAGAGGCCGCGGGATGACCGCGGCCTCTCCTGTTCGACGGATCGGTGTTCGCGCTTACAGACCCATGCTGAACTTCACTCTGACGGCATCAGTCACCGTCTTCATGCTGGTTGTCGCAACGCCGACGCTGCTGCTTCCGGGTGATGTCGCGACAATGGTCTGATCCACTGTACCCAGATCGGTGTGGAGGTACTCGACGCTTATGAACCCAAAGCTTACGCCACCACCGACTGTGTAGCCCCAGCGCCACTTATCATAGGAATTGGTTGCGGTCGCGGTGCAATGCTCGGAGGAGGGATCGCAGCCTTGCGTAGTTGCGTTCCAGTTGAAGTCACCGTGGACCATGGCCCCGGCTCCGCCTCCGGTGACGTATATCATCGTCCCCGGCCACGCCATGACGCCAGCCTTCAAGCGCAACGTCGAGCCAAAGGGCTGAGTCTGGCTAGTGGAAAAGCTTTCGTGGATGATGGCACCGGCTCCCAGGGAGTCTGACGGGGTGACCTTAGTGAATTGGTCAGTGCTTTCTGAGCGCAGAGTGCTTCCAAAGGCGTCCACTGCCCAGCCCCAGGCCCATAAGCCACCCATCGGGATCATCTGCCCAAGTTCCAAGCCACCGAGAGCGCCGGGTCGCCCTCTCCCGATGTTTTGTGTGGTGGTACCGCATCCTGGATCGAATCGCCCAAACCCGCAGAAAGCCGGATCAGCGAAGCCGCCGCCGCCCGCATTGCCGCCGCCGAAGCCGCCGGCTTGTGTGCCGGTGAAGCTGCTCGACGGCTGCGCCGCGGCTTGCCGCTGGGGTGTAGGCGCCGGCCGCGCCCGCTGCCGGGCGGGGGCGGGTGCACGCTCGCGTGCAGCCGGGGCTGCCCGCTCACTCGGCGCCGGCGCCTCAGCCTCGGCCGCCAAAAGCTGATCCGCAACGACGGTCAGCGCGATGACGCTGACTGCCAGAAAAAGACTACGCTTCATGATGGAACCCCCCTGTTATCCCGTACGCCACACCTTTGTGGCGGTACGCCCCATAACTGCCCACATTGTTAAACCTATTGAGGCGCTCTGTCACTTTTTTGCGTAGCCCTTGCACCTGATTTATCGGCTCTGTTGCAAAAATGAGTCAGGAAGAAAGCGACGAGGATCAAAAATGGACAGGGACCAGGTCCTTAGCTGTCTTGAGGCAGCATTCTGGGAGAACCGAATGCCGCAATTTTCTCCGTCCAGATCGCAAGTGATCTACCCCGCGAGGCAATAGGTCGAAGGACTCGATCTCATTCAAGCGACGGCGCTTGCGCTTGGTCTGGATTCGTCCGCCCGCATTCATCTTCTGTATCATGCACGGGCCCTAAGTGCCGGGGAGCCGATCTATCAGCTGTGACGAGAACCAATCCTGGAAACGGCCGACGCACTATAGGCACATGAGAGCCGCATGCAGTGCGATGGCAGATTGGCTGAATGCACGGTCTACGCGAGCTCCTACCTTGGTGTTTGAATCGCATACATGCCCAAAACGAGGAGCGGGGCGACCACCGACTCATCGGGTCGGCTGGGGCAGCACGTAACTAGGGCAGATACAGGCAGCGCCAATCCCAGCTCGCCCGTAACCGCCTGATGCGTCGCGAGGCGGTGATAGCTTTCGCAGCCTCGATCTTGCGGCGAATGTCACGGATAATTCGGCCAAGCTTGTGCTTCTTCGGTCGCAACCGTCCATCCGATGCAACAACCGAATCACGCTGGCGATTCGAGGGAATCCCGAAAACGAAAATTGCAACGTTCCAGGGCCTCTCACCTGAAAACTTGCATCTCGCAACTGCAAAATCGCCGCAAAACGACTCTCGGTCAGTCACTTAGACCTTGTTCACGGCCGACATGCTCATCCGGGCTACGTTTGCCAATTATCGCGTTTCCACCGCCGGCTCGCGGCCGATCAATCGTGCAAGCTGGCGCAAGCGGGCAAAGACGCGCTCGCCCGCAAGCGCCTCGATCTCGGCGCCAAACCGCAGCACCAGCCGGCCGCGCTCGACCAGCATAGGCGCCTTCGGCAGCACCCCAGTCGCCGCTGCTGAGACGAGATAGGCAACGCGGAATGCCGCGCCCAGCACGCGCGCGCGGTCGAGCAGGCGGGTGGAGGCAAGCTCGCGCAAGCGTGGCGAAAGCTCCTCGTCGACAAGACCGACATGGCGGAAGAAAACAGCAAGTGCGATGAAGGTGCGCCCGGGGTGATCAACGGACACGAACGCCGCATTGGCAATGATATTGACCGACTGCTCGCCGCGATAATCAGGGTGCGCGCGCCAGCCGATATCGGCAAGCAAGCATGCGGCATGGCGCAGGCGCCGCTCCTCCGCCGTCTCATCGAGCCCCGAGGAGGCAATGAAGCGATCGGTCCACTCGATCAGCTCCTCGGCATGGGCTGGCGAACGCGAGCGCAGCACATTGAGCGCGCCGGCGGCGGCCAACAGCGCGTCCTTCTCGCGCTCCTGCGATTGCAGCATGGAATAAAGGAGGCCCTCGCGCACGCCGAGAGCGGAGATGACGACTTCCCTGGGGCGCGCGAGCCGCACCAGATGCTCCAGCACCAGCGCGGCATAGGCGAGAAGCGGCCGGCGCGCATCCGTCACCACCTCGATGCGCGACAGCGTTTCCGGAGCGACGCGATGGACAAGGCCAGAGAAATCCAGCGCCTCCTTCGCTGGTATCACGTAGCCGTGCATGACGTGCAGCGGATAGCCGGTCTGCCACATGTGCAGGCGAGCGAGCGAGCGCCAGGTGCCGCCGATGGCAAAAAGCGTGCGCCCCTTGCCGGCCTCGAGCAGATCGACGTCCTCGAGGGTCTTCCTGACGATCTTCTCTGCCTTCTTCACCGATTGGGAGGAAATATCCTGCAGCGCGAGGCCGCCCAGCGGCAGCGTGACGCCGGGTTTCACCCGGTGGCCGTGCACCTCGGTGAGCTCGAGGGAGCCGCCGCCGAGATCACCCGCAATCCCGTCCGGCTTGTGGAAACCTGAGACCACGCCGAGCGCCGATAATTCCGCTTCGCGCTTGCCGGAGAGGACGTTCACTTCGACCCGGCAGATGCGCTCGGCTTCCGCCACGAAGGGTTTGCCGTTTTTGGCGTCCCGGCAGGCGGCGGTGGCGATCACCAAGAGCGGCGAGACGTCGAGCTGGTCGCATAAGCCGCGAAAGCGTCGCAGCGCGGCAAGCGCCTTGTCGACGGCATCCTGCGCCAACAGCCGCGTGCTCTGCACCTCCCGGCCAAGGCCTGCCAACACCTTCTCGTTGAAGATGGGAGCGGGGCTGCGCGTCAGCCCTTCATAGACGACGAGGCGCACAGAGTTCGAGCCGATGTCGATCACACCCACCGGGGGGCCGTGATCGAGACGACCTTGCGCTGTGTTCATCGCGCCTAGAGCGGGGCGAGACGGCGTACAAGGCGGCGCGGGGAGGATTCTTTTGCCTTGCCACGACCGGACAGGCTTGGATTGGTCATGAAGTATTTATGCGCGTTGAAGGGCTCCTCCCCCTCGCCGGCCTCTATGCGAATCGAGCTGCCGTCGGGCAGCAGCTTCCAGCTCTGCTCGTTGTCCTTGAAATTAGCCACCATGATTTGATCGAGCACCTGCTCATGCACGGTTGCATTGAGAATGGGGCATAACACTTCGACTCGGCGGTCCAGATTGCGCGGCATCATGTCGGCGGACGAGATGTAAACCGCGGCCTTTGGGTGCGGCAGCCCGTAACCCGCGCCAAAGCAATAAATGCGGCTGTGCTCGAGAAATCTTCCGACGATCGATTTCACCCGGATGTTCTCCGACAACCCCGGTAGGCCGGGCCGCAGACAGCAAATGCCGCGAATCACCAGATCGATCGAGACGTTCGCCATCGAGGCGCGGTAGAGCAGATCGATGACGCCAGGATCCACCAGTGCATTGTCCTTCATCCAGATCGCTGCCGGCCGGCCGGCTCGAGCGTGCTCGATCTCCTGCTCGATGTGCCGGCAAATGCGCTGCCGCAGCGTGAGCGGCGAAACGGCCAGCCGCTCGAGCTCCGCCGGCTCCGCATAGCCGGTGACATAGTTGAAGATGCGCGCAACGTCGCGCGCAATCACCGGGTCGGAGGTGAAGAAGGACAAGTCGGTGTAGATCCTGGCAGTAACGGGGTGGTAGTTGCCGGTTCCGACGTGGACATAGGACGTGAGCGCCCCGCCTTCGCGGCGCACCACCATCGACAGCTTGGCGTGGGTCTTGAGCTCGATAAAGCCATAAACGACCTGCGCACCGGCGCGCTCCAGCGCCCGTGACCAGCGGATATTGGCCTCCTCGTCGAAGCGCGCCTTGAGCTCGATGAGGGCCGTCACCGATTTTCCCGCCTCGGCGGCCTCGCTCAGCGCCCGCACGATCGGCGATTCGGCAGACGTGCGATAAAGCGTCTGCTTGATGGCAACGACGTCCGGATCGCGCGCGGCCTGCTGCAGGAACTGCACTACCACGTCGAACGATTCATAGGGGTGATGGATGATCAGGTCTTTCTGGCGAATGGCCGCAAAACAGTCGCCGCCATGATCGCGAATGCGCTCGGGATAGCGCGGATTGTAGGGAACGAACTCCAGATCCGGACGCTCGACCAGAGCCAGCAGCTGTGACAGCTCGTTGAGCGCCAGCACGCCGTCGACAAGAAAGACCTCGTCATCCGCGCACGAGAGGGCGCGCTGCACGAAGATTTTGAGGCCCGCGGGCATGGCCGCTTCCAGCTCAAGGCGGATCACCGATCCGCGCCGGCGGCGCTTGAGCACCGTCTCGAACTCGCGCACGAGATCTTCCGCCTCTTCCTCGATCTCAATCTCGGAATCGCGGATGACGCGGAAAGCCCCTTGTCCCTTGACGGTGTATCCCGGGAACAGGCGGCCGATGAAGAGACCGGTTGCCTGCTCGAGCGTGATCACGCGCGTTGACGATGCGCCCTCCCCGCTCGGCAGCCGAATGAAACGATCGATCTTGTTGGGGACCCGGATCAGCGCATCCATCGTCTTGCGGTCGCTGACCCGCACCAGCGACAGCGCGATGGTGAAGCCGAGATTGGGAATGAAGGGAAAGGGATGCGCGGGGTCGATGGCAAGCGGCGTGAGCAGCGGGAAAATCTGGCGCAGGAAGTGATCCTCCAGCCAAGCCTTTTCCTTCTTGCTCAGGTCGGGGCCGTCGACCAGCAGGATTTTCTGCTCAGCCAATTCGTGCCGCAACTCTTGCCAGCGCTTCTGCTGATCGCCGGCCAGCACCGCCATCGCTTCTGCGATCCGCGCAAGCTGCTCGGCCGGGGTGAGCCCGTCCGGACTTCGCACGCCGACGCCAGCCCGCAGCAACCCCTTCAGGCCAGCCACCCGAACCATGAAGAACTCGTCCAGATTATTGGCGCAGATCGAGAGAAAACGGACCCGCTCCAGCAACGGATGCGCCTCGTTGGCGGCTTCCTCGAGGACGCGGCGATTGAACTGCAGCCATGACAACTCACGATTGATGAATCGCTCAGGATTCGATGCAAGCTCGAACTCGCCCACGTCGGGGCGCGGCGGCTCGACCCTGGGCTGAGGCGCCATTTCTTCATTTGCAACAACGACTTGACTGAGTTCGGCCATGATCTGAGCGGAGCCCTGCCGGGGTGCCAATAGCGGGCTAGATGCCATATGTGGGATGGCTTTCGGCCCGACATAAGGCGCCGTGGGCTATTGCCCGTCAAGCCGGAGGCTATCTACAGCGCTAACGCAGGACCTCAGCCGCGAGCGCCCTCGTCAGCGGCCGTTTGCGCCGCATCGCCTCGCTATCAAGCCGCTCCACCGTCTCTCGCGCCGCGGCGAACGAGCGCTCGATGCGGGCGGCGACATATCCGATCAGGCTCTCCTCAACGGCGAGCTGTCGGTCAGCGAACAGCTTGACCAGCACAGCGCGCAGGAGCACATCGTCGGGCGCAGCCAAGCTGGCGATGGGCAGCGCCTCGAGCCGGGAAGCGAGGTCGCGCAGCCGCAAATTCCACGCCGACGGCGGCTGCCGCGCCGTGAGCAGCAAGAATGCGTCGACCTCGCGCGCAAGATTGAGAGCATGAAAGAGCGCGCGCTCGTCCAGCTCGTGCGCGACTATATCCTCGACCACCAGCGCTCCGGTTGCCAGCGTTCCTGGCACCGTGGCCGCATCAAGCGCTCGTGCCGCGATAAGCCGACCCCCTGCCATCTCCGCCCAGATGGCGGCCAGGTGACTTTTGCCGCAGCCTTCCGGGCCGACGAGAAGGATCGCGCGCGAAGGCCATTGCGGCCAGCGTTCGATCAGCGCAAGCGCCGCCACATTCGAGGGTCCGCTCAGGAAATCCTCACGCGCAAAGCTCTCAGGATGAGGGAGCGCAAGCGCAAGCTGGCGCGGAGCGGTGATCATCTGGTCTCGGCAGCATTCATGTGCCGGATCCATTCAACAACATAGAAGAGGACCGAAAGCAGGCTCAGCGCCGCGACGAGCGCGGTGAGCGCAGTTATCGCCTCGCCGGCATTGAGGCTAAATCCAAGCGCAGCCAGGACCATGCAGGCGAGCGCAATCTGCGCGACCGTGTTGAGCTTGGAGATCAGTATCGGCTTGAGCGGTATCGGACGATGCACGAGCCAGGACAGGATCACCGCGCCAACGATCATGATGTCGCGTGAGACCACGAGGATGACCAGCCAGCGGGGAATGGCCTCGATGATTCCCAGCGCAACATAGATGGAGACGAGCATCGCCTTGTCGGCGAGTGGATCAAGATAGGCACCCAACTCGGTTTGCATCTTGAAGCGCTTCGCGAGAAACCCGTCGACGGCATCCGTCACACCGGCCGCGAGGAATAGAGCGAATGCAGCGCGCATTTCGCCGGCCGTGATCGCCCAGACCACGACGGGCACCAGCAGGATGCGGCCAAGCGTGATAAGGTTGGGAATGCTCAATTGCGCCCCATATTGCGCCCCATGGCGTGCTCCGCGGCTTAAGCCGCACAGCCTCTTTCCTCCTGTCGTCCAGTATAGCCACGCTGGGTGAGGGGATGAAGAAGGCGCGCGTTGCGGTTTTGATCTCGGGCCGCGGGTCCAATATGACGGCGCTGATCCAGGCAGCGAAGCAGCCTTCATATCCGGCCATTATCGAGCTTGTGCTGTCCAATCGTGCCGACGCAGCGGGATTGTCAGGTGCCCAGGCCGCCGGGATCACGACCGCGGTCGTCGATCACGCAAGCTACGGCTCCGAGCGCGAGCGCTTCGAGCAGGCGGTGCAAGAGGTGCTCGACCGGCGCAGCATCGATCTGATCTGTCTCGCCGGCTTCATGCGGCTGTTGACACCCTCTTTCGTGAGCCGCTGGCAGGGGCGCATGCTCAACATTCATCCGGCCTTGCTGCCGGCCTTCAAGGGTCTCGACACGCATCGGCGGGCCTTGGCCGCCGGCGTCAAAATTCACGGCGCGAGCGTCCACTTCGTGGTGGCGGAGATGGACTCGGGTCCGATCCTCGCCCAGGGAGCGGTCGCGGTGCACGAAGATGACAATGAGGAAACGCTTGCTGCACGCGTGCTCGAGGTCGAGCATCGCATCTATCCGATGGCGCTCGCTCTTCTTGCAGCGGGCCGTGTGCAGATGATCGATCGGCGTTGCGTCATTGGCGGCTGTACCGCGCTCCAGCCGGCGCTGATCGTTCCGGATGACAGACGACGGACGACAGACGACAGAGGACAGACATCAGACCTGTAATCCGTCCTCCGTCGTTCTGTTGTCTGTCCTCCGAAAATAAAACCCCCGGCACACGGCCGGGGGCTACGGGAACAACTCGCAGGCCGGCTAACCGGCTTTTCCCGCCACGTCAGGACACCTTGAGATTTTCCGCTGATGTCTTGCCGCGATTGGTCACGAGCTCGTACTCGACGGTCTGCCCTTCGTTGAGCGTGCTCAGACCAGCGCGCTCGACCGCGGAGATATGGACGAACACGTCCTTCTCACCGCTGGAAGGCCGAATGAACCCGTAGCCTTTGGTTGGATTGAACCATTTGACGGTGCCTTTTTGCATCGTCTGTCTCCTAGTCAGTGAAGTCTCATAGTGACGACGCGCGACCGCATCGCTGCGAGCCGCGCCTCAACCCGGGTTTTGGTGTTTCCGAGCCGAATGCGCGTTCTCAGCGTGCAGCGGCAGCCAAAATCCGAATTGCGGCGTAAGAAATACGAAAAATGCGGCATTAGCAAGTCGTCCTATGATCCTGAACCGGCGCCCTGCGCCACTATCGGTCCCAGCGGCGCCGAAAAACCAGTTTGCGAGACCCCGGCGAGCGGCATAAAGTTCGCTGCCCCGTGGGGGCACCCGCGGGACCGATCGTCGACGGCGAATCCCGCAATGCCCGCTGTGAGCTCGCAACCGAGCCGCGCGTTTCGTCCCGATCGAGCTTGTTTGCACTAAATTAGGAGGGGAGATGCGATGACCACGACGACGTCGGATTCCCGATTATTGCCAGCGCCAGAGGCAAAGCCGATCATCCCGCCGCTTGCTGGCTTGTATTGGTACACGCGCGGTCTTGGCTGGCTCCTCGTGCGCCTTACGGCGGGCGGCATGCTGCTCGTGCATGGCAGCATGAAGCTTGCTAGCGTAATGGATAAAGGGCTGGAGGGCTGGGCCAAGGGTTTCGCCACGGGCCTCGCTGGCCGCGGAATCGAGCCCGCCCTGCCGTTGGCTTACGTCGTCCTTGGTATCGAGACCATCGGCGCCGTCTTGATCGTGGTCGGGCTACTAACGCGGTTCGCCGCCGCGGCGGCCGCGATTCAGTTCGCGATAATTACTTTCGTTGCTCACTGGGGCAACGGCTTCAGCTTCAGCTCTCCACGTGGTGGATGGGAATACCCCTTCTTTTGGGGTCTCATTCTCTTTGCCATCGCGTTACGCGGCGGCGGCCCCTATTCGCTCGACCACAAGCTCGGGTGGGAGCTGTAGCGCCGCCGTAGCCCGCATGAGCGTAGGCGTCAGCAAAGCTGACGCCGCAGCGACATGCGGGGAAGACCCGGATGTCGCGCGCCCGCGCGTCTGTGACGCGCGGGCGGCGCTCATCCGGGCTACGGTTTCTTCGCGCTCGATGCGAGCTTTGCGCGCCGCCACAGGGCTCCCACGAGCAGCACCAGAATCGCCCCGAGCAGCGCGGCAAACAGCATGATGTAGTGGAATCCTTCCTCACCCAGCGCGCCTTCGAGCCGAGGCTGGATCGCGGGATCGGTGGCAATGGTCTCGCCGACGATCCAGCCGAGCAGCGCCGCCCCTGCCCAGACCAGGATCGGATAACGATCGAGTAGCGCCATGATCAAGGCCGCGCCGGCGACGATCAGGGGAATGCTGATCGCGAGACCAATCAAGATAAGCGCAAAGTTGCCCTCGGCAGCCGCTGCGATGGCAATCACATTGTCGAGGCTCATGACGATGTCGGCCACCGCCACAATGCGAACGGCGCGCCAAAGATGCTCGACCGCCTCGACCTCGGTTGTGTCCTCGTCCTCCGGCACCAAAAGCTTGGCGGCGATGTAGAACAGCGCGAGCCCGCCAATAAGCTTGAGGTAGGGCAGCAGCATGAGCTGCGCGATAACCACAGTAAATACGATGCGCAGCACGACGGCGACGCCCGCGCCAAGCACCATTCCCCACAGCCGCTGGCGCCGCGGCAGGCCGATACAGGCCATGGCAATGACAACAGCGTTGTCCCCGGAGAGCAGGACGTTGATCCACATGATCTTGAGGAGGGCGACCCAGAACGTTGTCTCGCCCACCTCGCTCCAACCGCGCGCGAACAGCGCGAGCCAGTTCGCAGGGTCGATCATGTGCATCAGCCGACAATCTCGTTGCCGGCAAAATATTGGGTGATTTCCTTGACTGCCGTATCAGGCGCGTCCGAGCCGTGCACGGCGTTCTCGCCTATCGATCTTGCATAGAGCTTGCGGATGGTGCCCGGCGCCGCCTTGGCCGGATCAGTAGCCCCCATCAGATCGCGGTAGCTCCCAATCGCATTCTCTCCTTCCAGCACCTGCACCACCACCGGGCCGGAGATCATGAACTCGACGAGATCGCGAAAGAACGGCCGCTCGCGATGAACGGCATAGAACCTCTCCGCCTCCTCGCGCGTGATGCGCACGCGCTTTTGCGCCACGATGCGCAATCCCGCCTGCTCGATCATGGCGTTGATCGCGCCGGTCAGATTGCGCGCGGTGGCATCGGGTTTGATGATCGAAAACGTACGCTCGATGGTCATGCGGGCTGCTGTACGAATGCCGCGCTGCAGGATCGGTCGAGGCGCGCCGCGGGGTGGTCGATTTTTGTTCGCCTCGATCGCGCCGAAACCGATTGCCTAATCTTGGTGGGTCGCAGCGCGCAACCAACGTGCTTCACATTCGGCATTCTTACAACCGTATCGCGCGATGCCCCCGCGGATCGGCTTGCCGCGTGGGCAAAATCGCTGTCGAGACCGTGCAATTTGCCCCTTGTTATCGTGCGACTTTGCCTTACGGCATCACACCAGCGCAAGCAGCCGCGCGGGCCCTCCGGTTGCGCCCTTCACCTTGGCCAGCCCCACCACCAGCGTAGCGCCCGCGGCCGGGACGGCCTCGAGATTGGCGACATTCTCCAGTCCCCAGCGGCCTGACGGCAGCCAAGCGTAGTGAACCTTGAAGTCCTTTGACGGGCCGTGATCGAGCGAAAGCGTGTCAACTGCCAAGCCCACGACCGCACGCTCCTGCATCAACCAATCCGCGGCTTCCACACCAAACCCCGGAAAGTGGAGGACGCCGGCGACGTCCTTTCCGGTGAACTTGGCCGGATCGTGCACGTGGGCCGCCCAGCCCGAATGCATGGCGACACAACAATTCTGTGGGAATCGGCCGTGCTCCTTCTCCCACGCTGCAAGATCATCGCGGGTGACGAGATAATCGGGATTGCGCGCCGCCTTGCCGGCCACATCGACGACCGCAAGCGGCGCTACCAGCGTGCTCGCGGGAATGCTCTCGGCGCTGATGCCGGCCGCAGAGAAATGGATGGGAGCATCGAGATGAGTTCCCGCATGCTCGATGATGTGCCACCAGTAGAGATTAAAGCCGTCCTTGCTGAAATCGAATTTCTTCTCCATCTCTATTCCGGCAACACCGAAGAAGGTCGGAAACTCTGCCGACATCGTGTGAGTGAGATCGAGCGCGCGCGTGAACTGACGCGTTGAAGGCGCAGCATCGGCCCTCGCCGTGACCGGCGCCATGCCGGCCAATCCCGCAGCGAGCGCTCCCTTGAACATGCCGCGCCGCGAGAGCGCTCCCCGCACGGCTTCCTGACATCCCGGCACGCACATGGTTTCGCTCCTATCTGTAGCCCGGATTGAGGCCGCGCACGCGGACGAAATCCGGGGACGTCTTCTGCGGCATGCGCCTGCCCCGGATCTCGCGCGTCGACAACGTGTTTAAGCCCGTCTTTAGTGCGCGCTCAATCCGGGCTACGGCGCACCCGTTTTACATTCCGGCCGGCTTCTTGGCGCCGCGCGCGGGCTTTTGCGGCTTCTCGGGCGCGGGTGATTCGGGCGCCCGCTCGATCGAGGTGAGCCGACCGCTGGTGAAGCGATAGATGCCGGGCCAAGGGCCGTGGAGATAGGAGAGCACCAGGGAGCGCTCGCCTCTCTCGTTCGCGCCAAGCTCGATCTTCTCGACCGGGCCCGCGCGGCGGACCACATCGCATTCGGTCATGCGCAATCCGATGCCGCCGAGTTGCGCGGCCTGGGCATCGGCCGCCGCGCCAGATTGCGCGTTGGCCTGCTCGGACGCTGGCGGGCTGCACTGGCCTTCCGATCCGACGAGATCCGCGGGGGTGATGGGGCGCTCGAAGCTCGCCCTGCCCCAGGTTTGAGCGGAGGTTTGCGCGGAAGCATCCGGCTTTTTCGGTGGGGAAGGTGCAAGGGTGAGATTGTTGAGGCTCAAATCGGCAGAGCATGCAGCCAGCATCGCGCTCAGCACGAGCACCGCTGCTGGGCACCAGCCGATTCGATCTCGCCGCTTCCTCGTCAAACGTGCTGCTCCCTTCCCGACTGCCTCACCCAGGCCAATTTTGCTCCCGTACCACCTCCCTGATCAATAGTTGCATTCTTTCGCGGTCTCTTGGAGTGCCAGAAATACCGTCTCTCGATCAGGCCTTCCGTAGCAGCTGAATTGTGTCACAGCAGCCACTATGAATTCGTCCTGCTGTTTCGCCACCGAACAACACGTGGCGCAGCCCAGCGCCGAACCCTCCACGAGTGCCGAAATGCCGCGATTTCCCGCATTTGATAGCGACCGCGCCCACATGCATCGTCATCGTGCTCAATGATCGAATACTGTTCAGCGTGGCGGAAATATCACAGCCAAAGCCATCACAACCTGTTAAGAATGACGCACTCAATTCCTGAACGGGGGGTTCAAATGAAGAAGCTCTTACTTGGAACCGTTGCGCTCGGCGCGCTGGGCGCTAGCGTGACTGCCTATGCGGCAGAGATCGCCGTGCCACGTCGGGCGGCATATGTGCCCCCCGTGGCGTACACGAACTGGACCGGCTGTCACCTGGGTGGCTCTGTTGGCAATGAGTGGGGCCGCAACAGCGGCTATACCACGACCGGGGCAAGCACGCACCTGCGCGCCCCTCTCGTGCCGGGGCCAGGGGAGACACTGGTATCGGGGGCGGTAGGGACCAATCTAATAGCCATACCTGCCGGACAACAAGTGGCCCCCGGCTTCGATATGAGCGGCTTTACCGGTGGTGTCTACGGCGGGTGCGACTATCAGGCTGGCGCGTGGGTGTTCGGCATCGAAACTGATTGGTCGAACGTCAACAAGTCAGGCCAGACGTTCGATAACTTCACCTTTGATGCTGAGGGGCATCATGCCACCACCCCCGTCAGTGTTACTGAAGCGCAAGAGCGTTGGTTCGCAACGCTGCGCGGCAGATTGGGCTACGCTGTGGACAAGTGGCTGCTCTACGCGACCGGCGGCGTCGCCTGGGTGAGAATTGACAGCTCGGAGTTTAGCGTCCTGTTTCCCCAAGGCGGTGTCGTCCAGACTGATACCCGTACCGGCTGGACAATCGGAGCCGGCATCGAATATGCGGTAGGCTGGGGATGGTCGGCGCGCAGCGAATATCTCTTTATCGACATTCCCAGCTACACGACCTTAACCCCTGGTGTGGGTAATGGGGTCAGCATCGTCGGTTTTGGTTGTAACGCCGCTGATGGCCGCTTCTGCACCGCCCCAACGAACTTGAGCACTAAGATGAACAACAACGTCTGGCGCTTCGGCCTCACCTACAAGTTCGGCAACTACGCCGCGGCACCGGTCACGAAGTGATGATCGGCTGACCAACGACTACGCCATCAGCTACGCAACAGCCCCGGGGCCCATGCCTCGGGGCTAATTCTTAATTCGCGTGCCCGTCCTTCGACAACTGCTTAGCGCCCGCCGCGCCTGCAATCCACGACCGCGTGCTGGCGCCGCTCGCGATCTGCGCGCAGTCAGTGCTTCAGGCGGCCGCCCTCGTGACGCAGGCGCACGCGACGACCCGATGCTACTGTACCCCAAAGAACATCGGCGAGAGCATCCGGATCGCGCACCTTCACAAACCCGCTCTCCTGCGGGACTGTGCGATATCGGTGATGCCGAATAGCCGCAACTCTTTCGGTAATCGACCCTGCAGCATCCCAAAAGTGCGTTCGCTGCGACCGCGCGCCTCCCGGCGAATAGGTGCTCGATCCCAACCTGTGCAAGTGCCCGTCCTACTTGCGTTAATCGCTCCTT
>Ga0306920_100001598_pt1 | contig 28270 bp, 26 predicted proteins | sample flu12Cox44000170_FD_204666 | JGI IMG/M metagenome (GOLD analysis project Ga0306920, IMG submission 204666) | Lab enrichment of tropical soil microbial communities from Luquillo Experimental Forest, Puerto Rico - flux4day.12C.oxic.44.000.170 (v2)... | ecosystem: Environmental > Terrestrial >... | reverse complement strand
GCCAGGGCGCCGTCCACACGTGACCCAAAGCGGATATTGCCAAGCGTTAGACGGCGGCCCAGAATTTGTGGCTGGTCGGCTGACAACGCAAACGGGGGTAGACATGGCGTTATTCAATGTTGGTTTTGTCATTTTCCCTAACGTGACACAGTTGGATTTCACCGGGCCTCTGCAGGTGCTCTCGGGCCTTCCTCAATCGGCGACACACATCGTTGCAAAATCAATGTCGCCCGTTTTGAGTGATTGCCGGCTTGGCTTAGTGCCAACAAACACCTTTGCGAACTGTCCGCCTCTGGATTTGATCTGCATTCCTGGCGGAAGCGAAGGTGTGGCCGGAGTTCTCAATGACGGCGAAACGATTGCGTTTGTCCGCCAGCAGGCGGTTTCCGCAAAGTACGTCACCTCGGTTTGTACCGGTGCATTCGTGTTGGGTGTGGCCGGACTTTTGAGGAGACGACGGGCAACAACCCACTGGGCTTACACGGATCTCCTGCCTCTCGTGGGAGCCAAACACGAAAAGGCTAGAGTTGTGATCGATGGCAACGTGATTACCGCAGGTGGCGTAACTTCGGGTATTGATTTCGGTCTTGCTGTCGTCGCCGAAATTTCAGGCGAGAGCATCGCCAGACGCATTCAGCTCGGCATGGAATACGACCCAGCGCCACCATTCGATTCCGGCCATCCTGATAGAGCGCCGTCCATTAGGCAGGAGCTTATGTCTGCTCGCTATGACAAATTCCGATCAATTTACCGCTCTCGCATTGAGCAAGCCGCCCAGCTTTGACGGCGCTCAGGTGCCTTGACGGACATCCCCATGCGCTCAGCCGATGTCCGCTTTCGGGGGAATCGCGGACATCGCGCAAACCTCCGAGAATGTCCGCTTATGACCCATTACGGAACTTGACTCTAGCCGGGCGTCAAAGCGGTATGCTTATATACCGTGGCAGTTAACCCATTGAGGGCGTATGCAGCGGCGCAAGTTCATACTCTCGCTTGCCGGCTTTGCCCTGATCGCCACGCGAGCAGCAAACAGCCAGCAGGCAGCGAAGCTTCCGGTCGTGGGCTTCCTCGTAGCGGGCACACAGGCGTCCCATGGCGTATGGGTTGCAGCCTTCGCGCAGAGATTGGCAGAGCTTGGCTGGACAGAGGGACGCAATGTCAAAATCGAATATCGTTGGGCGGCGGGTGATGCTCAACGAATGACGGAATTTGCCGCTGAATTTGTGCATCAAAAGGTCGACGTCATCGTCACGTCCGCATACGGCGTTATAGCCGCGAAACAGGCAACTTCTGCCATTCCGATTGTATTTGCCGCTTACAGCGATCCGGTCGCAAGCGGTCTTGTGGAGAGCTTGGCGCGGCCTGGCGGGAACGTCACCGGATTAACTGTCCAACCCAGCGACCTCAACAGCAAACGCCTAGAACTGCTCCGCGAAATTATTCCAAATGTTCGCCGTGTAGCCGCACTCGTAAACACCAGTAGTTCAGGCGCCTCAGATCAGCTGATCGGCATTCGAGCAGCTGCCTCGGCGTTGAACCTCGAGATCTCCATAGTGGAGATCCGAACAGCCGAGGATATCGAGCCGGCATTGGCCTCAATCAAGGGCCGAACTGACGCCCTCTATGTCTTCAGTGAACCACTTACGAATGCCAATAGATACCAGATCATCAAAGTGACCACAGCTTCAAAGATACCGACGCTCTTCGGCTTTAGAGAATTTGTGGACGCGGGTGGGCTGATGTCGTACGGGCCAAACTTTGTTGATCTATTCAAACGCGCTGCGGAACTCACCGACAAGATCCTGCATGGGGCAAAGCCGGCCGAATTGCCTGTCCAGGAGCCGGTGAGGTTCGATTTCGTCATCAATCTCAAGGCAGCCAGGGCTCTCGGTTTGAAGATTTCTGAAACTATTCTCGCCCGCGCCGATGAGGTGATCGAATGAGGCGAAGGGATTTCATCGCGGGGGGTACTATTGCTGCCGCCGTGTCGATGTCGGCGTGGGCCGAGCAATCCGTGAAACTGGCGACCATCGGAATTTTGGGCGCAGCCTCACCCGAACTCGCGGCCCCGTGGGTTGCCGCATTCGTCAAACGTCTGCACGAGCTTGGGTGGACCGAGGGCCACAACGTCGCGATCGTCTATCGCTGGGCGGAGGCGCGTAGCGAGCGCTACAGCGAGATCGCCACGGAACTAGCAAGCCTCAAGGTCGATGTCATTGTGACGTGGGCATCCGCGCCGGTTCTCGCCGCAAAGCGTATCGCACCGACCATTCCGATTGTGTTTGCCGCCCAAATGGACCCGGTCGGTGCCGGTGTCGTTGCGAGCTTGGCCCGGCCGGGCGGCAACGTGACCGGTATGTCGATCCAGCAGACCGACACGGTCGGCAAACGCATCGAATTGCTGCGCGAGGTCGCGCCCAGGCTTGCACGCCTTGCTGTAATGGCCAATTCCAGTGCGCCGGGCGCTATGATCGAGATGCACGAAGTAGTGGCAACGGCGCGCGCGCTTGGACTTGAAGTTACTCCAATCGAGGTTAGGCAGGCGGACGAAATCTTTTCATCGATCGAGCCACTGCGAGACCGAGCAGACGCGCTCTATGTCGCGACCGATCCACTGATCTTCAGTAACCGAACCAGGATCAACGAGATGGCCCAGGCGGCGGGGCTGCCAACGATTTTCGGCAGCCGGGAGTATGTAGATGCAGGTGCGCTGATGTCCTATGGGCCGAGCTGGGTAGACCTTTTCCGCCATGCCGCCGAGCAGGTCGACAAGATCCTGCGGGGCACGAAGCCTGCCGACATACCCGTCGAACAGCCGACCAAGTTCGATCTGGTCGTCAATGTTAAGACGGCCAAGGCACTCGGTCTGGAATTGCCGCCCTCACTGCTTGCGCGCGCCGACGAGGTGATCGAATGAGGCGGCGGGAGTTAATCACCACGATACGGGAGGCGGTCTTGAGCGGAGCTGGGCGGACCGGAGCGAAGGCCTTCGCCGTACTGGCGCTGTTTACCGTGCCAGCCACAGTCCACGCCCAGGCGATTCCGGGCGCGGTGCCGGAATCTCAGAGAGCGCTGACGCAGGGCGAATGGCCAGCCTATGGCGGGACCTATGCCGCTGCCCGGTATTCGCCGCTGACACAAATCACGAGGGAAAACGCCAAGAACCTGCGCGTGGTCTGGCGCTGGACATCGCCTGATACGGCGATCCATGACGCAAAGCCATGGATCGGGCCGAGTTTCGCAAATGAATCAACGCCGCTGATGATAGGCGGCGTGCTCTATACCTCGACCTCGTTGTCGCAGGTCGCAGCCATTGATGCCGCAACCGGTGACACCAAATGGGTTTTCGATCCAAAGATCTATCAGAATGGCCTCGGGATGCCAGCCAATCTCGGCTGGGTGCATCGGGGCGTCGCCTACTGGCGCAGCGGCGGCGATGAACGCATCATCATTCTTACCGCGTTCGCGCAAATGATCGCGCTGGATGCGCAGACTGGAAGGCCGGTAGCAGACTTTGGCACCAATGGCCGGGTCGATTTGGCCAAGGGGCTGCGCCGTTGGATCGATCCCAACTATTATACCATGACCTCGCCGCCGGTGATCGTGCGCGGCGTCATCATCGTCGGCTCATCTGTTTTCGACTGGTGGGCACGCCGTCCGTCGCCGCCGGGTGATGTCAGAGGCTTTGATGTTGTGACCGGGCGATTACTCTGGACCTTTCACACCACACCGCAAGGCGAGGAGCCCGGCGTCGAGACGTGGGAGAAGGATTCCTGGAAGGAGGCCGGTAACGCCAATGTCTGGGCGCCCATGAGCGCAGACGAAGAACTGGGCTACGTCTATCTACCGGTGAGCACACCAACCAACGATTACTACGGCGGTCATCGTCCGGGCGATGGTCTGTATGGCGAGAGTCTCGTTTGCCTTGACGCCACTACGGGCAAGAAGGTCTGGCACTATCAGCTCGTGCATCACGGGCTGTGGGATTACGATCCTCCGGCCGCGCCGAACCTGATCGACATTACCGTCGAGGGGAAGCGGATCAAGGCCGTCGCGCAGCCAACCAAGCAGGCGTTCCTCTATGTGTTCGATCGCGTCACCGGCAAGCCGGTGTGGCCGATCGAGGAGCAGCCGGTGCCAGGGTCAAACGTACCCGGCGAGCAGGCGTCGACGACCCAACCATTTCCGTCAAAGCCTGCGCCTTTCGACATCCAAAGTGCGCGCGACGAGGACCTGATCGATCTCACACCCAACATCCACAAGGAGGCGATCGAGATTGCGAACGCCTACGATCGCGGTGGCCTGTTCACACCGCCGTCAGAGCGCGGCACTATCGCGGTGCCGGGCAATGCCGGAGGCGCGAGCTGGTCAGGGGCGGCGATCGACCCGGAGAACGGCTTGCTTTATGTCGGCACATATCGCTTGCCGACACTCATCACGCTTCGCAAGCCGGAGAGCGGGCAGGGCTCGTATGACTTCATCGGACTTCCCAAATACCTGCCCGGACCGCGCAATTTGCCGCTGCTGAAGCCGCCATTCGGCAGCATTGTCGCCATCGACATGAACACGGGCGAGCATCGCTGGCGCATTCCCGTCGGGCGCAGTATCGCGATGCCCTCGGTTCTGCAGGTGAAGCCGTCGGCTAATTTCGGAATACCCGCCCGAAGCTGGGCGTTGATCACAAAAAACGTCATGATCGTGGTCCAGGGCGGATTTTTCGGCCCGCCACGCTTTTTGCCAGAGTTCAATATCCCGATCCGCGATCTCCGCAATATCGATCCGCATCTGTGGGTGTACGACAAGGTGACCGGCGAGAAGCTCGCCGAGATCGAACTGCCGTCGAACGCAAGCGGAGCGCCAATGACCTACATGGCCAACGGCAAGCAGTACATCGTGTTTTCCGTCGGCGGCGGTCCGGTCCCCGAGGAACTCATTGCGGTCGCACTCTGAGGGAGGATCAGATCGATCCTTCACTTGCTGCCGCTGAGGGGGCGCATCCTCCGGCCGATACGCGAGCGCCATCAGGTTTTGGCCTTGAAGCGGTATGCGAAGCCGGACGACACCGCGGCCGCAGCCGTATTCCTCGCATCTACCGATGCCGGCCACACTGCCGGCCACGTGCTCAGTGTCGATGGTGCTTTGCGGCCGCCGGTGTGCTGTTCCATCCATCGGACGAACGCTGACGAGGCATGCTGCCCATACCACCTGCTGCGGCGCAGGAGTCCGGTTATGCCCTTAACGGGCATCCCAATGTGCCCAGCACGCGGCTGTAATGATTTACTCGATCACCTCGTCGGCGCGGGCGAGGACGGTAGGAGGCAACGCTATACCTAGAGACTTGGCGATGCGAAGGTTGATTCTAAGATCGAACTTCGTGGGCCGTTCGAAAGGCAGATCACTGGGCTTTGCTCCCTTCAGAACGCGATCGAGTTGTAAAATCAAGTGACGCGCTGCGTCGGAAAAATCTGGCCCAAAAGACATAAAGCCACCGTTAGCGACCCAGTCGGGTGATGCAAAAATCGCAGGCTTGTTGCTTAGGCCCACCATCTTGATGATTTCGGCCATGTGAGCGGTAAGCAAAGCATCTGGGACAAATACGAGCCCGTCAAACCTGGCGAGGACTTCCGGGCTAAGGAGTTTCGCAATAGCGGCGGGATCGTCGATATCGATCGCTTCAACCTCAAAACCGAGCTTTCGGCCGGTCTCCAAGACGGGCGTTAGGCTCTGTGCTCCGCTGCTGAGTTTCGTCGTCACTGTCCCGAGGTGGACAGCTCGCGGAAGAACCTCCCGCATTAGCTCGACGCGCTTAACAGTGGTTTCCTCGGAAAAAACCGAGATGCCGGTCACGTTGCGACCGGGACGCGCGAGACTATCCGCTAGTCCGGACCCGACTGGATCAACGGCGGTGAAAGCGACGATTGGAATCGTCTGAGTTGCCTTATAGGCCGCAAGCGCAGCAGGCGTGGTAATCGCGACAATGACATCTACACCGCCTGCTCGCACTAATTCCTGTGCAAGTGCAGGCAGCGCATCGACATTTCCCGCCGCGTCCCGAAACTCAAGTCGGATATTCCGCCCCTCAACGTAGCCAAGCTCAGCAAGGAGCCTACGGGTTCTGTCAGCCTGCGAAGGAACGTCGGCGGGCGCGAGTTGGACGACACGGGGCGGTCTGGACGGCTGTTGCGCATACGCCAGAAGAGGCCAGGTTGCGACCCCACAAAGAAGCGCAACGAAGCCGCGTCGTGGCACCGGACCCCACTGGAAAAACTGCTCCATGTAGCCAGATTACAGCATCCTCAGACCGCCTGGCGAGTGCGAAGGCGCCATTAGTCTCAGACAGTAGTCACGGGCAATGTCCAATTTGGGCCAATAGCAGACGTCGCCCGCTATTCAATGATCTGAGCGGCGTACTTTGCGGCATCGTCCGGAACATACTCCGTTGCCGGGCTGATGGAACTATTTCTTGTCAGGCACCCAAGTCGTGTTCGCCTTGTCGTATGTGAAACCCGGTGCATTCTTCAGGTTGTCTTTCGTCTCGTCGAGCGTAAGCCACCACTTGTCGTTCTTCTTCGTGCCTTTCACCGCTGTAAAGGGAACGATGATATCCTTCTCGCCAGCACCCAGGAAGCCGCCCACACCCACCACCAGGCCCGTGACCTTTCCCGACTTGTCGAGAAGCACATCCTCAATAGCGCCGATTTTTGAATTGTTGGGATCGTAGACATCCTGCTTGTAGTAATTGGTGACGGTCCAACTCTCCGGCGGCGCGGCCGTCATTGTCGTCGCGGCATAGGCACCGGAGACGAGGGAAACGGCGAACAGGCACCCAGCAACAGTCTTTTTCATGCAAATCTCCTCATGCAAAAAAGCATGTTGGTAAAGACGCCACAGGTTGCGAAGGTTCCTACGGCAAGGCTGGAATCGTGCGGGCCGAAACTTGGCTGCACTTTCGAAGCCCAAAACATCGCCTGGTACGAATCTCGCTCGGCGCCAGCGATTCGTCGCAGCGCGCTTGACCAGATTGCTCGCCGCTGCCGCAGCCGTCCCGCAACAGGCCCCGATGTCGGCCGCGCCTCTATGTGCTGATCAGTGGCTCACTTTGGGAAAAGTGATAATCGTTCCGGTCAGTTCGGGTTCGTGCGGTCTCAAACTGGTTAGCGTCGCGTCAGTCCAATCGGCGAGACTCACGACTTCTCCCGATTGCATTCCGAACTCAGGTGCCTCGGTCGGCTCCAGCACCTTGAGACCGCTCTGATCGAGAAAGAACGTATGTTCTCCAAATATGTCGGCGAATTGCATCACCGCCGGATGATCGTCGGGAAGAACATGGGCTTCCATCTGGTTCAGCGTCTGCTTCACCTGCATCGAATTCAGCTTCATGAGCTGCTCCTGCATCTTGAGCGGGTCAGCGCTTTCACGGTCCACGGCTGGATGGCGTTGTGACCCCTTTTGAGCGAACCGGCGCACAGAGGAATCGTTCCAGTCCCGCAGACAAGTTGACAGGAACGGACCACCTGGACGACGTGGCGCCGCAATTTTCGAACGCGGCATATGGAACCAATTCCCTGTGTGCATTTTTGTACTTAAGCGGGAACAAGTCGCTGATTTCCGCGTGATATGTCCATTGGGGCCGTTGGGTTCATCGCCATGTTGGATCACGGGTATTTCTTCCGTCAGATTAGGATATTGCTAAAATTCGCCAGGCTGACTTCTGATCCCCTCTTTGCCGCCCTCCTGGTGGAGAAGGCAGTCAAGCTCAAATCTCAAGCCGAGGGGATTCCTCGGCCGACGGATATGAGCCCGCTCGCGCCGGACGTGGAACCGGAGAAGAAACCCCGGACTCTTCAGGAGCCGACATCGACAGAAAGTTCGATCTAAAGGTATGAGCGATCACATCTGAGCAGTGGGGCCGCCTCATCCTGCCAGGCTTGAGGGCCGGGACTGCAACGTGCCGTAACGCGAGATTTGCGATGGCGCAGGAACGAGCTTTTCCGAGTCACGTTGACAGACATCGGGCTGAAACGTTCCAGGGAGTCCCTCCATGTGTGACTATAGTCTCCACCTCTCCGCGTCGCGGCCGGCCGAGCTTGCGGAGACAATCGCGATTACGGAATTTTTCGGTACAAGAACCCGCGGATTCGCGTCGCCCTTGGACCCAACGACCGCCGTGTGCCTGCGTCCGGGCACCGAGATTGCCTTTGAAGCGAATGCCTTTATTCAAGGCGTGCTGTTTCGCCGGCCTGTCAGAGAACGCCTGGCGCGTTTCCGGCAGATCGATTTGGACAAACCGAACCAGCATCATGACGCGCTGGAATTTGCAAATGGAAGGATCGTTCTGGTGACCGATTTGGCTGTCGGCCAGACAGCAACCGTTCTGCAGCTTCCGGTCAGCCTCACGGCCAAGCCCGCTGCCGCACCGGCAAGCACAGAACCAGCTTCAGCCCAGGCTTGACACCATGCATCAAGAACCCCGGAACCATTTCCGGGGTTCTTGACGGCTGCACTTGTCTTCACCTGTGCTTGTTCACCTATGCTTGGGTAACTCTGTGCGGCCTTCGCCGTGCCGCCGCGAGCGACGACTGCAGACGACTGGAACTCCTGTTGGTCGCGCCGTGCGCTTCAGACCTCGTGCTTTTCCAGGCCACAGCCTGCTCCTGGAGCTTTTGGGCCCATCGTCGTTCCACCTTCTCCATGATGTGTTTTGGCAGATCCAGACGATCCATGGTCCTCCTCTCCGTTTTTTTGCCTGCGGCCGCAAGCCCGGCCCTCGGATGCCGGGTATCGGGGACGAGCGAAGGATCAAAGCCACCGCGAAACCTTTTGTTCCGGTTGGCATTATAAAATTGTGGGCAAGTGCGTCGGACGAAAAAAACAAGCCATGAATTTCCAGGGTCGATCCGAACGAAATATTGACGTCTTCGCTTCGCGTCCCGTCGCCAGCTATGAACATGTTGGAACCGGCATAATCCAGATCGACAGGGACGGTCGGATCCTTTGCGCCAATCGACACTCATGCAAGCTGACCGGCTTTTCCGCCGTCGAGCTGATGGGCCGCATCGTCTTCGAGGAGACACATCCTGAAGATGCCGACGCCGATCGCATGCAATTCAAGCGGCAAGTGGCCGGAGAAATTGATTCATACACGATCGAGAAACGGCTCATCAGAAAGGACGGCAGTTCTATCTGGGCGGAGGTCACATCGTCGAGCGTGCGCGATGCGCAGGGAAATTTCCTTCATGCCGTCCGCGTCCAGCATGACATCGCCGCCCGCAAAAAGGCCGAGCAGGAGCTTGGGCGCCGAATGGCCGAGCAGGCTGCGCTGTTTCAGTTCGCCGAATCTCTCCAGCAGGTGAATTCGGCCGAGGAAATCCATGAGATGGCGCTGGAAGAGATTATGCGCGCCCTCGATTGTGAGCGCGCGTCGATTCTGCTCTTTGACGACAAGAACGTGATGCGTTTTGTCGCCTGGCGCGGTCTGTCGCCGGACTACCGGAAGGCGGTCGAGGAGAGGTCGCCGTGGAGCAAAGCCGAGCGAAATCCAAAGCCTGTCCTTGCCGAACAGGTCTCCGGTTCGGACCTTCCGATAGACCTGAAAGAGGTGTTTGTCCGTGAAGGGATAGACGCAATCGCGATGATCCCGATCTTGCTGAACGGCGAGCTGGCCGGCAAGTTTGTCGCCTACTACGATCGTCCACAACCGCTGAGCGAGCCGCAGATCGATGTGGCCCTGACGCTGGCACAGCACTTCGGATTCGGTTTGGCACGTTTCGAGGCCGAGGAGGGCAGGCGCGCTGCCGAGCGCAGCGCCGTGCAGCTGGTCGCAATCGTCGAATCCTCGGACGATGCCATCATCAGCAAGGACCGCAACGGAGTGATTCAGACCTGGAACGCCGGAGCAGAACGATTGTTCGGTTACTCCGCCGAAGAGGCCATCGGGCGTCCGGTCACAATCATTTTTCCGGAGGACCGTCAGAACGAAGAGCCGGGGATCCTGAGCCGCATTCTGCGCGGCGAACGCATCGATCACTACGAAACGGTACGGCGGCGCAAGGATGGTAGCCCGGTCGATATCTCGCTTACGGTCTCGCCGATGCGCGACAGCTCCGGCGCAATAATTGGCGCCTCCAAGATCGCGCGCGACATTACCGAGCGCAAGGAGGCCCGGCGCAAGCTCGAAGAGAGCGAACAGCATCTGCAGGATTTGCTCGCCGCCATTCCGGCCGCAATCTACACGACCGACGCGCACGGCAGGATCACTTATTTCAACCAGGCAGCCGTCGAGCTTACCGGACGGAAGCCGACCATCGGCAGCGACGAGTGGTGCGTGACATGGAAGCTGCTCAATCCGGACGGCACGTCATTACCTCACGATCAATGCCCGATGGCGATGACCCTCAAGGAAGGACGGGCCATTCGAAACGCCGAGGCAATCGCCGAGCGACCTGACGGCACACGAGTTCCGTTTATCCCGTACCCGACCCCGCTGCGCGATGGCTCGGGGAACATCGTCGGCGCGATCAACATGCTCGTAGACATCAGCGAGCGCAAGCAGGCCGAGACGCAGCAGCGGCTGTTGCTCGACGAGCTTAATCATCGCACCAAAAACAACATGCAGATGTTGCTGTCACTGTTGTCCAGTGCGGCCCGGAAGACCGGCAGCGAAGAAGCAAGACACGTGCTTGACGAGGCTTGCGGCCGGATCGCCGCGATGGCGGCGGCCCAGCGCGTGTTGTATGGCCGCGCCGATGCAGACAGATTTGACGCGGATAGTTTTCTCAAGGCGGTCTGTCAGACCGTTCAACAGGTTCTGCCTCACCACATACAGATAGTCTGCGAACCTGCCGCGGGCGAACTGGCAAACGACGCGGCTATGCCACTTGCGTTGATCGTGAATGAGCTGGTCACCAATGCAGTCAAGTATGGCTTCAAGGGCGGAGCGCGTGGTGGAGTGCGTATCAGCTTGACGGAGAACGAGGGGCAGCGGTCGCTGTCGGTCGAGGACCCGGGCGAGGGGTTCGATCTGAACACTGTGCTTAGATCATCTTCGGGGTTGCAGCTCGTGAGCGGGCTTGCGCGGCAGCTTCAGGGCAGCTTCGTGGTGACCCGGAACCCATCGAAGGCCTGCCTTCGCTTTCCGGTGAGCCGAAACGCATGACGCATGCCGGCGGGTTTGAAAAATCCAGGTCGCTCAGGGAGGCCCTCGCCAGATTTGAAGAAAAGATCGGGCGCGCGCGCGTCATCATTGCCGAAGATGATTTTCTCATCGCAATGCAAACCGAACAAGCGCTGTCGACCGCGGGATTGGAAGTTGTCGGCATCACGATCACCGCGCAGGAGGTGCTTGATCTCGCGCGACAGGAACGTCCTGCCCTGGTGATCATGGATATTCGCCTGGCCGGTCGGCATGACGGCATCGATGCGGCGAGGGAACTGTTCCAGCAGCTTAACATCCGCTGCATCTTTGCAACCGCCAATGACGATCTTCATACGCGCGAACGCGCCGAGCGGTTCGCGCCGTTTGGATGGCTGACCAAGCCATACACGATGAAGTCACTTATCGATTCAGTTGCCGATGCACTTGTCGAGCTCGGTGAGGATGCGGAGCCGGATTGAGCATCCGGTGGAACGGATTTGACGTTCGCTATCCGCCCGCCGCCGATTTTGGAACAGAGTGTTCGCGAGGCGATTGTCTTCGGACCAACCCGCTAAAAGCGAACGAGCTCTCCGTGCCCCTTGTCCGGTATTTCGTCTCTGTCAGTGGCCTCTTGCTTGCGCTGCTGTTTGCCGTGAACTGGGTCTGGCAGAACCCGTCGCCGATACCGAACTATGGGTCGCCGCTCGACGAGAAGATCGTTCGAATCCGATCAGAGCACAAATGGCCCCGGAAGGTGGAGCTGGATACGACGACCCCGACCATCGTGCCGCCATCAACGGAGGCGGCGGAAACGGCAACGGCTGAAGCCGTAATTCCACCGCCGCCAAAGCCGGCATCAAATGCTCTTGCACAAGCAAACCCGCCGCAGAAGCAAGTCGCGAAGCGGAGGCAGGCAGCTCACGCCAGATACAGGAACCCAAATGGTGCCGGTGAACTTCGTTTCGCCGTCAACCCGATGCCGTCGGCATGGCCGACCGGCTGGTAGGGGCTTGTTTCGATTTTTCGGGCAACGCTATTTTTTCTCGATCGGTGGGCCGATTTTTTCTGCGGGCGCGGGCGGTAACGCGGCTTTCGCGCCTTGCCGTTCGGCCTCAGGGGCAGGGCGAGCAGGCTCTGGAGCGGGATTGGTCGGGCGCGTGCCACCAGGTTTTGATTCAGCGGGCTTATTGTCGTTTTGCGAAACCGCACCTTGTAGCGGCGCGTTGGAAGCGTCGGTGTTCTGTTGCCCACCGTGTGCCGCCGCAATCAAGGCGCCCGACACCACAATCACGGTCGCAATTGTCAATTGAGCTGGCCCCACGTTCATTCTGCCTTTGCGCATTTGTTGGTCGTGTTGCATGGCATTCAACCGGGTCGTGCTCACGTTCGCAGGAACATCAGCAAGATGATCGAAAAGGCCACGATCGCAAGGCCAGTGTTGACGAGCAGCACGTTTCGGACCGTCGGCCCGCGTTCGGCCTGCCGGGCTTCTTGAGCGGTTTCGACAATCTGCTCGCCGCGCCTGAATGCCATGGATGGCGCCCTTCGCTGTTGAAGAGCAACGAGCGCGGGTTGCAGTTGTTCCAGGTGTTCCAGGCCGTAGCGCGATTTTGGCAGTAGTTGCAGGGAACGGCGCCACGCCCGCAGACGATCATGCGCGCCCGATCAGGAAACAGGCTCCTCGTGCGGAGCCGTATCCTTGCGATTCGTGAAACGGGCGTTCCCCAATCCCGTACCGATGGTCAGGATTCCCCACCGTTGAAAATCCCTCATGAAGGGTATTTCAGAGAGGCCTTGAACGACGGCGTCATTGTGCATCAGTATCGCCGTGTCGTTTCCCTCGATCCTGGGAATGGCCTCCGCGATGGCCTGCGGAAGATTGAAGCGGCTGCTTTCCCAATTACCCGGAAGGTTTTGCGCGCCTTTTTCGATTGTGCCATTGGCGTCTATGACGCCGGGACAGGCGACACCGATGAAAGGCGCAATCCTGAGCTGCTTTGCTTCCGCAGCGGCGATCAGCTCCTTCAACATCCTGATGAGTCTTTTTACAACGGCTTCGCGTGACGCCTCGCGATCGGCATGACGCCAGAGATCGGACTTCCACAGACATGCTCTCGAGAGGTCAGCAGCTTTCTTTTGTCTTGTCTCCACGATGCCGCAGCGGATATTCGATCCGCCGATGTCGATTGCGAGTATCGCGTCGTGAGCTTCGAAGATCCAGGCAGGTGCAAGGTGCATGCAGCCGATCAGCCCGGCCTCGTCCGGGTGAAAACGGATTGGACCAACATCGATCTTGTTTCCTTCTGCCCTGAGAATGATTTTCGTGCGGGCTATTGCAAGTTCGCCGAGCCGGCTCTGCCGAAAACCTCCGCCAACCACAATGTGCTCGGTATCCGCCCAAGCCTTGAGCTTCAGAAGCCGGCGGATAATACCTGCGAGCTCCTGCGCAAACTCTTCCAGCGCGCTGTGCAGGATTGCGGCCGCCTCGACATCATCGCCGACAAGGATCTTATCGAGCTCCTTCTTTGATATGTTTTCGGAAGATGTGTTGCCGAAGGGGTCATCGCCCGCTTTCCTCAGCGGCTTCCTCCAGGCGTCCAGCATGGCTTGAAAAGCCCCCCTGTTGGCACGATCGCCCAGAAATCCATCATCGTCCTTCAGTTCGATGTTGTAGCTGTCGACCTCGACCGACGGCAGACGGACCTCGCCATGCCGGCCTATTTGAGCACTCGCCAGGTCCTCAGCCATTTGCACTCCCCAAGGAGAGAGCTCAACCCTTCAGGGCGGCATTGGTTCCCGCCTTTTGGAACCCACGGCTCGGCCAAGCATTGAATTGCCTGAGACCGCTTTCTTGATGCAGTCGCTGCTGGCGTCTCGAATTGAGGCGAGGGTGAAGTGTTGCAGGACTTTCCTGTCGGTCCGATACACAGGCACAACGGAGACCTGAAACAGCGCCGATCGCTGCGATCCGAAGACATCATTGCACTCGTTTTGACTGGATTGTTCGCCATTGCCCTGGTCGGTACTCTGGCAATCGCGAAAACGCTGATCATGCCTATGGCGGCAGCGCTGATCGTTGGCACCATGTTGTCGGCAGGTGCGAGGGTGTTGGAAAGATACCGGATTCCTCGCGGATTATCCGTCGTACTGATGCTGATCGTAAGCGGGGGAACGGTTGCCCTGTTCCTTATGCTGATTTCATCGCCATTGCTGGCCTGGATGTCGCGGCTTCCGGCCTTGGGTCCTCAACTGAGAGACAAGCTTCACGCTTTCGACCGTCCGCTCACGCTCTGGAACGAATTGCAATCAGCGCTCGGCATCGAGTTTTCGTTGCCGAAAATCGAATGGGTGCAACCGACTCTGGAATTTCTGTCCCCCACGTTGACGGAATTTCTGCTGTTTTTCGTGACGCTGATCCTATTTACGCTCAGCTGGCCCAATCTGCGGCGATCTCTGATCCTGACCTTCGAGCAGCGCGAGGACCGTCTTGAAGCCCTTCGTATCCTCAACGAGATCGAGGATCGCCTCGGAAACTATCTGTTGACTGTGACGATCATAAATCTGGGCGTTGGCATTCTGACGGGCTTGATTGCCCTGGCAGCTGGACTACCCAATGCGGCCGCGCTTGGCGCGCTCGCGGCCGTCCTCAACTATATTCCGATCATCGGCCCGGCGCTGCTCTTCGTCGTTCTTACGATTGTCGGAGTCCTGACCGCACAGACGCTGGGAGGCGGGACGATTGCGCCGGCGCTGTACTTGGGTCTTGTCTTCCTTGAAGGCCACTTCATTACCCCCTCGATCGTTGGGCGAGGCGTGTCGTTGAACGCTCTGGTCGTGTTCTTGGCTTTTGCGTTCTGGACGTGGCTCTGGGGACCAATGGGCTCGTTCCTGGCGTCGCCGATGCTGATCGTCGCGATCATACTGCGTGAACATCTGGCTCCAGCCGAATCACGGCAGTAGCCAAACGGTATCGGGCCGCTGCAGTTAGGAACAACCGATGAGGTGGGATGTTCTTGAAAAGGAGGCACATCGCAGGGAAGCACAGGATGGTTACGACGAGCGAGAAGTCCAGCTATGACCGTCTTCAGAACGATGTCGAGGCGGTGAAGACCGACCTGTCAAAGCTGGCAGGCCAGATTACGGATACCCTGAACGACCTGGCAAGTTCAGGTCGACACGAGGTTCGCCGAAAGTACGATCAGGCGAAATCCAACGTCGATGCAATCATGGCCGATGTTGCAAATCAGGGTAACGCGGCAGCCGATTTCGCACAGGATTCGGTATCGTCGCTGGAAGAAACATTGGAGGATGCGGTGCAACGACGGCCGTTCGCAACTATCGGGCTGGCCTTGGCGTTCGGATTCTTGATCGGTGTGACGTGGCGACGCTGAGCTGCTCGCGATTGGTCGCAAGACTATGGGGCGTCGGTAATTTCGATCGACCGTTTGGATTCGCGCGATGCTTCAGTCGTTCGGTGAGCATTTGAAAGGCCGCGTCGCAGGCGCCGTCCGTACCACGTCGTTGCTGACGCTGGTGGTGTTTTCACTTTTCGTTATGGCGTCATTTCTTTGCGCAGCCGTCTTTATTGTCGTTTTGCATAATTTTGGAGCGGTGCTCGCCTGCCTCTGCCTCGCCGGGATCTTCTGTCTCATCGCGCTGCTGACGGGGGTCTGGTACGTGCAGCAAAAGCGCAAGAGGCGCCCGGCCCCTCGGTTGTCCGGATTGGCAATTGCGATGAGCGATCCGACGATCGCCGCCGCTAGTATTCAGATCATCAGGACATTGGGAGTGAAACGGCTTCTACCTCTGCTTGCGATCGGCGGCATCGTGCTCGGCCTGATGATGCAGCGCAAACCCGAAGAGCAACAGAATAGCCGATAATTTCAGGAATATCCTCAGCTCGCATCACAGGAACCTTTGCCTTCGCCGCACGTCTTACCTCCATGCAATGATGGAGGAGAACCATGGGTTTTGGAAGAGGTGCACTGCTTTGGCTGCTTGGCGTGCCGTTGCCGATCATCATCTTGTTAGCCTTGTTCTGGCATCACTAAGGAGACCTGCTCGATGAGCATCGGCACGATCATATTGATCATTCTGATTATTGCGCTGCTGGGAGGCTTCAGCGGCATCGGCGGAGGGCCGTTTTACGGGACAGGCTATTACGGAGGTGGTGGGCTCGGCCTCGTCGTCACTATTCTGATCATTCTTTTGCTGCTTGGACGTATCTGAACGACGATGGATGCAGGGCGACAAAAAAAGCCTCGATTGCTCGGGGCTTTTTTCAAGTCTCACCATGGCGGGCGCTCGAACCGGTCATTGATTTCCTTCGCTCGTGTGTCAGGCCACGGCACATCCGAGGGCCTTCAGTTTTCTCAAGCGCCATCGCGTACAAAGCGGCTCTTGAGCGTTCTTGGACCGGGACTGATCACCGGAGCATCCGACGACGATCCCTCCGGCATCGGCACCTACAGTCAGGCCGGAGCTCAGCTCGGCTTTGGCGTGGGTTGGACCATGCTTCTCGCCTATCCCCTGATGGTTGCGATACAGGAAATCTCGGCGCGCATTGGTCGCGTAACCGGCCATGGCATTGCCGGCAACGTCTGCCGCAACTTTCCTGCGTCCTCGATCTGGTTTCTGATCGTCCTCCTTTTTGTGGCAAACACGATCAACATCGCAGCCGATCTCGGCGCGATGGCCGACTCGCTGAAGCTCCTGATCGGCGGGACCGCTACCTTCTACGTTGTTGCGTTTGGAGTGGTGTCTGTTCTCGCCCAGGTTCTCCTGGAATACAAACTATATGTTTCGGTGCTGAAATGGTTGACACTTTGCCTGTTTGCCTACGTGCTTGCTCTTGCCGCCGTTCATATACCCTGGGATGAGGCAATCGAGGGACTCCTCATCCCCAGAATATCGTTCGAGGTGAATTTCCTGACCACTCTGCTAGCCGTACTGGGAACGACGATCTCGCCGTATCTCTTCATTTGGCAATCTTCACAGGAAGCGGAGGATCAGCGCATTGACCGCAACAAGAAGCCGCTGAAGCTCGACCACTCGGGACACGAGGGAGAGTTACGCCGCATTCGAATTGATACGCTGGTCGGGATGGCGTTTTCCAACATCATCGCCATCGCTATCATCATGACGACCGCCGCGACGCTGCATAAAGCCGGCATTCGGGATATCCAGTCTTCGGCACAGGCGGCTGCGGCGCTTAGGCCATTGGCGGGGAGGTTTGCCGAACTACTGTTTGCGCTCGGTATCATTGGCACCGGACTATTGGCGATTCCTGTCCTGGCCGGCTCGACCGCTTACGCGATCGGTGAGGGCAGGAAATGGCCCGTCGGCCTCTCACGCAAGCCGAAGCAGGCGGCGGCCTTCTACGGCGTTTTGGCAGTGTCGAGTGGTCTTGGCGTGGCACTCAACTTCGCTCCCATCGATCCGATCAAAGCTCTTTACTGGAGCGCCGTGATCAACGGCGTATTGGCCGCGCCAGTGATGATCATGCTCATGTTGCTTGCGCGGCGCCGGAAGGTGATGGGCGATCTCGTGATTGGCGGTTGGCTCTATTGGCTGGGCTGGCTTTCCACTGCAGCCATGGCGCTCTGTACGCTCGGAATGGCTTGCAGTTTCGGAAGCTAACCGAAGATCCAAAGATGCCGCGTGTCGCACGCGCGTGCGAGGTTTGGGCCGGCTTTCCGTAAAAGGCCTGCCCTAGCTCACTGCCGTTCGGAACGTGCTTTCGGGGTGGTCGAGGAAAAGCCTGTCGTCGTCAGTGAACGGCTGCGCCTGCTGCGTGATCGGAACCAGCAAGCGGCAGACGAGCCCTTCAGGGCGCCAATCGAACAACGCCTCGCCACCGAGCTGGGATTCGATGCTTGCCATCAGCCCTCGTGTGCCGAACCCGCGGAATGTCGGCTCACAAACCGCGGGACCGCCGGTCTCCTGCCACGTCAAGGCCAGTTTGTCGTCCACGGTCTGCCATGTGATCGAAAGGCGTCCCGACAGCGCTGACAGCGCCCCATATTTCGCCGAGTTCGTGAGAAGCTCGTGCAGCGCCAGCGCCAGAGTTTGCGCCACCCTCGGCTGTAGACCGACCTCCGGACCAAATGATTGGACCTGGCCGCTGGAAGTGTAGGGCGTCATTTCCTCGCTGATGAGCTTGCCGATTTCAGCTCCCTGCCAGCTCGACAGCGACAGGATCGTGTGAACCCGGGCGAGAGCGTTGATGCGACCTTCCACCCTCTCGGCGTACTCCTTGACGCTGTCGGCACGGGTCAGGCGAACAATCGATTGGGCAAGCGCCAACGCATTTTTGGCACGGTGATCGACTTCTCTCGTCAGCAGATTTTGACGTTCCTCGGCGCGTTTTCGCTCGGTAATATCGACGGTGACGCCGCTGACGCGGATAACGCGTCCGTTCAGATCCATCGTGGCGGCTGCAGTGCCCACACACCACCGCTGTTCGCCGTCAGGTTGATTGATGCGAAACTCCGCTTCATAGGTTCGCACCCCCTTGGCAAATTCGGCGATCAATTTGCGCAGCTTGTCGACGTCATCGGGGTGGAGCAATTTCTGGATGTTTGCCGAAGTCACCTCGAACCGCTCCGGATCGACGCCGAAAATCCGATACTGTCCTTCGTCCCACATCCAGTCGCCGTTGACCCAGTCCCAGTCCCAAGAGCCCATTTTGCCTGCGGCGATAGCCATGCTTCTTCTTTGTTCGCTTTCGAAAAGCTGGGCGGTAGATCGTTCAAGCTCCACGGTGCGGGCGCGCACGCGATCCTCAAGCTCGGCATTGAGACGTTCCAGCTGGCGCGTCTTGCGGTAAAGCTCGGAGAATACCTTGATCTTGGCGCGCAGTACCTCAGGCACGATCGGAACCGGAACGTAGTCGACCGCGCCCATCTCATAGCCGCGCAGCCGATCGAGATCGCTCACCTGGATCGCCGATATGAAGATGATCGCCGTCTTCTGGAACCGAGGGTGCTCGCGAATCATGGCAGCGAGTTCGAACCCATCAAGTTCCGGCATGCAGACGTCGATGAGGATCACGGCGATTTCCTGCTTCAACAGGATCTCCAGTGCTTCGCGACCGGAGGCCGCGACAATCAGGTTCTCGTGGAGTTCCTGCAGCATGACTTCATAGGCGAGGAGCTTTGCCGGCTGATCGTCGACCAAAAGGATGTTCACGGTTTCGTTGTCCATCGTCTCTTGTCCGTCAGCGGTGCAGCCACATACGGATTGCGAGAAGCAGCTGTTCGGTATTGACAGGTTTGGCCAGATAGTCGGAAGCGCCGGCTTCGAGGCATTTTTCGCGATCCCCCTTCATCGCTTTGGCAGTCAGCGCGATGATGGGAAGCCGAGTGCGCAATGGATCCTGTCGGATAACGCCAATGGTCTGGTAGCCGTCCATTTGCGGCATCATGATATCCATCAAAACGATCGCGATTTCCGGGTTTGATCCGACCAGCGCGATGGCCTCGCCGCCCGTGGTCGCAGTCAACACCTTCATGCCGCGCCGCTCCAGGACACTGCTCAGCGCAAAGATGTTGCGGGCGTCGTCGTCCACAAGCAGGGCGGTCTTGCCAACCAGGTCATCGTCGGAACTGTTCAGCTTCTCCAGCATTCTCTGCTTCTCGGCGGGCAATTCCGTGATGACCCGGTGCAGGAACAGCGAGGTTTCGTCGAGCAGCCGCTCGGGCGATTCCACGCCCTTGACCACGATGCTCCGCGCCATGGTGTGGAGTTCCGCATCTTCTTCAGCCGAGAGCTCTCGACCGGTGAAGACGACGACGGGAATATTCGACAGATCACCATCATTGCGAATCCGATCGAGGACCTCGAACCCGCTCATGTCAGGAAGGCGCAGGTCGAGTACGACACAGTCACACGGGCGCTCGCGCAAGACCGAAAGGGCGGCAGCACCGGTATCGGTTGCGACGATTTCGATATCGTCGTGGTCCAGAAGTTCGCGGATAGAGAGCTGCTCGGCGGCATTATCCTCGACAATGAGAAGGCGCTTGCGCCGCGGTTTGGCATATTCCTTGATTTGCGCAAGCGCGGCACTGACGCCTTCGGTCGTTGTCGGCTTGTTGACGAACGAGAACGCCCCGCGGGCCAGCGCGTGTTGCCGATCCTCATCCAGGGTAATGATCTGGACCGGGATGTGCCGCGTCAATGGATTGTGCTTGAGCTGGCTCAGCACAGTCCAGCCGAGCATGTCCGGCAGGAATACGTCGAGAGAGACTGCGGTCGGCTGATACTGCTTGGCGAGTTCGAGCGCTTCGGCACCGCGTGCCGCAACCAGCACCTTGAATCCCTTGTCACGCGCGAGGTCAACGAGCACGCGCGCATAATGCGGATCGTCCTCGACGATCAGAAGAATGGTATCGCCCGGTTCGAGGCTGAGCCGGTCGTCGGGCAACTGCTCGATGACGCGCTCCTGGGTCGGTCCCTGCAGCGCGGCAGGGGCATTGTATGTCTGGGTGATCTGGGCGCGGGGTGCGACCGTCGGACCCGAATATTTCAGCGGCAGATAGAGTGTGAAAGTGCTGCCCTTGCCGGGGGCGCTGTGCAGGTGAATTTCACCTCCAAGCAGGTTCGCCAGCTCGCGGCTGATGGCAAGTCCAAGCCCCGTGCCGCCATATTTGCGGCTGGTGCCGGCGTCGGCCTGCTGGAATGCCTCAAAGATCAGCTTCTGCTTCTCCAGGGGAATCCCGATCCCGGTATCGGAAACCTCGAAGGCGACCACGGCCGGCGTGTTGTTGAGAACGGGATGTTCCGCGCTCCAGCCGCTGACTGCGGCTGCGACGCGCAGACGGACACCGCCTTCGGCCGTGAACTTGAAGGCGTTGGACAGAAGATTCTTCAGTACCTGCTGGAGACGCTTGGAGTCCGTGACGATGCTTCGGGCAAGGTTGGGATCGACGTTGATCTCGAACGACAATTGCCGGTTGTCGGCTTCGTGACGGAATGGCCGTCCGACCGTTTCCAGAAGGTTGGAGGTGAGGATCTCCTCCGCATCGACGGTTACGGTGCCCGACTCGATCTTGGAAAGATCCAGAATGTCGCTGATCAGGTTGAGAAGATCGGTGCCCGCGCCATGGATGGTTCGCGCGAACTCCACCTGCTTTCCGGTAAGGTTGCCGTCCGGATTTTCGGTAAGCTGTTGACCAAGTATCAGGATGCTGTTCAACGGCGTACGCAGTTCGTGCGACATGTTCGCCAGGAACTCCGACTTGTACTTCGAGGTCAGCGAGAGTTCGGTCGCCTTCTCCTCAAGCGCGCGGCGGGCCTGCTCGATTTCCTGATTCTTGCGCTCGACTTCCACGTTACGCTCGGCGAGCTGCTGGGCTTTCTGCTGCAGCTGTTCGTTGGTCTGCTGCAGCTCCTTTTGTTGCGCCTGCAGTTCGCCTGCGAGCTGCTGCGATTGCTTCAACAGGCCCTCGGTCTGCATCGTGGCTTCGATGGAGTTGAGCACGATGCCGATCGAGTCGGTGAGCTGCTCCAGGAACGTCATCTGCGAGGTTGTGAACGCGCCGACGGAGGCGAGTTCGATCACGGCCTTGACCTGGTTCTCGAACAGAACCGGCAGCACGACGAGGTTCTTCGGCACGACACGCAGCAACACCGAATTGACCGGCACGGTGTCGGCGGGAATGTCCGATACCAGGCGCCTGCGCTTGTCCATCGCGCATTGTCCGACGAGACCCTCGCCAAACTGCACAGTCTGCTGATGCGGATACATGCCGTCGCTGGCATAGGTCGCTAGCAGATGCAGTTGCGGGCTTTCCTCGTTTTCCACCTGATAGATCACGCCCATGTGGGCGTTCACGAGCGGCGTGAGCTCGCTCAACAACAGCCGGCCAACGGTGGTCAGGTCGCGCTGGCCTTGCAGCATGTTGGTGAATCTTGCGAGGTTCGTCTTCAGCCAGTCCTGCTCGGTGTTGACATCGGTGGTGAGCCTGAGGTTCGTGATCATCGTGTTGAGGTTGTCTTTCAGCTCCGCCAGTTCGCCTCTGGCGTCGACCTGAATTGACGGCGTCAGGTCGCCCTTGGTCACCGCAGTTGCAACCTCGGCGATGGCGCGCACCTGGGATGTCAGATTCGCGGCGAGCAGGTTGACGTTGCCCGTCAGATCCTTCCATGTGCCGGCGGCACCGGGCACGTTGGCCTGACCACCGAGACGACCCTCCACGCCGACCTCGCGTGCGACGCTGGTGACCTGATCGGCGAAGGTCGCGAGCGTCTCGGTCATGTTGTTGATCGTTTCAGCGAGTGCGGCGACTTCGCCCTTCGATTTCACTGTGAGGTTCTGTTTCAAATCTCCATTGGCGACGGCGGTGACGACCTTGACGATGCCACGCACCTGCTCGGTAAGATTGGCGGCCATGAAATTCACGGTGTCGGTCAGGTCCTTCCATGTACCGGCAACACCCGGCACCTGCGCCTGTCCACCAAGCTTGCCTTCGGTGCCAACCTCGCGCGCGACACGCGTGACTTCGCCGGCAAAGGCGTTGAGCTGGTCCACCATGGTGTTGATGGTATTTTTCAGCTCGAGGATTTCGCCCTTCACGTCGACGGTGATCTTGCGCGACAGGTCACCGCGCGCAACCGCGGTGGTGACTTCGGCGATGTTGCGCACCTGTGTCGTAAGGTTGGCGGCGAGCAGGTTGACGTTGTCGGTCAAATCCTTCCAGGTGCCGCCGACGCCGGGCACCACGGCCTGGCCGCCCAGCCGTCCCTCGGTGCCGACTTCACGCGCGACGCGCGTCACTTCGGCGGCAAACGAGCGAAGCTGCTCGACCATCGTGTTCAGCGTGTCCTTGAGCAGGAGAATCTCGCCGCGGACGTCGACGGTGATCTTCTTCGACAGGTCGCCGCCGGCGATCGCGGTCGCGACCTCGGCAATGTTGCGGACCTGCGCAGTCAGGTTAGAGGCCATGAAGTTGACGTTGTCGGTCAAATCCTTCCAGGTGCCGGCGACTTCGGGCACTTCGGCCTGTCCACCGAGCTTGCCTTCGGTGCCGACTTCGCGCGCGACGCGCGTCACTTCGGAGGCGAATGCATTGAGCTGGTCCACCATCGTGTTGATGGTGTTCTTCAACTCGAGAATTTCACCCTTCACGTCGACGGTGATCTTGCGCGACAGGTCGCCGCGCGCCACTGCGGTCGTCACCTCGGCGATATTGCGGACCTGAGCGGTCAGGTTGCCGGCCATCGAATTGACGCTGTCGGTCAAATCCTTCCAGGTGCCGGCAACGCCGGGCACGTTGGCCTGGCCGCCAAGACGCCCTTCGGTGCCGACCTCACGCGCCACGCGCGTGACTTCGCCGGCAAAGCGGTTGAGCTGGTCGACCATGGTGTTGAGCGTTTCTTTCAAACGCAGGATTTCACCGCGGACGTCGACGGTGATCTTGCGCGACAGGTCGCCGCCGGCGATTGCGGTCGCAACTTCGGCGATGTTGCGGACCTGCGCGGTGAGGTTGCCTGCCATCGAGTTGACGCTGTCCGTGAGGTCCTTCCAGGTGCCGGCGACGCCAGGGACTTCGGCCTGTCCGCCAAGCTTGCCGTCGGTTCCCACTTCGCGCGCGACGCGCGTCACTTCGCCGGCAAAGGCGTTGAGCTGGTCGACCATCGTGTTCAGCGTTTCCTTCAGTTGAAGGATTTCGCCCGACACGTTGACCGTGATCTTCTTCGACAAGTCTCCCTTGGCCACGGCCGTTGCGACCTCGGCGATGTTGCGAACCTGACCGGTCAGGTTGGATGCCATCGAGTTGACGCTATCGGTCAGGTCTTTCCAGGTGCCGGCGACGCCGCGCACCATCGCCTGTCCGCCGAGTTTTCCTTCGGTGCCGACCTCGCGCGCCACGCGCGTCACTTCGCCGGCGAACGCGTTGAGCTGGTCGACCATCGTGTTGATGGTGTCTTTCAGCTCCATAATTTCGCCGCGCACGTCGACCGTAATCTTCTTGGACAGGTCGCCGTTGGCGACCGCGGTTGTCACATCAGCGATATTACGCACCTGCGCGGTCAGGTTCGACGCCATCGAGTTGACGCTCTCGGTCAAGTCCTTCCATGTACCGGCAACACCGAGCACGTTGGCCTGACCACCGAGCCGTCCTTCAGTGCCGACCTCACGCGCCACGCGCGTGACTTCGCCGGCGAACGCATTGAGCTGGTCGACCATGGTGTTCAGCGTTTCCTTCAGCTGGAGGATCTCGCCGGACACGTTCACTGTGATCTTTTTCGACAGGTCGCCGCTTGCGATTGCGGTCGCGACGTCGGCAATGTTGCGGACCTGCGCGGTCAGGTTGGACGCCATGAAATTGACGTTGTCGGTCAAATCCTTCCAGGTGCCGGCGACACCGGGCACCTGGGCCTGGCCGCCGAGCTTGCCTTCGGTGCCGACCTCGCGCGCAACGCGCGTCACCTCCGAGGCAAACGAGTTGAGCTGGTCGACCATCGTGTTGATGGTATCCTTCAGCTCGAGAATCTCGCCACGCACGTCGACCGTGATCTTGCGTGAGAGATCGCCGCGGGCGACGGCAGTCGTGACGTTGGCGATATTGCGGACCTGCGCCGTCAGGTTTCCGCACATTGCGTTGACGGAGTCGGTCAGATCCTTCCATGTCCCGGCCACGCCCGGCACGATGGCCTGACCACCGAGCTTGCCGTCGGTACCGACCTCGCGCGCCACGCGCGTGACCTCCGATGCAAACGAGCGGAGCTGGTCGACCATCGTGTTGATGGCTTCCTTCAGCTGCAGGATCTCGCCACGGACGTCGACCGTGATTTTCTTGGACAAGTCGCCGTTGGCGACCGCAATGGTCACTTCCGCAATGTTGCGGACCTGACCGGTGAGGTTGTTGGCCATGGAGTTGACGCTTTCCGTCAAATCCTTCCACACGCCGGTGACCTCGGGTACTTGTGCCTGCCCGCCGAGCTTGCCTTCGGTGCCGACCTCGCGCGCCACGCGCGTCACTTCGGAGGTGAACACCGAAAGCTGCTTGATCATGGTGTTGACGATATTGGCGGATTGCAGGAACTCGCCGCCGAGCGGCCGCCCGTCGACGTCAAGCTGCACGGTCTGCAGCAGATCGCCCTGCGCCACAGCCGCAACCGCCCGCGTGACTTCGCGGGTCGGCCACAGCAGATCATCAATCAGCGTATTGACCGAGCTTTCCATGTCGGCCCAGGAGCCGCTGGCTTGCCCGAATTTTACCCGTTGTCGCGTCTTTCCTTCACGGCCGACGACCTGGCCAACGCGCTCGAGCTGCTGTGCCATGCGTTCATTGGCGGCGATGATCTCGTTGAAGGTATCGGCGATTTTGCCGTCGATACCGAGATGATCGCCGGTCATGCGCACCGAAAAATCGCCGCTGCGCATGGCCTGCAGCGCACGCAGCAAATCCTGTCGCGCGTCCGGCTTCGCGCCGTTGGCTCTGCTTTGCACCAAGCGCGAGGAGGGCAGCGAGGTTCTTCCTCGGTCGAGATCGCTCATGACACACTCCCCCGAGGTGTGGCCTTGCGCTCCTCGGCTTGGCCGGCAGCCCGATCAAACAAAACGTGAGAACCAGGAATTGGAACCCAATAGCCGGAACCCGAGTAATTTAACCGGGCGACAAGCCTTTGGTTCCGGCCCATTTTAGAAAACGGCCGCGCGAGGCTGCACGGTTGCATTGCACAAGACTCCGACGATTGTCTCAGTCCTGGTTCGGCACGATGAAAATCACCTAAGTTATTGAGGTCCCGGTGTGACGGAATATCTTGAAAACATGAAACTATCTGACCTCTACCGCGAAAACGCGGAGAATTGCCTGCAGCTTGCAGAGCGCGCGCAAGGCAAGCCAGCCTTCCGGCGATATCTACGCATGGCAAAAGCCTGGACGGCTCTGGCTCATGAGCAGGATTGGCTGGATGGAGAGATTTCGCCGCTGTCCAGCGCCGCGCGGAGCGGCGCATAATGAAAGCGCACCACATGCTGGTCATCCCCGCGATCGCGTTTGCCTCTGGCTCGACGGTTGCCGCGCTGATCACTGTGAGTTGGCAAACATCGTCGGCCCCACGACCGATTAGCACGATTTAAGCCGATCATCGACTCCACGGCCATTGGTTCCCGGCATCGCCGCCTGGCGGTCTTCCAGTAGCGCGTCCATGCCGCGTCGACGCAGCAACAGGAGCCCGGCCGCAAGCTGGTGCAGGTCCTTGCGGTGCACGCCGATTGGCAATCGTCTGGCCCGACGCAAGACGTCGGCGACCTGCAGTTCCAGCGGAGATGGATCAGGTTGCATGTGCGGTTCCCCAGGCGGCTCAACCCATAAGCCGCTTGTCAATCATGATCGCAGGCTCCGAGGTCGTCAGTCTCACAGGTTAACGTCGGCCAATTATTGTGCGGCTCGGGAACGTTGCGCGATCTGAAGCGTAGGCATGGTGCTCCCCATGCTTGTTGTGCGGGCAGCGGGCGCTGGTTTAGTTGGCGTTCAACGGCGCCGCTGCCGGGACGCGGAGAGGCGATGCCGCATTATCATTTTGATCTGGTGAACACCAGGACCATCGCAGACCAGGGTGGCGCGGAATTGCTTGACGACATCGAGGCAATGGATTCCGCCGACGACATGGCACGTCGCATCCTCGATGAGCGGCCGTATTTGAGAAATCGCCATTACGCGATTCTTGTTACCAACCAGGACGGTGACGAGATCTGCCGTTTGCCGCTCGACGTTGTTCACTAGAGGCGGACCACGGCATCGTCAAAGGATGAGGGAGCGGTCAGGGAACCAGGGTCAATTCTATCGTTCGTGCGCTGCGATGTTTTTCGCAAGCGCTGATGGCGCGGTTGGCCAGTACCAGCTTGTTGTATTGACCCTGCTTCATCATGAGCTCGATCGTATCAGCCAAAAACCGACGTGTCTCAGCATAGTCGTCGGTCTCGCCGGCGCGCTCGAAATAATGCAACGCGATTTGAAGCGCGGTTTCAAGCGTAAGCGATGCCGGGGTGCCGCACTTGAAGCATTCGGGCATGACTGATTTCTCTTTTCAAAAAATTCTTTCTCACTTTCGACGAACGCGGCGGAGAGACCTGAAGTTCCTAACTGTCGAAATGCGGCGAAGATGGTTGCATGCAAGGCGGCTGGAACGGGAGCGATCCGGCGCGCAACCGCGCACTCCGTGGCCTCTTTCAAGACAGAAAGAGGCCGCCGAAAGGCGGCCTCTGGGTCTGAAGCGTCTGACGTTCGCTTTGCCTACCATTCCCGCCAGTTATTGCCGCGCCAATAGCCGCGGCCCTCATGCTCGCGAAATTCGTACTTTTCGCTCGGACCCCAGCGCCAGTTGTCCTCGTGGACCACAACCCCTGCTTCGGGCGGGTAGACGTGCCTTTCGTGGGTGTGCCAGCACACGTTTCCCGAACAGACAATGGCCGCAGACGCGCCGACGGTGGAAGCCGCCAGCATCCCCGCGCCAATCATGGCTCCAGCAAATGCCTTGCCAAGCAGTTTCATTTTGTTCTCCATCCATTTCTACGCCCGCGATCCAACCCCTACAGGACGGCATACGTTCCTAACTGAAGTGGTGGAACGGGCGGAATTTGATGGATCAAAATTCGCAAGGATCTGTCCGCTGCCGAAGCCAGCGCAAGACGACACATCAAGGCTAAATATAACATAGGTTATTGAACTTGATTCCCCAGACACGCGACTAAACGGCGCGGGAGACCGTTCCGTTGAGCCACCTTATTCGAAAGCTCGAACATTTTGTCCGGCTATCGCCGGCAGACCGCGCCATTCTTGTGCGCGCCGCCTCGGAACGGGTGCGCAACTTCCGGCCTCGTATCGATATTACCCGTGAAGGCGACAAGCCCAGGGATGTGCATCTGATCCTCACGGGCTGGGCATGCCGCTACAAGCAGCTCGAGGATGGTCGGCGCCAGATCGTATCGTTCTTCTTGCCCGGCGATATTTGTGATCTCAACATTTTCATCCTGCGCGAGATGGATCATTCGATCGGTACCATCACATCGGTCACTATTGCGGATCTGTCGCGGGAATTTTTCTATGAAATCAGCGCGGGCCACCCGCGCATAGCGACGGCATTCTGGTGGGAAAGCTTGGTCAATTCGGCGATCCAGCGCGAATG
>Ga0306920_100001597_pt1 | contig 28275 bp, 29 predicted proteins | sample flu12Cox44000170_FD_204666 | JGI IMG/M metagenome (GOLD analysis project Ga0306920, IMG submission 204666) | Lab enrichment of tropical soil microbial communities from Luquillo Experimental Forest, Puerto Rico - flux4day.12C.oxic.44.000.170 (v2)... | ecosystem: Environmental > Terrestrial >... | reverse complement strand
CGGAGCGCAATCGTGCGCGTAGCGTAATCCGCCGCAACAGGCACCGCTCGCATCAGACCGGCGGGTTACGCTTCGCTAACCCGCCCTACGACATGACCTCAGTTCGCCACGAAGCAGTAGAGCAGGCCGGCGCCGCCGGTGCTCACGAGGTTGGCCTGGCTGCATCCACGGGTGCCATGCGAGGAATTCCAGGACCGCATGTGCCGGGTATCTTTCAGTCCCTGGCGATCGGAATGGCCTACGATCGCCGAGCCGTCGCCGCTCTTGGTCCAGTTGCCGCACGTGGTGTCGCCGCCAGCGGTCGAGAACATGCCTTCCGGATCCGAGCCAGTGAGAATGTCGTGGGTGTTCACGGGATCGCCGCGGCCGCTGACCGGCTCGCCCTTCTCGGTCAGCGCGGTCTGCTTGGTCAGGTTGTTGGAATCCGAGTGCAGGTCGGCGATGCTTTTCGCGATCATGGCGCCCTTGGCGTTCTGCCATGGGCCCTTGCCGATGCGGTCGCGCGCGTTGACCCCCTCGGTGCCGCCCGGCTCGGTCGTGCTCAGATAGGCGCGCCAGTTCGTGAGCGTCGAGCCGGCTGCTTTGGCCAGTGCCAGGCAGTGGGCGTCGGCCCCTGCAAGCCCGCCGAGATCGGCGCCATTGCCCTTGCCGACGCTGGTGACAAAGAACGTCATCTGCGCCTGCGCGCTGGTGCCGCCCAGTCCCATCATCGCAACAACGGCCCAAAGCGAAAGCCATAGTCTTGTCGTCATCGAGTCCTCCCAACTAATGCTGCACGCATCCCGGCGCGCGGGCGAGGTGTAGCACGGCGGATCAGCCTCACATAGACCGCGGGAACCCGCGTGCTCGGCCCGACTTTTGCCGCGAACAACTCTTGAATAGCACATCAGCTCCGCTCCGAGCCGCGGCTTCGACAGGGAACATGGCATGGCCAAGGTCGTCTTCACCGCCAACGTTCAGCGTCACGTCGGCTGTCCTGACGTGACGGCAATGGGCGGAACCGTGCGCGAGGTGCTGGACAACGTGTTTGCGCAGAATCCGCAGGCGCGCGGCTACGTGCTCGACGACCAGGCAGCACTGCGCAAGCACATGACCATCTTCGTTGACGGCAAGATGATCCGCGACCGCACGCGGCTCGGCGATGCCGTAACCGAGGGGAGCACGATCCATGTTTTCCAGGCGCTGTCCGGAGGATGATTAATGAGCGACCGCATTCTCGTATCGACCCGCAAGGGCCTGTTCACGATCGCGCGCAACGGGCGCAGCTGGGAGATCACGGCGGCCGATTTCCTCGGCGATAACGTCACTCTCACGTTCACCGATCCACGCGACGGGCGCCATTATGCGGCGCTCGATCATGGCCATTTCGGTGTCAAGCTGCATCGCTCGACCGCGAACGGCTGGGAGGAAATCGCCGTTCCCGCCTATCCGCCCAAGCCGGACGGCTACGAGGAGCACGACATGTGGGGGCGGCCGATCAACTGGAGCACGGCGCGCATCTGGGCGCTGGCGGCCGGCGGCGCCGACGAGCCCGGCGTCATCTGGTGTGGGACGCTGCCGGGCGGCCTGTTTCGCTCGTCCGATCAGGGCGCAAGCTGGGAAATGATCCGCTCGCTCTGGGATCACCCCAAGCGCAAGCAATGGATGGGAGGCGGAGCGGACCTGCCCGGCATCCATTCCATCTGCGTCGATCCCCGCAACTCGAGGCGCGTGTGGGTTGCGGTTTCGACCGGCGGCATCTGGTTCACGGAGGATGGGGGGGCGAGCTGGAGTCAGCGCGGCGAGGGCATGCGCGCAGAGCATGTGCCGCCCGAACTCACCAACGATCCCAACGCCCAGGACGTGCATTGCCTCGTGCAATGCCCGGCGGCACCGCAGCACATGTGGGTGCAGCACCACAACGGCATCTTTGTCTCCTCCGACGAAGGCAAAACATTCCGCGAGATCACCGATGTTGCGCCGTCCACTTTCGGGTTTGCGGTGGTCGTGCATCCGCGCGAGCCCGACACGGCGTGGTTCGTCCCCGAGATCAAGGACGAGAAGCGCATCCCGCGCGAGGGCAGGCTCGTCGTCTCGCGCACACGCGATGCCGGCAAGAGCTTCGACGTCCTCACCCATGGCCTGCCGCAGATGCACGCCTATGACGTGGTCTACCGGCATGCGCTCGCGCTCGACGCCGCAGGCGAGCGGCTCGCCTTCGGCTCCACCACCGGCGGAGTATGGGTGAGCGAGGACCAGGGCGACAGCTGGACGTGCGTGTCTCACACGCTGCCGCCGGTCTACGCGGTGCGCTTCGCATGAGACGGCTGCGAGCGCCAGGCACGGCAAGTACCTCCCTGTCCAGCAGGAGGCATATCGAGTCTGCCTCGCAAAGCGACCCGTAATGGTACTCGCACCATCAGGCCGCGGTCCGCCCATCATGAGACAACACACGCGCATTGCGGTCATCGGCGCCGGGCTGGGCGGCCTGACCGCGGCCGGCTTTCTCCAGCGCGCCGGCTTTTCCGTCGCAGTGTATGAGCAGGCGCCGGCCTTCTCGCGCATCGGCGCCGGCATCATTTTGAGCGCCAATGTCACCAAGGTGCTGCGCCGGCTCGGTCTCGAACCAGCGCTTGTGCAGGCCGGCATAAGGTCGCGCCAATACATCAGCCGGGCCTGGGACAGCGGCGAGACCATGTACGAGATGGCGTTCGATGCGGAAGCCGAGCGGCGTTTCGGCGGCCCTTACGTGCACATCCACCGCGGCGACCTGCACGCGGTGCTCGAGTGCGGCATCACCCGAGGAACGATCGCGTTCAATCATGCTCTGACCGAGCTGCAGGAAACGAACGGGGCAATGCGGCTCGTGTTCGGGAATGGCGCGACGGCGGAGGCCGACATTGTCATCGGCGCCGACGGCATCCGTTCGCGGGTGCGCGAGCTCCTGCTTGGGCCCGAGCCGCCGAGCTTCGTCGGCGCGGTCGCGCATCGCGCCATCTTCCCGGCCGAGCGGCTGCGCGGATTTGCGATTCCCGACTGCACCAAGTGGTGGGGTCCCGACCGGCATTGCCTGCCCTATTTCCTCACCGGCCGGCGGGATGAAGTCTATGCCATTGGCGTGGTGCCGGCCGCGCGCTGGGATAGCGAGGAGCCCTCCGTGCCGTCGTCACGCGAGGCGTACCTGGGGGCATTCGCCGGCTTTCATCCCGACCTCCAGCGCGTGCTCGAGGCGGTCGAGAGCGTGACGCTGTGGCCGATCTTTGACCGCGAGCGCAACGATTGCTGGAGCGGAAGCCGCGTCGCGCTGCTCGGCGATGCGTGTCATCCGATGCGGCCATTCATGGCGGCGGGCGGCGCCATGGCGGTCGAGGACGCGGCGATCCTCGCCCGTTGCCTCACCCTCTTCGACACGCCGGCCGACGCGTTCCGCTGCTACGAGGCGACCCGCATCGCCCGCGTTGCGGATGTGCAGCGCATCTCGATCGAGAACACCTGGATGCGCGGTCCGACCGACACCGACTGGTTCTACTGCTATGATGCGTGCACCGCGCCGCTCGCGCACGATTGAAGGATCGAGGGAGGTATAAAGAATGAGGCTCAACCGCCGCACGTTCTCCGGCATGCTGCTCGGCGCCGCTTCAGCGCCGCGCGGCTCGTTCGCGCAGGCAACGAAGGCGCGAACGGCATTCTATTCGGGAGTGGGGACCGAGCTTACCAACTATGCAGTCGATGCCGACACCGGCACGCTGGAAAGGCGCAGCACGGTGAAAATGCCGGGCGGCATCCAATATGCCTGGCCGAGCCCCTCGCGAAAATTCCTCTATGTGACATCGAGCACAGGCGGGCCCGGCTTCTCCGGCAATGAGCATCACCTGGCGGCGTTCCGGGTCGATGGCGAGGGAGCGCTCACGCCGCACGGCGATCCGGTGAAGCTCAACTGGCGGCCAATTCACAACAGCGTCGATGTGAACGGCGAATATGTCCTTGTCGCCTACAATTTTCCCTCTGGTTTCAGCGTTCACCGCATCAAGGCGGACGGAAGCATCGGCGATGCGGTCACGCAGGCCGACACCCTGGAGAAGGGCATCTATTTCCATCAGATCCGGGCGACGCCGGGCAACAAGAGCGTCATCGTGGTCGCGCGCGGCAACAATCCCGAGGGCGGCAAGCCGGAGGACCCCGGCTCGCTTCATGTCTATGGATTCAAGGACGGCCGGCTGTCGAACATGAGCAAGGTCGCGCCCAACGGCGGCTACGGCTACGGGCCGCGGCATCTCGACATTCACCCGAGCAAGCCCTGGGTGTATCTCTCGGTCGAGCGACAGAACAAGCTCATCGTCTATAAGCTCAAGGACGACGGCGACCTCGCGCCGGAGCCGCTGTTTACCAGGGAGACGCTGGCGGATCCTGCGCATCGGTTCCCGGTCCAGGGCGCTGGCCCGATCCATGTCGCTCCGGCCGGTGGCTTCGTCTATCTCGGCAACCGCTCGGGCGTTGCCGCAAAAGCAGCGCCGGGCGTCGAGGACGTCGACGGCCAGAAGGTGTTCAGCGGCGGAGAGAGCAACATCGCCGTGTTTGCCATCAATCAGACGACCGGCGAGCCGAGCACCATCCAGCACGCCGACATCCGCGCCGCCCATCCCCGCACCTTCTCGCTCGATCCCACGGGGCGGATGCTGGTTGCGGCTTCGCTGGCGCCGACTGCGGTTCGCCGCGACGGCAAGGTCGTCACCATCCCCGCTGGCATGACCGTGTTCAAGGTGGGCTCCGACGGCAAGCTCGACTTCGCGCGCAAATACGATCTCGACGTCGGCAAGCTCACGCAATGGTGGAGCGGAATGATCCCGCTGGCGTGAACTGTCACACTGGTGTGGGTTTGCGTAGGGGCGGGTTTCAAACCCGCCCCTACCGTCTCAAGGCATGTGCGCTGCGGAGCCGAAGTGCCTATCGCCACGGCACCCGCCCTTGCATCGCTGCCTCCCAGTTCCTGCCATCGAACATCTTTGGTGAGATCGCCGCAGCGTCGACATCGTCGAGGCAGCGCACGTTGACGTCGATCTTGTCCGGATCGGAGCGCGGCACATAGAACGGATGGATCCCGCAGTGTCGGCAGAAGGTGTGCTTGGCGGTCCCGGTGTTGAACTCGTAAGTGCTCAGATCGTCCCTGCCGCTGAGAAGCTCGAACTGCGCCGGCGGCACGATGAGATGCAGAAAGCCCTTCTTGGCGCAGATCGAGCAGTTGCATTCGGTGACGCGATCGAGGCTGGCGGTGACGCGAAAGCGCACGCGGCCGCAGTGGCAGCCGCCTTCCATGGTCTGCATCGGGTTGCCTCCTGTCGAGACGACGAGACGCCCAGCCGCACCGGCAGGCGTGCTCCGCGTTAAGCATTAACAGATCCGCGCGCAAGTGGTGCCGCGCCGGAGCGATAACCATGCGGTTGCGCAATCATTGCTGGCGCGTGACGGCGCGTAGTATCGAAGTATGGAATGCGGGAGGACAAAGAACAGTGGAGCAAGCAGACCGGTTCGACCGGTCTGCTTGCCGATCGGGGCCGCTCGCGGCCGAGCAGCGCGGGCAGCTCGCAGGCGCGCTCCCTGTTTGATCTGTTCGCGGCCTCGCGAGAGGCCCACGGGGGACGGCCGGCGCTCTGGGTGGACGGCTCTCTCCTGACCTATGCCGAGCTCTATGAGGCCGCGGCACGGCTCGCCGGTGCCGTTCGGATGGCGCGCGGGTGTGACGGCGCGAGCGAGGCTGGCGCGAACGAGGCTCGTCAGTGCGGGCTGCTGGTGAACCGGACCGCGACGGCGTACGCCGCGGTGCTCGCTTCACTGATGACGGGCAGTGCCTATGTGCCGCTCAATCCCCAGTTCCCGCCCGACCGCCTGCGTCACATCCTCCTCGCCTCGGCGATCGACACGATCATCGTCGACCGCGCATCGGCGGCAGCGGCAGGACCGCTGCTGGAGAGCGTTGCGAGACCGCTCAACGTCCTCATCGCCGATGCGGTGAGCCCAGAGTGGCCGATGCGGGGACCGCGACATCGCTATCTCACGCGCGTCGATATCGAGCGCGCCGCCCCCGCCGCTCCCATCGCCAACCGCTCCCCCAAGGACGGCGCCTACCTCCTGTTCACCTCCGGCAGCACCGGCACGCCCAAGGGCGTGCTGATCAGCAACGACAACGCGCTTGCCTACATCACGAACACAAGCAGACGCTATCGGCCCACGCCCGATGACCGTTTCAGCCAGCTGTTCGATTTCTCCTTCGATCTTTCGGTGCACGACATGTTCCTGGCGTGGAGCGCGGGAGCCTGCCTCTACTGCGCGCCGGAAGGCAGCAGCATGATCGGCCTCGGCGATTTCATCCGGCGCTGCGCTCTCACCTTCTGGTTCTCGGTACCCAGCACGGCGGCCTTCATGCGGCGATTGCGCATGCTCAAGCCCGGCAGCTTCCCGAGCCTGCGTTGGAGCCTGTTCTGCGGCGAGGCCCTGCCAACGGGGCTGGCGGCGAGCTGGCAGGACGCCGCGCCGAGCTCGACGGTCGAGAACCTTTACGGTCCCACCGAGGCGACCGTTGCGTTCACCGCCTACCGATTGCCGAAGCCGCGTCCGCCAGAGCTCGAGGCGATGCCGACGGTGCCGATCGGCATGCCGCTCACCGGACAGCAAGCCATGATTATCGACGAAGACGGCGCGCCGGCCAGAGCAGGGGAGCCGGGCGAGCTTTGTCTCGGTGGATCGCAGGTGGCGGCCGGCTACTGGCAGGCGCCGGAGCAGACCGAAGCGCGCTTCTTCAAACCGCCAGCCGGCAAGCATGCCGCAAGCCCGCGCTGGTACCGCACCGGCGACCGCGCCGTCATGTATCGCGAGCATGGCCTTGTATATCTCGGACGCATGGATCGCCAGACCAAGATCCGCGGACACCGGGTCGAGCTCATGGAAGTGGAGCATGCCATGCGGCTGGCGGCCGCTACCGACACGGTGGCTGCGATTCCCTGGCCGCTCGACGCCGACGGCCTCGCGCTCGGTCTCGTGGGCTTTGTCGCGGGCTCGCAGAGCACCGCTGTCGAGATCATTGCCTGCTGCCGCGAGCGGCTGCCCGACTACATGGTGCCGAGCGATATTCATCGTGTCACAAGCTGGCCGCTCAATGCCAACGGAAAAACCGATTACGGCGCGCTGGTCTCACACCTGCGCAATGGCGATGCCGGCGCGCCTTAGAGCAGGGTGACTTTTCTTCGAATCGTCATCCTGCTCTATCTTTTTGTTTGAGCATGTCCTTTTTCGGAAAACCGGTTCCCACTTTTCCGGGACATGCTCTCGCAATGTCGTTGGGGGCACGCCTGGCCGCACCTCAGTCTGCAGCGTCGGGTGGACAGGTTTCGGGACGCGGCCTCGTGCCTCGCCTCTCCGGAGGGACCTTGCAGTTGTCGAGGCGCTGCTCGTCCATCCATTTTCTGCCGAGCCGCTCCTTTCCGGTGCGCGCGGCGGGTGAATCCGCAAATGGCGACGCTCTTGGCCCGGGCTGCAACAGTCCACCCGGTTCGCGATCGCCGGAGGAGCGCTCCTGTGCAAGCGCGCCAGGTACTCCCCCGGCGGCAACCGCCGCGAGGAGAATGAGCGCGCTTGCAGCGCCGGGATGCATACGCATGCCTATTCGATCCTGATGCCGGTCGATTTGATGACGGCGGCCCATTTCGCGATTTCCGACTTCAGCATCTCTGCGAGCTGCTGTGGCGATGAGCCCCCGGCCACATAGCCGGTACTCGTGAGCTTTTCGCTGAGCGCGGGATCGGCAAGGGCGGTGTTGGTGTCGGCGCTGATCTTGCGCACGATGCCAGGAGGAGCCCGTCCGGGAAGGAACAGCGCCTGCCAGGCGGTCACATCGTAGCCCGGCACGCCCGCCTCGGCGATTGTGGGCACATCGGGAGCGGCCGCATCGCGTGTCGCTCCGCTGCTCGCGAGCACGCGCACCTGCCCGGAACGCGCGTAGGAGAGCAGGCTCCCGCTGCCGAAATAACAGTCCACGCGGCCGGGGATGAGATCGGTGAAGGCGGGCGAAGCACCGCGGTACGGGATGTGCGTCATCTTTATGTCGGCCATCTGCAGGAACAGCATTTCCGCCAGGAACGGGGCGCTGCCGGTGCCCGGCGATGCGATGGTAAGCTTGCCGGGACGGGACCTGGCATAGTCGATGAGCTCCCGGAGCGAGCGGGCCGGCAATGAGTTGGACACGAATACGAAATAGGCAAGCTGGGTGACGAGCGAGACCGGTGCAAAGTCGGCGATCGGGTCGTACGGCAGCGAGCGATAGAGGTTGGCGTTCGCGGCAAGCGAGGTGGTGGCGAACAGTACCGTGTAACCATCGGGATCGGCGCGCGCGACGTACTCGTTGCCGATATTGGTGCCGGCACCCCCCTTGTTCTCGATGAAGACCTCCTGTCCCCACATCCGCGAAAGCTTCTCGGCCAGCATGCGCGCGACAATGTCGGTCGGGCCGCCGGCCGCCACCGGCACGACGATGCGCACCGGCTTGGTCGGGAAATCGGTTTTCGGCGTCTGCGCGCGCAGCTGCCCGACAATCGGCGCGCATGTCGCGGCTGAGAGAGCAATCAGGCGGCGTCGTGTGAGCATATGCGTCCTCACGGGGTCGCGGGACACTAGCGCCGCGAGGGAGCGGGCTCCGGCCGCCCGATGCTCGATTTGCCCTCGATCTCCTTGAGCCGCGCGTCAAGCGACTGGATCTGATCGCCAAGCGCCCGAACCTGGCGCTCGCTCGCGCCCAGCTGTGTTGAGGACTGCTCGCTGAGAATCCGAAGCTGCTCGCTCAACACCTGCACGCGCTGATCGATCTCCCTGATATTGGCAGACACGGTTTCCGAGCTGCTCTTCTCGCGGCGGTCGATCTCGTAAATGCCGGTGACGAGCGCGATGAACCCGGCTACCGCAAGGACGATCGAAAGCCGCAAGGCGATGTCAGCGCTGTGCATGTCGTCCTGCCGTTGTCGGGATCCCTGCAAGCTCCGGCTATCCTATTCCGGGGAGCCATGCAGGCAAGCTCGCGCAGCACGCGATCAGGCCGCAAAAATCGGCTTCCGCTACTCATTTGACAATCTCTCCAGCCGCCATGTGGGCGGATAATTCAGCATTGCCTTGTAGCGCCACTCATGGACATCACCGATCCAGGCCTGCAGCACATCGCGGACACCCGGCTCAAGCAATCCGGCAACGGCGCGAAGAATTTCGGTAGCACCGTGCTCGAATCCGCGCCGATACGACATTTCCGCATCGTCAATTCCAATTGGAGGCACAATCCTCTCCTGCTTCGCTTCGCATCCCGCAGGAATAGCACGCGGAGTGCAAGCGTCACACGGATGAAGGCCGACGCCGGCACCGTCCCCAGCTCTCAGGCAGCATCTCGAGCAGCGCGATATGCCACGTTTCAGAAATGCAGCAAAGATGGATGCTGGTAGAGATACAGGAGACCGAGGATGATGGCGACGATCTGGATGATCTGGCGTACGCGCCATGGAGCAGGCAAAAGCCAGATGAGATAGAGAATTAGAAAAAAAATCGCCACCAGAATGAGCAGGGCAACTATCGACATAGTACCTCCCTTTCCGCATCGCGGAACGAGCGCAGATTCCCGCCGATCTCAGTCGAAGTGCGCGACGAAGAACACGCAACCGAGCTGAAGGTTCCGGACCGAACAGAAACGCCGTGCACGCGTGGCCCGATCAAGTCGCGCGACTTTCGCGCGCAACGTGCGCTACGCTCTCCGTCCGGCAAATCTCCTCACCGAAGCCGCCTTTCCAGCTCCTCTCTGCGGCGCCGTTTGCGCCCGGGCAATGATCCTGCCCACATTGCTGCTGAAGGCCGGGTTGTCGAAGGAGGCGATCTCCCTTCCAAACATCCAGAGCAGGCCGGACTTGTCTCCATCAGGAATCATGGCTGGCCGCCCACCGTTCATTTCTGTCGCAGGCGCCGAAGCTGGTTCGCCGGAGCGCCGCGCCTTCCCGGCATCGCAGACCTGCGTTGCGGGTGCCGTCGCGCGCCCGTCGGCCGCGTCGCACGCGGCCGGCGCACGCGCGGTCCGCAGCACCCACTCGCGGATTTTGGTCCGCGCATGCGCGACGCTGAACGGCTTGATCAGCCAGTCGGTCACGCCTGCCGCGCCGCCCGCCTGCTGATCCGGCTCGCCGGCGACCATCAGGATCGGCAACACGGGATCGCCTTCTCCTGTCCGGCTCCGGATTGCGCGGCACATGTCCATGCCCTCGATGCGCGGCGGGTCGTGCTCGATCACCGTCAGCCACGGCCGCTCGCGCGCGATCAGAGTGCGAGCCCGCTCGGCGCTGGAGAAGGCGTCACAACGGATGCCCTCGGCTCGAAGCGCCGCGCTCAGAGTGCTCGATGCTTCCGCGTCGGCAACGGCGAGAAGCACGGAGCGTTCGCCCGGCTCGGGCGCGACAGCGGCCTCGGCATGGAGCTCGCGGGAGCGCCTGCGCGCAGCCTTTGCCCCAGGCGCTCCGACATGCACGATCTGGCCCTCATAGGCCGCGAACACATCCACTGCGCCCGCACGCTCCCGGTTCGACTGGACCATGCGATCGATGGCCTCGTCATCCCTGCGCGGATCGTGATGGGTAAGGGCGAGTCTTTTGACTCTCGCTTGCTGGCCAAGACGGACGACGTATTCGATGGGGCTGTGCCCCCAGCCGATCTTCGCCGGGTATTCCTCCGCAGTGTACTGCGCGTCATGAATGAGAAGGTCCGCACCCGCCACGAACTCGGCGTGCCGGCGATCCTCTCCCGTCAGCTCTCCTTCCCCCAGCGCCAGCATGCGGGCGTGCGGCTCGTGATCGCACGCATACACGATGCTGGCCCCATCAGCTTCCAGACGATAGGCAAGCGTCAGCGCGGGATGGTTGAGATAGCGCGCAGAGACCTTGAAGTCCTCGATGTCGAAGCTGCCCTCGACGAGATCATGAAAGCGAATCCTGGCGCCGAACTCGTCAAGGGTGACCGGGAAATAGTCGTATTGCATCTGTCCGGCGAGCGCCTCGCGCAAGGACGCGCCGGGACCGTTGGGGCCATAGACGTCCCATTCGGCGCCGCGCGCAAACAGCGGATCAAAGAATGGAATGCCCTGGATGTGATCCCAATGCGTATGGCTGATGAGGAGACTGCCGCGCAGGCCGTTTCCCCCGCGCGACATCAACATCCGACCGAGCGGGTAGGCTCCGGTTCCGCAGTCCAGAACAAGCAATGTGCCGCGTGACGAGCGGACCTCGACACACGAAGTGTTGCCTCCATAGCGCGCCGTTTGCAATCCAGGCGTCGCAATGGAACCGCGAGTGCCCCAGAATCGTATTCGCACGCAGGTCTCCGCCCGGCGTCCTTGCCATTGGTTCGCTGGTCGACTCAGGAGGTAAATCCGGGAAGGCTTGAAGCGTTCCTCGAAATACACTGGCGTATAATTTCATCCACAAGCACCGGCATCTCCGCCCCTTAATCGGGCAGAAACTTCAAACTGCGTCGATTTTTTGTGCAAATCCGGAGTTGTTGCGGTGCACACTTCACACGATGAGAGATCACGCAGCGTAAATTTTCCGATCCACGTTTCCGGCATCTCAGGTTTCACCACGCGGATCATCCTCAATCACGAACGAGCTGTTGCCGCACCGATCATTCCGCCTTGACAACCGCCGCCTTGATGATCGGCGTCCAGCGCGCGACCTCGCTCCTGACCAGCACGGCGAGCGGCTCCTGGCCGCGGCGGGCTTTCTCCGGCACCTCGCTGCCGAGCTCGATGAGGCGCGTGCGCGTGTTCTCGTCATCGAGCGCCTCATCAAGCGCAAACGTCAATTTATCAAGCACCGGCTTGGGCGTGCCCGCGGGTGCGAACAGGCCGTTCCAGGCGAGCGCCTGGAATGGCGGCAGGCCGGCTTCGGCTGCGGTCGGCACGTCGGGCAGCTGCGGATTGCGCGCGCCGGTGCCGATCGCATAGGCCTTCAACGTCGCGCCGTGCACCTGCTGCACGATATCGGGAACGGCATTGCACATGTAATCGACCTGGCCCGCAACCAAGGCGCCCACTGCCGGTGCTGCACCGTTGAAGGGCACCATGGTCGGATTGATGCCGATCAGCGCGTTGAGCAGCAGGCAGGTGACATGGGTAATCGAGCCCACCCCGGCATGCGCCATGTTCAACTTGTCGACGTTGGCCTTGGCGTAGATCGAGAATTCCTTGAGGTCGTTCGGCGGCAGCTCCTTTTTCGCCGTCACCACCACCGGAAGACCGGCGACCATGCCTACCGGTGCGAAATCGGCTTCCGGCCGATAGGCGAGACTCGGATAAAGCGCGACCGCGGCCGCGTGCGTGCCCATGTTGCCGAGCACGAGCGTATAGCCGTCGGGACTTGCGCGCATAGCGCGCGTCGAGCCGGTGGTGCCCCCTGCCCCGCCGACGTTCTCGACCACGAGCTGCTGGCCGAGGGTGCGCGACATGGGCTCGCCGATGATGCGCGCAATGACATCGGTCGTGCCGCCGGCGGCGAACGGCACGATGACGGTAATCGGTCGCGACGGATAGACCTGCGCGGAGGCCGAGACCATGCCGCTCACTGCAGCAGCAAGTAGCGCGCAACCCGCCAGCATGGGACGTTTCATCGTCATGGATTCCCCTCTATCATTTCGCGAATCATGGGCAAAGGGAGGAAAAGATGAGAGCCGATGATGCGACGCGGTGCCGCGCAACGCGCATCGGCGGGCCGTTCTTCATGATCCCCATGGAGAACCGGACGTACTGAGCGGCGGGAGCATCACGGTGGCAAAGGTGCGGGTAGGGCTGGTCGGCTGCGGCTTCGTCGCCGAGCTGCACATGTACGCCTATGCGCGGGTCTATGGGGTCGAGGCCGAAGTACAGGCAGTGGCCGCGCGCGGCGACCACGTCCTCGATTTCGCCAGCAAGCATCGCATCGCCACGAGCTACCGCGACTTCAAGGACCTGCTCGCCGACCGCGAGATCGACGTGATCGACATCTGCACCCCGCCCATGCTGCACGCGGCCATGATCGTCGCGGCGGTGCAGGCGGGAAAAGATGTGATCTGCGAGAAGCCGTTCGCGGGCTATTTCGGGCGCCCCGACGACAAGGCGCCGATCGGCACAAACGTGCCGAAATCGCGCATGTACGAGCAGGTCATGGAGGAGATGGAAAGGACCTGCGCCGCGGTCAAAGCGAGCGGGCGCCTCTTCATGTATGCCGAGGACTGGGTCTATGCGCCGGCGGTGGCGAAGACGGTCGAGATCCTCAAGGCGACAAAGGACAAGATCCTGTTCATGAAAGCCGAGGAGAGCCACAGTGGCTCGCATGCCGCGCACGCGGCGCAATGGTCGATGACAGGCGGCGGCTCGCTCATCCGCATGGGCTGTCACCCGCTCTCGACCGTGCTCTATCTCAAACATGTTGAAGCGAGTGCGCGCGGCGAGCGCATTGCCGTTGCCGGCGTGACCGCCGATATCGGCAATGTTGCCGCCTGCCTTGCGCCCGACGAGCGCGCGTTCATCAAGGCCAATCCGGTGGACGTCGAGGATTGGGGGATGCTGACGCTCACCTTCTCCGACGGCACCAAGGCAACCGTGTTCTCCGGCGACATGATCATGGGCGGCGTGCGCAACCTGATCGAGACCTATACCAGCGGCGGCGCGCTCCTCGCCAACATCACCCCCAACAATCACATGGTCAGCTATCTGACCGACGAGGAAAAGCTCGCGGGCGTCTACATCACCGAGAAAGTCGACCGCAAAACCGGCTGGCAGTTCATCTGCCTGGAGGAGGAATGGACGCGCGGCTACCTGCAGGAGATTCAGGATTTCATGGAGTGCGTGTCAGTGCGTCGCGAGCCGCGCGCCGATCTCGCGCTGGCGCATGAAACGATCAAGGTGTGCTACGCCGGCTACTGGTCAGCCGAGGAGGGGCGAAGGGTCGCGCTGTAGGCCTGTACGATGAGTAAAGGCGCGCTCTGGCTCGCCGTCCTCACGCGGTCTCCCATCGCTTCCCGCAAACAAATCTTTGTTGGCTCGGCACCATACCGGCGCCGTGCCCACCCTACCCCACGGGTGCCGGCTTGGCGGGGCGCCGGACGGCGAGATCCCCGAGCGTGCCGACGATGCCGCGCGGCATGAAGATGATGAAAAAAATGAGAAGGATGCCATAGATGGTGTTGGCAGCACCAATGAAGCTCGTGCCGAAGGCAACCCGCAGCCCTTCGTTCAGTGATATGGTGAGCAGCGAACCCACGGTTGGCCCCAGCATGGTGTAGGTGCCACCGACGATCGCGGCGAACACGATCTGCAGCGAGACGGCGATGCCGGAAAGCGTCTCCGGGTTGAGATACATCAGGTACTGGCCGAGCGCCGCACCGCCCAGCGCGGTGAGCGCGGCGCTGATCACGGTGACGCGCAGCTTCTCGCGCATGACATTGATGCCGATGGCGGCCGCCGCCTCCTCGTCCTCGGAGATGGCATCGAGCGCCTCGCGGCCGATGCCGCGGTCGATGGCCCGCCACACCGCAAGCCCGCCGAGCCAGAGGGCAAGGGCGATGGCGTAGAAATAGCCCTTCTCGGGAAACTGCAACGCGTACCAGGAATGGCCCGCCGCGCGCGGGGTAAAGCCGAGCGATCCGCCGGTGATGTCGCGCGCTGCAACCACAGAGAGCATCACCACCTGCCCGAGCGCAAGCGTCACCAGCGCGAAATAATGGCCGACCACCCTGAGCCGGAAGCAGGGATAGCCGATGACGAGCCCGAGCAGGGCGGAGAGCGCGACGCCGAGCGGAATTCCCACCCACGGTGTGAGGTCATAGTAGTTCCACAACAGGGCCGGCACGTAGGCGCCCACCCCCACGAAGGCGCCGTGGCCGAGCGATACGAAGCCGAACCGGCCCATGATCGACCACGCCGTATAGATGAAGCTCCACAGCAGGATCTGGATGATGAGGTGCATGAAATAGGGGGGCGTGAGGAACGGCGCGGCAACGAGGGCCGCGGCCGCGCCGGCAAGGATCACGGTGTGCCGGCTCATCGCACCAGGATTCCGCGTGGGCGCACGAACATCAGCACGATGAAGAGCGTGAACGCGAACACGTACGAGAGCTCGGTGCTGGAGTAGTAGCCGCCGATGGCGATGATCTGGCTGATGATGAAAGCGGCAATGAAGCCGCCGATCATGTCGCCGAGCCCGCCCAGCACGCAGATCATGAAGATGAGCGGGCCGAAGGTGTTGCCGATGAAAGGATGCACGTCGTACTGCAGCGCCAGCAGGCAGGCGGCGAGCCCGGCGAGCGCGCCGCCGATTGCCGAGGTGAGGAGATAGATGCGGCGCTGGTCGACCCCCATCAGCCCGACAATGTCCCGGTCCTGGGCAATGGCGCGGATGGCAGTGCCGATGAAGGTGCGCTTGAGGAACAGATAGAGCGCGACCGCGCCGACCAGCGCCGCCGCAAACGCCATCAGGCGCGCCGAGCTGATATAGACCTCGCCAAGCTCGATGATCGGCAGCCGCAGGCCCAAGTTGCGAAATTCGGTGCCGAACAGCAGCGTGGCGAAGCTCTGCAGGAAGAACAGGAGCCCGCCGGTCGCCAGGAGCTGGTTGATGGGCGCCGAGCCCAGGATCGGCGAAATGATCAGCACATGCACGAGCACCCCGAGCACGGCGACGGCGGCAATCGCAACCGCGCACGCGAGCAGCAAAGGCCAGCCGAGCTCGGCATGCAGCCAGTAGATGACGTACATCCCGAGCATGACGAGGTCGGCGTAGGCGATCCACACCACGTCGATCACGCCGAAGATCAGGTTGAGCCCCAGCGCAAGCAGCGCGAGCACGCCGCCGAGCAGGATGCCGTTGATGATGGCTTCGAGGAGATAGATGTCCATCTCGGTCAGATCGGATGCTGTTCTATTTCATCTATGAACAACCGACAGGCCCCCCTTGTGGCACCTTGTAGTGAGAGGTCGGCGACGTAAGACAATGGCACTGATCTTCGCACAGTCTCCACCCCCTTTCCGTCTTCTGCTACCCCGTCTCCCCTCCCCTTCAGAGCCCCAAGACCGCATGACATTTGGCTCCGCATGACATTTGCCGGCATGGACATTTTATGGTTCATGTACTATATATGGGGCCAGAGAATGAACGCTGAGCGGGCGCGCAAGGTCCGGGTCGTTTTCTATCGCACGCCGGCCGGTGCCGAGGTGGTCCGAAATTGGCTGCGCGCACTGAACGAGAGAGATCGGAACGCGATTGGACAGGATCTCATGCGAGTTCAGTACCGATGGCCGGTCGGAATGCCCCTTTGCCGTGCTCTGGGGGACGGGTTGTGGGAAGTGCGAAGCGATCTTCCAGCCAATCGAACCGCACGTGTATTGTTTAGCATTCAGCAGGGCAAAATCCTGGTTCTTCACGGCTTCATCAAGAAGTCCCAGAAAACGCCGGATTCAGATTTGGCTCTGGCGCGAAAACGAAAGAGAGAATTTCCAGATTAAGGTGCTTGCATGAAAAAGAAAAAACCGCGCTCGACTGATTACCTCACCACTCTCGATGACTTTCTGAAAGAGGAAGGCAAGCTCGAAGAGTTCGAGGCCATTGCCGTCAAGGAGGTGCTCGCCTGGCAGATCGCTGAAGCCATGAAGGCGCGGAATCTTTCGCGCAAGCGCCTTGCGGAAAGAATGAAGACGAGCCGCAGCCAGATCAGCCGCCTGCTCAATCCCAAAGACGGCAACGTGACGATCAACACGCTGCAACGCGCGGCCAAAATCGTAGGCCGCACCCTTCGCCTCGAGCTGGTCTGATGCCTGATGCCGCGGCAATAAAGCGTTGAGCTTCAATCGACCTTTTGGTGATCGGTTCACCCACTAGAGTCCCATATAGGCCCTGCGGATGAGCGCGTTGTCCCTGAGCTCGGCCGATGTGCCCGCAAGCTTGATGGCGCCCACTTCCAGCAGATAGGCGCGGTCCACGACCTCGAGCACCTGCTGCACGTTCTGCTCGACAATGAGCACGGTAAGGCCTTCGCCACGAATGCGCCGCACCAGGTCGAACACCTGCGCGACGACGAGCGGCGCGAGGCCAGCGGAAGGCTCGTCCATCAACAGAAGCTTCGGCTCCGACATCAGCGCGCGCCCGATGGCGCACATCTGCTGCTCGCCGCCCGAGAGCGTGCCGGCAAGCTGCTCGCGGCGGTCCTTCAGGCGCGGAAAGAGATCATAGATGCGCGCGAGCCGCTCGCCATAGCGCCGGCGCGCCTGCGGAATGAAGGCACCGATGCGCAGGTTGTCCTCGACCGTGAGCCTCGGAAACAGGCGCCGGTTCTCCGGCACGTGCGCGATGCCCCGCTCGACCATGCGATGCGCCGGCAGCCCACTCACGGAGCGGCCTTCGAGGGTCATGGCGCCGCCGCGCAGGGGGATGAGGCCGGAGATCACCCGCATCAGTGTGGTCTTTCCGGCACCGTTGGGGCCAATCACGCCCACCGCCTCCCCCGCAGGCACTTCGAGCGACACATCGAACAGGGCGCGGAAGGAGCCGTAGCCGGCGGACACGGCGGCCAGCGAGAGCATCAGGCTTGGGTCCCCGGTTGCGTCCGACCCTCGGCGCGCTTCTTGCCGAGATAGACCTCGGTGACGCGGGCATCGGCCGCGGCGAGCGCGGGCGCGCCCTCGAAAATCTTCACCCCATGATCGAGCACGATGACGCGATCGACGATGCGCATCAGCACGCCCATGATGTGCTCGACCCAGATGATGGTCACGCCCATGCGGCTGCGGATGCTTTCAAGCAGGCTCGCAGCGTGCTCCATCTCGGTAGCATCGAGCCCGCCGAGGCTCTCGTCGGCGAGAAGGAGGCGCGGCCGGGTGGCGAGCGCACGCGCAAGCTCGAGCTTCTTCAGCGCGGCCGCTCCGAGGCCCGCAGTGGTCGCCGCATCGCCGGGAAGCCCGACCAGCGCCAGCGCTTCCGCCGCCCGATGCCCCGCCTCCGCGCGCGGGATGTGGCCGCCCGCGCCGTAATAGGCGGCAAGCGCCACGTTCTCGACCAGCGAGAGCCTGCGAAACGGCCGCGGGATCTGGAAGGTGCGGGCGATGCCCTGGCGGCAGATCGCGTGCGCGGCAAGAGAAGCGATCTCGGCGCCGGCAAAGCGGATCGATCCCGCTGACGGACGCAGCGTGCCGGCAATGAGATTGAAGGTCGTCGTCTTGCCGGAGCCGTTGGGACCGATCAGCCCGAGAATCTCGCCCGCGCGCGCCTCGAAGGAGACCTCGTTGACCGCGAGGAACCCTCCGAAGCGCTTGGACAGCCCCTCGATCGCGAGCATCATCCACGCATGGCGTAGACCGACGAGGACGGCAGCGGCAGCACAGGCTCCTGGGTCTTGATGTTGCCGGGCCAGACCACGGAGATGTGCTCGCCGGCATTCTGCATCACCACCGGGGTCGAGCGCTCGTTCTGTCCGGAGAGCTGCGTGCCCGGGGGATAGAATTTCACGCCGTAGCCCTGGATGGTGCCGCCGGGGGGGATGTCGACGTCGAGCGCCGCCTTGCGCACCGCCTCGGCGTTAAAGCCGCCGTACTTCTCCTTGGCGACCGGCAGCACATTGTTGAGCAGCACCCAGGTCTGGTTGAAGCCCATGGAGCAGTGCGGAGGCACGTCGGTAGCGTTGGTCTTGGCCTTGTAGCGCTGAACCATGGTGTTGATGAGATCGCCCATTCCGGGGCCCAGCGTTGCGGGATTGAGCAGCTGGGCGGGCACGGGATCGATGTTGCAGAAATTGTCGATGTCCTTGCCGAAGGTTGCGCGCAGCTTGTCGAGCTGGCTGTAGCCGGCGCCGTTGCCGACCAGCATCTTGAAGCGCAGCCCGCTCTCGCGCGCCTGGCGCAGGAACAGCGTGATATCGGGATTGTAGCCGACGTGCGAGATGACGTCGGCGCCGGCGCGCTTGAGCTTGGTGACCAGCGAGGAGAGGTCGGGCGCGGTCGCCGAATAGCCTTCGCGCAGCACGATCTGCAGCCCGCGCTCCTTGCCGAAGCGCTCGCTCGCCTCGGCGACGCCGACGCCATACGGCCCATCCTCGTGGATGATTGCGACCTTGATGCTGTTCGGCTCGGCGCCGAGCCTTGCCTTGGCATTCTCGGCGATGAAGGCGGCAAACGCCTGCCCATACTGGTCGGAATGAATCTGGGCGCGGAAGACATATTGCAGGTTCTTGTCCTTGAATACAGCGGTCGCGATTGCGGTCGTGATCCAGAGGATCTTCTTGTGCGCCTCGACCTTGGCGGCGAGCGGCACCGCGTGCGCGCTGGCATAGACGCCGTTGATGATCTCCACCTGCTCCTGATCGATCAGACGCTCGACCTCGTTGATCGCCACATCGACCTTGCTCTGGCAATCGGCGTTGATGGGCACGACCTTGTATTTGCCGGCGACCCCGCCGCGCTCGTTGACGAGATCGATGGCGATCTGGGCACCGACCGAGCACGCCACCGACCCGCCGGCGGCGAACGGGCCCGACAGGTCATAAACGACGCCGATGCGGATCGCCTCCGCCTGCGCGCTGGCAAAGCGCCCGGAAAAGCTCAACGCGGCGGCGGCGGAGCCCTTGAGCAGCGATCTGCGTGATGTTCTCATGGCGTCGTTCCTCTCTGGTGTTGGTCGTTGGTAGGGGCGAGGCATAGCGCGTCGAAGACGCGCGTGAACGCGCTGGTGCCTCGCCCCTACACGGGAACTATTTTGACATCAGACCGCAAAGTCAACGCCGGCGCAGGCTGGACAATGTCGCAGGCGAAGATCATGCTTTCACGCGGGGTCTCCACGCCGGAACGAAGCCATGCCGCAACCCGAGCGAACTTCTGATCCGGCTTCCCGGCAAGTCGCCTGGCCATCGAGCGGTCTCACCCGCGTCCCCTTCCGGATTTATTGCGACCCGGACCAGTACGCGCTCGAGCAGGAGCGCATCTTCAAGGGCCCGACCTGGAGCTATCTCTGCCTTGCGGTGGAGATTCCCAATCCCGGGGATTATCTCGTGACCAGCGTGGGCGAGACCCCGGTTGTGGTCACCCGCTCGACCGGCGGAGAGCTCAACGCGTTCGTCAACCGCTGCGCCCATCGCGGCTCGCTGCTCTGCCTCAAGCGCAGGGGGAACGGCGACACCATCACCTGCGTCTACCATGGCTGGAGCTACGACCTTGCCGGCAACCTCACCGGGGTCGCCTTCGAGCGCGGGGTCAAGCGGCAGGGCGGCATGCCGCCGGAGTTCAAGCGCGCCGAGCACAACCTGCGCAGGCTGAAGGTCGCCGAATTCTGCGGGCTGATCTTCGGCAGCCTCGACGAGCGCGCCCCCGAGCTGGAAACCTATCTCGGCGCCGAGGTGGCCGCACGCATCCGCCGCGTTCTCAACCGCCCGCTCAAGGTGCTCGGCCGCACCACGCAGGTGCTGCCCAACAACTGGAAGCTCTATTTCGAGAACGTCAAGGACAGCTATCACGCGAGCATCCTGCACCTGTTCTTCACCACCTTCGAGATCAGCCGGCTCAGCAATAAGGGGGGTATTGTCATCGCCGAGGACGGCGGCAACCACGCCACCTACTCCATCATGGACCGCAGCATCGGCAATGCCGACTACCGCGAGCAGGCGCTGCGCTCCTATAAGGACGACTATCGTCTCGAGGACACGAGCGTGGTCGAAGGGGTGGACGAGTTCGGCGACGGGATCACCATGCAGATCCTCACCGTGTTTCCCGGCTTCGTGCTGCAGCAGCATCTCAACTCCATTGCCGTCCGTCAGCTGGTGCCACGCGGCATCGATCGCTCGGAGCTGGCGTGGACCATGCTCGGGTTCGCCGACGACGATGCCGCCATGACCGAGCGCCGGCTCCGGCAGGCGAACCTGGTCGGCCCCGCCGGCTATATCTCCATGGAGGACGGCGCCGTGGGCGGTTTCGTGCAGCGAGCCCTGCATGGCCTCGACGAGGATGCCGGCGTGGTGATGATGGGCGGCTCGGACGCGCGGTCGCAGGAGTTCCGCGCCACCGAGGCCTCCGTGCGCGGCTTCTGGAAGAAGTACCGCGCGCTGATGGGCGCCTGAGCCATGGACGCGCGCATCGCGGGGTCCCCGGTGGACCACTCCATTCGCCTGGAGGTCCACGACCTCATTGCCCGCTATGCCGACGCGATCGATCAGGATCGCCTGGAGGACTGGCCGGAGCTGTTCGTCGAGCGCTGCCGCTATCGCATCACCAGCGCAGAGAGCGACGCGGAGGGGCTGCCGCATGGGGTCATCTGGGCGGATTCGCGCGGCATGCTGCGCGACCGCGTCTCAGCGCTGCGCGAGGCCAACATCTACGAGCAGCAGCGCTACCGCCATGTGGTAGGGCCGATCAAGGTCGAGGCGGAATCGGAGCTGGTGGTGAAGGCGAGATCGCATTTCCTGGTCGTGCGCACCATGCATACCGGCGACGCCATGCTGTTTGCGTCGGGCATCTATCGCGATCGCATCGATGTCTCGTGCGTCCCCTATCGCTTCATCGAGCGCATTGTGGTGACCGACAGCCACAAGATCGACACGCTGCTGGCCATTCCGCTCTGATCGTAGTGCAGCCTTTTCATGTTCGAATCATATGAAGCGTCATTCCGGGTCGAGGCCCACTGATCTTCTAGACTAACTGCGGGTGCTGGGGCCGCTCCGCTTCGTTCGCCGCGAGAGAGTAAGCGGGCGTCAATTGGTCTTGTTGGCTGCCCGCACGAAGGCGGCGAGTTCGGCATTGAAGCGCACCGTATCCTCCCAGAACGGAGCATGACCGATGCCGTCGTACAGCGAGAGCTTGGCGCCTGAAATTTTTGCAGCCGTATACTTCGCAGAGGCCGGCAGGGCGAGACGGTCCGCCGCCCCGTGCGTCACCAGCACCGGCAGCTTCAGCGCCGCGAGAATGTCGTCGATGTTCAGCGTGCGTCCAGCCATATTGGCGCGCACCTTCGGCGGCACCATCATGTTGAAGGCGAGCATGGTCTCGAAATCGTCCTGGCTCGGCTGCTTCTCGAAGCAATTGTGCAGGAACTGGCGGGTTGCCGCGATGTTGGTCGCGAGGTCTTCGGAAAACATCAGCGGCTGCACCTTGAGCCCATCGCCAAAGAAACTGGAGTCGGATTTCGTCACTCCGTCGACGTAGTTGAGACCCGCGAGGTGAGCGACGCCGTGAATCCTGAGATAATCGGAAATCACGTGCACACCATAAGACCAGCCGACCAGCACCGGCCGCTTGAGCTTGGCCGTCTCCATCACCGCCTTCACCTCGTCGGCCCAGCCCTTCGACTCCTTATATTTCTCGGGCTCCAACGGCTTATCGGAGTTGCCGTGGCCGCGCAGGTCGTAGGTGACGATGTGGAACTCCTTGGCGAGTTCGCTGCTCGTCTGCTGCGCCCACGAAAGCGAGGCTTGCGAGAAGCCATGGATGAACAGGATTTCCGGGCCCGCCGGATTGCCCCAATCCTGCACCGCGATGGAGACGCCGTCGGGCGCGCGCGCGACGAGCGACTTGTATGGCGTCTGCTGGGCACAGCCCAGCGCGGAGATCGCAGCCACGGTTTTCTCCTCTTCCTACTCGATGGCCACGGCGCATTGGTTAGCTCGTCAAGCGGACGACAGTCATCGATCAATCCTGCTCCTGCGCGGTTCGCCCGAATGGCAGGGATAAGGGTGCTCCATTCAAAGCCGACGAGGTCATCAACCTCTAGCGGGAACCGACAGATTGCTACCAGTCAACGCGCCTCCAGCTTGGAGTAAAGAGCGCTATTTCGCTCGGAGTAGCACGCCCAGCGCCGCAGCAACTCGATCAACTCCGCCGTCGATCCGACGCGTAAAGGTTAACGGACGAAGGCAAGGCAGGTGATTACCTCGCTGCACTACAATCGCTTGGCACCGGATGCGTAACAATACCCATATAACAATACCCATAAATAGCGACATCTACTCCATGAGCAACAGCGACGTCATCCGCCACACCATTTTGGCGATGCTGCCGGCGGCCCGCGCGCGTTCGCAGCTTGGAAATGGCGGTATTGATGCCTCGACCAAGTTGCTCAGTGTAGGGCTCGTCGATTCGAAGGACTTGCTGGACATAATACTCGAGGTCGAGGCGCGCTGCGGCGTCGTGTTCAACCCGGAGCGCATCAACTTCGAGACTGGCATCACATTGGGGAGCCTGGTTGGTGCGTTTGACGCTGCGAGCGGGTGAGGCCTCAGACGCGGCAAGGCGCCGGGGGCATTTCGAGACCGAGGCGAGCATGCACTGCTTGACCTTACCAATATTGGGATAAGGACTTGAGCATCACCTTTACTTCCCTGAGCGAGGCGAACTCTGCGCACGTGCGCGAATTCCTCGTCATGTCATGGAAGCGCGACTGGAGCGACGAACTCGCAGAGAGCTACTTCGCTTGGCGCTACGTCGCGCGCGGAGCCAGTGAGACTTTGGTGGCCTGCGATCAGGGGCGATGCGTCGGCATCTTGGATTCGTTCATCCGTCCTTATTGGATCGCCGGTCGCCAGGAATTCGTTCGCGAGACCTGCGATTGGTTCTGCATGCCGGAATACCGATCGGCTGGCGTCGGCTTGCATCTGATGCGGCGAATGATGGCTAAGCCTCAGCCGATTCTGGTGATCGGTGGCAGCGCTGATACCCGAAACTTGCTGCCCCGCCTCAAATGGGCCAAGCTTTCCGATCTCAGCAGCTTTATCCTTGTGGTCTCGGCCAGAGCGCTGGCGGGGCTGGTTGCACGCAACCGACCGCGGGGCGTCACCAGGGTTGCGCACCTTATTCCCGACCTTCCACTGGTTCGCCGGCTCCCTGATGTGGCGGCACCTTCGACGAACAGCCGGGTGCGAGTGCGCGGGCACGGCGAAGCAGGGGAAACTCCGAAAATTGCCCCTTACGTCCTTGCCCCCTTGCTCGACACCAAGGTCGTTGATTGGCTTGCGCGCGCTCCCGCAGTGCTCGGTCAATTCCTGGTACTTGACTTTCTCTGCGGTGACGAACTCGTGGGTATCTCGATCAGTCGGCTGGAGAAGCTTCCCTCATTCGGGTGGGTGGCGCATCTCATCCACGTGCACGCTGCACGGTTTGAGCTGATCGATTGGATGGTCGGCGCCACCACCCGCCATCTCGTCGAGCGTGGCGCCGGCGTAGTGAGGTGCCGCGCGTCCTGCCCGACCACGGCCAGGGCCTTATCCGCGCTGGGGTTTTGGCAGGTGAAGCGGGTCCCGGCCTATTGGTGGCCGCCCAACAAACTCGCGCATGCCGGACTGCACCATTTGACCGCACTGCGGGGGGACGATGCTTTCGCATTTTATTAGGCGCAAAGATACGCCTTCACCGCTCGGCTTCGCTGCGGCCCTGCAGCCGGCGATCGCGCAAGCCGGAGAGGTAGTCTTGCCAGTGTGGCAACACCATCAGCTGACGACCGCGGCGAGCTCTGACGATACGGACCGCGGCGCCGTCCCCACAGGCGATCAATGGACCGGCGGCGGAGATATCGATGACCGCGCCGGGATGTGCATCCGAGCCCGGCTCCCTAGTTGCGCGCAACACCTCGATGTCGAAAGCCGCGACGGGATCGAGCCGGGCCACATAGGTGGGCGAGGTGAACGGCTCGTAATTTCCTGCGCGAATGAAATCGACAATTCTTCTCGCGCTGTCGTTCCAATCGATGCGCCCGTCCAAGGCGTCGCGATGCCGGTAGAGCCGACGCCGCGCCAAATCCTGTGGGACGTCGGCGAGCGTCTCGCCGCGAACGATTTGGGCGATGATGCGCGGGAATAGTTCGGCCCCGGCGGCAAGGCAGCGGCCGAACACGGACAGCCCGGTATCGTCGGGCCCGATGGGAAAACGCAGCTGACCGACAATGGCACCGACATCGATCCGCTGCTCCATTCGGTGGACAGTCACGCCGAATTCCCGCTCGCCATTGCGGATCGCCCATTGATGGGTGTGGAGACCAGCATATTCCGGCAAGAGCCCGGGATGAAAATTCAGGCTGCGCCCTTCGAACAGCCTGAGAAGACCCGGCGGGATGATGAACGTGCTGTTGACGTTGATGAGCCATCCGCCTGCCGTTCCTGCCAGCTGCTCCGCTTCCCGCGAGAAGCGGTCCACGTCAACAACCGGAACGTCATGCTGTCGCGCGAATTCGGTCAGCTGATTGCTCGCGGGACTTTCGAGCACCAGCGCGTCGACCGAAGCGCCAGGAGCTTCAACCATGTTCTCCAGGACCGCTCTGGCGGGCCGCCCCTCACCAATCACGACGAACCGCACCAAAGCTGTCCTCTTAAAAGTGCATTGTGATTGCGAACGGATATTTGATGGAGGTAACGCAGATGTCCAGAATCGAACCCACCTCCGATCATACCGTATGTGTCTTCACGACGTGCCCGCAATCCAAGGACCTCGACCGGCGTGATTATGTTCGTCGAGTCATCGAGATCGCGCAATGGAGCGAAGAGTTCGATTGCGCCGGTATGCTGATCTATACCGATAATGGCCTAATCGATCCCTGGCTCGTCGCCCAAATTGTCGTCGAGAACACAAACCGCCTCATGCCGCTGGTCGCGGTGCAGCCGATTTATATGCACCCTTACTCGGTCGCGAAGCTCGTCACCTCGATCGCTTATCTGCATGGTCGCCGCATTGCCCTCAATATGCTGGCCGGCGGATTCCGGAATGACCTGATTGCGCTTGGCGACATCACTGAGCACGACGACCGGTATCTGCGGACAACCGAATACACCCAGATCATCAGGCGGCTCCTGGAGGATGATGGGCCGGTTGAGCTGACCGGCAAATATTATTCGGTCACCAATTTAAAGATGACGCCACCGCTGGCGCCCGAGCTCTTTCCCGAAATTTTGATTTCGGGTTCATCGGCTGCCGGCATGGCCGCCGCGAAAGCGATCGGCGCCACGGCGATCAGGTATCCCCAACCGGCCGAATCCGAAGCCGCAGAGCGAGAGGCTTCGGCAGCTGGAATCAAATGCGGTGTGCGCGTCGGTATCATTGCGCGCGAGGATGAGAAGGACGCTTGGCGCATTGCCCATGAACGGTTTCCAGAGGACCGCCGCGGGCAGCTCGCGCACCAGGTCGCGATGAAGGTAAGTGATTCGATATGGCACAAGCGTTTATCAGCACTCGGCCAGCATCCGCGTTCCGAAGACAACCCTTACTGGCTTAGCCCAATGCAGAACTACAAGACGTTCTGTCCTTACCTTGTTGGCAGCTATTCCCGTGTTGCCACGGAGCTCGGACGCTACCTTTGGCTAGGCTTTCGCACCGTCATCCTCGACATTCCTCCGAGCCGCGATGAGCTGGCCCATGTGATGGAAGTCTTTCGCAGGGCCATGAAACCTCGCGGTCACTCTCTCGGTACCGTCGTTGGTCCCAGCTCATCGGAAGCCCGGATTGTTTGAGCGGCGGATTGCGCGGATCAACCTAGGCGCCAAAAACGGCCACGGCGCTCTTCTGACGCATAAAGACTTCGTGGCGCCGGGGACAAGCGTTAACCCGCGCCGCTGCGAGACGGGGAGTCACTCACGGCGCGGTAGTGCCGGCGCAGATGTGCATCGAGCTGCTGCGCCCGCTCGCGGCTTGCGGCATCCGCGGGCAGGCGCGCCCGGCGCGCCGCATCGGCCGCCGCTTGCTCGATCTCCGCCATATCGAGCCCGGTGAGCCTGCCGTCGCGATAGAGGATGCGGCCGTCCACCATGGTGAGGCGGACGTCGGAGCCCCCCGCGCGCGCAAGCAGTGCCGCAACAAGCGGCATGTCGGGATCGAGGTAGGGCGCGCAGGTGCGCACGAGCGAGATGGCCACGAGGTCGGCGCGCTTGCCAGCCTCCAGCGTGCCGACCTCCGGTGCAAACTGCGCGGCGACCGCGCCATTGACGGTCGTCATGGCGAGCAGCTGGTCGACGGAGGGCGGCGGCGGGGCATCCCAGCGCGGCTCGCGCGCGAGATTTGCGGCAAGCCGCAGCTCTGCCAGCAGGTCCTCGTCGTCGGCGAGGGAGGCGTTGTCGGTGCCGATCGCAAGGCGCACGCCGTGCGCGAGATAACGGACCATTGGGGCGATGCCGTTGCGCAGACGAAGGTTGCATCCGGGATTGCGCACCACCGTTGCCCCTGTGCGCGCGATGATCTCCATATCGGCGTCGTTCGCCCAGACCCCATGGGCGATCACGGTGCGGGGCGTCATGGCGCCGAGCTTTTCCAGCCAGGCGAACACGCCCCCGGGGAAGAGCTCTTTCGCCACCGCCTGCTGGGCCGGCGACTCGAGCGCGTGCAGATGCAGGCCAATACCCCTCCTCCCCGCATCGCTCGCCAGCGCCGACCACGTGGCCTCCGACACCCATTGCGGACCCGCGGGGCCGTAGCACAGCCTGATGCGCGGATGGCCGCGAAAGTCCGCCTGCAGGCGAGCCATCAGGGCGATCGTGCTCGCGGCATCGCGGGCATAGAGCGGGGCGCCTGAGCGGTTGAGCCATTGCTGCAGCTCGCCCGGCAATCCCGCCATGAAGCAGGCCTCGTGCGGCGGATAGACAATCTGCCCGCGGTCCATGGCACCGACGCACATCGCCACGCGAATGCCGACCTCGTCGTAGGCAGCAAGCTGCGCGCGCAGCTCCGATTCATAGTCGCCTGAACCGTAGCTGTAATTGGCGTGCACCGTGCATGTGACACCGTTGGCGAGCATGCGCGCGGCGGCAAGCCGCGTGACGGCATAGGCATCAAGCACGCCGCGCCCGCGCCGGCTGGCGATCCAGGTCTCGAGATAATCGTCGTGATAGCCGAGCTGAACTTGGCTCAGCCCGCGCCCATGCTGGTGCGCGTTGACCAGGCCCGGCATGATCAAACAATCCGGCAACTCGATTTGCTGCGCACCTGGCCAGCGCGCGCGCAGGAGCGCGGCTTCGGCCACCTCCATCACGCGCCCGTCCTCGACCGCAACGCCCAATCCCGCGCGCAACGAAGCGGCGCTCGGACGCGGGAGGAGCTGCCCGGGAAAAAGGACGATGGCCCCGCTCATCGCCGGGTCACCGCAAAAGTTCCGCGGCGCGCGTCATTGTTAAGTCACAAATCGTGACTATATCGGTAGCGTCGCCAGAGTCGATGTCCACGGATGTACTGGTATTGGCGATGACGGCGACATGGGCCCGCCAGGAGAAATCTCGGCGGGTTTTCATTTCGCGATGTGGCCATTGAGTTGACAG
>Ga0306920_100001596_pt1 | contig 28277 bp, 22 predicted proteins | sample flu12Cox44000170_FD_204666 | JGI IMG/M metagenome (GOLD analysis project Ga0306920, IMG submission 204666) | Lab enrichment of tropical soil microbial communities from Luquillo Experimental Forest, Puerto Rico - flux4day.12C.oxic.44.000.170 (v2)... | ecosystem: Environmental > Terrestrial >... | reverse complement strand
GGGACGCGCGGCTCGACCAGCTGGAGGCCCACCTCGACCAAAGGAGGCATCGATGACCGAAGCCACCCTCGTGACCGCCGGCGCACGGCCGGCCGTCCGCCTCGAGCGCGCGCTCGCCGACCCGCCGGCGGTCGTGTGGCGCGCGCTCACCGAGCCCAAGGAGCTCGCGCGATGGTTCCCGTGCGGCGTCGTCGTAGACGGCGGCGCGTGGCGCGTCGGTGCGAAGGTCACGTTCCCGTTCCCTCCCGACGTCATCGACCTCACGCTCGAGGGCGAGGTCCTCGAGGTGGACGAGCCGCACGTGCTGTCGTACACGTGGGGCGATGAGACGCTCCGGTTCGAGCTGCACGACCACGCGGGTGGGACGAGGCTCGTGCTGGTCGACGAGCTGGAGCCTCCGCACGCCGCGCGCAACGGCGCGGGCTGGATGGACTGCCTCGATCGGCTCGAGGGTCGCACGCCGGCGCCGGACGCCTGGCGAGCGCACTTCGACGCGCTGACGGCGACGTTCGAGCCCACGATCGGGCCGCAGGAGGGACCGCCGGCGGACTACAAGGGCAACGGCGGCTGAAGCCGCCGAGCGGCCTCACGGGTCGCCCGGTCGACGATCGGCCGGTTGTAGGCGCCGCACTCGCAGCGGAAGACCACGTCGGCGACCCGACGCGGATCGACCCCGTCTGCGAGCAGCTCGCCGCAGTGTCCGCACCAGAGCCGTGCCGGACCCGGCCCGCGCAGGCACGGGCCGACCTCGGTGCGGTCGAGCACCTCGGAGTCGCGGAGGTCCTGGTCCGACACGACCAACATCGTGGCCACCGGATCAGAGGCTACGAAGCCCCGGGACGCGCGCCGCGGATGCCTCGATCGTCGCCGGTGAGTGAACGCAGCGTCGCGACGCGGGGCGCTCCGCTCGGTGCCGAGCGACCGCGCCGCCGAGGCGCGGTGCAGGCGTCGCCCGAGCACCTCGGGAGGAGCGTGCGAGGATGCGCCATCGGCGACGCCGCCTCGCAGCCGGATCGTGACTGGGTTGCCTGGCACCGCGCCTACGAGGACCCGTCCTCGGCGCTCTCGCGACGCCTCGAGATCGTGCGCTCGGAGCTCGCCGACGCGCTCGACGCCTTGCCGGCCGGCAGGGTCTCGCTGCTGAGCGTCTGCGCCGGCGACGGCCGCGACGTCCTCGGGGTCCTCGCCTCCCACCGCCGTGCCACCGACGTCACCGCGTGCCTCGTCGAGCTCGACCCGCGCCTCGCCGCGGCCGCGCGAGACTCGGCCGCAGCGGCCCGCCTCGATCGCGTGCGGGTCGAGGTGGGCGATGCGGGGCTCGCGATCTGGTATGAGGCGGCCCGCCCGGTCGACGTGCTCCTCTGCTGCGGGGTCTTCGGCAACATCGACGCGGCCGACCTCGCGCGCACGATCGACGCGCTCGCCCTGGTCGTGGCGCCGGGTGGGTTCGTCATCTGGACCCGACACCGGCGCGCGCCGGATCAGACGCCCACGATCCGAGGATGGTTCGAGGCGGCCGGGTTCGAGGAGCACGCGTCTCTCGCGGTCCAGGGATCCCTCGCGTCCGTCGGGGTTGCGCGGCGCGGCGTCGGCTCCAGACGCGACCACCCGCTCCCGCCGCGGCTGTTCCGGTTCATGGGTGACGGGGCATCGGCGCACTGCTGAGCGACGGCCGCCTGCTGGCAGGGGAAACGCCCGACGTAAACTCGCACGTCTCGCGCCGACGCAGGAGCTTCAATGCGCGCCCTCGCCACGTGGTGCTTCCGGCACCGACGCCTCGTCCTCCTCGCCTGGGGGGCGGCGCTCCTCTCCGCGACCCTGCTCTCGTTCTCGACGGGCACCAACTACACGAACAGCTTCACGCTGCCGCACACGGAGTCCACCGAGGCGATCGCGGTCCTGCAGCGCCTCGCGCCACAGCTGTCCGGTGACGTCGAGCGGATCGTCGTCGAGACGGGCGGCGGCACGACCGTGCGGGACCCATCGGTCGTCGCCCCCGTGGACGCGATGCTCGCCAGGATCGCGCGGCTCCCGCACGTCTCGGCGGTGAGCTCGCCGTTCGGACCGTTGGGGTCGCGCCAGATCGCACCGGGCGGCACCATCGCGTACGCGACCGTCACGTTCGACGAGCTCGCACAGAACGTCTCGACCGCTGAGGCGCAGCGGTTCGTTCGGATCGCGCGGTCCGCCGACGGGCCGAGCCGCACGGTGGCCGTGGCCGGGCAGGTCGCCGAGAAGTCGATCCCCCCCTCCATCGGCGGCACCGGCCCGGGCATCCTGCTCGCCGGCGTCGTCCTGCTCGTCGTATTCGGTTCGCTCGCCGCGATGGCCCTCCCGTTGCTCTCGGCGCTCGCGTCGCTCGGCACCGCGATCGGGATCATCGGAGCCCTGAGCAACGTGCTGAAGATGCCGGAGTTCTCGCCGCAGCTCGTGCTCTTGATCGGCCTCGGCGTCGGCATCGACTACGCCCTCTTCATCGTCACGCGCCACCGGCAGGGCCTCATCGCCGGGTGGGACGTCGAGTCGGCCGTCGTCCGGGCCGTCGACACCTCCGGGCGGGCCGTGCTCTTCGCCGGCATCATCGTCTGCATCGCCCTGCTCGGGATGTTCGCCCTCGGCGTCTCCTTCCTTTACGGGATCGCGGTCTCGGCGTCGATCGGCGTGGCGTTCACGATGCTCGCGGCGCTCACGCTCCTGCCCGCCATGCTCGGGTTCATCGGGCCGAAGGTCCTCAGCCGGCGCCAGCGGCGGCACCTCGCCACCGAGGGACCCCGGGTCGTCGGCACGGGCGGGAAGGGGTTCTGGCCGCGATGGGCATCGTTCCAGTCGCGGCGACCCCTGGTGACGGCGCTGGGCGCCACGGTCGTGGTGGTCCTCATCGCGCTGCCGTTCCTCTCGATCCGTCTCGGCTCGTCGGACCAGGGCAACGACCCGCTCGGGACCACGACGCGGACCGCCTACGACATGCTGGCTCGCGGGTTCGGTCCCGGGTACAACGGGCCGCTGCAGGTGGTCGTCGTGAGCCACGGTCAGCGAGACCCCGGCGTGGTCGCCGCGCTCGACGGGGCGATCCAGGCGCACGGCGGCGTCGCCTCGATCGCGCCGCCGATCGCGCTCCCCCCGAGCCATGCCACCTACGTGACGCTGCTCACCGTCTTCCCGACGTCCGCGCCGCAGGACGCCGCGACCACCACGCTCATCGACCAGCTCCGCGCGACGACGATCCCGGCGGTGCTCGCCGGGACGCACGTGACGGTGCTCGTCGGGGGAACGACGGCGATCTTCGTCGACTTCACCCGGGTGCTGGCCGCGAAGCTGCCGCTGTTCATCGGCGTCGTCGTCCTCCTCTCGTTCCTCCTGCTCGCCCTCGTCTTCCGAAGCATCCTGATCCCGCTCACCGCGGCGGTGATGAACGTGCTCTCGATCGGGGCGGCCCTCGGCGTCCTCGTCCTGGTCTTCCAGCACGGCGTCCTGGGGTCGGTGATCGGCGTGAACCGACCGGGACCCATCGAGGCGTTCCTGCCTGTGATGCTGTTCGCGATCCTGTTCGGCCTCTCGATGGACTACGAGGTCTTCCTCATCTCGCGGGTCCACGAGGAGTGGCTGCGCTGCGGCGACAACCGCACGGCCGTGCGCAACGGGCTCGCCGCCACGGGCAAGACCATCACCGCCGCGGCCCTCATCATGATCCTCATCTTCGCCTCGTTCATCCTCGGCGGCGAGCGCGTGATCAAGGAGTTCGGCGTCGGCCTCGCGATCGGCATCTTCATGGACGCCGTCCTCATCCGGATGGCGATCGTCCCTTCGATCATGGTGCTCTTCGGCCGGGCCAACTGGTGGTTCCCGGGGTGGCTCGACCGCGTGCTCCCGCGGGTCGGGATCGACCCCGAGAACGTAGGGGCGCTCTCGGTCGACCAGCCGGAGCTGCCGGAGCACGACACCGTCCGCGTCTGACGCACGGTCGCCGGACGCGTCGCTGCCCTGCGCACCCGCGCCGTAGGATCGCGCGGATCGCCTCGATGCAGGTCCTCGACGCGCTCGCGCTCGCGATGCCGCTCACGACGCGCGAGGTCTCCGCCGACGGCCGGCCCACCTACCGGGTGAACGGCCACCTCTACATCTGCCACCGTTCGGACCGGCCCGACGCCGTCGACGCGAGGGGCCGTCGGCTCGACGACGTGCTGATGTTCCGGGTGGCGGACCTCGAGGCGAAGGAGATGCTCCTCGCCGACACGGCGTCGGCGTTCTTCACGACGGCGCACTTCAACGGGTACCCCGCGGTCCTCCTGCGTATCCCGCACCTCCGCAAGATGAAGCGCGACGAGCTCTTCGAGCTCGTCGCCGACGCGTGGCTCACGAGGGCGCCGAAGCGCGTGGCGAGGGCCTGGCTCGACGAGCGCGGGCTCTGAGCCGAACCGTCCCGCCGCGGCGAGAGCGGGGCTGCCACAATCGGCCGGATCGGGTGAGGAGGGGCGGATGGTCGACGGGCGAGCCGGCGCCCCGAACGACCCAGCTGCATCGGAGGGGACCAGGGAGCGCGCACGCGCGCTGCTCGCAGAGGCCGGCCTCACCAAGCCCCCCCGCGCCAGCTCGCCGCGTCGGCTGCTCACCGTCGCGATCGCGATCCTCGTCGTCCTCGCGGCGATCCTGGCCGGCAGCCTGCTCGCCCTCGACCGGCTCCAGAGGACCGTGACGACCACGACCGTCCCGCCGCCGACGATCCCGGCCCCGACGACGTCGAGCATCCCGAGCGGGTCCCTGCCCGCCGGCCCGCCGCTCGCCTCCTACGCGATGGCGAGCGCGGACGCGGCGGTGCTCCAGGCCGTCGGGGAAGGCGGCCAGCCCCTCGCGCTCGAGCGGACGCCCGCCCCGACCTTCCTCACGGATCCGAGGCGCGACCCCGTCGTCATCTACTGGTGGACGGGCGCGTGCACCCCTTGTGCGGCGGAGAACGAGGTCGTGGTGAGCGCGCTCGAGGCGCTCGGCGGGACGTTCCGCGGCCTCACGACCACGACCGAGCCGGGGGAGCCCGGCCAGCCCGCGCCGGTCGCGACGATCGACCTGCGCCGTGCGGCGTACCGGGGGCCGGTCGTGCTCGAGGCGGCCGAGGTCGAGGACGCGCGGGGTCGACCCGACCAGCCCACCACCGCCCAGGCGAGGCTCCAGGCCGCCGCCTACGACCGGTCGCCGTTCGCGCCGGGCTCCGGGGGCTACGCGTTCGTGGACGTGGCCGGCCGGTACGTCGCGGTGGGGGCGGGGTTCACCCCGGCCCTGCTTCGGGGCGATCGGTGCGCGCGGTCGCCGGCCAGCTCGCGGTCCCGACCTCCGTGCTGGCGCGGGCGATCCTCGGCGACGCGCTCCAGCTCGCCGCCGCGGTCTGCCTGACGCTCCAGGAGCTGGGCCGGCCGCGACCGGGGGTGTGCGCGTCCCCGACGGTGTCGGCCCTCGAGGCCGCGCTGCCGGTCCGCGCGCCGCGCGGCGCGGTCCCGGCCCGCTGACCGCCTCGATCGGCCCGATCCCTAAGGATCGCTGAAGATCTGGCCCGGAAGCGGGGGAGGTGACCGCTGGGTTCGGGTGGCCTGTGACACCATGTCACATCCCGTTCCTGAAGCGGTTTAAGGGGATGGGTTTTCTAAAAGACTTATCTAATTCGAGCGCATTTGGCCGGGACCGCCGGCCGGAGGAGGAGCAGTGGAGACGCCAGGAAGGTCGCCCAGGAGCGAGGGGCGACGGCAGCATCGGAGCCGGGTGGAGCAGGCGATCCTCGCCGCCACGCGCAAGCTCTTGGAGGACCGGCCAGCACCCGAGGTGACGATCGCCGACATCATGGAGGCCGTCGGGCTGAGCCGGACGGCGTTCTATCGCTACTTCCCGGACGTCAACGCCGTGCTGGTCCGGCTGCTCCGAGAGGTCCAGGCCGAGTTCGTGGGGACCTGGCTCGAGGCGCCCGACGACGCGGACTTCGAGGAGGTGCTGCGCGGCGACGCGCGGGACAACGTGGCGCGGTTCGCCAGCCACGCCGCGATGATCGGGGCCTGCCTGGACGCGCGGACCAGCCTGCCCGAGCTCCACGCCGAGTGGGTCCGCGTCTTCGAGGAGGTCGTGGACCGCGCGACAAATCGCATCCAGGGGCTGAACCGGCGCGGGGTGACCCACGTCCACTCCCCTGAGGAGACGGCGCGCGCGCTCATCACGATGACGATCTACTACGTGACCGAGGGGCTCGAGCGGGTCGACCAGGCCGGACGCGAGGCGCTCGAGCAGACGCTCGCCGCCATCTGGCACCGCTCGATCTTCGAGGGCCGCTAGCCGGCGACGGCCTCCCGGGCGACCAGCGCCCACATCGCCGCGACCTCGGCCTCGCTCATGTGGGGGTCGCGCGCCTTCCACGTCACCACGTCGCGCAGCCGCGCGGCGAGCGCCGTGCGGTCGAACCGCCCGAGGAACGCGTCGAGCAGCAGCCTGCGCCCGACGGTAAGCAGCGCGCCGCGCACCGCGCCCTCGGGCAGGTGGCCGACCGCGGTGAGGACCCACGCGATCACGACGTCGACGTCGGGCTCGCCGGCGCACGCCCCCGTCCAGTCGATGACGACGGGTCCGCTCGAGGTCACGAGGACGTTGAGCGGGTGCAGGTCGCGGTGCATGACGCGGGTCCCCTCGCCGACGGGGGAGGGCGGGAGGAACGGCGGCGCCTCGATCTCGTGGAGCCGAAGGTGGAGGTCGGCGAGCACGCGGCCTGCCCGCCACACGGTCCACGGCCGCCTCGCGACGTCCTCGACGAGCGTCGGGCCGTCGATGCGCTCCATCACGAGCTCCAGCCCGTCGTCGCTCAGCTCGTGGATCACCGGCACCGGGTAGCCCTGCTCGTGCAGGTACGCGATCGTCTCGGCCTCCGGGCGGAGCGAGCGGCCCTCACGGGAGCGCCGCAGCACCAGCGCGTCGCCGTACTCGAAGATGTCGGCGTCGCGGCCGGCCGCGAGCAGCCGACCCCGCTCGCTCACCGGCGCCGGGCGCCGCGTCCAGCTCCGCGCGCCACGCAGCCCTCCGTCGTCGACGCCGCCAGCAGGCTACGACGTCTCGCCGTGCGAGCGGGGTGACGCGACCGACGCGTGCGGCGCCGGGCCGCACGACCCGCGGCGGTCACCGGTCGAGCGGCTCGAACGCCCGCGCGACCCACGCCCGGTGGCGGCCGCACGGCTCGCCGCCCGCCTGAGCGTCGGCGAGCCAGCGCAGCGTGCGCACGCGGGCGTACCAGACGTAGCGGGCCCAGAACCCCTCGTCGATCGCGAGCCCGTAGGCGTCCGCCGCCGCCTCGGCGAACGCGTGCGGACCGACGGTGATGAGGCCGACGAAGTCGAGCGCGGGGTCGCCGACCACGGCGTCGCAGAAGTCGAGGACCCCCGACAGCCCGCCTGCGGGATCGACGAGCAGGTGCTCGGCGCACACGTCGTTGTGGATGAGCCGGCGGGCCGGGGACGGCGCGGGCGGGGCCGCCTCGCCCGCGAGGTAGGGCGCCGCCCGCTCCAGCACCGGTCCGGCGAGCAGCACGCGGATCGTCGGGGCCGCGGTCACGAGCGCGGCGAGCTCCTCGCGCGGGTCGTCCGCCTCCCAGGCGTCGGGCGTCGGCCGGAGCGTCGAGGCGTCCACGCCGTGGAGCGCGGTGAGCATCCAGCCGATCTCGCGGGCGAGCCGGGGGGCCGGCGTCGTCGCCACCTCGCCGCGGAGGCGCGGGTACCCGATGAACGGGTACGGGAACGCGTCGGACGGCCGGCCCCTGACGGTGACCACCGGCACGAGCCCGGGGAGCGCGGGGCCGACGAGCGCGAGGACCTCGAGCTCACGCTCGAGCCACGCGACGCGGTCCGCGCACCGGGGGAAGCGGAGCACCAGGTCGTCGCCCACCGCGTACACCTCGTTGTCCCACCCGCCCCCGAGCCGCGCGACCCGATGGCCGGCGAGCTGCGGGCACTGCTCGGCGACGACGCGGGAGACCACGGCGTCGTCGATCGAGACGTCAGCGGTCGGCGCGCCCATCTCCCCAGTGTCGCAGCGCGTCGCGCGGCGCGGACCGCGACGGCGCGTGGCCCTCGGGGTACGCTGCCGCCGACGCGGGGTGGGGTGCTCCCCGCGACCGGACCGGGATCGCGACGCGCGACAGATGGATCAGGACCATGCAGAGGCGCCGTCGGTCGTCCACCTCATCGAGCGGACGTGCGCGCGCCACCCCGACGTCGTCGCTGCCGCCGGTGTCGGCGAGCCGCTGAGCTACGCCGACCTCTGGACCCGAGCGAGCGCGCTCGCCGCCACGCTGGTCGACCGAGGGGTGCGGCCGGGGGACCGCGTCGGGGTCTGGGGCGTGCAGTGCACGGACCTCGTCGTGGGGCTGGTGGGGATCCTGGCGGCCCGCGCGGCCTACGTCCCGATCGACCCGGCGGTCCCGGCGAGCCGCGCGCAGCTCGTCGCACGCGACGCCGGGCTCACCACGATCGTCGCGCCGGCGCGGAGGGTCGCGGAGGCTGCCGGCGTGGCCGAGGTCGTCCCCGTCCCGCAGGCGACCGCTCCCGGCACGCCGCCACCGCTCCCGGCCGTCGCGCCCGACGACGTGGCGTACGTGATCTACACGTCGGGCTCGACCGGTCGGCCGAAGGGCGTCGTCGTCGAGCACCGCTCGCTCGTCGCGATGTTCGGCTGGATGCGCGAGGTTGTCCCCGCCCGACCGGGGGACCGGTTCATGGGGACGGCGTCGGTGGCCTTCGACGCCTCCGTTCCCTACGTCGTCTACCCGCTCGTCGTCGGCGGCACCTACGTGGCGATCGACAGCGAGGTCGCGACCGACCCCCACCTGCTCGCGGCGGAGATCGAGGCGGTGCGACCCCGCGTTCTGCTCACCCTTCCGGCGATGCTGCGGATGCTCACCGAGGTCGGGTGGGCGGGCGACGACCGGCTCGACGTCTGGACCGGTGGCGAGCGGACCGCCCCGGACGTGATCGCGTACATCGCGCCACGCGTCCGCACGCTGCGGAACTGGTACGGCCCGACGGAGGCGACGGTCGCGGTGGCGACCGCGGTCCTCCGGCCCGACGACGCTGACTCGCCGGTCGGGTTCCCGCCGTCGCACGTCGGGCTGGTGCTGCTCGACGACGATCAGCAGCCGGTCCGCCACGGCGACGTCGGTGAGCTCTTCATCACCGGGGGATCGCTCGCGCGCGGGTACCTGGACGACCCGGGGCTCACCGCCTCGCGCTTCCGACCGATCTCCCTCGACGGCGTCTCGGCGCGCGCCTACCGGACCGGGGACCTCGCGCGCGTCCGCACCGACGGGTCGCTCTGCATCCTCGGCAGGGTGGACGACCAGCTCAACCTGCGGGGGTTCCGCGTCGAGCCAGGCGAGGTCGAGGCGGCGATCGTCGCGCACCCCGACGTCGTCGACGCCGTCGTGCTCGCGCGACCCAGCGCCGACGGCGACGCGATCCTGGAGGCGTACGTGACCACGCGCGGTGAGCTCGACGGCACCGCGCTGCACGCGCACCTGCGAGATGTGCTGCCCAGCCACCTCGTGCCCACGACGGTCACCGTCCTCGACGCGCTGCCGCTCGGCGCGACCGGCAAGGTCGACCGGCGCCGGGTCGCCGAGCTCGCGGCCTCGCGCCGCGCCGGCGCGGCGATCCACGGTGCCCCGGCCGGGGGCACCGAGCTCGAGCGCGCGGTGGTCCAGGCCATCGCCGACGTGCTGGCGATCGACGCCGCGGACGTCCGGCTCGACGACGACTTCTTCGACCTCGGCGGGACGTCGCTCAAGAGCGTCAGGCTCTTCGTGCTGTTCGAGGAGCGGCTCGGCGTCCACCTCCCGCTCTCGACCCTCGCCGCGGCGTCCACGCCGCGCGCCCTCGCCCAGGCGGTCGCCGACGCGCGTCACCGCGGCTCGCGGGCCGGGGACTCGACGCCGCGCCACGAGTGGGAGCGCGGGCTCGCGGTCCTCTGGCGCGAGCAGCTGGGCGTCGGGCACGTGGAGCGGACCGACACGGTCGAGGGGCTCGGCGGCACGCAGGAGGACGCGCGGCGGGTGCTGGCCGAGCTCCGCGCCCGCTACGGGGTGGAGGTGTCCGAGGCCGAGCTCGCCGCAGCCCCGACCCTCGAGGCGCTCGCGCGCCTCGTGGGCACGCGCTCGCGCGGCGACGTCCTCGTGCCGCTCACGACGACGGGCACCGGGCCGGCGCTCTTCCTCATCGCGGGCGCCGGCGGGCTCGCGATCACGTTCCTGCCGCTCGCCCGGCTCCTCGGCCCCACGCAGCCCTGCTACGGGCTGCAGGCGCACGGCATCGAGCGCCGGGCGGCACCGGACCTGACCCTGGCGGCGGGCGCGCGGCGCTACGCGCGCGAGATCCGCGCGGTGCAGCCGCACGGCCCGTACCTGCTGGGCGGCCACTCGCTCGGCGGCGTGCACGCCCTCAAGGTCGCCCAGCAGCTCGACGAGGAGGGCGAGGAGGTGGCGTTGCTCGCGATCCTCGACACCCCGCTCTCGGCCGCGATGGCCGGCAGGGGGGCGGCGCGCGGTGACGGGGGCCGCCACGCCAAGGCCGGCGCCCCGTCGAGGCGGCTGCCGCGGCTCGCGACCGTGGTGCGCCTCCCCGCCGTCGGTCGTCTGCGCTTCGAGGGCACCTCGCAGTTCGAGGCCTTCGCGGCGCTCGGCGAGATCCAGGCGACCCTCGCCAAGCGGCTGGCGCCGTGGGCGGGCCCGGCGACGCTCTTCCTCTCGGACGAGGACGAGTCGGCGCTCATCGAGGCGCGCTGGGGCAACGTGCTCACCGGACCGTGGACGTCGGCCCGCGTGCCAGGCGGCCACATCGCGATGCTCGACCGCCAGAACGTGGCGACGTGCGCGGCGATCCTCCGCGAGCAGATCGACCGCGCCCTCGGCCGCGTGGCGGTCGGCGTCCCGCCGGCTCCCTGAGGCCCGCGCTCGAGGACGGCGCCCGCGCACGACCGCGCGGGGGTCCGTGAGACGGGCTCGGGTCGGCGACGGTGGTGCCCGGTGCGCCCCGGCTACGGCAACCGCGCGTGCGCGGGCGCCGACGGGCGGGAGAGCCCGCTCGCGTTGCGCGCCTCGACGCGCACCGTGTAGGCCCCGGGGCGCAGCCCGCCGAACCTCGCGGTGAGCCCGTGGGTGGCGAGGCGCTCCGTGAGGTGGTGCGGCCCGGTCAGCGTGACGACGTAGACGCGGACCGGCTCCCCCGGCAGCGTGGCCGCCGGATGCCAGCTCGCCTCGACCTCCGAGGGGTGCAGCACCGCGAGCCTGACCGCGGCCGGCGCGTGGGGCGCGAGCCCCGCCGTCGCGAGCCCGACCCTCGGCGCCGACGGCCCGAAGGACGTCCGGTCCCTGACGACCACGTGGTAGCGGTGCCCGTTCGCGAGCCCGTGGAAGGTGCACGCGTAGCCCGCGGTCGTGCACGTGCGCCCGCCGGGCTCGACCGTCGCGGTGAACGTGGTGACCGGCGCCCCACCGTCATCGGTGGGCGGCAGCCAGAGGCCACGGATGCCGTCGGGGATGCCCGCGCCCCCCGCGAAGGACGGCGCCCGCGGCGCGACGACCGCCCGCATCGGGGTGATCGACGTGGAGAACGCCTCGGCGCTGATCGCGACGAACGAGAGCGACGCGCTGAACCCGATCGCCTCGCACGCCGTCGTCGTCGGGCACGCGACGTCGTTGAGGGCGCCGACGGCGAGGATGGCGTCCTTCGGCTGGGGGGTCCGCACGTACCCGAACGAGCTCCACGTGCCGTTCGACCACGTCGCGGCGCCCGCGATCGTCTCCAGCACGGCTGCGCCCCCGATCGAGAGCCACTCCCCGGTCACCTCGCAGAGCGCGTCGGTGTTGCACGTGATCGCGTTGAGCGCTCCGATGAGCCCGACCGGCGAGAGCCGAGGCGCAGGGACCACCGTGACCGACGACCACACCCCGCTCGTCTCGGTGACGTAGGCACCGTCGAAGAGCTGCGCGCCGACGAGGATGCAGGTCGTCGGGTCCGGGCACGCGAGGTCGTTGCCCTCGAACCCGGGCGAGTGGGGCGCGACGTTGACAGGGTCGGACCAGGTGCCGGCGGTCTCGGTCCACGCGTAGGTGCCGCCCGTCACGCCGGGGACGACCCCGACGACCGTGCAGTCTGTGAGGTCGGTGCAGACGAGCGAGGTCGTCCGGTAGGGGTCCTTGGCGTTGAGGAGGGAGATGTCGGGGAGCTCGGTCCCGGCCGACCACGATCCCGCGCTCTCCGTCTCGACGTAGGCGTGGAGCAGGCCGTCGGTCCCGCGGTCGGAGCCGGCCGCGACGCAGTTGCCGACGCTCGTGCACTGGACGCGGTCGAGGACGTCGCGCTCGGACGCGCCCGTCGCCGCGCCGACCGGCTGCGGGACCGCCGCGGCGGCACCCCAGGTGCCAGAGGTCTGGGACGCCGCCATCGCCGCGGTCGCCCCCGCGCTCGTCGTGGCGTACCCGCCGACCGCCGTGCAGTCACCGGCGTCCGGGCACGAGAGGGACTGCAGCCCGGGCCAGAGCGTGCTCTTGGCCGCGGCCCCGGCGGGCAGCGCGATCGGGGTCGGCGGGCTCCAGACGCCCGCGGTCTCGGTCGTCGCGGCCGGCGGCTGCGCCACGTCTGCCGGGTGATCGGTCGTGGCCGGCGGCCCGACGGCCTCGCAGGTCGTCGCCGACGTGCAGACGAGCGACGCGTACGAGAAGGTGTTGATCGGGCCCGACGCCGCGGGGACGGGCATCGCCTGGATCGGCGTGAACCCGGGCTCGGCCGCGGCCAGCCCGCCGACGGCGATCACGGTCGCGACGAGGACGACCGTCGCCGCCACACCCTTCGCGCGGAGGGTCGACCGACTGCTCATGCACGCTCCTGATGCCGCGGTTGGGGCATCGTACTCATGGGGGTCCATCGCGGCCGAGCCCGTGACGGTTCGTCTCCTGCCGTCGCCTCGAGGCCCGGCGTCACGACGCGCGGCTACAGCGCTCGAACGTCGAGCTCGATCGCGGCGTCGTGATCGAGCCCGGCGCCGCCGATGACGAGCGCCGCGGTGCACGCCTCGTCGGGTGCCACGAGACCGAAGCACCGCCACATGACGCCGTCACCGCGCGGGTCGAACCATCCGCCGCCGCACAGCGGGTCGAGCGGGACCTCGACCGTGCCGAGCCCGCCTCCGATCCCCTCACCGGTCGCCTTGAGGTACGCCTCCTTTCGGGTCCAGAGCCGCAGCAGGGCGCCAGCCCGCGCGCCGGGGTCGAGCCGGTCGAGCTCCAGGCGCTCGGTCGGGCTCGCGACCCGCGCCACGAACGCCGGCGTCGGGTCCACGCGTCCGAAGTCCTCGACGTCCGCCCCGAGCTGTCCGACGGGGGCCGCGGCGACGAGCCCCACGGCCCCGCAGGTCGAGACCGAGATCGCGACCGGCTGGCCCGACGGGCCGGCGGCGAGCCGTCGGCCGTCGGTGGCGATGAGCAGCTCGACGGCCGACGGGTCCGCGCCGAGCACCTCGGCGACCACGAGTCGCCGCGCGGCGAGCGAGGCGAGCGCGCGACGCCGCAGCACAGGCGTCGCCCGGCGGTCGGCCCGCGCGCGCTCCGCTGGCGTGCAGCGCGCACGCGCGCCGTCAGGGTCGATCGCGTCGAGGGCTGCCCATCGGACCGTCACCGCGACGGATCGGCCGTCCGCCGCCACGGCGGCCATGGTACGCGGCGTGGCGCCGCGGCTCACCCGCCGGCAGCCGGGAACCGGGGGTGCGCAGGCCCGGCGTGCACGAGGATCGACGTCATCGTCTCGGGGTCCATGGGCCGGGCGAAGAGGTACCCCTGGGCGAACGTGCAGCGCTGTGCGAGGAGCGCGTCGAGCTGCGCCTCACGCTCGACGCCCTCGGCGATGAGCTCCAGGTCCAGGGTCTGGCCGAGCTCGATCAGGGAGTGGACGATGGCGGCAGCCTGCTCGGACCCGATGAGGTCCGAGACGAACGACCGGTCGATCTTCAGGATGTCGACGTCCAGGGCGCGCAGATAGCTGAGCGACGAGTAGCCGGTCCCGAAGTCGTCGATCGCGAGGCGCACGCCGAGCGCCCGGAGCGCACGCAGCTGCTCGGCAGCCGCACCCCCCTCCTGGATGATGGTGGACTCCGTGACCTCGAGGACGAGCGCGGAGGGTGCCATCCGCGTCTCGGCGAGGATCGTGTGGACGTCGTCGAGCAGGGACGTGGAGGCGAGCTGGCGCGCCGAGAGGTTCACGGCGAGCGTCAGGCCGCGCTGCGGGAGCCGCCACTCGGCGGCCCGACGGCACGCGTCACGGAGCACCGTCCGCCCGATCTCGACGATCATGCCGGAGTCCTCCGCGCACGCGAGGAACTCGATCGGGGCGAGCCGTCCGCGCTCGGGGTGGTCCCAGCGGACCAGCGCCTCCACGCCGGTCATCTCGCGGGTGCGCAGGTCGATGACGGGCTGGTAGAGCACGACGAACTCGTCGTGCTCCATCGCGTGCTGCAGGTCGAGCAGGAGCTGGAGCCGGTCGTTCGCGAGGTCCACCATCTGGGGGACGAACGTCACCGCCCGGCACTTGCCTCGCGCCTTGGCCTGGTACATGGCGATGTCGGCGTCGCGGATCATGTCCTCGACCGAGAGGTCGGCCGCTGTCGCGATGCCGATGCTCGCGGTCACCGAGATCGTGCGGCCGTCGATCTCGAAGGGCGCGTGGAGCACCTCGAAGAGCCGCTGCGCGAGCAGCTCGCCGGACCCGGCCGCTGACCGGGGGTGGACCAGGACCACGAACTCGTCCCCGCCGAACCGGCAGATGAGGTCGTCGCCCCGCACCGCGTTGCGCATCCGGTGTGCCACCGCGACCAGCAGGGCGTCCCCCGAGTGGTGCCCCATGCCGTCGTTGAACGTCTTGAAGTTGTCGAGGTCGATGAACAGGACGCTCACGGGAGCCTTGTCGCGCAGCGCGAGCGCGAGGACCCGCTCTGCACGGTCGACGAAGAGCGTGCGGTTCGGGAGGCCGGTCAGCGAGTCGTGCAGCGACTGGTCGAGCAGCTCGGACTCGAGCGCCCTGCGCTCGGTGATGTCCCGGCCGTTGACCAGGATCCCGCGGATCTGCGGGTCCGCGAGGCAGTTTGTCGAGACGAGCTCGAGGATCCGCACCTCGTCGCTCAACGAGACGAACCGCACGGTGTCGGTCATGGTGGCGCCAGGGAGCCTGAGCAGCTCGACGAACCGGGCGGTGACCCGCTCGGTGTCGTCCCGGTGGAGGTAGGAGATGGCGTTCGTGCCGAGCGCGTCCTCGAGCGAGATCCCGAACGTCGCGCACGCGACCGGGTTCGCGTAGCGGATCGCGCCCTCGCGGTCCACCAGCACGAGGAGGTCGGTCGCGTGCCTCGCCACCATCGCCATTGCGGCGACGAACTCGCTGGCCCCGCTGGGCGTGCCTCGCTGCGACGTCGTGAGCTCGAGCATCGGAGCTGCCTCCTTGCGAGGGGCAGTGTCCCAACGGACTCTCACATGGAGGTCGACCGCGCCCCAACGGGCGCACAACTGTGTGAAAGATGCGCACTCCCGGCGGGGCATTGGCGTCGAGGCGACCTGGATCTCCCGCCCGGCCGGACGGCGCGTCGACGCGCCCCGACGGCTGCCCGCGGCAGGGGAGCGCCCTTCGCGGACCCGGCTCTCGACGCTGGTGACGACCCGGCAGTGCGGGGGACCCGGCGCTGGTCCGTCGCGCTCGGTCGCGCGGAGCGCACGGGACGAGAGGCCGCGCCGCGCGGACGGCGAGGCGGCCCGGCGCTCGCGGGTATGGTCGCGCCGTGCTGCAGGGGCGCCGGGACCATGACGGCTGAGCCAGACGATCCCGCGACGATCCGCGCCGGCCCCCGGTACGAGGCGGTGCGCGCGGTGCTCACGGCCGCCGAGGCGGCCCTCGACGCACCGCTGGAGGACGCCGAGGTCGAGGTGGGGTGGACCGAGGCGACGCGCGTCGCGGTGCTCGACGAGGTGCGTGAGGTCATGGCGCGGCTCTCGGCGGGCGAGCGCGCGACGGTGGTCTCCCCGGAGTGGCGGGGCCTCGACCCCGACGCGATCGACGCGGAGTCGGGCACGCCGCTCACCGAGGCAATCCTCGACATCGACGTGGTCCTCGGCGACCTCGAGCGTGCCGAGGCGGCGCTCGCGGAAGCGATCGCGCTCCGCGGCGCCCTCGCCGCCCCCATCACCCCGACGGACCGCGACGACGGGTTCGACGAGGCGGTCCGCGACGAGCTCGTCGGGCTCATCGACGAGATCCGCGCCGCGCTCGCCTCGGGGCAGGTCCTCACGATCGAGCTCATGGACGACTGGGCGGACGCGCTGCGCGCCCTCGGGTACCGGCGCGCCGTGCCGCGACCCGGGTTCGACGACGACGCGGTCGCCGTCGGGTTCACCCAGCAGCGGATCGAGCAGTTCGTCCCGGGCGCCCGGTTCGAGGCGGTCGCGCTCTTCGACGGCTGGCTCTACAACATCGGGTTCACCGACACGCTGGCGGTGCGCGATGGCGCCGACGGGTGGGGCGAGGGCCCGGCTGGCCTCGAGGTCGCAGAGGACGGCGCCGACTAGGTCGTGGGCTGGGTGGCCGGGAGGATCTCGCTCGTCGGCCGAAAGGAGAGGTCGGTCGCCGGCATCGGCTGGCTGATCAGGTACCCCTGCGCCACGTCGCAGCCGAGCTCGCGGAGGAGGTCGAGCGTCGCCGTGTCCTCGATGCCCTCGGCGACGACCCGGAGCCCGAGCGCGTGGCCGAGATCGATCGTGGCGCGGACGAGCTCGAGGTCGCGCTCCTCGCGCCCCAAGCCGAGCCCGGTGATGAGCGCGCAGTCGAGCTTGAGCTCCCGGACCGAGAGGTTGCTGAGGTACGCCAGCGAGGTGTACCCGGCGCCGAAGTCGTCGATCGAGACCATGACGCCGTGCTCGCGGAGCCGGGTGATGACGGCCTGCGAGGCCTCGAAGTCCGAGACGATCGAGGTCTCGGTGATCTCGAGCACCAGCGCCTCGGCGGGGAGGTGGTGGTGCTCGAGGAGGCCGAGGATCATCTCGGTGAACCCCTCGTCGAGGAGGTTCGACGACGTCACGTTGACCGAGACCGCCAGGTACCGGCCGTTGGACCACCACTCGGCGCACTGTGCGAGCGCCGTGTCGAGCACGAGGGCTGTGAGCGGCTTCATCAGCCCGGCGTCCTCGGCCAGCGGGATGAACTTCATCGGTGGGATGGGGCCGAGCCTTGGGTGCGCCCAGCGCAGCAGCGCCTCGACCGCGACGATCCTCCCCGTGCGCAGGTCCAGCTGCGGCTGGTAGTGCACCGAGAGCTGCCCCCGCTCGATCGCGTCGTGGAGCTCGTCGATGAGCAGGAGGTGGTGCTCCCCCCCGTCGAGCTCGGGGTCGTAGCAGGCGAACGGGACGTTGCCGAGCTTCGCGCGGTACATGGCCACGTCGGCGCACCAGAGCAGCCCGGGTGGATCCGTCGCGTCGGTGGGGACGATCGCGATCCCGATGCTCACACCGACCCTGACGTTCACGTCGTGGACCTGGAACGGCGTGGCGAGCTCGTCTGCGATCCGCTGGGCGACCTCGGTGCCCTGGGCCACGTCGGCACCGATGAGCACCACCCCGAACTCGTCGCCGCCGAGGCGCAGGACAGCGCTCTGAGATCGCGCCGCCCGGGTCAGGCGCGGTCCGACCTGGCGGAGGAGCTCGTCTCCGGCGGGGTGGCCGAACGAGTCGTTGATCTCCTTGAAGTGGTTGAGGTCGACGAAGAGGAACGCCATCGTGCCCGGGCGCTCGTCGGGGCCAGGGTTGAAGAACGTGTCCAGCACCTGGAAGAGGTGCCGTCGGTTGCCGAGGCCGGTGAGCTCGTCGGTGATGGCCTGGCGGTGGCGCTGCTCGGTGAGCAGCCGGAGGTCCCTCGCCGAGAGCGCGAGCCGGACGCCCACGAGCACCAGCGTGGCCGTGGCCAGGATGAGGGCGGTCTCGCTGACCTTCTGCTGCGTGCCGACGAAGAGGAGGGCGAGCACCCCAGCGGCGGCGAGCCCGGGCAGGAAGAACCCGGCGGTCCTGGCCTCGCGGAGCGGGTCGGGCGGGGAGGGGCGGAGCCAGACGGCCATCGACATGAGCACGATGGAGGTCGGCCAGGCGATCGAGTTGAAGTCCGAGCCGACCGCCGTCGCCCCCGCCGACGTGGCGAAGAGGTTGAAGGTGTCGCCGACCACGTTGAGCGAGATGCCCGCCGCGAGCAGGAACCATGGGCCGCGTCGGTACCCGCCGAGGAGCGTCGTCCCGCCGACGACGAGGAAGAGGAGCAGCACGTCGCCGATCGGGTACGCCAGGTTGACGGCGGTGCCGGTCGCGCTGCCGCCCGCCGCGATCGCGATGTCGTGGAACGCGAACGCCGCGCAGACCGACGCCGCGCCCAGCCCGGCGATCACGCCGTCGAGCCAGTTGGGACGCGAGAGCGTGCCGACCGTCTGGCGGAGCAGCAGCACGGTCGCCACGTACGCGAGCGGGTAGAAGGCGAGGTAGAAGTAGTCCGCCACCGACGGCGCGGGCTCGGCGGCGCTGCCCATCGTCAGCAACGTGAGCGCGACGTCCCCGATCGTCCAGCTGAGCAGCCCGGCGCCGAGCACAAGGGCGATGGTGCGTCCCTGCGGGTAGCGGATGCCGCGAAGGAGACAGAGCCCCGACGCGATGAGCTCGATCCCGACCACGGCCCACCCGTCGAGCCAGGTCAGGTGCTCGTCCGGCCCGCGCACGATCAGCGAGCCGAGGTAGCACCCGAGGGCGACGAGCAGCATCCCGTAGACGACCCAGACGCGCTTGCGCAGCAGCTTGCCGCTCGCGTTGTCCCCCTCGTAGGGGTCCGCGACCGCGCGGACCGGCGTCCGACGCTGCGTCGGCAGCGTGTCGAAGGCCCCGAGCGCGTCGGAGCGGCGGACGTGCCTGCGCCGGGGGGTTGCGGCGGTGCTCACCGCGCGCTCGCGCCTTTGGGGCGCTGGTGATGGGCGGGAGACATCGCCGTGGCAGCGTCGCACCCAGCGAACACGGCTCGGTCCACGGTCGCCCAACACCTCCCCAACTCGGCCGTGCGGCTGGGTTGTCGTTGAGCAACCGGGATCCGCACCGGTGTCGAGAGGAACCCGCCCGGTCACGAGGAACGGCGATGACGCCACAGCTCGACGTGGTCGGGAACGATGCCATGGGCGAGCCACCGATCGGATGCGCGGTCACCACGACGACGTCCGCGACGTCGCGCAGAGCACGACGGCGGGGTGCGGGACCCTCTGCGAGCGCGCGCACCGGCTCCACCTGCGGGAGCGCCGGATCTGCGGCCGTGTCGGGGTGCCGCAACAACTCGCGGCGACGACACGCGACCGCCCACTGGCACCAGACGCACCCGGTGATCCGCTCGTTCGAGCCAGGGAAGGCGTGGAGTGCTGCGACCCCGACGAGCTCGTGCTCGCGCCCGGCTGAGCGTCAGGCTCGCGACCGCGCCTCGGTGACCAGCGGGGCGGCCTCCAGGGCGCAGTGGAAGCACTGGCCGGGCGCCGCCTCCGGCACCGGCGCGGTGTCGCGCAGCCCGACGGCCGAGAGCACCGCCGCCGCCCAGCAGCACCCTCCGGCGACGAAGACCGCGGTGCGGAAGCCCGACGCGAGCGCGTGGGGGTGCAGGTAGAGGTCGCCGGAGATCCCCGCGATCGCCGGGAGGACGGAGACCGCGATGAGGCTCCCCAGTCGCGCCACGTCGTTGTTCACGGCCGAGGCGAGACCGGCATGGCCCGCCGGGAGCGCGCCGAGCGCGGTCATGGTGAGCGGGGCGACCGTGATCGCGAGGCCGACGCCGAGGACGATGACGCCGGGCAGCACCCCGGTGGCGTACCCCGAGTCGGTCGAGGCGCGGCCCAGCATCACGAGGCCGATCCCGATCACGACGGGGCCGATCGTCATCTGGGGCCGCGGCCCGATCCGCGCCGCGAGGCGTCCGGACCGGGCCGAGCCGACCAGCATGATCGCCGTGAGCGGCAGCAGCGCCACGCCCGCGCCCAGGGGGGTGTAGCCGTCGACGACCTGCAGCAGGACAGGGAGGAGGAACAGCACGCCGCCGAGCGCGGCGTAGACGATGAAGGTCACGACGTTTGTCACCGAGAAGCGGCGGACGGCGAAGATCGAGGGCGGCACCATCGGGTCCGGCGACCGACGCTCGACGGCCACGAGCGCCACGGCGGCGAGCACGCCGGCGATGGTCGCCACCACCACGGACGGGTCGGACCACCCGCGCGTCGGCCCCTCGATCAGGCCGAAGGAGATGCCCGCGAGCGCCAGGACCCCGAGCACGGCGCCGGGGACGTCGGTGTGCCGTGGCGCGTCGGGATCGGACGACTCAGGGACGTGGCGGCCCGACAGCCAGACGACGAGCACGCCGACGGGGACGTTGATGATGAAGATCCACCGCCACGAGGCGACGGCGAGGAGGTACCCGCCGAGCAGGGGACCGGCTGCGGTGGCGACCCCGCCGAGCCCCGACCACGCCCCGATCGCGCGACCCCGGTCTTCCGGACGGAACGACGCCTGCAGGATCGCGAGGCTCCCCGGCGTGAGCAGCGCCGCCCCGACCCCCTGGAGCGCCCGCATCGCGATGAGCAGGCCGGAGCTGGGGGCGATCGCGCACGCGACCGACGCGACGGTGAACCACACGACCCCGAGCACGAAGATCCTCCGGCGCCCCAACCGATCGCCGAGCGATCCGCCGAGCAGCAGCAGCGCGGCGAGCGTGAGCGTGTACGCGGCGACGACCCACTGCAGCGTGCCGAAGCTCGCGTGGAACTCCCTCCCGATGCTCGGGAGCGCGATCCCCACGACCGTCGCGTCGATCGACGCCATGCCCGAGCCGAGCACGGTCGCGGCGACGATCCAGCGTCCGGCCGACGTCGCCAGCGCGACGCCGGGGCCGCCGCGATCTGGGATGCTCGTCACGCGCGCGCGACCTCCTCGGCCGGTGCCACCTCGGTGGCAGGTCGATGGAGTGATCTAGCAGGTTGCGTGCGGGCCGGCGCGGACGCCGCGCGGTTGGGGCGGTCACCCGTCCGCGTGCTTGACGTCCCAGCTCGTGATCGTGACCTTGGTCCCCCAGGAGCTCCCGTAGCAGCCGCTGAGCGCGCCGTTCGTGCACCCCGGGGCGACGTCGTCGTAGACGGCGTTCACCTCGAGGATCGCGTTCTGCTGACAGCTCGAGGCGTTCGAGCTCAGACACGCGTCGAACTGGACGAGGCGGCCGTAGAACCCGTTGGGGACGCCCATCGTGCAATCGACGACGTAGCTCTGGTTGTTGACCGGGATGGACGACGTGCTCGACGGGAAGGGGCTGCACGTCGGCGGCGAGGTGGGCGCGGCGTACCTGAGCGCCTGGATGGCCCCCTCCACGGCCGCCGCGGCCCCGTACTCGACCGCGCGGTTGCGCTGGAGGCCTTGGGTGGCCAACAGGTTCGCGCTCACGAGGGTCACGATCGCCCCGATCGTCAGGCCCACCGCGAAGATGAACATCAGTGCGAGCACGAGGACCGTCCCGCGCTCATCCTCGCTCGACCGGAGCCGCTCATCCCTCGGGCTCACTGCGGTCGCACCCCGAAGGACATCGTCTCGGTCGTCGTGGGCCCCTTCACCGCGATCGTCAGGAGCTGCAGCTGGTTCCCGGAGACAGCGGCCGGCGACGCGGCGCACGTCGCCTGGTCGACGAAGCCGTTCGCAGCGGTGCTCCAGTACTGGATCCCGGTGAAGAACACGACGAACCCCGACGGTGGCGCGTAGTCGATCGGCGTCATGGAGCCGGCCGTGCCGTAGGAGGTGCCGCTGACGCCGGCGCAGGGCGCGAAGAGCGGGGAGGACTGGAGCTCGATCTGGTTCGCCGCGGACTCCGAGAAGCTCTTGAGCACCGCGTCGGTCGTCGACAGCCCCCGGTGCGTGGCGGACCCCGCGACGGAGGTCGCGAGCCCTGTCATCAGCGCGACGACGCCGAGCGCGACGACCATCAGCGCGAGGAGCACCTCGATGAGGGTGTCGCCAGCGTCGGGGTCTCGCTTCATGACGTGGAGAACGACCGCGTCGAGGTGGAAGCCAGACCGAGGCTGTCGCTCGTCTGGACCTTCAGCGTGTAGGACGTCGCTGCAGCGAAGTTGGCGTAGGCCCAGCTCACGGACCAGGCCGACTGGGTGAACGTCGTCACGGGCAGCCACGCGCACGTCGCCGTCCACGTGGTCCCGTTCCAGCACTGGTTCGCGGCGTTCGCGATCTGGTACTCGACGGTCGTGATCGTCCCGCCCGCCGTGTCGCTGACGCTCCCGCAGAGCGCGCCGGACGGGGTACAGGGGTCGGCGTTCCAGCCGTTCTTCGAGTACTTGGCGGTGCCGGGCCAGGTGAACGCGGCGCCCGGACCCTTCACGACGAAGCACCCGTCCGTGGAGGTGTCCGACGAGGCGCCGTAGTTCGGGTGGCCGTTGGGGTTGTACGTCGCGACGAAGCACCAGGTCCCGGGGGCCGCGTACGCCATGGTCTGGCTCGTCGCGGTCGACGTGTCGCTCGCCCCGATCGTCAGCGGCACCGGTGCGCCCACCTGCTGCCACGAGGCGGACGTGCACGAACCCGGCGCGACCGACGGGCCGCACACGTAGAAGGTGATCGATCCCTCGGGGGCCCCGAGCCCGGGGCTCCCGATCACCGAGACCGTGTCCGCGTCGAGGTCGCCGCTCTGGATCGGCGAGAGCTGTGGGGCGCTCGAGATGACGGCGAACCCCACGGAGATCCCGCCGTTGCCCACGCAGCCGAGCGACGTGGCGACGATGCTGCCCGTGGCCACGGAGCCGTTCCCGTTGGAGCTGACCGATGCGCTCGGGGCGTAGATGACGCCGCCGTAGGTGTTGCTCGCCCCGTTGCCGGAGATCGACATCGGTGTCGGGTCGCTCCTCGACTGGAAGACGGAGATGCCCTGGAAGGGGCCCGTGGTGGGCGCCGTCAGGTTGATCGAGGCGCTGCCGGAGACCTGGTATGCGGCGGTCTGCACGACGTCGGCTGGCGCGTTCGGGATGCCGATGAACAGCAGGACCCCGCTCCCGGTGAGGCTCACGCTGGAGTTGCCCGAGAGGCTGAGTCCGTACTCGAAGATGTAGTTGCCCGGCGCCAGGTTGACCGCGCTCTGCACCGTCACCCCCGCCGGGTTCGTGTACTCGCCGGGGCCGACGATGGACGTCCCCGTGTACACGGCCGAGCTGGTCGGGTCGGGAAGCCCCGCGTACGGATCGGGGAACGCCGGCCCCTCCACGACCGGCCCGCCGTAATCAGACGGCGGCGTGACGGGCGACGACGCCGGCGGCTCCGTGTAGACCTGGGTCGCGGTCAGGCCGCTCGAGACGGGGCCGAACGAGATCGAGCTGTTCTGCGAGGAGTCGACCGCAACGGCGCCGTTGACCGTCACGCCGCTCTTGTTCTGACAGCTGAGGTCCGGCGCGGTCGAGCCGAGGAGGACGAGCGGCGGCCCTGCGCTCCCCGGCGGGAGCAGGATCTGGGACGCCTGGTTCCGGGGGGCGGCCGTGAGGCTGTACTGGAACTCGCTCGGGTACTCCGTGATCGTGATGACGACCCGGGAGATGCCCGGTGATCCGGACGATGGATACGTCGCGATCAGGCCGGCGTTCGCGCACGCCGTCCCACCGTCCTGGCAGCGGACGGTCACCGTGACGCCCGTGTGGGACCCGCTGGTCGCGCACGTCGAGGAGCCGGCGCATCCGTTCGATGCCGTCGGGGGACCGAGGCCGGTGAACGACTGGTTCGAGACGATCGTGGTCACAGGGGCTGCGGCGCCCGCGCAGTAGCTCCGCATGAGGTAGGGCGAGCTCGTGTTGGTGGAGAGCGAGTAGGTCACCGAGCTGGTCGTGCCGCGAGACGACCACCGAAGGCCCAGCAGCTGCGATCGCGTCGTTGGGGTGGGGCACACCGGTGCGGTCGTCGACGTCGAGATGAGGCTGGCGGCCTGCACGTCGCGGACGAAGTACGCCGACGTGATCTGGGCGTCGTGCGAGTCAGCGAGGCGGGCGGTGACCGCTCCCTCGTTCTGGAAGCTCGCCACCATCGCGACGGCGATCCCACCGATGACGAGCGGCAGGATCCCGAGGACGATCAGCAGCTCGAGGAGGGTGAAGCCAGCATCGCGTGCGCGGCCCGCCGCGCGCGTGGCGCGGATCCGTTGACGCGCTGCATGACTCACCGTGGCCCCCGCCCCGAATGTGGACACGGAAGCGTAATGTCCACCCCAACTTCTCATCAATCGGTGTGTCGTCGAATTGTGATTGGCGACCGCGTCGGGACACAGACGCGTGAACTCGTCGACAACGCCACACCGCGGCGTGCGAGTTTGTCAGCGTCCCCCTCGCCCACACCCGGGGACGCTTGGGCTGTTCGGGGTCACGCGACCTCGGCTGGGATCCTCGAGCCCGGCAGCTGACCGCGCGGCACGGTGACGTGAGCGCCAGCGGGCCCGAGGGCGCGCGAGGCGGCGAGGACGCGCTCTCGGACCGACCGAGCTACGCGCCGGCGGCGACGACGTTCCAGTGCAGAACGGTCAACGTGGTGCCCCAGAACCCGGGTCCCCACGGGCCCGCGCCGTAGCACCCGAAGGTCGCACCGCTCGCGCATCCTGCCTTCACGTCGCTGTACACGACGGACGCCTGGATGAGCGCGCCGGTGCTCTGACACGACGCCGCGTTCGCGGCTTCGCACGCCGTGAAGCTCACCTGGCGCCCCCAGTAGGCGGGCGGGATCGAGATGCAGTACTGCACGATGAAGCTCCGTCCGTTCACCGTGAACGTGGGCTTGCCGGCGGGAGGGAAGGTCGACGGGCTCCCCACGCACGGCTGATCGCACGGCTGGCAGGCGAGCGGGAACGCGGGCGCCTGGTACCGGACCGACTGGATCGCCGCCTCCAGCGCGGCGTCAGCGCCGTACTCGACGTTGCGCTGGCTCTGCAGCCCGATGGTGGTGAACAGGCTCACGTTGCCGACCGAGAGCAGCCCGATCGTGATCATCCCCACCGAGACCATGAAGACGAGCGCGAGGATGAGGATCGCCCCCTCGTCGGAGCGCCTCGGGACCTGGCTTCGCGGGGTCACGTCGGCACCCGGACGACGAACTGGAGCGACTCGTGCGACCTCGTCGGCGACGTGGCCGTGATCTGGAACAGCTGGATCCCCGACTGGTCACCGGCGGCGCTCATGCACGTGGTGCTCGAGTCGCCGTTGAACGAGTACGTCGTGCTGTTCCAGTAGTGGAGGAAGTCGAGTTGGACCGAGTAGCCCGCCGGCGGCGTGAACGTCAGCGGCGTCGTGGTGACGACGCCGCCGGACTTCGTGTTGTACTGCGCCGTCGGGATCCCACCCACGTTCGTCGTCGTGATCCAAGCGCAGTCCTGGTAGAGCGGCGCGGCCTGCAGCTGGACGTCGGCCTTGATGGTCTCGGCGTAGCTGCGGACAACGGTGTCGAGGGTGGCGAGGTTCCGGTGGGTCGCGGACGCGCCGATCGAGGTCGCGAGCCCCGTCATGAGCGCCGCCGTCGTGACCGAGATCACGAGCAGGGCGATCATCACCTCGATGAGCGTGTCACCGTCGTCGGAGCGGGGTGCCCTCGGCATCAGCTGATGGTGAACGAGATGGTCGTGGTCCGCGAGAACCCTGCGTTGTCGATCGCCTGGATCGTAAGGGTGTAGGTCCCCTTGCCGAGGTACGTCTGCGACCACGCCTGGTACCACGACGTCCCCGACGAGCTCACGGTGATGTACTTGGGGCAGCTCGCGCTGAAGCTGGCCTTCCCGCTCGGCAGCGTCCCGTCCCAGCACTTGCTGCCGGACTGCAGGCTCATCTGGATCGTCGTGACGACGCCGGAGAGGTCCACCGCCGTGCCGCAGATGGCCTGGTTCGGGGAGCACGGGTTCTGGCCGGCCCACGAGCCGGGGTTGCTCCCGTTCGTGGTGTACGACTGCCCCGCCACGGGGAAGGTGACCTGGGGGAACGGCCCGCCGATCGACGCCCCGCCGTTGCCACCGCACGACATCGAGTTCGAGACGATGCTCCCTGTCGCCACGCCGCCGTTGCCCGAGGTGTCGACCGTCGCGTCGGGTGCGTAGATGGCCCCGCCGTAGGTGCTCGTCGAGCCCAGCCCGGCGATCTGCAGCGTGCCGATGTTGGTCCGCGCCTCGAAGATCAGCACGCCCGCGTATGGGCCGGTCGTCATCGGCGAGAGGTTGGCGACGGCCGTGCCGATGAGCTGGAAGCCAGCGTTCTGCGCGGCGGACGAGTTCGGCACGCCGATGAAGATGAAGACGCCGGACCCGGTCAGCTTCGTCGTCCCGCTGATCTTGATCCCCTTCTCGAAGATGTACGTGCCGCTCGCCATGGTCGTGGTCGACGTGACCGAGACGATGCTCGTGTAGATGCCCGGCCCGTTCAAGCCGCCGGAGCCGTAGGTCGTGAGCCCGGCCGTGCTCGGGTCAGGGAGGCCGGCGTACGGGTCCGAGATCTTCGGTCCCACGACGTACGGGCCCGTGTACGCCGACGCGGGGCTGACCGGCGCGGTGCTCTGGGTGTAGACCTCGCTTGCCTGCAGCATGTCGTTGCCGTTGAGGACGATGGAGCCGGGGCTCGATGAGTTGACCGCAGCGGCGCCGTAGACGGTGACCGGGCCCTTCCCGGACCCCGAGCACTTGAGCACCGCGCTGCCGGATCCGAGCAGGACGAGCGGAGGGCCGGTGGACCCGGGAGGGGTCGCCCCCGCCGCTGAGTTCTGGTTCCTCGGCGAGGCCACGAGCGTGTACTGGAACTTGCTCTGCCCCTCGTGGACGAAGAGCACGATGCTCTTGATCCCGGGCGAGCCCCCGGCCGCGTACGTCGTCACCGGACCGCTGTTGGCGCAGGTCGTCGTGCCGTCCCCGCAGTTCACGGTCACGCTCGCGATCGTCTGCGCACCGCTGACCGCGCAGGAGGTGGGTCCGCCGCAGCTGTTGGAGACCGTCGGCGTGCTCAGCCCGTTGAAGAGCTCCACCGAGACGTTGGTGGTGATGGGCTTGGCGGAGTCGACGCAGGACCGTCTGACGAGGAAGGTCGGGTTGGTGCCGATCGAGAGGCCGTAGGAGACCCTCACGGCCTGGCCCTGCGCGTTGGTCCAGCTGAGGCCGAGGAGCTGCGTCGAGCTGCCGTCCGACGAGCAGGTCGAGACGCCCGTCTGCGACGTCACGGTGATCGCCGACTGCACGTCGCGCACGAAGTACGCCGCAGTGATCTGGGCGTCGTGTGATGTGGCGAACCGGCTCGACGTGATCGCTTGGTTGTGGAAGCTCGAGATGGTCACGACCGCGATCGCGCCGATGACGAGCGGCAGGATGCCGAGCACGATGAGGAGCTCGAGCAAGGTGAAGCCGCCGTCAGGACGGTGATCGCGAGACGAGCGCCGTGGATGCGGTGCTGCGGGGTCCGTGCTGCCCCGCGTCGACACGAGCATGACGAGGGGACGTTACTCGCAATAGAGCATCAAACCGCGCATCTTCTTTATCAAAATTGACGCGAGGGTCCAGTGCACGACGCACCACAACGTCTGATCAACAACACACCAGTTGCACCGTTCCGCAGGGGTCACTTTGTCCTGCACGATCGACCGAGCGTGTCGCGAGCTCGTGCGGCGCGATCCCGGCCCCTGCGCTCGTCTTGCGCTACCGCGGCGGCTGCGTGGCGACGATCTCCTCGATCCGCTCGAGCGTGCGCTCCATCGCCCTCAGCCAGACGGTGCCGTCGCTCATGATCTTGCGAGCGTGGTCGGGCGACCGCGAGAGGTCGTACGTCTCCGTCACCGTCGTGGCGTCGGGTCCTTCAGGGTCGAGGGAGAAGATCCATCGGTGCTCCCAGTCCTCGTCGTCCTCGATGTCGTGACGAACCGGAGCCCAGCCGATCCGGCGGTCCGGCTCGAACTCGACGACCACGTTTCGCATCACGTAGTCGCCGAACTGCTCGTACCACATCCGCATGAGGAACTCGTCGCCCACCGAGCACAGCTCACCGTCGAACTCCGAGCCCCGGAGCATCCCGGAGCCGTCGAACTCCAGGTGGCGGCTCGGCGTGGCCAGCAGCGTGAAGATCTCGTGGGTGGACGCACCGATCCGGCGGGAAGTCCTGACAGGCAGCACCGGCTCGGACTCCATGGCTCCCTC
>Ga0306920_100001595_pt1 | contig 28277 bp, 23 predicted proteins | sample flu12Cox44000170_FD_204666 | JGI IMG/M metagenome (GOLD analysis project Ga0306920, IMG submission 204666) | Lab enrichment of tropical soil microbial communities from Luquillo Experimental Forest, Puerto Rico - flux4day.12C.oxic.44.000.170 (v2)... | ecosystem: Environmental > Terrestrial >... | reverse complement strand
CGTCGCCGAGGTCATTTAGTAACGGCGTCTCTGACGCCTCTCCCTTTTAAGGACAATGTTGTGAGCGTTGCGGCCAAATAGACCGCAGAACACGCCTCGCGCACTCAAAGAAAGCCCGCCGTCGCCCATGACAGCGGGCTTTTTTCGTTACCGGCGTGGCTGGTGAACATTTTTTCTACAAAAAGCTCTGCGGATCGACGTCGATTTCGAGCTTGAGATTGCCCTTGGTCTTGGGACCGGCGGCAAGCCACTCCCGCAAATAGGCCGAGAGATCGACATTGCGGAGCGATTTCACGAGCAGACGGAAACGGTAGCGGCCCTTGATCACGGCGAGCGGAGCCTCGGCGGGGCCCAGCACCTGGATCCTCTCGCCGACCGGCGCCGCGGCTGCGAGCCTGCGCGCAAAACCTTCCGCCGTGGGCCGGTCGCCTGCGGAAACGATCAGGCTCGCGAGCCGCCCGAACGGCGGATAATGCGCGCGCTCGCGGGCTTCGATTTCGCTGGCGTAAAATGCCTCGCGGTCGCAGGCGACCAATGCCTTCATGACGGGGTGTTCCGGCTGATGGGTTTGCAGATAGCCGACCCCTCTGCCCTGATCCCGCCCGGCCCGCCCGATCACCTGGTTGAGCAGTTGAAACGTCCGTTCCGCGGCGCGCGGATCGCCATTGCTCAAGCCGAGATCGGCGTCCACCACACCGACCAGGTTGAGCCGGGGAAAATGATGGCCTTTGGCCACCAATTGCGTGCCGATGATGATATCGACGCGGCCCTCGGCGATCTCGTTCAATTCGCTGCGCATGGTCTCGATCGAGGTGATCAGGTCGCTCGACAGCACCAGGGTGCGCGCATCCGGGAAAAGCTCTGCCGCCTCTTCCTGCAATCGCTCGACGCCGGGGCCGACCGCGACCAGCGATTCTTCCGCGGCGCAATTTGGACAGACATGCGGGCGCGGCATCGAGAAGCCGCAATGATGGCACACAAGCCGTTGGCGAAAGCGGTGATCGACCAGCCAGGCGTCGCAAATGGTGCAGGCGAAGCGATGGCCGCAGGCGCGGCACAGCGTCAGCGGCGCATAACCACGGCGGTTGAGGAACAACAATGCCTGCTCGCGCTGCTCGACTGCGAAGCGGATCTGTTCGGCAAGTCTCGGCGAGATGAAGCGCCCGCGTGAAGGTGCCTCGCGCCGCAGATCGATCGCCTCGATATGCGGCATGTGCTGGCCGCCGAAGCGCGACGGCAACAGGATCCGCTGATAGCGGCCCTTGCGCGCATTCACCTCGGTCTCGACCGAAGGCGTCGCGGAGGCGAGCACGATCGGAATTTTGGCGATATGCGCGCGCACCACCGCCATGTCGCGCGCGTGATAATGCGTGCCGTCCTCCTGTTTGTAGGCCTGATCGTGCTCCTCGTCGACGACGATCAAACCCAAATCGGCGTAAGGCATGAATAGCGCCGAGCGCGCGCCCACCACGACAGGCGCTTCGCCGGCCGAGATCGCGGCCCAGTTTCGCTGGCGCGTGCGCGGGGTCAATTCGGAATGCCATTCGAGCGGCCGCACGCCGAAGCGGCGGGCAAAGCGATCGAGGAACTGGCCGGTGAGCGCGATCTCAGGCATCAAGATCAGCGACTGCCTGCCGCGGCGAATCACCTCCGCGATCGCCTCGAAATAGACTTCGGTTTTTCCCGAACCTGTCACACCATCGAGCAGCGCGACATGAAAACTGCCGTTGGCCGCGAGCGCACGCATCGCATCCACGGCGGTGCGCTGCTGGCGGGAAAATTCGGGCATGGCAAAGGAGGGATCGGGTGCCGGCGGCGCCAGCGCGCGCGGCATCGGTTCGGCAGCCAGCGTGCCTTCGTCGACGAGGCCATCGACGACGCCGATACTGACACCGGCTTCCCTGGCAGCGTCCGATTTGGCGTGCAACAGGCCGTCGGACAACAATTCGATCAGCCGCCGCCGCGCCGGCGTCACGCGCTGCGGCGGCTTTCCGACCAGACGCACGCCCACGCGCACCCGTTCAGGTCCGAGATGTTCGCCCATCCGCAGACACATTCGCAGCACCATGCCGCGCGCCGACAGCGTGTAGTTGGCAACCCAATCGACAAGCGCGCGCAGTTCCGCCTTCAGCGGCGGCACGTCGAGCTTTTCGCCGACATCCTTAAGCCGATTATGCAGGCGTGGATCGGGATTGGCGTTCTCCGCCCACACCACGGCGACCACCTCGCGAGGTCCGAGCGGCACACAGACCACATCACCCGGTGCGAGTTCCATGCCGCGCGGCACGCGATAGGAATAATTCCGGTCGAGCGCGACAGGCACCAGCACATCGACGATTCCGGTCGATGATACGGAGGGTGATGATGCGCGCGGAAAATGGTCCATCGGAGAATCAGGTGAGAACGGTTTGACCAGTTTAGGGGCATGACCCGTGCCGAACCAGCAGGATCGGCCTTTTATCGAAGGAATACCGGACCTGCCTCGCTTCACCAAAGGTAAACGACCCGATGTGATAGTATCGGGTGGTCGAATCCAAAGACAGACGATGGCCAAGCCAAATCCTCCTCAGCCGATCGAAATTCCCTGCGCCGATGGCAACCTTGCGTTGGAGATAATACGGTGGCTTGCGCATCTGCGCGCCGAACGCAGGCTGTCGCCAAAGACGTCGGAGGCGTACGCCCGTGACGTCCGCCAATTTCTTGAGTTCCTCGCCGAACATTGGGGCGCGCGCGTAAGTCTTGCCGGTTTTGCCGCGCTTGAAGCAACCGACATCAGGGCATTCATGGCCATGCGCCGTGCTTCCGACATCGGCGGGCGCTCGCTGATGCGCGCACTGGCGGGGCTGCGCTCGTTCGGTCGCTTTCTGGAGCGCGAAGGAAGAGGCAAGGTCGGCGCGCTGTCCGCCATCCGCGCGCCCAAGATCGGCAAGAGCCTGCCCAAGCCGCTTCCCGTTGCGACGGCAAAGCGCCTTGCCGATGCGGAGGAACGCGCCGGCGAGAGCCGCGATCCCTGGATCTGGGCTCGCGACGCCGCTGTCATGGCACTGCTCTACGGATCGGGTTTGCGCATCTCCGAAGCGCTTGGCTTGAAGCGCCGCGACGTGCCTCTGCCCGGCGCCGGCGATGTGCTGGTCGTCACCGGCAAGGGCAACAAGACGCGCATGGTGCCGGTGCTGCAGAATGTCCTGATGCTGATTCAGGACTACGTGGCGATGTGTCCACACCCCTTGCCCGCCGAGGGGCCGATCTTCGTCGGCGCTCGCGGCGGCCCCTTGAGCGCCCGCATCATTCAGCTCACCATGGAACGGCTCCGCGGCGCGCTCGGGCTCCCCGACAGCGCGACCCCTCACGCATTACGACATTCCTTTGCCACCCACCTTCTTTCCCGCGGCGGCGATCTGCGGGCGATCCAGGAACTGCTCGGCCACGCTTCGCTCTCGACCACGCAAGTCTATACGGGGATCGACAGTGAACGGCTTCTGGAAGTGTACCGCAGCACCCATCCCCGCGCCTGAGGGCGGCGGGCATTTACACTATTACAGGTGGTAGCGGCGCTTGGCCCTTGCGCTCGCGGCATTGTTCGGTCAATCGTTCCATGAGCGAGCACGGAGAGAATTATGAGCGCACATGAAAGCATGGAGCACGCCGAGCATGCCGAACATGCATCCAGCGAAAACAAGAAGATCGCGCTGTTGATTGCCGTGATCGCCCTGTTTCTGGCCATGTCGGAGACGCTGGGTAAGAGCGCCCAGACCGAATCGATCGCAAAGAACGTCGAAGCCTCGAACCTTTGGGCATTCTTTCAGGCCAAGAGCATCCGCCGCACGGTGGTGCAGACGGCGGCGGATCAGGCCAAGCTCGGCCTCGGCGTCACCGCTGACGACGCCGCAAAGGCGGCGCTGCAAAAGCAGATCGAAGACTGGCAGAAGACCGCCGCGCGCTACCGGTCCGAACCCGAGACCGGCGAAGGCACCGAGCAGCTGTCCGAACGCGCCAAGCATGCCGAACACGAACGCGACCTGGCGACCGCGAAATATCACCATTTCGAACTCGGCTCGGGTGCCTTTCAGATCGCGATTGTGCTGGCTTCGGCGGCCATCATCACCGGCATCATGGCGCTTACCTGGATCTCGGGGCTTCTGATGCTGGCGGGGCTTGGAGTTACCGCGCTCGGGATATTCGCGCCACACGCGCTGCATCTGGCGTTATAGGGCGAAACGCGCAGGCAATGCGGCCCTGGTTGCTTCGCTCTCGCGGATGCAAATCTCAGCGCGCTTCGTGCACGCTTTTACGAAAACGCTGGATCAGCCGCAGCATCCTTGATGACCAGCCGTCGGCATCGCCGCGCAAAATCTCACGGATGCGGCGCTTGATCGGCTCGACCAGGGCATGAGCCCTGGCGCGAAGGTCCAGGATGAATTCATAGAGCCGTTCGAACCATCCCATCTCCAGCAATTTCGGCCGCGTCACGTCGAAGACGAAAGCGGTGACGCCAACACCGAGGAATTTCGCGAACAGAATCGTGAAGATCGCGCTCATCCAGTATTCATGGGCCAGCAGCCACAGGCCGACCAGCTTCAACGGGAATAATGGAAGCACCGGAACGATGAAGACGATCAGCGTCATTGCCGGCGACAGCGTGTCGACGCGCTCTGCCAGCCAATGCTTGAAGGCGCGCAGCGGGATCTTGTCGACCACCCAGGCCACGATTGGCTCGAGGTGATCCCACAGCCAGGCTTCGATCAGGAAGATGACCGCAAGCAGGACCCAGATCGGCTGAAGGAGGCGGCGCAGCATGAAAGTCATTCCGAGTCGTCCGATTTTAACATTCGCTTCCCGTTTCAGCGATCACTTTTGCGAATGTTAGAATCGCAGGACCATTCGCAAATCTTGAATTCCGGTGGAGTTTGGGATTTGACGTTCGTTTCCAGCGATTGCGGCTTGAGGGTTTGCGAATGTCAAATCCCAAACTCGCCGGCAATGATCACATATGGATCGCGCGTTTGCCAACCGCAAGCGCGGCTTCTTTCACCGCTTCCGAGCGAGTCGGGTGGGCGTGGCAGGTTCGCGCCAAATCCTCGGCAGAACCTCCAAACTCCATCAATACGGCGGCTTCATGGATCATTTCGCCCGCTTCTCGGCCGATTATGTGCACCCCGAGCACCCGGTCGGTCTTCGCATCTGCGAGAACTTTCACGAAACCGTCAGTGGTTTGGTTGACCTTGGAGCGGCCGTTGGCAGTAAACGGAAATTTACCTGATGTGTAGGCCACCCCGGCTTCCTTGAGCTCTTCCTCGGTCTTGCCGACCGAGGACACTTCCGGTGTGGTATACACGACTGCTGGGATAACGTCGTAGTTAACGTGACCGGCCTGTCCGGCAAGGATTTCCGCCACCGCAACGCCCTCGTCCTCGGCCTTGTGTGCGAGCATCGGGCCGGCGATGACGTCGCCGATCGCGTAGACGCCCTTCACGCTGGTGGCAAAATGCTGGTCGATCTGCACGCGTCCGCGCTTGTCGAGCGCGACACCGGCTTCCTTCAAACCAAGGCCTTCGGTGTAAGGAACGCGGCCGATGGCGACCAGCACGACATCGGCTTCCAGCTTCTCGGAAGCTCCGCCTGCTGCAGGCTCGATCTGCGCGACAAGCGTCTTTCCGGAAGCATCGACAGAAGTGACCTTGGTGCCGAGCTTGAACGCAAAGCCCTGCTTCTCGAGGAGGCGCTGAAATTGCCTGGCGACCTCGCCATCCATGCCCGGCAGGATGCGATCGAGAAATTCCACCACCGTCACCTGCGCGCCGAGCCGCTGCCACACCGAACCAAGTTCGAGCCCGATCACGCCGGCGCCGACGATCAGAAGTTTGCCGGGCACCTTCTCCAGCGACAGCGCGCCGGTCGAGGACACGATGCGCTTCTCGTCGATCTGGACGCCTTTGAGTTGCGCCACGTCCGAGCCGGTCGCGATCACGATGTTTTTGGTCTCGACCGTTTGCGTCTTGCCGTCGTTGCCCGATACCTCGACCTTCCCGGTGCCGAGTATCCTGCCTTTGCCGGCGATGACGTCGATCTTGTTTTTCTTCATCAGGAATTCGACGCCCTTGACGTTGCCGTCAATGCCCTGCTGCTTGAAATTCATCATCGCGGGCAGATCGAGTTTCGGCGCTCCGACGCCGACTCCCATCTTGGCGAAGGAGTGCGCCGCTTCCTCGAACATTTCGGACGCGTGCAACAGCGCCTTCGACGGCATGCACCCGATGTTGAGGCAGGTGCCGCCGAGGGCGGCGTTCTTTTCAACCACGGCGACCTTCATGCCGAGCTGCGCCGCGCGGATCGCGCACACGTATCCGCCAGGACCGGTGCCGATAACAACAAGATCGTAAGTCGCCATGAGTGAAATCCCGTAGCCGAAAGATATGACCAGCCCTAAACCGCGATTATTTCATCACGCCTTGTTTTATCTTTTAGCGTCCGCCCGACACGTCGAGGATGGCGCTGGTCACATACGACGCTTCGTCCGACATCAGCCAGACGATGGCATTTGCGATTTCGTTTGCCGTACCGACGCGCTTCATCGGCACCATGTGGCTGAGCCGGTGCGCGCGGTCGGGCTCGCCGCCCGAGGCGTGAATCTCGGTGTCAATGAGACCGGGCCGGATCGCGGCGACGCGAATGCCCTCGCCGGCAACTTCGTATCCGAGTCCGAGGGTAAAGGAGTCGATGGCGCCCTTTGAGGCCGCGTAATCGACATAGGTGTTGGGCGAGCCGAGTTTCGCCGCGACAGATGACAGGTTGACAATGACCCCGCCCTTGCCGCCGTGCCGGGTCGACATCCGCTTCACCGCCTCACGGGCACACAGCATGCTGCCGGTGACGTTGACGGCCATCATGCGCTGGATGCGCTCGGCTGACATCTCGTCGACCCGCGACGTCGTTCCGATAATGCCGGCATTGTTGACGAGCGCTCGAAGCGTTCCGAATCCGTCGGCCGCCTTGAACAGCGCGAGAATGTCCTTTTCGCTGCCGACATCGCACTTCACGGCAAGCGCCTTGCCCTTCTTCGTCTCGATGCTGGAGACGGCACTCCTGGCGGCGGCTTCGTTGCTGGCATAGCCGATGCAAACCTTAAAACCTCGCTCCGCGGCGGCAAGCGCAGTGGCGCGGCCGATACCGCGGCTACCGCCGGTGATGATCACAACCTTGTCGGTCAAGACAACCTCCACGACATAGACGGGACACAGTTTGGGGAAAAGCCGCAGCGATCCACGGCGGGACGAGATTTCAAGACAGGCGATCCATTTCTTGTTTCAAGCATGATTCTATCGGAAAACCATCCGCACTTTCCGGATCATGCCTAGAGGTCCAGCACCAGCCGCGCCGGATCTTCGAGGGATTCCTTCACGCGCACCAGGAAGGTCACCGCTTCCTTGCCATCGATGACCCGGTGATCGTAGGACAACGCCAGATACATCATCGGACGAATCTCGACCTTGCCGCCGATCGCCATCGGCCGCTCCTGGATCTTGTGCATTCCGAGAATGCCGGACTGCGGTGCATTGAGGATCGGCGTCGACATCAGCGAACCATAGATGCCGCCATTGGTGATGGTGAAGGTGCCGCCCTGCATCTCGTCGATCTTGAGCTGGCCGTCGCGGGCGCGCCGGCCGAAATCGGCGATGCTTTTCTCGATCTCGGCGATCGATTTGTGGTCGCAGTCGCGCACGACAGGCACGACAAGGCCCCTGTCGGTGCCGACAGCGATGCCGATGTGGTAGTAATTCTTGTATATCAGGTCGGTGCCGTCGATCTCGGCATTGACGGCGGGGATGTCCTTGAGTGCCTGAACGCAGGCCTTGGTGAAGAAGCCCATGAAGCCGAGCTTGACGCCATGCTTCTTCTCGAACACGTCCTTGTATTGCGCCCGCATCGCCATGACGTGGCTCATGTCGACCTCGTTGAAGGTCGTGAGCATGGCGGCGGTGTTTTGAACATCCTTGAGGCGCCGCGCGATGGTCTGGCGCAACCGGGTCATCTTCACGCGTTCCTCGCGCGCCGCATCGTCGGCCGGCGAAGGTGCCCGGACCTGCACCGACGCCGCGGGCTGACTGACAGGCGTGGGCGCCGAGGCGGCCTTCTCGATCGCGGCCAGCATGTCGCCCTTGGTAACGCGGCCATCCTTGCCCGATCCGGGCACGGTGGCGGCATCGATCCCGCTCTCGGCGGAGAGCTTGCGCACCGACGGCGCCAGCGGGGCATCGACAGGCGGAGCTTTTGTTTCGGCTGGCGGCGTCTTAGCGGCGGGCGCGGGAGGCGGCGACGGTGGGGCGGCCTTCAGTGGCGCTGCGGCCGGCTTGGCAGCCGCGCCGGCTGCGCCGTCATTGATCTGCCCAAGCAGCGCGCCGACCGCGACGGTCTCGCCATCCTTTGCGACGATATCGCCGAGCGTGCCGGCCGAAGGCGCGGGGACTTCGATTGTGACCTTGTCGGTCTCGAGCTCGACCAGAGGCTCATCGACCGCGACCGGATCGCCGGCCTTCTTGAACCAACGGCCGATGGTGGCTTCAGTGACGGACTCGCCGAGCGTCGGCACCCGAATTTCAGTCATGATTTCCTTCCCCAATCGCTTCTGCCGTCATCGTCCGCGAATGCGGACGATCCAGTAATCCGTGTCGGTGATGACCGAAGCCAACGATGCGCGTACTGGATGCCCCGCCTGCGCGGGGCGTGACAAAATGAAAGTTTAATTCAGCGCCTCGTCCAATAGCGCCTTGAGCTGCGCCAGATGCTTCGACATCAAACCGGTGGCGGTCGCGGCCGAGGCTGCCCGCCCGGCATAGCGCGGACGCTTGTTCGGCGCGTTGACCTGATTCAGCACCCATTCGAGATAGGGTTCAATGAAGTGCCACGCACCCATGTTGCGCGGCTCCTCCTGGCACCAGACCACCTCGGCATTCTTGAAGCGGCCGAGTTCGACCACCAGCGCCTTCAAGGGAACCGGGTAGAGCTGTTCGACGCGCATCAGGTAGATGTCATCGACGCCGCGCTTCTCGCGCTCTTCGTAGAGGTCGTAATAGACCTTGCCCGAGCACAGCACGATGCGGCGGATCTTGTCGTCGCTCACCAGCTTGATGGTCTCGCCCGGCAACATCTGGGCGTCATCGTAGAGGATACGGTGGAACGTCGTTCCCTGGCCGAGTTCGTCAAGCCGCGAGGTCGCGCGCTTGTGCCGAAGCAACGACTTCGGCGTCATCATAATCAGCGGTTTGCGGATTTCGCGATGAAGCTGTCGGCGCAGCACGTGGAAATAATTGGCCGGCGTGGTCGGATAGACCACCTGCATGTTGTCTTCCGCGCACATCTGCAAATAGCGCTCGAGCCGCGCGGAAGAATGCTCCGGTCCTTGCCCTTCGTAGCCATGCGGCAACAGGCAGACGAGTCCGGACATGCGCAGCCATTTGCGCTCGCCCGAGGAGATGAACTGGTCGAACAGAACCTGCGCGCCGTTGGCGAAATCGCCGAACTGCGCTTCCCACATCGCGAGCGCATTCGGCTCCGCCAGTGAGTAGCCATACTCGAAGCCGAGCACCGCTTCTTCCGACAGCAGCGAATTGATGACTTCGTAATGACCCTGATCGCTGGTCAGATGATTGAACGGGGTGTACCGGCTCTCGTCTTCCTGATCGATCAACACCGAATGGCGTTGCGAGAACGTGCCGCGCTCGGAGTCCTGCCCCGAGAGCCGCACGTGGCGGCCCTCCTGCAACAGCGTGCAGAACGCCAGCGCCTCGCCGGTCGCCCAGTCTATGCCAAGACCGCTGTCGATCGCCTTGGCCCGGTTGTCGAGGAACCGCTGGATGGTGCGGTGAATCCGGAAACCGTCCGGCACCCTGGTGATCTTGCGGCCGATTTCTTTGAGGACCGTGACGTCGACGCCGGTGACGCCCCGACGGGCATCTTCTTCCTGGTCGGCAATCTTGAAACCGGCCCATTTGCCGTCCAGCCAGTCGGCCTTGTTGGGCTTGTAGCCGGTGCCGGCTTCGAACTCGGCGTCAAGCCGCGCGCGCCAGTCAGCCTTGGCCTTTTCTACCTCGCCTTCCGTCACGACGCCTTCGCCGGTCAACCGCTTGGCGTAGATTTCGAGCGTGCTCGGATGCGAGGCGATCTTCTTGTACATCACCGGCTGGGTGAAAGCCGGCTCGTCGCCCTCGTTGTGACCGTGGCGGCGATAGCAGAACATGTCGATGACGACGGGCTTGTGGAATTTCTGCCGAAACTCGATCGCGACCTTGGCTGCGAACACCACGGCCTCGGGATCGTCGCCATTGACGTGGAAGATCGGCGCATCGATCATCTTCGCCACGTCCGACGGATAGGGAGAGGAGCGCGAATAGCGCGGGTAGGTGGTGAAGCCGATCTGGTTGTTGACGATGAAGTGCAGCGAACCGCCGGTGCGATAGCCCTTCAGGTCCGACAGGCTGAAACATTCCGCCACCACGCCCTGGCCTGCGAACGCGGCATCGCCATGCATGAGCAGCGGCAGCACCGAAATCCGCATGTCCGGTGGATCGCCATGCTGGTCCTGCTTGGCTCGCACCTTGCCGAGCACCACCGGATCGACGATCTCCAGATGCGACGGGTTGGCGGTCAACGACAGATGGATCTTGTTGTTGTCGAATTCACGATCCGACGAAGCCCCGAGATGATACTTGACGTCGCCGGAACCCTCGACCGCGTCGGGATTGGCGGAGCCGCCTTTGAATTCGTGGAACAGCGCGCGATGCGGCTTGCCCATCACTTGGGTCAGCACATTGAGGCGGCCGCGATGCGGCATGCCGACGACGATTTCCTTCACGCCGAGATTGCCGCCGCGCTTGATGATCTGTTCGAGCGCCGGAATCAGGGATTCAGCGCCGTCGAGACCGAAGCGCTTGGTACCGGTGAACTTCAGGTCGCAGAATTTCTCAAAACCTTCGGCTTCGACCAGCTTGTTGAGGATCGCGCGCCGCCCTTCCCGGGTGAACGAGATTTCCTTGTCCGGCCCCTCGATGCGCTCCTGGATCCAGGCCTTTTGCGCCGCATTGGAGATGTGCATGAATTCGACACCCAGCGTCTGGCAGTAGGTGCGCTCGCAGATCGCGACGATTTCGCGCAAGCTGCCGTATTCGAGACCCAGCACGTGATCGAGGAAGATTTTTCGGTCGAAATCGGCTTCGGTAAAGCCGTAAGTGCGCGGATCCAGTTCCTCGCGGTCGCGCGGCGCCTCGATGCCGAGCGGGTCGAGCTTGGCGTGGAAATGACCGCGCATGCGGTAGGCGCGGATCAGCATCAGGGCGCGCACCGAGTCGCGGGTGGCCTGATGAACGTCGGCGGCGGTTAGTTCCGCACCCCTGGCCTGCGCCTTGGCCGCAAGCTTGGTGCCAACAGCCTTTTCGACTTCGATCCAGTTGCCGTCGAGTGCGGAAGTGAGCTCGTCGTTCGGCGTCAGCGGCCAGTTGTTCCGCCCCCAAGACGGTCCTTCCGCATTCTTGCGGACGTCGGCCGGCGTATCCTTCAGGCTCTTGAAGAACTCCTGCCACTCGGCATCGACGGAAGCCGGATCATTCTCGTAGCGGGCATAGATTTCGTCGATATAGGTGGCGTTGGTGCCCTGCAAAAAAGAAGAGAGGGCAAAGGCGGCGTTCGCATCCTGACGAGACATGGGAGCGTCCTGGTGATTTTCACTTCGCGCTAGGGAAAACGGCGCGGCAGTCGGCCCCGAAAAACCGAGCCGGCGGGAACAAGACCCTTACCCTATTTAGTGCGAATTATCGCGCCGAAAAGAACGAAAAATTGAATTACGATTTCAATTTTTCGACAAGCGTCTTTCCGAGCCGCGCGGGCGACGGTGAGACGGTGATTCCGGCCGATTCCATCGCCGCTGCCTTCGAACCGGCGTCGCCCTTGCCCCCCGAGATGATCGCGCCCGCATGTCCCATGCGTCGGCCCGGAGGCGCCGTAACGCCGGCGATGAAGCCCACCATCGGCTTCTTGCGGCCGCGCCTGGCTTCGTCCTTGAGGAACTGGGCCGCGTCTTCCTCGGCCGACCCGCCGATTTCGCCGATCATGATGATCGAGGTTGTCTTCGGATCGGCCAGAAACATCTCCAGCACGTCGATGAATTCGGTGCCTTTGACGGGGTCGCCGCCGATGCCGACGGCCGTGGTCTGGCCGAGGCCCTCCTGGGAGGTCTGGAACACCGCCTCATAGGTCAGCGTGCCCGAGCGCGAAACGATCCCGACATTGCCGGGCTTGAAGATGTTCGCCGGCATGATGCCGATCTTGCACTCGCCGGCGGTCATGACCCCGGGGCAATTCGGCCCGATCAGGCGGGACTTCGACCCGGAGAGCGAACGCTTGACCCGCACCATGTCGAGCACCGGGATGCCTTCGGTGATGCACACGATCAGCGGCATTTCGGCGTCGATCGCCTCGCAGATCGCATCCGCCGCACCCGGCGGCGGCACATAAATCACGGATGCATCGGCACCGGTCTTCTCGCGCGCCTCAGCAACCGTGTCGAATACCGGAAGGCCCAGGTGGGTCGAGCCGCCTTTGCCAGGCGAAGTGCCGCCGACCATTTTGGTGCCGTAGGCGATCGCGGCTTCCGAATGAAAGGTCCCGTTCTTGCCGGTAAAGCCCTGGCAAATGACCTTGGTGTTGTTGTCGATCAGGATGGACATGGGGAGATGGCTTTCGCGAGACGATCGTGAGGGGTCAGTGAATCCGCCGGTAGACGCCGGTAAGCACGTCGGCCCACCCTTCCGCGTCAGGTGAAAACTGGATTTTCATCGAGTAGCTGTTGTCGTCGATGACTTCGTAGACATGGCGCGCATTGCCGCGCAGCGAGCCGCGCACCAGGATCAGCGACTTGCCGGTCCAGCCACCGGAAGCCGGCGAAGGCGGGTAGTAGCCCAGCGAATCGTGCCAGAACAATTTGTAGAGCCGGTCCTCGCGGTCATAGGTGAACACGCCGTGGGTGGCAAACGTCTCCTTGCCGTCGCGGGACTGGCGCGCGTCCTGGATCAGGTAGAAGCCGTTGAGATCGATGCGGGCCAAGACATGCGAGGTCGCGGGGCCGCCCTCGTTCCAGCGCGAGGGGTTCACCATCTCTTCGCCGGCCCATTCGCCGGCAAACACCGCAAGCTTCTGATGCTCCGGTAACGGCGTCGGTGCGGTGAGACGGTCCGCGGGCATTGGCTTACCCTCCCCTGACGGCCTTGACGATCTTCTGCGCGGCATCGTCGAGATCGTCCGCCGGCAGCACGTTGAGGCCGGATTGGCTGATGATCTTCTTGCCGGCTTCCACGTTGGTGCCTTCGAGCCGCACCACGAGCGGCACCTTGAGACCGACTTCCTTCACCGCGGCGACGACGCCCTCGGCGATGATGTCGCATTTCATGATGCCGCCAAAAATGTTGACCAGAATTCCTTTCACGTTGGGATCGGCCGTGATGATCTTGAAGGCGGCCGCAACCTTTTCCTTGTTGGCGCCGCCGCCGACGTCGAGGAAGTTTGCCGGCTCCATGCCATAGAGCTTGATGATATCCATCGTTGCCATGGCAAGGCCGGCGCCATTGACCATGCAGCCGATGGTACCCTCGAGCGCGACATAGTTGAGATCGTATCTGGAAGCCTCGATTTCCTTGGCGTCTTCCTCGGTCTCATCACGCAGTGCCGCGACCTCGGGATGGCGAAACAGCGCGTTGTCGTCGAACGACACTTTGGCATCCAGCACGCGCAACTGGCCCTGTTTGGTGACGACCAGTGGATTGATTTCCAGCATCGCCATGTCCTTGGCGGTGAAGGCGGCGTAGAGCTGGGCCACCAGCCGCTCCGCCTGCCTGGCGAGATCGCCGGACAATTTCAGCGCCTTGGCGACGGTACGGCCATGATGAGGCATGATGCCGGTCGCCGGATCGACCGAGAAAGTCACGATCTTCTCGGGCGTGTTGTGCGCGACGTCTTCGATATTGACGCCACCTTCGGTCGAAACCACGAAAGAGACTTCGGAGGTTTCGCGGTTGACCAGGATCGAGAGATAGAACTCCTTGTCGATATCGGAGCCTTCCTCGATATAGAGTCGGTTGACCTGTTTGCCATGCGGTCCGGTTTGCACCGTGACCAGGGTTGCGCCCAACATCTGCCTGGCGAATTCGTTGACCTCGGCAAGCGATTTGGCGATGCGGACGCCGCCCTTGTCGCCGGCGGATGCTTCCTTGAACTTGCCTTTGCCGCGGCCGCCGGCATGGATTTGGCTTTTCACCACCCAGACCGGGCCTGGAATCGTTTTTGCGGCTGCCTCGGAATCGGAAGCCCGCAGAACCGGCGCACCCTTTGAGATCGCCACCCCGAACTCGCTCAGGAGTGCCTTGGCCTGGTATTCATGGATGTTCATGCGGACGCTCCCCGAACCTCGTGCGCTCAAATCGCGAGCGGCAATACTTTAAAATTGGTATACCATATGCCACGCCGACGGCAAAAAATTCCAATGCCTTGGCGAATTCCGATTCCGGCCCGCGGCGAGGCGGCGGCGAGCCGTAGGAATTCTGGCGGCCGAAGATCGATCGATCGTCGGCCGCCGGTTTTCACCCCTCGTCAGCGGCCGAGCAGATCCGGCGCGATCTTCTTGCAGGCATCGACCAGAACCTGCACCGCGCCGACCGACTTGTCGAAGGCTTCACGATCCTTGCCGGACAGTTCGATCTCGACAATCCGCTCGACCCCTTTCGAGCCGATGACGACGGGCACGCCGACATACATGTCGCGCACGCTGTATTCGCCATTGAGGTACGCGGCGGCGGGCAGCACGCGCTTCTTGTCCCTGAGGTAGCTCTCGGCCATGGCGATCGCGGACGCCGCGGGCGCATAGAATGCCGAGCCCGTCTTCAGCAGATTGACGATCTCGGCGCCGCCATTGCGTGTACGGTCGACGATCTCCTCGATCCGTGCCTGCGAAGTCCAGCCCATTCTGACGAGATCGGGCAGCGGAATGCCGGCCACCGTGGAGTAACGCACCAGTGGCACCATGGTATCGCCATGGCCGCCCAGCACGAAGGCGGTGACGTCCTCGACCGAGACGTTGAATTCGTCGGCGAGGAAATAGCGGAAGCGCGAGGAGTCGAGCACACCCGCCATGCCCACCACCTTCTTGTGCGGCATACCGGAAGCCTTCTGCAACGCCCAGACCATGGCGTCGAGCGGGTTGGTGATGCAGATCACGAAGGAGTCGGGCGCATATTTCTTGATGCCGGCACCGACCTGCTCCATCACTTTCAGATTGATGCTCAGAAGGTCGTCGCGGCTCATCCCGGGCTTGCGCGGCACGCCGGCGGTGACAATGCATACCTTGGCGCCGTCGAGCGCCTCATAGGAATTGGCACCGGTGAAATGGGCGTCGAACCCGTCGACAGGAGAGGACTCCGCGATGTCGAGTGCCTTGCCCTGCGGCACTCCCTCCGCAATGTCGAACATCACGACGTCGCCCAGTTCCTTCAGGCCGATGAGGTGAGCCAACGTTCCACCGATCTGACCGGAGCCAATCAAGGCAATCTTGTCGCGTGCCATGGGATCTATCCTTTGAACGTAAGGAGTGGATGGAAGCGTTGTTAATGGGCTGGTTATCCCTTTCGACCGAACCGTTCAAGCCGGGGCGTGCTCAATTGTCCGTTCGGCGGACGCATGGCGGAACGACGGCTTGCGCCGTCACGTCTCAACCAATCCCGTGCTGGCGCCGCTTGCCTCGGAATCCCTGTGCCCGTGCGGCAGCGCCAGGTAGGACTCAGAACTCATCTCGATCAGCCTCGACGAAGTCCGCTTGAATTCGCTCGCCTCGTTGCCTTCGGTTGCGACATATAGCGCAACCGGAATGGCCTCCGCGGAAGCCATCAGCTTCACGCGGTTGTCGTAGAGCGTGTCGATCAGGGTGATAAAGCGCTTGGCGGCATTGCGCTCGGCATAGTTCATGACCGGAATGCGGTCGATCATGATGGTGTGATAGTCGCGCGCAAGCCGAAGGTAGTCCGATGCGGCGAGCGGCCTTTCACATATCTCCGCGAAGGAAAATCGCGCCACGCCGTGCGCCGAGCATGGCACGTGCAGGAGGCGACCCTTGATCGAGATGTCGCGCGGCTTGCAAGGGGCTTTGCCGGTCATCTTGACCCAGGCCTCATCAAGCGCGGTTGCGGCTGCCGCGTCCGACGGCACCAGCCACATTTTCACGCCGGCGAGTTTTTCCAGCCGGAAATCGGTGCGCGCATCGAGCCGCAGCACCTGCATGCGCTCCGATATCTGCGCAATGAAGGGGATGAACAAGGCCCGGTTCAGACCCCCTTTATAGAGATCGTCGGGAGCCACGTTGGAAGTTGCGACGACTACGGTGCCAAGTTCGAACAGTTTTGCGAACAGGCGGCCGAGAATCATCGCATCCGCAATGTCGGTGACGTGGAATTCGTCGAAGCACAACAGCCATGCCTGCTCGAAAATCGAGGCGGCGGTCAACGCGATCACGTCGCCGTCTGCAATCTCGCCACGGGCGATGCCCTGGCGGTAGCTATAAATTCGCTCGTGCACGTCGGCCATGAATTCGTGAAAATGGGCGCGGCGCTTGTGCTCGACCGGGCTCTGCTGGAAAAACAGATCCATCAGCATGGTCTTGCCGCGCCCGACGTCGCCGTGAACGTAGAGGCCGCGCGGCGGCGGTTCGTCCTTGTCAGCAAACAGCCGACCGAACAGGCCCTGCTTGCGAAGCGGCTTGTAACTGGAAAGCCGCTCTTCGAGGTCGGAAAAGACCTGTGCGACTTCTTCCTGCGCGGGGTCTGGCTCTATCGCCCCGGAAGAGACGAGAGCCTGATAATGCGCGCGGAACGAGGCGGACGGGGGAGACAGCATGGCCTCTTCTTACGGCCCAAGCCTGAAGAAATTGCAAGCCGGGAATTGGTGCAGGCGTTATGTCAGGCGACAGGCCTCGTGCCCGTTACGAACGAGGCATGCGGGACGCCAGACCCATTGGAACCAAACACCGCCAGCGCAGGATACTTCCCGCGTCGGCCCCCGTTCCATCTCCAGAACGTTCTCGGGCAGAATTGGCCACCGTCTCACGCGCTCAGCGCGTAGGAATCCTCGACCACATAGGGTCCGCCGCCGGTCGAGGCGCGCGAGGAAAACAACACGAAGCGCGAGGCCGTGAACACGCGGGTCGGGAAATAGCCGCGTACCGACAGATAATCCGCGACATCCTGGGTGGAAGCATCGCGCAAGCGCGCCAGCGTTACATGCGGGGTGAATTTCCGGCCCTCCGGATCGAGCCCGATGCGCTGCATCATTCTTTCCAGCTCGGCCTGGAGTTCGATCAGCGGCCGGCTTGGCGCGATGTTTGCGACGACAGCGCGGGGCTTCTTGCCGCCAAAGCTGGAGAGCCCCTGCACCGCGACCTCGAACGGCTTGCGGTTGATCCGAAACAGCATCGAAGCGATCTCGTGGGCCGCCGTTCCATCAATGTCGCCGATAAACCGCAGGGTCACGTGGTAATTTTCGGGATCGATCCAGCGGGCCCCTGGCAAGCCGCCACGCAGTGAGGAGAGTGTCTGAGCGATCTCGGCCGGAATTTCCAGCCCCGTGAACAAACGCGGCATCGTCAAGACTCCCGATGCTGAAGCATGATCCTGAATGGGCGGTTTCCGGATTTGACCCGGAAAGGACGCCATACTCCGAGATCATGCCCTGTAGGCCCGGCAACGAATCACCGATGCCAATTTCTACCGTAGTTATGTGACTCTGCGAAGCATCAGCCGTTAACAGATCGGAAAGCTCCTGCAAATCCATCGCATTAGGGTTATCAATGCCCGCTCTTCAGCTGGGTTGCCTGGATATTGCACCAAGAAATGCCTCCACAGTGGGCAGGATATTTTTGACGATGATGTCGACGCCCTCAGGCGTCGGATGAATGCCATCGGCCTGATTTAGTCTGGCGTCGGCGGCGACGCCCTCAAGGAAGAAAGGATAGAGAGCCACGCCAGAAGACCTAGCGAGATCGGGATAGATTGCGTCGAAGCGGGCCGCATATTCGCCTCCGTAATTCGGCGGCGCGAGCATCCCGCACAACAGGACGGCAACCCCGCGTCCTTTCAGCCGCGTCACGATCTCGGTCAACGCGGCGCGGGTGACCGCCGGATCGATGCCGCGCAACGCGTCATTTCCGCCGAGTTCGACGATCACGGCCTGAGTCCCGGGAGGCACCGACCAATCGAGTCGGTCGCGGCCGCCCGAGGCGGTGTCGCCGGACACGCCGGCGTTTGTCATCTCAATATCTATCCCTTTGGCCTTCAAGGCCTTTTGTAATTTGGCCGGGAACGCATCGGCGCCCGAAAGGCCGTATCCCGCGCTCAAGGAATCACCTAACACGACCATCTTGATCGGCTGCGTTGCGATCGCGGCAGCGGATTGGGCGAACACAGGTTCCATTCCCAGCAGCGCCAGGATCAGCATGGAGCCCCACACGATCATGTGCATGAAGTTCGGCAACAACCCCTCGACCGCGCTGGGCGAACTACCATATGAGCTAGTGCCGTCGGTCTGAAATTCCTGCACCGCCTGCTGCGACTTCGTACCAGGAATTTCAGATCGAAAAACGGCACCAGAAACAACAGGTTTGATAGTGCCCTTTGCCCTCCGAAGTTCGTTTACGAGGTCGCAGCACAGGCTTACGAACTTCGGAAAGAGGGCACCAGCCATGGACAGTCTCATCGAACGCTCGTCGTTGGCCGGCATCAAACCGGAAACCATTTCCATCTCCAAGGTCAATCTCTCGCTCGGCACGGGCGCGGCGCGCGTCCACATTCTCAAGGACATCAGCCTTCGAGTGGCATCGGGCGAGGCGATCGGCCTGATTGGACCGTCAGGTTCGGGAAAGTCCACTCTACTGATGGTGATGGCGGGGTTGGAACGTCCTGACAGTGGAGAAGTGGTGGTCAACGGCACGCCTTTCAATGCCCTCGACGAGGACGCGCTGGCTCGCTTTCGCGGCCGCGAGGTGGGGATCGTGTTCCAGTCGTTCCACCTGATTCCCACCATGACTGCACTCGAAAACGTCGCGGTGCCGCTCGAACTGGCGGGCAATCCCGACGCCGGTCGGCGCGCGGCAGAAGAATTGGCCTCCGTCGGTCTCGCCGAGCGGCTGCATCACTATCCGGCGCAATTATCGGGCGGCGAGCAGCAGCGCGTGGCGCTCGCCCGCGCGCTCGCACCCGACCCCGCCATTCTGGTCGCCGACGAGCCGACCGGCAACCTGGATGAAGCGACCGGCAAGCAGATCGTTGATTTGCTCTTCACCAAACATGCCGAACGCGGCATGACGCTGGTGCTGGTGACCCACGACGCCGCGCTGGCGCAGCGCTGCGACCGCGTGGTGCGGCTGCGCTCAGGTCGGATCGACGGCCAACTTGCGGAACGCGACGCCGCTTCATGACGAGCATCGCCGAACCAGTTTCACCCGGTCGTCCCGCATCGCTTCCGCTGCGCTTTGCTTTCCGCGAATTGCGCGGCGGCTTGCGCGGCTTCTACGTCTTCATCGCCTGCATCGCGCTCGGCGTGATGACGATCGCAGGCGTGGGCTCGGTTGCCGCCAGTCTGGGGGAAGGGCTGGCGCGGGAGGGCCGTACGTTGCTCGGCGGCGACTTGGCGTTCTCATTGTTCCAACGTGAAGCCAAAGCAGACGAGATCGCGTTTCTCCGCTCCCGCGGCGAGGTCTCCGGCATTGCGACGCTGCGCGGCATGGCGCGCGGTAGCGACGGCCGCCTGGCGTTGGTCGAGATCAAGGCGGTCGATAGCACTTACCCGATGTTGGGCGAGCTTGCGCTCGAACCGAAAATGCCGATGACCGATTTGCTGGCCGAGCGTGACGGGGCGTTCGGCGCGGCCGCCGATTCGACCTTGCTGGCCCGGCTCGATCTCAAGGTCGGCGATCGCGTCCACGTCGGCAGCGCGACCTTCCAGATCCGCAGCATCGACAGCGCCGAGCCGGACAAGCTCGCCGGCGGGCTCGGTTTCGGTCCGCGATTCCTGGTGAGCGAGGCCGGACTTCGGGCCACGCAATTGTTGCAACCGGGCAGCCTGGTGCGCTGGACCTATCGGGTGAGGCTTCCGGACAACGCCAGCAGCGACCGCAGCGCGGCCCGGTTTGCCGACGATGCGCGAAGCGCGTTGCCTCACGCGGGGTGGGAAATTCGAACCCGCGACAGCGCCTCGCCGCAACTCGAGCGCACGATCAATCGTTTCACCCAGTTTCTAACACTGGTCGGCCTTGCGGCGCTCCTGGTCGGCGGAGTCGGCGTTGCCAACGCCATCAAGAGCCACATCGATCGCCGCCGCGACGTGATCGCCACCTTCAAGGCGGTGGGCGCCACCGGGCGGGACGTCTTTGCGATCTATCTGACGCAAGTGATCGTGCTCTCGATCATCGGCTCGGTGATCGGTCTTGCTGTCGGTGCCGCACTGCCCTTCATCATCGTCGAGGTGTTCGGCAAGCTGTTGCCGCTGCCGGTCGTGCCGGCGCTGCACGTTGATGAACTCGCACTTTCACTCGTCTACGGCTTGTTGACGGCGCTCGCGTTCGGGCTGTGGCCGCTTGGGAGCGTGCATGACGTGCCGGTGGCAGCCCTGTTTCGCGAGGCTGTGGCGAGCCCATGGCATCGTCCGCGCTTGCGCTATCTCGCCGCGATGGCCATCGTGATCGCATCCTTGATCGCGGTGATCGTCGGGCTGGCTTATGACAAGCGCGTCGCGAGCATCTTCGTGCTGTCCTCGATCGCGGTCTTTGCCGTGTTGCGCGGAATTGCCTTGGGACTGATGGCGCTGGCTCGCCGCCTGCCTCGGACGAGATTGACCATGCTGCGGCTGGCGATTGCGAATATCTACCGGCCGGGCGCGCTGACGCCTTCGGTGGTGATGTCGCTCGGTCTTGGCCTTGCCGTGCTGGTCACGATCACGCAAATCGACGGCAACCTGCGGCGTCAATTTCTGGCGGCGTTGCCGGATCGCGCTCCGTCGTTCTATTTCATCGACATTCCTTCGAGCGATGCCGATCGCTTCGGCGCCTTCCTGAAACAGGCCATGCCGGGTTCGACGGTCGAAGAGGTGCCGATGCTGCGCGGGCGGATCGTCGCGGCGCGAGGCGTGAGTGCGGAAGACCTTAAACCCTCCACCGACAGTGAATGGGTTCTGCAGAGCGATCGCGGCCTCACCGCAACCGGGGAAATCCCGAAGGGATCAAAGATCGTCGAAGGCAAGTGGTGGGGCGCGGACTATGACGGGCCGCCGCTGGTATCGATCGAGAAAAAGATCGCCGACGGCCTCAAGCTCAATCTCGGCGATGAAATCGTCGTTAACGTGCTTGGCCGCGACATTCCGGCCAGGATCGGCAACATGCGCACGATCGACTGGCAGGGGCTTGGCATCAATTTCGTGCTGGTGTTTTCGCCGAATAGCTTCAGAGGCGCGCCGCATACCCATATCGCAACCCTGACCGAGGCCCATCCGGACTCCGCAAATGACGCGGCGATCATCAAATCGGTGGCCGACGCGTTCCCGATGGTCACGACCGTTCGGGTACGCGAGGCGCTGGAAACTATCGGCACGGTCGTCACCAATCTGGTACTGGCGATCCGTGGGGCGAGCGCGGTCGCCCTGATTTCTGCCGTGCTCGTATTGGGCGGGGCGCTTGCCGCCGGCCATCGGCATCGGGTCTATGATGCCGTCATTCTCAAGACCCTGGGCGCTACCAGGGCACGGTTACTTGGTGCCTACGCGCTGGAATATCTGATGATCGGACTTGCGACGGCCGTTTTCGGGGTCATTGCCGGTTCCGTCGCGGCCTGGCTCATCGTGACCCGGCTGATGACATTAAGCTTCGTCTGGCAAGCCGGAAGCGCGGCAGCTGTGGTGGCGGCAGCTCTCCTCGTTACCGTTGGGCTTGGGCTTGCCGGAACGCTCCTGGCGCTGAACCAGAAGCCGGCCGTGGTTTTGCGGAATCTGTAATATAAAGATTTTATAAAAAAACGGGCTCAGGCACCCCAGGGCCCTCTGCTACGGAGCGACATTCAGCCGCGCGTGGCGGCTTGCGGCGGTTGTGCTAATTTCCCAGATATCAGCCAGTGCCAGTGCTGTTAGATGACGCAAAATTAATGTCAGCAATCTGCGGTATCTGGGATAGATTTTCGAACCGGCGCCGCAAGGTTCCTTGCGCCCCGCCGGACCAACAACAGGAATTCGACCATGTCGGACCTAGACCGTAACTATGCCTCTCCTTTCGGCCGAGCCGCCGGGCGCGTTGATGCCGCGACCGTCGACGCTGGTCTGCGCGCCTACATGCTGCGCATTTACAACTACATGAGCATCGGGCTGGCCATCACCGGCCTCGCGGCGCTCGGAATCTACATGGCTGCCGTGACCAACGATCCCTCGGGAGCCGCCGCCAAGATCGGCAACGCGTTTCTGACGCCGTTCGGCTACGCAATGTTCGTAAGCCCGCTGAAATGGCTGTTCATCCTGGCGCCGCTCGCCATGGTGTTCGTGATCTCGGCCGGCATCAACCGCCTGCAGCCCGCGACCGCCCAGATGCTGTTCTGGGTGTTTTCGGCGCTGATGGGGATTTCGCTGTCCTCGATCTTCCTGGTGTATACGCACACCTCGATCGTACGGGTGTTCTTCATCACCGCCGCCACCTTCGGCGCGCTCAGCCTTTATGGCTACACGACGCGCCGTGACCTGACCGGAATGGGTTCCTTCCTGATCATGGGCCTGTTCGGCGTCGTCATTGCAAGCCTTGTCAATCTGTTCCTCGCCTCGACGATGCTGCAGTTCGTGGTGTCAGTAGTCGGTGTCCTGGTTTTCGCTGGCCTCACCGCCTGGGATACCCAGCGGCTGAAGAACGAATACATCTATGGCTATGCCCAGCAGGGCGGCGACGTGGCGGAACGTGCGGCGATCACCGGCGCATTGTCGCTCTATCTGAACTTCATCAACCTGTTCACGCTGCTCCTGCAGTTGCTCGGTCAGCGCGACTGACCGCTTCCGTAGGCGCGAGCGGAACCATCAAAGCCCCGGCGCGGTCGCCGGGGCTTTTCTTTTGAGACGGCCAAAAATAATCTTTGTGCCATGTCTTCGATTGAAATGTTTTCGCCCGAAACGCCCAGGCTTGAAATCAGGCCGGCGGCTGCCGTCGACCTCCCCTCCATCACCGAAATCTACGAGCATGCCGTCCGTTTCGGCACGGCGACCTTCGAACTCACCGCGCCCGATCTTGCCGAAATGACGCGCCGCTTTGACGCGCTGACGGCCGGCGGCTTCCCTTATTTCGTCGCAGTCCTCGATGGCCGCGTGGTCGGATACGCCTATGCGGGCGCCTACCGACCGCGGCCGGCCTACCGCTTCACGGTGGAGAATTCGATTTATTTGCAGCCGACGATCCAGGGACGCGGGATTGGACGAGAATTGCTGCAGCGGCTGATCGCCGAATGCGAGGCGCGCGGCTTTCGCCAGATGATCGCGGTAATCGGCGATTCCGCCAACGCCGCATCGATCGGCGTGCATTCAAGATGCGGCTTTCAGATGATCGGAACCCACCCGGACGTCGGCTTCAAGTTCGGCCGCTGGCTCGATACGGTGATGATGCAGCTTGCGCTCGGCGAGGGTGGAAGCGCCATGCCTGCCACCTCGGAACCCGATTGACCGAGGTTGCCGGTCCGCAATGCGGCCTGAGGACCGGTTAAACCAGCGCCGGCTTGCGGTCGATGGCGAGCAGCACGCGATCGAGTTCATGGCCTCGGCGCAGGATCAACCCGGTCGCCGAGATCACGCTGTAGATCCCTTGCTTGCGCGCCAGGCGAGGGTCCTTCTCGATGCGGTAAAGCGGAACTTCGGAAGCGCGCCGGAATATCGAGAACACCGCGCGGTCGCGCATGAAATCGATGGCATAGTCACGCCATTCGCCGTCGGCGACCATGCGCCCATAGAGATTGAGGATGCGATTGAGTTCGAAACGATTGAACGTCACACGGTTTGGCGGGCAGATCGCAGCGGCGTGGCGCGCCGCTGCGCGGGCCTCGCTTGGATCGGCTTCCTCCAATGTCGAACTCATCGCGCTTCTCCCTGTCATCTGGACGACATGATTGCGCCGACTGACCTCCGCCGCAAGGGGGACCGTGGGGGTTGCCGGCGCCGCTTGCGAGGAATTGTTCCCTGTTCGCGAGGCTTATCCGGTTGCACTTGCCCTTGCGAACCGTCACATCATCGTTAGCGGGAATCATAATGCCGCCCCACTTCCGCCAACCGACCGCCCTGCTGAATTGCGAAGAGGAGACACTGCGTTGGCCCGGTCCTTTCGATACCGGATTCCTCAGCCCCCAGCCCCCCGGGGTCGCAGGGATCGGGTCTATCGCAGAACAGATTATTCCCATACTGGGCCAACGCGAGTTGGTCCTTTTTCTTTTTCAGGCGACTGTCCGCCCTGCCTCTCCTCGAGGCGACCGAACGCGTCATCAAAATCCCCTCGCCTGTCGCGCCCTTCCAAATCTCCTCTGGCAATACACCCGACATCGATAAATGTCGGCCTGAGAGCGCGGCCGAGCCGCTCACAAATCACAGCCCCAAGCAGCCGCAATTCCGAGAACCGGCAATCGCGCTTTCAAAAATGGGTGGTATCGTCGGATGTTCGACCTGTCTGGCGTCCGACGGCAGCCTTGCACACAAGGGGGGTGAAGATGTGGAAATTCCTGACGGCTCTGACCGGCCTGTTCGTGACTTCATTGATGGGATTTGGCGTCGCCCGGGCCGGCGCAGACGACCTCACGGGACGCTGGACCGTAACCTGGTCCAACACCTCGAAGAACGACATGAAACTCGCCAACAAGGACGGACGCTTCTCCGGCAGTTATGAAAATGACGACAAGGAAAGCTGTTCGCTCACCGGCAACTATCTCGCTTCAAACCAGCATGTCGCGTTCCAGATCGTTTGCCCGAAGTGGGATGTTCGAATGCAGGGGATCGCCTCGAAGGACAGCAAGACCATCCGCGGCAGCTACCAGGCTTATGTGGATGGTGTCGGCAAGTTCGTGATGACGAAGCAATAGCGCGCCATGGTTCGGCGCAAACGGCAGTGGCCGCGCAAATCGGGCCCGTGATAGATCCTAGTGAAGCGAGGTGTAGGCAGCGCCCAGCATCGGGCCCGGCCGCTCGCGGCTTCCATCCTGGATAAACACCGCTGCGCCGTCGACGCCTTCGCGAGAGAGATTTTCAACCGGCACGGTCCAGTTCGCGGCGTTACCGTTCCAGTCGCCGACTTTGAGCAGGTTGCGCACGACGTTGAAATAGGTGAGTTCGCGTCCGCGATTTTCCCCGCGGCCGATCGATATCGGCACGGCCTTGGAAATCGAACAGATCCAGATTTCACCGTGCACGGCGGCGGGCGCTTTGTTCGAGGCCGGGACCGACACTGTGATCTGCTTGCCGGCCAGCGCCAGCGAAACCGGCACCGACATCACGCCGTCCGTTTTTCTGGTAGCGCCGATCGCTTCCTCGATTCCGGAGCGGTCGCTGCCGACCACTTGTGCAGAACCGTTGACGATTACCTGCGGCGTGTAGACGTCGCGATCGCCTCGTACCAGCGAATAGGCTTTCTGGCGCGCACTGAAGCGAGAATCCGCCAGCGTATCCTTCCAGCCGAGATAATCCCAATAGTCGATCGGCATACTCAGCGCGATCACCGTCGGATCCCTCGCAAGCTCGCCGATGACCTTGTCGGCGGGCGGACACGCCGAGCAGCCTTGCGAAGTGAAGAGCTCTACTACCGCGCGGGGTTCGGCGGCGGCCGGTCGAACCATGGCCATCATCGCGCAGACGCCGATCGCGCCTGACCACCGCGAAATGGAGTTATAGGCCATGATTGCTGCCATACCGAACCGAAGAGATGATCTGCGTTGCTGCCGTTAACACTTCTTGCCGTCAATACCCAACGGCTTAAGAGCCGGTGCCTGTTGTCCGAAATTCGCGATTCGTCTCGGCAACACCTTTGGCGAACTTCGGAAAGCCACGGGCACCGGTAGTTGAAAACTCCAGTATCGCAATTTGGATTCCCTGAAAGATTTGCCGCTGCGGTAGAGGGACTTCATATCGGCGATACTGGTCTTCAAACGAGCGAAGGCGACCTTTCTTAGGCCGCCTTCCCTGTCCTCGCTACTCACTTCGCGGTGAGCCGTTGATCACAATTACGCGGCCAACTTGCGCAATACGTAATGCAGGATGCCGCCATTCCTGTAGTAATCAAGTTCGTCGAGCGTATCGATCCTGCACAGCAGTGAAACGCGCTGCAATGAGCCGTCGCCCGACACGATTTCCGCCGTCAGCTTTTGCCGCGGCTTCAGGTCACCCTGCAATCCCCTGATGGTCACGGTCTCGTCGCCCTTTAATCCGAGCGACTGCCACGACGTGCCGTTCTCGAAGGTGAGCGGGAGGACTCCCATACCGACAAGGTTGGAGCGATGGATGCGCTCGAAGCTCTGGCAGATCACGGCGCGGACGCCGAGCAGCCGGGTGCCCTTCGCAGCCCAATCGCGCGAGGAGCCGTTGCCGTATTCGGCGCCGGCGAAGATCACCAGTGGCACGTGCTCGGCCTGATATTTCATGGCGGCATCGTAGATCGACATCTGCTCGCCATCGGGCCAGTGCTTGGTCATGCCGCCCTCGGGAATGTTGCCGTCGGCGCCTTTCAGCATGAAGTTCTTGATGCGGATATTGGCGAAGGTGCCGCGCATCATGATCTCGTGGTTGCCTCGCCTGGTGCCGTATTGATTGAAGTCCGCAGGGCGGACTTGATGTTCGCTCAGAAACCTTCCGGCTGGAGATGTCAGCTTGATTGAGCCCGCAGGCGAAATGTGGTCGGTGGTGATCTTGTCGCCGAACATCGCCAGAATGCGCGCGTCGACGATATCGACGATCGGCTCCGGCTGCTTCTTCATGCCTTCGAAATAGGGCGGGTTCTGCACATATGTCGAACTCATGTTCCAACGATAGGTTTCGCTCTCGACCGTCTTGATCTTGCGCCAGTTGGTGTCGCCCTTGAAAACATCGGCGTAGCGCTTCTTGAAGATCGTCGCGGTCACGAATTTCTTCATGAACGCGTTGATCTCCTTGGCCGTCGGCCAGATGTCCTTCAGGAAAACAGGCTTGCCGTCCTTGCCGGTTCCGATCGGTTCGACGGCGAGATCCTTCCTGACCGTGCCGGCGAGTGCGAAAGCGACGACCAGAGGGGGCGAGGCGAGATAGTTGGCCTGTACGTCCGGACTGACACGGCCTTCGAAATTGCGATTGCCCGACAGCACGGCAGCGGCGACGATTCCATTATCGTTGATCGTCTTCGATATCTCTTCGGGCAGCGGACCGGAATTGCCGATGCAGGTGGTGCAGCCGAAACCGACGAGATTGAAGCCGACCTTATCGAGATCACTCTGCAATCCGGAATTGGCAAGATATTCGGCTACGACCTGGCTGCCGGGCGCAAGCGAGGTCTTGACCCAGGGCTTTGACTTCAGCCCCCTGGCGACCGCGTTGCGGGCGAGCAGACCGGCTCCGATCAGAACGCTCGGATTCGAGGTGTTGGTGCAGGAGGTGATCGCGGCGATCACGACGTCGCCATGGCCGAGATCGAAGTCGCGATTTTCCACTGGATGGCGCTTGTCGGCGTCCGCGCTCTTCTTGTATTCGCTTGTCAACGCCGTTGTGAAACCTTCCGCAACCGCGGGCAGCGCGACGCGGCCTTCGGGTCGCTTCGGGCCGGCCATCGAGGGAACGACATCGGCGAGATCGAGTGTTAGCGTCGTGGTGAACACAGGATCCGGCGATTTCGCGGTTCGGAACAGGCCTTGCGCCTTGGCGTAGGCTGAAACCAGTGCGACGCGGTCGGCCTTGCGGCCGGAGGTTTTCAGATAATCGATAGTCGCGGCATCAACCGGGAAGAAGCCGCAGGTCGCGCCATATTCCGGTGCCATGTTGCCGATGGTTGCCTTGTCCGCGACCGAGAGATGATCGAGACCGGGGCCAAAGAATTCCACGAACTTGCCGACCACGCCCTGCTTGCGCAGCATCTGCGTCACCGTCAGCACCAGGTCCGTTGCGGTCACGCCTTCCTTGAGCTGACCCTTGAGCTTGAAGCCGACCACTTCCGGCAGCAACATCGACAGCGGCTGGCCGAGCAT